>CXWK01023958.1_pt1 | contig 10411 bp, 12 predicted proteins | sample 590851 | NCBI WGS metagenome assembly CXWK01 (sample SAMEA3498364, study PRJEB10139) | wastewater metagenome | biome: wastewater treatment plant; material: activated sludge | place: Denmark | collected 2014-08-01
ATCCTGCGCCGCCCGGATCATTTACTTCGATACCGGCGTCCGGCGAACCTTTCGCATCGACCGCAGGAGGTCGTCAGCAAGGAGCAGGAAGCATGCGCATTCGCACGAGCCTCGCAGTCGTCGGCCTCGCCATGAGCATCACGACTCTGGCGCAGGCGGCCTCGCCGCAATCGGAGAAGAACATGTCGATGGGCCTGGCCCAGGAGATCGTCGCCGGCGTGATCGAGGAGTGCGCGAAGAACTCCTACAAGGTCAGCGTCGTCGTGGTCGACAAGGCCGGCCAGGTTTCGGCGGCCCTGCGCGGCGACGGCACTTCGCCCGCAACGGTCGACTTCGCGCGCATGAAGGCCTACACGGCGCGCGTCCGGAATCAGACGTCGCTCGAGTTCATGAACCTGACCGCCACCGGCGACGCGCAGGCGCTTCGTCAGATCCCCGGCGTCGTCGCGATCGGCGGTGGAGTGCCGATCAAGGCCGGCAACGAAACGATCGGCGGCGTGGGAGTCTCGGGAGCGCCGGGCGGAGAGAAGGACGAGGCATGCGCCAAGGCGGCGCTCGCCCGCGTCGCGGCGAGCCTGAACTAGCCCTGCGCGCCGGCCGTCAGAGCGGGCGGCCGGCGCCTGTCGCCCATTGCGCCGGAAAGCCGACGTTTCGGGCAAGAGTTGGCGAGCTTCTCACACCTGATCTTACTTCGGCGGCGCGCGGGCGCGATCTCGATGCGCTGCGGATGCTTGATGTCGAGTTTCAGCGCCAGCGGCGCTACTGGACGGGCGAAAAGGCCGTCGGTGTGACGATGCTGTTTTCCTGCGAGACGAGGACGTCGGCGTCTGCCACCAGCTTCAGGTAATGCGCGAATGCGGGATCGGCCGCCATCGCTTTCCGGCGCGCCTCCCGATCAGCCTGGCTATCGTAGGCCCACAGATGGACGACACGATTCTGCGAGCCTTCCACCGTGGTGTACCAGCCGAGACAACGACCTAGGTACTTGTTCTGCAAGGGCAGGGCGTGCTTCTCGTAGATCGCGACGAATTCGGCCATGCGAGCCGGCTTGCAGGTATAGATTCTCAGATCGACGATCATTGCGGTTTCCTCTTCTCGTCGCAGCTTGTACGGGCCCCGCTAGACCGAGCAGTAGCGGTCGCGCACGTCCGGGTTGGCCAGCAGGTTCGCCGCCGTGTCGCTGACCGCGATGCGCCCCTGATCGACGATGTAGGCGCGCTGCGAGATCGAGAGCGCGCGGCTGACGTTCTGCTCGACCAGCAGAATGGTGAGGCCCTGCTGCGCGATCCTGCCGAATAGTTCGAACATCTCGTCGACCAGTCGCGGCATGATGCCTTCCGACGGCTCGTCCAGCATCAGCAGCCTTGGCCCGGAGACGAGCGCGCGGGCGATGGCGAGCATCTGCTGCTCGCCGCCCGACATCGTCGTCGCCGGTTGTCGCCAACGCTCGCGCAGACGGGGAAACATCGCGAGCACCTCGTCGACGCGCGCCTTGTCGTATTTCTTCGCCGCGGGCGCGATCAGGCCGAGTTCTATGTTTTCCGCGACCGAGAGCCCCTGGACGATGCGGCGTTCCTCCGGCACGTAGCCGAGGCCGAGGCGAAAACGGTCGTGCGTCTGCTTCGCCTGCAGGTCGGCGCTCAGAAATGTTATCTCGCCCTCGCATCGTGGCATCAGGCCCATTATGGCGCGCAGCAGCGAGGTCTTGCCGGCGCCGTTGCGGCCGATGAGCGAAACGACCTCGCCGACGGAGACGTCGATGTCGACGCCCTGCAGCACGTGAGCGCGTCCGTACCAGCCGTTCACGTTTCGCAGCGACAGCACGTCAAGTCTCCTCGCCGAGATAGACGCGCCGCACCTCCGCATCGGCACGGATGTCGGCGGGCGTCCCGTCGGCGATTACCTCGCCGTGATGCAGCACGACGATGCGGTCGCTGACGCCCATGATCAGCTTCATCTTGTGCTCGACGAGGATCACTGTCTTGTCGGCCGCCAGACGCACGATCAGGTCCATCATGCCGCGCGTCTCCTCGGGGCTCATGCCGGCGGTCGGCTCATCGAGCAGCAGCGCCTTGGGTTCGGACGCAAGCGCCATGGCGATCTCGAGGCTGCGCTGCTCGCCATGCGCGAGCGTCCCGGCTGTTCGTTCGGCCCGCTCCTTCAGGTCGACCATATCGAGAATCTCCGCGGCCTTCTCGATCTGCCCGCGCATGCCCGCGCGCTTGGTCCACAGGTCGAAGCGGCGCCCCATGCCCTGCAGCGCGATGCGCACGTTGTCGAGCACGGTCAACTGCGGGAATACGCTGGTGATCTGGAAGGATTTCGCGATGCCGAGCCGCGTGATCCTGTGCTGCGGCAGGCGCGTGATCTCGCGTCCGAGCGCGAATACCGAGCCCGAGCTGGGCTTCAGAGAGCCCGAGAGGACATTGAAGAGCGTGCTCTTGCCGGCGCCGTTCGGGCCGATGATGCTGGTGAGTTGTCCGCGCTTCAACGCCAGAGACACGTTCGACAGCGCGGAAAAGCCGCCGAACTGCATCCAGACGTCGCGAACCTCGATGATCGGCGCCTCGCTCATGCCCGCCTCCGCGCGAGGCCGACCAGCGATCCCCAGATACCCCGGGGGAAGAACAGGATGAGTACGATGAAAAGGGTTCCGACGACGAGCTGCCAGTGCGACGTGTAGTTGGAGACTACGTCCTCCAGCATCAGGAAGATCGCGGCGCCGATGAACGGTCCGAAGAAGGTATTGATGCCGCCGAGCAGCGCCATCATCACGGCGAGGCCGGAATTGTGATAGTTGACGATGTCGATCGGCACGATGGCGAGCTGGATGGCGTAAAGGGCGCCTGCGAGCCCGCAAAGCGCGCCCGAAATGACGAAGACAACCCATTTGGTCGTCTGCACGTCGTAGCCGCAGGCCGTCGCTCGCTTCTCGTTCTCCCGGATGGCCTCGAGCGTGATGCCGAAAGGAGAGGCGAGCAGGCGTTCGACCAGCACGAGCGCGAGGACGACGAAGGCGACGACGAAATAGAACTTCTGCGTCGGATTGATGAGATCGACCTTGAACAGCCCGAAGTTGGCGGACGTGGCGGCGATGCCGCGCAGGCCGTTCTCGCCGCCGGTCCAGCCGTCGGCTTGGTACAGGATAGCCGACACGCACTGCCCGAGTGCAAGCGTCACCATCGCGAAATAGATTCCGCGGCTGCGGATCACCATGCCGCCGATCACGCAGGCGCCGAGAACGCCGCCCGCGACGCCGACCGCGATCGCCGGAAGGACCGGCAGCCCGCCGTGCACGATCGCGATGCCACAGGCATAGGCGCCGAGGCCGAAGAACGCCGCCTGTCCGAAGGAAAGCAGCCCAGTATAGCCGAGCAACAGATTGCAACCGAGCGTGAACAGCCCGTAGATCACGATGTTGGTCGCAAGCGCTTCGTAAGGAGCGACGAAACGGAGAGCGACGAGCGCAAGGATCCCGAGCGCCACGCGATGCCGCGCCAGTTTCTCGAACCAGTCAGTGGCCGAAGCGGGGGCGGCGATAGAAGTCATCGCATCTAACCCGTCAATCCCGGCCGGCCGAACAGGCCACGCGGACGCACGATGAGCGTCAGGGCCATCAGCGCGAACATCGAGAGCTCGGCGAACTTCGGCGAGAACAGCGACGTCAGGCTCATGACGACGCCGACGAGCAGGCCTGCGACGCTGGCGCCGGCGAGCGAGCCCATGCCGCCGACAACGGTGACGACGAAGGCTTCGACCAGTACGGGCACGCCCATCTCCGGCGTGACGCCCCGCATGGGCGCAGCCAGCAAGCCGGCGAATGCGGCAAGGCCGGCGCCGAGCCCGAATACCAGCATCCATACGGTGCGGATGTCGATGCCGAGGACGCGCACGATATCGGGGTCGTTGGCGCCGGCGCGCACCACGAGACCGAACTTCGTGCGCTCCAGGCACAGATAGAGCGACGTGACCACGACGACGCAGACGCCGATGAGAAAGAGACGATAGAGCGGGAAATAGCCGAAGCCGAGATAGACCGAGCCCTGCAGCAGCTCGGGCGCGTCGAACGGAATGCCTTCCTTGCCGAACAAGATGCGGACAATGTCGATCAGCGCATACGACAGGCCGAATGTCAGCACGATCGGATAGTCGAGGCCGCGCCCGTAGAGCGGACGCACGAGTGCCCGCTCTACCCCGAAACCGAGAAAGGCGACGACCAGCGGCGCGGCGACGACGGCCGCCCAGAAGCTTCCCGTCGCCTGCCATGCCGCCACGCCCGCATACGCGCCCACCATGTAGAAGGCGCCGTGCGCGAAATTCGGCACGGTGAGCATGCCGAAGATCAACGACATGCCGAGCGCCATGAGCACGAGGATCGATCCGAGCGCCAGGCCCGTGAAGGTCTGCAGAAGGATGAGATCCAGCGTCATGCGCCGCGCAACCTCTCGGTCAGGCCTTGTGGCCGAGTTCCTGACAGGTGCGCAGGTTGCCTTCGGAACCCGGCTCGACGTGCACGATGTTGAACACGTCGAATTCGTTCTTCATCTGCGCCTGCGGTTTCGACTCCACCACGAACACCGGCTGCACGGCCTGATGGTCGCACTTGCGGTAGAATTCCGGTCCCTTGTGCGTATCGAGCTTGACGTTCTCGAACGCGTCGATCACCGCATCGGTATCGGTCTTGCCGGCAGCTTTCACCGCAGCCAGCAGCGACGATACGCCGGCATAGCCGTAGGCGCCGTAGTCGGAGGGCGCCGTATTGCTGTATTTGGCGCGATAGGCTGCGTTGAACTTCTTCGCGCTTTCGATCGTGTCTTCCAGCGTCCAGTGGTAGTTGCAGCCGCCGGCGACGCCGTCGAACATGGACGGCGAACCGGCGCGGCGCTGGGCGTAGAGGAAGACCGGCACTGCGATTTTCGCCTGCTTCTTGATGCCGAAATCGACCGCCTGCTTGATGGAGTTGAGCTGGTCGCGGCCGAAATTGCAGATGCACACGACATCCGGCTTGGCCGCCAGCAGGCGCGGGAAGAAGGTGGAGAAATCCTGCGTGCCGAGCGGGTGCAAGATTTCCTCCACCGTCTGCATGCCGAACTGCTCGCCGTTGCGCTTGAACGCTCGCAGGCCCTCGTGGCCGTAGGTATAGTCGGCGACGAGATAGGCCACCCGCTTGCCGTTTGCTTTCGGGAAGACGTGCTTGGCGACGGCGGCCGTCGTCATGTGCGGCGTCATGCCCTCGTGGAAGGTGAAGCGGCTGAACGTGCCGGCTTCGTTGATCGTGTCGGACTGGCTGATCGACACGTAGATCACGCCGCGCGTCTTGCAGACTTCGTTGACGGCGAGCTGCACGTTGCCGGCGAGCGCGCCGACGACGAAATGCACCTTGTCTTTTTCGATCAGCTCCAGCGTACGCGTGGTCGCCTCGCCGGGATTGAGCTTGTCGTCGCGCACGAGCAGTTCGACCATCCGGCCGCCTACGCCGCCGGCGGCGTTAAACTGCTCGACGGCGAGCTGCGCGCACTTCACCTGATCCTGTGCTTCGGCGCCGAACGCGCCCGTCAACGGCACCGGGAAGCCGATGCGGATCGTCTCGCTCTGCGCGCGCGCCAGATAAGGCATGGCCGGCGTGAAGGCCGCCGCGCCGAGCGTCGCAAGCAGCGTGCGGCGGTTCATGCCGTGGATATTCGAGGCGCCCTTGTCATTCATGCTGACCTCCCATTGTTCGTTGCTTGTCAGGCGATCTTGCCCAGGCTGCGCAGGATGCGTTCCGGGGTCATTGGCATTGTCGTGATTTCCGCGCCGAACGGCGCGAGCGCGTCGTTGATTGCGTTCATGGCGGCGGCCGGGGCCGCGGCGACGCCGGCCTCGCCTGCGCCCTTGGCGCCGAGCGCGCCTTCCCGCGTCGGCGTCACCGCGTGCGAAATCTCGATGTCGGGCATTTCGCCGGCCATGGGCAGCAGATAGCCGGCGAGCGAACCGTTAAGGAGCTGGCCGCGCTCGTCGTAGAGGCATTCCTCGTAGAGAGCGCCGCCGAGGCCCTGCACCACGCCGCCCCTGATTTGCTCCTCGATCAGCAGCGGATTGATCGGCGTACCGCAATCGTCGACCACCCAATGCTTCAGCAGCGTGACGAAGCCCGTTTGCGGATCGACGCGCACGAGCGCGCCGTGCGCGCCATTCGTGAACGCGAACGGATACTGGCGCGGCGTGTAATTGTGCGTTCCGACCAGCGCGGGCGAAACGTCCTTGGGCAATTCGTCCTGCCGGAAATGCGCGATGCGCGCGAGTTCGGGCAGCGGCATGCGCTGCGCTCCGGATGCGGCCTCCACAATTGCGTTGTCACGGATGTCGAGCGACGCGGGATCGGCCTGCAGGAACAGTCCGGCGAGCCGCAGGGCGTGGTCCCGGAGCTTGCGGCCCGCCTGCAACGCCGCTTCGCCGCCGATGCCGGCGCCGCGCGAGGCCCAGGTGCCGCCGCCGTAAGGCGCGGCTTCCGTATCGCCGGAAATCACCTTGACGCGGTCCATCGTCACGCCGAGCGCGCTCGCGACGATCTGCGCGATGATCGTGTCGGTGCCCTGTCCTTGCTCGGTCGTGCCCGTGTGCACGACGGCGTTGCCGCCTGGGTCGAGGCGCACGCTGCAGCCGTCCTGCGCGGAAATCGGCGCGCCGCCGATGCCGTAGAATTCCGGGCCGGGGCTGGTGATCTCGATGTAGGTCGCGATGCCGATGCCCAGATAGTCACCTTTTTCGCGCGCAGCGCCCTGCTGTTCGCGCAGCGCCTCGTAGTTCATCAGCTTCTTGAGCTTCTTCAGGCAGAGTTCGTGCGACAGGCCCTCGAACTTCAGGCCGATCGCGTTGACGGCCGGATAGGCGTCGTCGCGAATGACGTTGATCTCCCGCACGTCGAAGGGATCGAGCTTCGCCACACGCGCGGCGGCGTCGATCAGCCCTTCCGTCACGGCGCAGGCGATCGGATGGCCTACCGCGCGATACTGGCTGGTCGGCGTCTTGTTCTGGAAGGCGACACGGGCCCGGCCGCGATAGTTGGCGATGGCATATGGCCCGCCCGTGATGTTGAGCACCTGATTGGCCTCGACCGCCGAGGTGCGCGGATACATCGAATAGGGGCCGATGCCCGTGCGGTCGTCGATCTCCAGCGCGACGATCGCGCCGGAAGCCGACAGTCCGATGCGGCCGTGCACGCGGTGCTCGCGCGCGTGAATGTCGGAGACGAACGACTCCAGACGGTCCGCGACGAATTTCACCGCGCGCCCGAGCTTGATCGACAGCGCGATCGCCGCCATCTCGTCAGGATAGATGTGGATCTTGATGCCGAACGAGCCGCCGACGTCCTTGCAGACGACACGCACCTGATGGTCCGCCAGGCCGAAATGCAGCGAGGCGATGCGCGCCATCATCTGCGGCGCCTGGCTGGAATGGTGGATCGTCAGCATCCGATCCGCCGGATTGAAGTCGGCGAGGATCGTGCGCGGCTCCAGCGTCACGCCGGTGTGGCGGGCGAAGGAGAAGTCGCGTTCGACCACGACCGCCGCTTCGGCGAAGCCCTTGTCGGCGTCGCCGGCGTCGACCCGCCGCTCGAAGGCGATGTTGTCGCCGAGCGCGGCATGGATCGGGACGGAGCCGGTTTCGAGCGCCGCGTCCATGTCCACCGTCGGCTCGAGTTCCTCGTACTCGACCTCGATCTCGCCCAGCGCGTCCTCGGCGATGGCGCGACTTGTCGCGACGACGGCCACGACAGGCTCGCCCTGCCAATAGCTCACGCCGGCGGCGAGCGGTCCCTGCGGCTCGGACTTGAGGCCCGCGAAATGCGAGAGGACGCCGACCCAGGGCTTGCACACGTCCTTCAGGTCGTCCGCTGTCGTGATGCAGACGACCCCGTCCACGGCTTTCGCGCGCGAGATGTCGATGCGCAGGATTTTCGCGAAGGCGTAGGGATTGCGCAGGAAGGCGACATGCAGGACGCGCGCCGCCTTGATGTCGTCGACATAGGTTCCGCGTCCCGCCAACAGGCGAGCGGCGTTGGGCCGCGCGACGGAGCGGCCGATGTAGCTGGCCGGCAGGTCGAGGCTGGTGATCGGAGTGCGCGCTTCGGTCATGCCTGCGCATCCGCGGTCTGCGCGGCGACCGTCTCGACGGCGTCGACGATCGCCTGATAGCCGGTGCATCGGCAATAGTTGCCAGAAAGGAATTCGCGAATTTCCTCGCGGGAGGGCGCCGGATTGTCGGCCAGAAGCGCGCGCGCCGTCAGCAGCATCGCCGGCGTGCAGAACCCGCATTGCAGCGCATTGCGCTCGTGAAACGCCTTCTGCAGGGCGGCTATCCGAAGATCGGCCGCCATGCCTTCGATGGTAGAGACATGGCGATCGTTGGCCTGCACCGCCAACACGCAGCAACCGCGGACGATTTCGTCGTCGAGCAGGATGGTGCAGGCGCCGCATACGCCGTGTTCGCAGCCGACGTGCGTGCCGGTGAGATCCAGCGTCTGGCGCAGGAAATCCGCGAGACTCGTGCGCGGCTCGACCTGCGCGGATACGCGCTCGCCGTTCACGACAAGGGAAATCCGGACCTCGCTCATAGGCAGCCCTCGGTCACGCGCCGGATGAGACGTTCGCACAACACGCGCGCCACGTGCAGACGGTATTCGGCTGAAACGTAAGGGTCGGCGGCGGGATCGAGTTCCTGCGTCGCCTGTCCGACGAGCGATGTCGCATCGCCGCTGCGCAAGGCCGCGAGCACCTCGGCCGCCGGCAGATCGACTGGCGACGGCCGATCGCTCACGCCGAAGAAGACGAGACGCACCGCGCCCGCCGCGCCACCGCTCCAGCACAGGGCAAGGCCGGCTATGGCGAAGTCGCCGTGGCGGCGCGCGATCTCGTCGAAGGCGAAACGGTCTTGTGATGCGGCGATCGGTATCTCGACCGCGACGATCATCTCGTCGGCGGCGAGATCGACCGTGTACACGCCCTCGAAGAAATCTTCCGCCCGCGCCTGCCTGCGGCCCGACGGCCCCGCGATGAAGATGCGCGCGTCGAGTGCGACCATGCAGGCCGGCCATTCGGCGGCGGGATCGGCGAGCGCGAGGCTGCCGCCGAGCGTGCCGCGATTGCGGATGGCGGGGTGAGCAATGTGACGCACGGCCTCGGCCATCAGCGGCGCGTGTCGCGCCACCAGTGCGTCGCGCATGATGTCGGCGTGGCGCGTCAGCGCGCCGATCCGCAACATGCCGCCGTCCAGATGCACGCCGCGCAATTCCGCGATACCGCCGATGTCGACGAGCAGCGAAGGCGTCGACAGACGGAAATTGAGCGCAGGGATCAGGCTCTGCCCGCCGGCGATGATGCGCGCGTCGGCGCCCGGCACCGCCAGCAGCCTGATGGCGTCGTCGACCGAATTCGCGCGCTCGTATACGAATTTCGCTGCTTTCACGGCGTTCCTCGTATCGCGTCCTCTTGACCGGAACGCTTTAATTAGCAGATGATAAACAGGGCTCGATTTGGTTGTCAACGCGCTCGCGAGAACGGACTTGTCGATGCGGACGAAGCGCGAAACGACCGTGCAAAAGTCGCGCGCGCCGAGAATGTCGCCGGCGGAGCGCGAGGAGGCGATTGTGCAGGGCGCAATCAAGTTCTTCGCGGAGGTCGGCTTCGATGGCCAGACGCGCGAGCTGGCCGACCGCCTTGGGATCACGCAACCGCTGATCTTCCGCTACTTCCCGACCAAGGACGACCTGATCGAGCGGATTTACCAGAGGCTCTACGTCGGTCGCTGGAACCCGGCGTGGGAGACGCTGATCGCAGACCGGAAGCGGCGACTGAGAGCGCGCCTGATCGAGTTCTACGGGAGCTACGTCACCCAGGTGCTGACGAGCGACTGGGTGCGGATGTTCCTATACTCGGGTCTCAAAGGCAGCCTTTTCAACAAGCGGTATATCGACTTGATCGGCAAGCAGCTGATCGAGCCGATCTGCGCCGAGATCGAGCATGAGATCGGCGCCGAAAGGCTGACGCGCCCGCAACTGCGCGAGCTCGTCTGGGGCCTGCATGGATCGATTTTCTACATCGGCGTGAGGAAGTGGGTGTACGACGTCGAAGTCGGCGATCCCGAGACGACCGTGACGCTGCTGGTGAACAGGTCTCTCGATGCCGTCGGCGTCGATGCTGTCGGCGTCGATGCCGGCGGAGGGCGGGACCGACCGTAGGGCAGGCCGATGACGGACCGTCGCCCGCCACGGTCGCGCCGGCGCGCATCCGCCCAAGCGCCGCGATTGATCGTCGCCGTCTTCAGCGCGGAAGACGTGTTGGGCCTCGAAGCCTTTCTCGCCGCTATCGCCGGACGCCTCGACACCGGCGAGCGGCAGCTCGCGCATGACGCATAAGCGGCCAATTTCCGG
>CXWK01009037.1_pt1 | contig 10406 bp, 10 predicted proteins | sample 590851 | NCBI WGS metagenome assembly CXWK01 (sample SAMEA3498364, study PRJEB10139) | wastewater metagenome | biome: wastewater treatment plant; material: activated sludge | place: Denmark | collected 2014-08-01
CGCGCCCTGGGGGCCGGTCATGCGGTCGGTGAGGCGCCGCACGTTGGCGAGGCTCGCATTGAGGCTGGACTCCTCCCCCGACATGCGCTCGAGGTTTTCGAGAAGCCGCTTCATGGTCGCGATGAGCCCGGGCAGCTCCTCCGTCGCGTCGCCGCGCAGCACCTGGCGGATCGCGCCGTCCGGCAGCGGCTTGTCCTCGAGGTTGCCGGTGAAGGCGCGCAGCCGCGCCCCGCCGACCAGGCTGCGCTCGAGCGTGAACACGCTGGAGGCACGCAGCCACTTCGCGTCCTTCCGCGGCACGTCGATCTCGATCCGCGCCTTGCCGTCGGTGGCGAGTTCTATGCGCTGCACCCGCCCGACGGGAAAACCGGAGAAGGTGAGGTCCATGCCCACGGTGACGCCAGCCCCGTCGTCGGCCATCAGCACGAGCTTCTGCGTGCTCTCGAAGACGCCGCGCGCGTAGAGGACGTAGGCCACGAAGCCCACCACGATCGCCGCGAGGAGGACGAGCAGCACCGTCGCCTTGAATTCGGCGCGGCGGGTCCCGGCGTCCGTGGTCGTCGTCGGTTCCATGGACGGGTCGGGAGAGTCGGATGGCGTCACGGGAAGCCTGCGCGCATCAGACGTACTTCGCCGCGAGCGAGACGGCTTCCACCAGCGCGAGCCCCACGAAGAGCACCACCAGCCCGCGCGGCGCCGCCTTCGGCACGTCGCGAAGCTCGCGCGCCGATCCGAGGCTGGTGGCGACCGGGATCGCACCGACCGCAAGCGCGAAGAGCGAGACCTTGAGCGCGAACCCGGCGAGCAGCACCGGATCGAACACCTGCCCGATGGCGCGCGCGTAGGCCCCATGCCCCCAGGGCGAGAAGCCGTAGAGGCCGAGGTAGGCCACCGCGAGTGCGACCACGCAGCCGATCGCCGTGAGCGAGAGCACCGCGAGGCCGTTGCCGATGCCCCGCGGCAGCAGGTCCGCGAGCAGCGCCTCGGCCTCCCTGCGGCGCGGCCCCTTCACGCCGGCGCCGGCACGCATCAGCGCGACCTCGGTCCCCAGCGCCGCCCCCGAGCGCAGCGCGACGAAGAGCGCGATGAAGAGCGGGATGAGTTCCAGCACGAGCGAGCGCACGAAGATGTCGAGCGCGAACGCCGACAGGCCGTAGTCGTGCGCGGTCGCCGAGACGATCCGGATGACCACCCAGCTGAGCAGCGCGCACACGAGGACCACGCCCGGAAGCACGTCCCAGGCGGCGGCGCAGAGCTGGCGCGCGGCCGACCGGCGGACCGCCGGCGTGTAGGTCGAGGGGGAGAGGGCCGCCGCCAGCGCCTCGCCGCCGAAGCGGATCCCGCGCCAGGCGCCGGTCACGCCCGCGAGCGCCATCGCGCCCGGGGAACTGCGCTGTCGCGTCGTGGCTTGCATGGGCGAATGATACCGCGCGGGACCCGAAGCGAAACGGGCGCCCGAAGGCGCCCGTGGCGGGTCAAAGACGCTGCGTGCCTGCTCAGGCGGCCATCTGCACGGGAATCGAGCCGCGCTTGTCCCGGATGGCGTTGTTCGCGTCGACGTAGACCAGGTCCGGCTTGTACTTCGCCGCCTCGGCTTCCGTGTACGCCGCGTAGGAGGCGATGATCAGCAGGTCGCCGCGGCGCGCCTTGTGGGCGGCGGCGCCGTTCACGGAAACGATTCCCGAGCCGCGTTCGGCCGCGATGGCGTAGGTCGTGAAGCGCTCGCCGTTGTTCACGTTGTAGATGTCGATCTGCTGGTACTCGCGGATGTCCGCCGCCTCCAGGAGGGCCTGGTCGATGGCGCACGACCCTTCGTAGTGCAGGTCCGAGCCCGTGCAGGTGACGCGGTGGAGCTTCGATTTGAGCATGGTGCGTTGCATGTGTTCCTCGTTCGGCAGGTACGACTGTGGCCAGTCTACCGGGCCTTTTTAGAGCATTGCCTCGAAACTTCCCGCGGGCCCCGGCTTGCCTCGTCAGGCGCGGATGTCGAGGTTGTCGATCAACCGGGTCTTGCCGATCCAGGCCGCCCCGAGGACCACCAGATCGCGGTCTCCGGGGCCCGGAGGGGCCAGGCCGGACTGATTGCGCAGTGCAACATAATCGACGCGCCACCCGGCCGACGTCAAGTCCTTGATTGCGAAAGCGCAAAGCGCACCGAAGTCGCGCCGCCCGCTTTCGACCAGGTCCTTGATCCGCCGGAGATTCCGGTTGAGCCGCACCGCTTCGGTGCGTTCTTCAGAGGAGAGGTAGCCGTTCCGGGACGACAGGGCGAGGCCGTCCGGTTCGCGCACCGTTTCCGCCCCGACGATCGCGACCGGGTAGTTCAACTGCCGCACCAGGGCCCGGATCACGAACAACTGCTGGTAGTCCTTGCGCCCGAAAACGGCTGTGTGCGGTGCAACAATATTGAACAGTTTCGCGACCACCGTCGCGACACCCTCGAAATGCCCCGGACGGAAGTCGCCGCACAGCTGCCGCGCCGATTCCGGCGGCACGATGCGTATCTCCTGGGGCTCCGGATAGAGCTCGGCTTCGTCCGGCGCGAAGACCACCTGGCAGCCCGCGCGATCGAGCGCGGCGCAATCGCCTTCGAGGGTTCGCGGGTAGCGGTCGAAATCCCCGCCCGGCTCGAACTGCAGGCGGTTCACGAAGATCGAGGTGACGACGCAGCCCGCGTGCCTGCCCGCCTCGGCCACCAGCGAAAGGTGCCCGGCGTGCAGGTTTCCCATCGTCGGCACGAGCGCGACCGAGGGCTCGCCCGCGAGGCGCGCGCGCAGCTCGGCGACGCGGTGAATCAGGTCCACGCGGTTCTCCCCGTCAGAAGCAGTGCTCGGGCCCGGGAAAGGCTTTCGCCTTGACCGCCTTCACGTAGGCCTCGATCGCGGCCTTCACCGAAGCCGCGCCCGCCATGAAGTTCTTCACGAAGCGGGCCTTGCGGCCCGGGTAGATGTCGAGCATGTCGTAGACCACCAGCACCTGGCCCGAGACGTCCACGCCGGCGCCGATGCCGATGGTCGGCACGGAGAGCGCCTCCGTCACCCGCTTCGCCACCGAGGCCGGCATCGCCTCCATCAGCACGATCGCGGCGCCGGCCGCCTCCAGCGCCTTCGCGTCCGCCACCAGCCGCCCCGCGGTGTCGTCGTCGCGGCCCTGCACGCGGTAGCCGCCGAGCGTGTGCACCGACTGCGGCGTGAGCCCGATGTGGGCGCAGACCGGGATGCCGCGCTCCACGAGGAAGCGCGTGGTTTCCACCATCGTCGCGCCGCCCTCGAGCTTCACCATCTGCGCCCCGGCGGCCATGAGGCGCGCGGCGTTGCGGAAGGCCTGCTCCGGGGACTCCTGGAAGCTGCCGAAGGGCATGTCGGCGAGCACCAGCGCATTGGCGCTCCCGCGGGCGACGGCGCGGACGTGGTACTCGGTCTCCTCCATCGTCACCGGCAGCGTCGAGTCGTGGCCCTGGATCACCATGCCCAGCGAATCGCCGACGAGAAGGATGTCGACGCCCGCGGCATCGGAGATGGCCGCAAAGCTCGCGTCGTAGCAGGTGAGCATCACGAGCTTCTCGCCGCCGCGCGCGCGTTCCTGGAGCTTGGGAAGGGTGACTCGCATGGGAACTCCTAGGCCTTGTTGAAGAACTCGCGCCCGCCCCGGATCGACTGCACCCGCTCGATCAGGAGATCCAGGTGCTCGGGCACGTCCACGAAGTTGAGCCGCTCGCTGTTCACGATCAGGAGCGCGCTGTCCTCGTAATTGTAGAAGTAGCGCGTGTAGGTGTCCGACAGCGCGCGCAGGTAGTCGTCGGATATCCCCGCCTCCATGGGATTGCCGCGGCGCTTGAGGCGGTCGAGCAGCGTCTCCACCTTCGCCTGCAGGTAGATCACGAGGTCCGGGCTCGGCGCCTGCGGGCGCACGTGCTCGAAGATGCGCGTGTAGAGGCCGAACTCGTTGTCGTCCAGCGTGAGCCGGGCGAAGAGCGGGTCCTTCTGGAGCGCGAAGTCGGCGACCGTGGGCCTGCCGAAGAGGTCGGGCTGGCGCAGGCCCTCGAGCTGCTGCAGGCGCTGGAAGAGGAAGAAGAGCTGCGTCGAGAGCGCGTGGCGCTTCATGTCGCGGTAGAAGAGCGGCAGGAAGGGGTTCGCCTCGGGCTCCTCGAGCACCACGCCCGCGCCCAGCCGCCGGGCGAGGAGCTTCGCGAGGCTCGTCTTGCCGCAGCCGATGGGGCCCTCGACCACGATGAAGCGGTGTTTCATGGCGTGTCCCGGAGCCTCTCGATCGCCTGGCCGCGAACCGCGTCGCGAAACGACGCGGCCGCGCCACGCCCGGGGATGATCGCATCGGGCCAGACGTCGAGCAACGGCGCGAGGACGAAGGCCCGCTCGTGCGCGCGCGGGTGCGGAATCGTGAGGCCGGGCTCGTGCAGGCTCGTGTCGCCGTAGAGCACGATGTCGAGATCGAGCGTGCGCGGGCCGTTGGGAATGTCGCGCACGCGCCCGTGCAGGCGCTCGATCGCGAGGAGTTCGTCGAGGAGCCTGCCCGGGCCGAGGGCGGTCTCCACCAGCAGGCAGGCGTTCACGAACGCGGGCTGGTCGACGAAACCCACCGGAGCCGTGCGGTAGAGCGCCGAGCGGGCCACGGGCCGCGTGGACGGCAGCGCCCCCACCTCGTCGAAGGCGGCGCGCACGCGCGCCTCCGGGTCGTCCAGGTTCGCGCCGAGCGCGATCACCGCCCGCGTGCTCATTCTTCGTCGGCCCCGGGGGCGATTTCCTCCGGGGAGGCGCCCTCTTCCGCACGGCGCCTGCCGCCGCGCCGGCGGCGCTTCTTCTTCTTCGGCCCGTCGTCCGCGTGCAGCATGCGCTCGCGCTCCTCGCCCGGCGCGAACTGGAATCGCTCCCACCACTCGGCGGTCTCCAGCGGGGCATTGCCGGCCTTCGCGCGCAGCTCGAAGAAATCGTAGGCCGCGCGGAACCGCGGGTGCTCGAGGAGACGGAAGGGCCGTGTGCCGCCGCGCTGCAGGAAGCGCGGCTGAAGCAGCCACAGCTCCTTCATCGTCGCGTCGAAGCGGCGCGGGACGGCGAGCGACTCGCGCTGGGCATCGAGCGCGTCGTGCATCGCCGAGTGCAGCGAGGGCGTCGAGGGCTGGCCCTTGTCCTCGAGCTCGTGCCAGCGCCGCTCCACGCGGCCCCAGAGGAGGGCTGCCAGGAGGAACGCGGGCGAAACGGGCTTTCCTTCGCGCAGCCGGTCGTCGGTCGCCTTGAGCGCGGACATCGCGAAGGGGCCCGTGGCCGGGTCCTCCAGCGCGTCGTCGAGCAGCGGCAGCAGCCCGTGGTGCAGCTCCAGCTCGCGCAGCCGCTGCACGCAGGCCACGGCGTTGCCGGAGAGCAGCATCTTCAGGATCTCCTCGAAGAGGCGCGCCTGCGGGACGTTCTCCAGCAGGTGCTTCAACTCCCGGATCGGCGCGGCCGTTCCCGGCTCTATGGCGAGGCCCAGCTTCGCCGACAGGCGCGCCGCGCGCAGCATCCGCACCGGGTCCTCGCGGTAGCGCGTGGCCGCGTCGCCGATCATCACGAGCTTGCGGGCGACGAGATCCTTCACGCCGTGCCGGTAATCCCAGACCTCCTCCTTCACCGGGTCGTAGAAGAGCGCGTTCACGGTGAAGTCGCGGCGGACCGCGTCCTCGGCCTGGGTGCCGAAGACGTTGTCGGAGAGCACGCGCCCGTGCGCGTCCTGCCGGTCGCGTTCGTCTTCGCTCTCGGGCGCCTTCACGGTGAAGTGCGCGCGGTACGTGGAGACCTCCACCGTTTCGGCGCCCCACATCACGTGCACGATCTGGAAGCGCCGGCCGATGATGCGCGAGCGCCGGAAGAGCGAGCGCACCTCGTCCGGGTGGGCGCTGGTGGCCACGTCGAAGTCCTCGGGCTGCATGCCCAGGATCAGGTCGCGCACGGCGCCGCCCACCACGAAGGCGGTGTGTCCGGCCCGCTGCAGCTCCTCGCAGGTCTTCCTCGCGCCGCGGCTGATGTGGTCCTTGCGGATGTGGTGCTTGTCGGGGCCGTAGACCACGGGCTTCGACTCGTGGGCCACCTGCTTCGCGCCGCGGCCGAACACACGGGAGATGAACTTCTTGATCATGCGCGCAACCTCAATATGGGCCAGCCGCGTTCCCCGGCATGGCGCTCGAGCGTGGAATCGGGATCGACCGCCACCGGCTTCGACACCAGCTCGAGCAGCGGCAGGTCGTTGTGCGAATCGCTGTAGAACCAGGTCTCCGCGAAATCGCCGAAGCGCAGCCCCAGCGTCGCGAGCCATTCGTGCAGCCGCGCGATCTTGCCTTCTCGAAACGAGGGCGTGCCCACCGCGCGCCCCGTGAGGCGGCCGTCGGGCATCTCCTCGACCTCGCAGGCGATCAGGTGCTCTATTCCCAGCTCGCGCGCGATCGGGTCGGTGATGAAGCGGTTGGTGGCGGTGACGATCGCCCTGAGCGCACCGTCGTGGGAGGCGAGAAGCGGCCGCGTGCCCGCGTGGACGATGGGCCGGATCTTCGCCTCCATGAAGTCGCGGTGCCATGCGTCGATCACCGCGCGCGGCCGTCCCGCCACGGGGGCGAGCTGGAAGCCCAGGTACTCGTGGATGTCGAGCGTGCCCTGCTTGTAGTGGTGGAAGAACCAGTCGTTCTTCTTCTCGTATTCCGCGCGCTCGAGGATGCCGCGCTCGATCAGGTATTGCGCCCAGCAGTAGTCGCTGTCGCCGTCGAGGAGCGTGTTGTCGAGATCGAAGAGGGCGAGCTTCACGTGAGTTCGGGCTGCAGCGCCGCCTTCAGGAGCGGCACGGTGATGGGCCGGCCGGTCTCGAGCGAGTGCCGGTCGAGCGCGTCGAGCGCGCGCATGAGCGAGGGCATGTCGCGGCGGGCGTGGTTCAGGAGGTAGGCCGCGACCTCCTCGGAAAGCGCGAAACCGCGCGCCCGCGCATGGGCGGCGAGCGCTTCGCGCTTCTCCTCGTCGGTGAGCGCCAGGAGCCGGTAGGCGAGGCCGGTGGCGAGCCGCGTGGCGAGATCGCGGCGCAGCGCCACGTCCCGCGGCGCGGCGTGGGCCGAAACCAGGATCGCGTCGAAGGCGCGCTCGTTGAAGGCGTTGAAGAGCGCCACCTGCCGCGCCTCTCCCAGGCGTTCGGCGTCGTCGAGGACCAGCATCCCGCCGGCTTCGGTGCCGCGGTAGTCCTCGCCGCGGACGAACAAGGCATCGGCTCGCGCCGCGGCGAAGGCGCGCAGCAGGTGCGACTTCCCGGCGCCCGTCTCGCCCCACAGGTAGAGCACCCGCGTGCTCGCGGTACTCGCGGAATGGGGGGCGCTCTCCATGTCCGGCGAAACAGGGGAGCGTCCCCCATTCCGGTGGCCGTCGAGGGCGGCGCGCACGGCGGCAAGCGGCTCGGCGTTGCGGCCGGTCACGAAGTTCTCGAAGGTGGGCGCGGGGGCCTGGGTGAAGTCGAGGAGCAGCTGCCTCATGGGGACTCCCTGGACCGGCGCCGCGGCGCAGGGTTGCGCCGCCCGGCTTGGCCCGGGCGCGCCCCGCCGGCGGGCAGGCGGAACGCGTTGATTGCGAAGCGGATTCTATCACGCGCCCGACGCGGCTCGCGAACGAATCCCCTAAACCAGAATCCAATCCCGTAGAGGAGATCGTTCATGGCTGTCGCTGCACCCATCCAGATTCGCTTCGAGCGCTTCGACGGCGCGCTGGGCATCGCGCCCGCAAGGCCCCCGCGCGTGGTCGCGGCGGCGGAGAAGGTCGATCTCGTGCGGCGCATCAAGGCTCGGCTCAAGGCGCTCGACGCGGTGTTCGTCGCGCACTACTACGTGCACCCGGACCTGCAGGATCTCGCGCAGGAATCCGGCGGAACGGTTTCGGATTCCCTCGAGATGGCGCGCTTCGGCCACGACCACCCCGGCAAGACCATCGTGGTGGCGGGCGTTCGCTTCATGGGCGAGACGGCGAAGATCCTGAACCCCGAGAAGCGCGTCCTCATGCCGGACCTCGCGGCGGAATGCTCGCTGGATCTCGCCTGCCCCGCGGACGAGTTCACGAAATTCTGCGACGCCCACCCCGACCGCGTGGTGTTGGTCTACGCCAACACGAGCGCGGCGGTGAAGGCGAGGGCCGACTGGATGGTCACCTCCTCCATCGCCGAGAAGATCGTCTCCCACCTGCACGCGCAGGGCAGGAAGATCCTCTTCGCACCCGACAAGCACCTCGGCGACTACATCCGCCGCGCGACGGGTGCGGACATGCTCCTGTGGAACGCGTCCTGCGTGGTGCACGAAGAGTTCAAGGCCCAGATCCTCGAGGAGATGAAGCTCGCGCACCCGGGCGCGAAGGTGCTCGTCCACCCCGAGTCGCCCGCGGGCGTCATCGCCATGGCGGACGCCGTGGGCTCCACCTCCGGCCTGATCGCCGCGGCCGAGAGACTCGGTGCGAAGGAGTACATCGTCGCCACCGACGGCGGCATCATCCACCAGATGCGCAAACGCCTGCCGGGTGTGGCCTTCATCGAGGCGCCCACCGCCGGCAAGGGGGCCACCTGCCAGAGCTGCGCGCACTGCCCGTGGATGGCGATGAACGGGCTGCACAACCTGCTCGAGGTGCTCGAGACCGGCCGCAACGAAATCCACGTCGATCCCGCCGTCGGCAGGAGGGCGAAGGTCCCGATCCAGCGCATGCTCGACTTCGCGCGCGCGCACCTGCCGGAGCTTCGCGGCAGCGGCGACGCCTAGGCCGCCTCGGAGCAGCCCTCCTCGCGGGGATAGCCCATACGAGCGGCGAGGTCCGCGTAGGGCTCGGGCACGTGGATCGCGTAGCCCTGCACCAGATCGATGCCCAGGGCGCGCAGCCGCTCGATGGTCTCCACGCTTTCGACGCTTTCCGCGACGGTACGTGCGCCCACGCCCTTCGCCAGCCGGCAGATCGCGTCCACCATCGCCTGGTCCACGGGGTCGGTCACGCTGTCGCGCACGATCGACCCGTCGATCTTCAGGTAGTCCACCGGCAGCGCCTTGAGGTAGGCGAAGGAACTCAGGCCGCTGCCGAAGTCGTCGAGCGCGAACCGGCAGCCCAGGGCCCGAAACCGGCGTATGAAACGCGCCGCATTGACCAGGTCGGAGATCGCCGCGGTCTCGGTGATTTCGAAGCACAGGGCGTCCGGCGGGACGCCGGTGCGGTCGAGCTGCTCCTGGACGAACTCCGAGAACGCGGGGTCTCCCAGGCTCATGCCGGACAGGTTGATGCCGAACCGCGGCAGGCGACCGGCCTGGCCCGGCAAGGCCCGGTGGCGTCCGAGGCAGCCCAGGGCGCGCTCGACCACCCAGCGATCGACGCGTCCCATCAGGTGGTAGCGCTCGGCGGCCGGTATGAACGCGCCGGGCGTCACGGTGCGGCCCAACTCGTCGCGCATGCGCAGCAGCAGCTCCAGGTACTCGTCGCCCCCGATGCCCTTCAGCGCCACCACCCGCTGGCAGTGCAGGAAGAAGCGGTCTTCCTCGATCGAGCGTGTGATGCGGGAAACCCAGCCCATCTGGCCCTGGCGCACGGACACCTCCTCGTCCTCCATCCGGTAGACCTGGACCTGGTTGCGGCCCTTGTCCTTGGCGAGGTAACAGGCGGTGTCAGCCGCGGAGAGCACGGCTTCCGGGTCCCGGCTCTCGGCCGTGATCGCGGCCACGCCGATGCTCGCGCCGAGGGAGAACACGTGGCGGTCCCTCGCGAAGCGGAAGCCGCGCACCGCGGCCAGGAGCTGCGCGGCCACGACCTGGGCATGGAGCATGTCGCAGCCCTCGAGCAGCACGCCGAACTCGTCGCCGCCCAGGCGCGCAAGGCAGTCGCCCCTGCGCATCTTCGCCTCGAGCACCCGCGCCAGCTGGCGAAGCAGTGCGTCGCCCGCCAGGTGGCCGCAGGTGTCGTTGACCACCTTGAACTGGTCGAGGTCGATGTAGACCAGCGCATGGCGGATGCCCTTCGCCCGCGCCGACTCGATGTGCGAGGCGAGGGTGGCCTCGAACTGGCGGCGGTTCACGAGATCCGTGAGCGTGTCGTGGGTGGCCTGCCAGGAAAGGCTTTCCTCGGCCTCGCGCCTTGCGGCTATGTCCGCGAGCAGGCGCACCACCACGTCGGCCAGCTTCCAGAGCGCCTCCCGCTGGGTTCCCGCGAGGACCTTGGATTGTTCGTCCAGGACGCTCAGCGTCCCGGTCACCGCGCCTGATTCGGTCACCAGCGGCACGCCCGAGTAGAACCGCACCCGCGGCGCGCGCGCGACCAGCGGGTCGTCGTGGAAGCGCAGGTCGAAGTGGGCGTCGCTCACCTCGAGCGGCGCTCCGGCGTGGAACACCTCGCAGCAGAACCGGCTGTCCCGCGGCAGCACCTCGAGGT
>CXWK01015938.1_pt3 | contig 10405 bp, 8 predicted proteins | sample 590851 | NCBI WGS metagenome assembly CXWK01 (sample SAMEA3498364, study PRJEB10139) | wastewater metagenome | biome: wastewater treatment plant; material: activated sludge | place: Denmark | collected 2014-08-01
GTTCGAGCGCGACTCCATCGATGGCGCCGGCATGACCCTCGATTCGACGGTGCATTATCGCACCGGCTACGACAACGCCTTCTGGAATGGACGGCAGATGGTATATGGCGATGGGGATGAGGATTTGCCGGAGAGCCAGCGCATCTTCAATCGCTTCACAATTGCCGTCGATATCATCGGACATGAGCTGGCCCACGGCGTGACCCAGCACACGGCCAATCTGATCTACCAGGGCCAATCGGGCGCACTCAACGAATCGATGTCGGATGTGTTCGGCTCGCTGGTCAAACAGCGACTATTGGGCCAATCAACGGCTGAGGCGGACTGGATTATCGGCGAAGGGTTATTCACGTCGAACGTCAACGGCATCGGCATCCGGAGCATGAAGGAGCCGGGCACGGCTTATAACGATCCTGTGTTGGGCAAGGACCCGCAACCGGGCCACATGCGCAACTACGTGCAGACGCAGTCCGACAACGGTGGCGTCCACATCAATTCCGGCATCCCCAACCGCGCGTTCTATGTGACGGCCATGAATCTGGGCGGCTACGCATGGGAGAAGGCGGGGCTTATCTGGTATGTCACGCTGAAGGACAAGTTGGGCGAATCGGCCACGTTCGCCATGGCGGCGGCCAAAACCTATGAGGCCGCGCGCGACCTGTATGGCCAGGGCAGTCTGGAGCAGCAGGCGGTGCGCGCCGGCTGGGCCGAGGTCGGCATTGACGTCGGCCAGGACACTCCGCCACCTCCGGATGGCGGTGGTTCCCGACCCGGTTGTTCCGGTAGTCTGATGAGTTTGTTTAGATCGATCCTGGGCCCGCGATAGAGGGAATTCGCGAGGGAGGTCCTAATGAAAATCTACTTTGAACGAAGTGGTGGTTTTATGGGCCGCAATGTATCTACTACCGTGGATACCAATCAGATTCCACCCGAAGAAGCCTTGAGCTTGTTGAAAAAGGTGGAATACTCTGATTTCTTCTGCCTGCCTCAGTCGTCAAGTGGTGGACTGGAGGGCGCGCCCGGCGCAGACCAATTGTGCTATAGGGTCACTGTTGAGGTGGCCGGCGTACAGCATACGGTGGAAACATCGGATACAAGCGCGCCTGAAGAGTTGCAACCGCTGCTGGATGAACTGTCCAATATAGCCCGAGGTTCGGAAACCGCCCCAAGATAAAACGACGAACCGCGCTCAGGCGGCGACCGGTAGCGGATTCGTCGCTTGTTCTCTGGGGCGTACCTGTCGACGGCCGCGCACCGGGGCGGCTGCTGGAATAGGCATGGCCTGCGGCTGGATTCGCTCGTGGAGTCCCGCCGCCGTTAATTGCTGCAACAGCGCCTCGTGTTCCGCTTTCGCCCCCTCGGCCGACGGGGTCAGGATCGTCTCCGAGCGGTGCAACGCGGCCAGGGTCAGGTCGTTGATCCGGGCACCCAGGTGAATCACAATCGTATAGCCACGCGCGATGAGATTATCCAGCACGTCATTGAACCGTTGTGGAAGCGGCTCGTCCTGCCGGATGAACGACGGAGAAAACGGCGCGGGCATCACTTCCAGCGCTCCGTGATAGCGCTGGGCCACGCGGCCGATTGATTCGTCGGAGATCGGTTCGCCGGTGTCCTGCAGCAGGCCGCGCATGTTTGGCCCGCCGGAGAGCTGGAGCCGAGCGCCGATGCTGCCCGCGGGCAGTTCCAGATCGATGAGCATGACCGCGCCGGGGCCTTGCAGGGCGGCCGCTTCGGCCAGGCGTGTGGCGGTCATGGCCGCGTCGGCCGGTCGGGAGGAACCGATGACCGAGACCACGCGGCCGGGCACGGCGTCGGTTCCATCGGCGCGACGCAAGGTCGCCTGGAGATAATCGGGGAGCAGTTCGATCTGATAGGGCTTTGCCAGGAAATCGGCCGCGCCGACGCTGAAGGCGCGCCGCCGGAACTCGCCGCTGGATGAGGCCGAGAGAAACACCACGGGCACGTCTTGCGTGCGTGGGTCGGCTTTCAATCGGCGGCAGACTTCGAAGCCGTCGATGCCCGGCATAACCACGTCGAGCACGATGGCGTCGAATGATGTGCCGCTCGCCGCTGCGATGGCAGCCTCGCCGTCGGCGGCCGTGGCCGTCTCGTAACCGGCGCGTTTTAGTTGTTTGCTCAGCAAAAAGCGCATGGACGCTTCATCGTCCACGATGAGAATTCGTTTTTGATTCATGCCTGTTAAATTAGTCCTGGGTTGCCGCGTTGTTGGTTAAATAGGTTGGCGGCTTCATGTACAACCAGAAGGCTAACGGCTTCCGGTTACAACAGACCTTAAGGGATTGGATACGTTTTACGAATGCGTCTCGTCCCGGTTTCTGCTATTGTTCAGCTTATGGGTAAAGGAGTTGAATTCGAGGTTCGCGCGGATGGCGTGGCGCTGTTGCGCGTGAATCGACCCGCGGCCCGAAACGCCCTGAATTGGGTCGCGCAGGAAGCGTTCGCCGACTGCGTGACGGCCGCGAGTCACGATGACGCGATTCGCATCCTAATCATCACCGGAGCAGGCGGGTCGTTCGTTTCCGGCGGCGATTTGAAGGAACTGGCCGGCTATCCCGAGACGGCCGCCGGGGAACGTCTGAACCGGGTGATGAGCGCCGCACTGGCCCAATTGGCCGACCTGCCGTTTCCGGTCATTGCCGCCGTGGATGGCGACGCCGTCGGCGGGGGCTGCGAGATTCTGATTGCTTGCGATTTGCGGGTGGCCTCGTCCGATGCTCGCTTCGCCTTCCGGCAGGTGCACAACGGCTTGACGACCGGCTGGGGCGGCGCGGCGCGGCTGGTGGCGCTGATTGGCCAGAGCCGGGCGATGGAGCTGTTGCTCACCGGCCGGACGTTCGACGTGGCCGAAGCACAGGCATTGGGCCTGATCCATCGCGTTGCGCCACCCGGCACCGGCGCGCTCGACGCGGCGCATGCCTGGGCCGAGGAACTGCGCCAACTGCCCCGCCACGCGCTGGACGCACTCAAGAGGCTGGTTCAGGCGGCGACACATCTTCCCGCGCCCGACGCAAACCGGCTGGAGACGCAGTTGTTCATTCATCTATGGCCATCGGCCGACCACATCGAGGCCATGAATGCCTTCACCAAGAAACGCGCGCCGCGTTTCAATCAGGATCTATAGGTATGTACGATCGCATTGCCCGCTACTATGATCTGAGCCATGACTCTCTAATCGACGACATCCGGTTCGTCCTCGACCTAGCCGCGACCGTCGCCGGGCCGGTGCTGGAGATTGGCTGCGGCAGCGGGCGGCTGATGGTGCCGCTGGCCCGCGCCGGGTTTGATGTCACCGGTGTCGACACATCACCGGAGATGCTGGCCCGCGCCCAATTACGGTTGGTGGCCGAGCCGCCGGAAGTGCGTGCCCGAGTTCGGCTCATCGAAACCGACGTCAAAGACCTGAGCCTTCCCCACGTCGAGCCGTTTGCGCTGATTATCTTCAGCTACAACACATTTATGCACCTGGATGAGGCCGGGGCGGGGGCGGCGCTGAAGCGCTTGCGGCCGTTGCTGCGTGCCGGGGGGCGGCTGCTCATCGACGTGGCCAATCCCATCCTGCTGTCGATGTCGGCCGATGATCCCGATTTCGTGCTCGAAGACGTGTTGGAAGATAAGGTGCATGGGGAGACGATCCGTCAATACACCGCTTACGTGGGCATCCCCGGCGAGCAAGTCGTTGATGTCACCTGGGTCTATGAGGCCGGGAGCGCGGCCGACGGTTCCGAAGACGGATTGAAGCGAACCCGGGCACAGATGCGCTACTTCTATCTCTATCCGCACCAGTATGATCTGCTATTGACCCTGACCGGCTTTCGGCTTGTGAACTTGTTTGGTGGGTATGAGGGGGAGCAGTTCGACGAGGAGAGCGATCGGCTTATCTTGCTGGCTGCGCCGGGATGACGGATGACGGATGACGACAGACCGCAGACGACTGATCTACTGCCCCCGACCTACTGATCCACTGATTCACTGCCCCTACTGACCCTCTCCATTCACATCCAGCAACAACCCCAGTTGGACCACGGCCTGGCGGAACGCTTCCCAATCTCCCTGGCGAATGACGACGGCCAGGTCGCCCAGCGTCTCGGTGATGAAGTCGCGTGTCTTGGGGTTGGCTCGCAGCGTGTCGAGGATTTCCGGGTCGCCGACGCGCAACACCACGACCGATTGCAGCCGTCCTTCGACGCCCTTATCCGCCCAACGACTGATCCCCCGCCGGACGGCGGCCGGGACGGGGCGGCCGCCGGCGCTTTCCAGAAATTGCAGCATCCTCTCCGGCGAGATACCCTGGCCCTGAGCCTCGGCCAGCGATGAGGGCACGATGCGATAGCGATAGGGCTTGCCGGGGGTCAGAGGCTCCGGGTCGGCGATGCGGGCCGCCTGGAATCGTTCGTAACGACCGGCGTTGAAGGGGGCCAGAATGATGCCGTCGGGCTGGACGACCAGCGGCACCTTGACCTCATCGGCCGCCGCCGGCTCGTCGCCCAGCCAGGCCAGCGCGCGCGCCGACAAGCGATAGGCGGCCTCGTCGCCATCCGCGGCCGACAACTCGACCATACCCAGCCAATAGAGCGGCCCGCGGATCAGGTAACGCAGCAGTCGTCCCTCGACGTGTTCCCAATCCGCGAACCCGGAGAGGTAGTTATGCGTCTCGGCATCGCGGATGTACCACGTCTCATAGTTGCCGTCGGGGCGCTGGAAATCGGGGTCCTGGGCGCGAATGACAGCCACGACGTCGGCCAGCCGGTACCAATGATCATCGGTCGGCAGTGTGTCCATCAGCGCCGTCCGCGCCGGCAGAGGGTCGTTTTGCCAGATCTCTCCTTCGGCTATCAGGCTCGGTGTGTGGCGCAGTTCGTTCCACACGCTGCGGCTCCAGGCGTCGACCAGAGCGCGGAGTTGCGCCTCGCGGCTCTGTTGCAGCCAGTCGATCGCCGCGCGTGTCGGCCGCAGGATGTCGTCGGCCCGACGCAAGAGCGACATTTCCGTCGCCAGAGTCAGGAGCATCGAGCGCCGATCGCGGCCAGGGTCGGCCAATAAGCCGTCGAGATTGGGCAACCGGTCGGGTCGCAGGCCGGTGCGCTGGGCCAGTGCCAGCAGCGTGGTCAGGTCGTCGACCGCGTCCGTGGGGGCGGTGTGGGGGTTGGCGGGCGCGTCTGTGGGGTGTAGCGACGGTTCGGCTTCCGTGGCCGGTTCCTCGTGGCGGGCCGGGGTCTGTGGCGCGAGGCGATAGAGCAACTCCTGGGGGATGTAGTAAAACTCCAGCATGCCTTCGCCCGTCTGATCGAACGCACGATAGAGGAACCCGCGATACCAGAGGGACTCGGCGGGGTTGGCCGGGTCAAGCCACGGCTCTTCGCGCTCCATCTTGCCCGGCCCCATGAGCCTGACTTCGCCGTGCTGGCGAGCAAAGACAGCTACCGGCGCGCGGCCGCCCTGACGCACCAGATCGGTCAGCGCGGCAGCCTCTTCCGGTTCCAGATACTCCATCTCGCTGACGAGATCGACCTGGGCCAGAGCCAGGGCCAGCTGATCGACGGCCGCGGCCTTGTCTGTGCCGGTAAGGTCCAGGCCGAGCCATTCACCGATGACTCTCAGGACGATGAGTTCGTGCTCCAGCAGGGCCTGTTCCAGATTGCGCATAGAGTTATTCCTGGAGGTCAGACCATCACCTGAATGGCCGCGGGCAGGCTGGTGATGGTGACCTGGCGAACGTTATCGCGGGGATAGGCGAACATCTCACCGTCGACTTGAATGGGCATGGGCGTGGATGACTTGACCGTGATCTCACGGCATTGCCGGAAGGTGGTATGGGGCGAGTTGACGTGCGTGCCTTTCATCGCGCTGGTCAGCATGGCGAGCATCGTCAGTCGGCCGATGGGGTTCACCAGCATGGTGTCGATCAGGCCGTCGTCCCATCGCGCGTCGGGCGTCAGCAAGAAACCACCGCCGCCGCGTGGCCCCAGGCCCATGTACAGGAAGAGCGAGCGCTGGTTCACCGGTTGACCGTCGAAGGTGGTTTCCAGGTACGGGATATTGTAGTAGAGGAGGATCGTTTGCAGCACGGCGGCCATGTACATCGGGAAGCCGTGGATCCGGGTAATGGTCTCGGTGCGCATGACGACGATGGCATCGAAGCCGATGCCGAAGTTATTGTCGAAGACCTCGGTTCTGCCGTGTTCGTCGGTCACGCGGGCCAGGTCGAGCAGCTGTGGAGTGCCCTTGAAAATACGCTCGATCGCCTCTTCGGCTTCTTCGTGGATACCCAGCCCGAAGGCCAGGTCATTGCCTGAGCCGATGGGGATAATACCGAGGGGCAGGGCGGCCTTGTCTCCGCGCATCAGGCCGTTGACGACTTCGTGCACGGTGCCGTCGCCACCGGCGGCGACGACCAGATCGTAGCCCTCATCGGCCGCAGTCGCCGCCAATTCCGTCGCGTGGCGGGGGCGTTCGGTGGGAAAAATCTCTAATTGACCGTAGCGGCGGCCAAGTGAATTGATGATTTCGGTCTGTTCGCGCCCTCTGCCGCGGCCCGAACGCGAATTGATGATGACCTTGACGCGCATAGGTTCGCTTTACACCCCTTATTGAACATGTTATACTGACCGCGTTCGTGATGTTACGTCAAGTTGAACTATCTGACAAGGCGTAGACATGGCGTGTGTGGCGACCAGCCATAGTCTGTGGTTGGTGGAGAGCGGAGGAGAATATCATGGGCGCGGATGATGAATTTATCGTCGATAGTGACGAAAACGGGGCTGACGAAAGCCCCCCCACCGAAGACGCCAACAACAGGACGTTCCTGATCCTGGCTTCGTTGCTGACCGGCACCCTCTTGTTGATCTCGCTGGTGGCGGTTGGTTTTTTGCTGATGAACCGGTCGAGCGAGCGCGCTCAGGCGGTGGCGGCGATCGAGGCCCAGAACGTCATCATTCTGGCAACCAATGCTGCCGTGACCATGACGATTGAAGCGAGTCAAGCCAATGCGACCGCGCCCGAACAGGCCGCGGCCGAAAATGGTGACATCCCGATCGATACCATCGTGAAGGGCGGTATTGCGCCGGAAGACGCCACGGCGACGGCCGATGCCGTGGCCACGATTGCCGCCGATCCGACGCTTGCGGCGGCCGTCACCGCGGCCGCCGGCGGCGCGACACCGGCCCTGCCGGCCGATCCGACGGCGACTGCTCTGGTTGAGGCCAGCCCTACGGTTGAGGCCACTTCTGAACCCGAAGCCGGCGCCACCAGTGAGCCGGCGGCTTCGGTGGAGCCGACGGCCGAGGCTTCGCCCGTGGCCGTGACCGAGGAGGCTACAGCTGAACCCACAACGGAAACTGCTCCGGCTACCACCGTCGCTGAAGCCACCGCTATCGCTATTCCCGCCACGCCGGGCGTGACGCCCGAGACAACCGTCATCATCATCGGGGTGACGAACGAACCCCCGGCGGGAGATGCGTCGGCCACGCCGCTTTCGGCGACCACGCCGCTCCCGGCGACCACGCCGCTCCCGGCGACCACGCCGCTCCCGGCGACCACGACCTCCGAAATTGGGGCCACCGCCACGACAGTCACCGGCAGCAGCGACAGCGGCCCGGAAGCGCCCGCGGCAACAGCCACGCAGCCCGGCTATCCGCCGTCTGCGCCGGTCGTCAATACGCCCAGCGTGGGCTACCCGTCGGCGGTCACAGTGACGCCGGCCGACACGGGTGGCGGCGGTACAGGGCAGCAGGCGACGCCGCCCGGCGGGGTGACGGAAACTCCGGTCGGTGGTGCGACGCCCAGTTTGCCCGGCACGTCGACGGTGACGCCCGAATCGCCCACGGCCACCATCCCTCCGACGGAAACGCCGACGCCCGCGCCTACGGCCACGGGCGAGCCGTCGGTCACTCCATCACCCGCCGCGTCGCTGACGCCTACGGCCGAAGTGACCGCCGATCCGGGATCGACCGAGGCCGCGCCGACCGTCCCCGGCACGGCCGTCGCTACGGTAACCGGCACCGTGCTGCCGACGGCCACAGGCACGCAGGCCGTCACGCCCGGCGTTACCCCCACGGGCACGGTTCTCGCGCCAACGCCCACAGCGACCCCGTCGCCCACGCCGACACCGCCGGTAACTCTGCCGGAGACGGGCCTCGATGATTGGGGCATTGCCGCTGTCGGCCTTGTTCTGTTGCTGGTCGTGTTTGGCTCGCGGCGGCTGCGACGCGCCTGAGTACGTATTTGATGAACGAAAAAGCCGGGCGTACGCCCGGCTTTTTTATTTCGCGATGCAAGTTAGAGACGAGAGAGAATCTCTTTCTTCTTGGCCTCGTACTCGGCGGGAGTGATAAGCCCTGCTTCCATCAATTGCTTGAGCTTGCTGAGGGCCTGCACCGGCTCTTCCGTGGGCGAGGCTGACGTTCCGCTGGAAACGGAGCTTAGTCCTCCCAGGATGACACCCCCGGCGGCGGCGCGCTTCTCTTCCATCTCGCGCAGACGTAACTCCTCGCGCACGTTCTCTTCCATCTGCTGCGCGATAGAGTAGAGGCGGCGAGCCTGCTCCTTGACCAGATTGTCGACGCGGATCTTGTCGCCGTTGATGACTTCGATAGTGATGGTCGCCCGCCAGACGTTCTCTTCCATCTCGACCGAGCGCATATCACGCCAAATATAGTCGATGAACTTGGCGCGGCCGAAGAGATCGGGTTGGTAGTGCATGAGGCGCCTGTTGGTCATGACCATGATCTCCGGGGTGAGATCGGGCATTATCGGCTTCTGTACGGCGATGTAGAGAGGCTCTTCGCCCTTGGTAAGCAACTGGCTGAGCTTCTCATAAATCCTGGCCACGCTTTCGGGGTCCTGGTCTTCGGTGATGAACTTGGCGATGTGATCGTAAGAGGTCGGATCAGTTGGGATGTCGCTGGTCATGTTATATTCTCCACTACGTTAATGATCTTGGGGGGCGGGTCGCCGCGCTATGCTCGTGAACCGACGTCGATCGGCCGCGAACGATATCCGATTTCCCATAATATTGTATGCGATTGATGTGGCGTGGCAAGCCCAGATCGTCAGGGGACGGGATAGGGCACGACCTCGATCAACTCTGCGTCTTCTATCAACTGTTCGATTGCGCCACTTGGCTGGGCTTCCAGCGACCAAATGCCGAACCGTCCATCATCAAGGACAATGCTGGCGATCAGTCGGCTATCATCCGCGCTCCAGCGCAAAAGATTCATGTGATTCGCGCCCGGGACCGTACCTACGGCCTGCGTTTCACCGCTCTCCATGTCATAGATGAAGACGGATACGCCTGCGTCACTGCGCGGCGTGTAAGCCAGGCGACGGCCGTTGCGCGAGAACGCCCATTCGTCGGCGTAGGCGCTACCATTGATGCAAGTGATTTCCTCACCTGCGATAGTGATGATACATAGCCCCTCGGCGCTATCGGTGAGCAGTTGCGATCTATCAGGCAACCACTCCACCCATTCCATATTGTCGGGCAACAGTGAGTTACCCTCCAAATCATAGATTCGGTTGAGGATGAGCAGTAATTGTCCATCAGGCGACCAGGATGCCTGCTCGGCAGTGTAACCGCCCCCGTAGGTTTCGCGCTCGGCCAGTTTGCGCGCGGGCCCGCCATCGGCCGGAATCAGCAGGTAAGTGAACGTGAGATCTGTCCGCTCCTCCCCGGTCGGTTCGTGTTGCACCCCGGTGATCGCTGTAATCCAACGACCATCGGGTGACCATTTAACGTAGAGGTTCCATAGATCGACGCTCTGAAATAATGACATCGGTGTTGCGCCCTCGACGATATCAAGCGAGTAGAGAGTGTCCCCTGTGGCATAGGTAATCGCATCGCTGGCTGGATTCCATGTGGCAATGACACCGTCGGGCAATAGTTGCCGCGCCGCGCCGGTTTCCAGGTCGATCAGCCACGTGCCGGTGCCTTCGACACCGTATTCGGGATAGCTGGAGAGACCTGCTACTACGATATATCGTCCGTTGGGCGATAGTTGGGGACGTAAGTCAAAAAAGAATCGGCCAGGCTCCATGGCTTCGTATGGCCCATAGAGTGTCTCAAAAACGGTTGGGTCGAGTCCGGGTAGAGTCGGCAGTGTCCTGAAGGCCCAGTAGGTGGCCGCGGGCTGGTCAGGCGAAGGTTGGATGAGGGCACCGGTCGTATAGAGAACGAGCGTGTTGGCGATCGGTGTGATGTTCAATGGCGGCGGCGTGGGTGGCGACGCCCCGACAGTTGAGATTGCCGTGGGTGTCGTGTGGGTGGGTTCAGTTGGCGCGGGAATCGGGCTTTCTATTGCCGGACTTGCCTGAATGCCGGGGCTGTTTGTTGCGGCTGAGTTTGTTATGGGAATGGTCGCTGTAAGAGTCGGTTCGGGAATGGTGT
>CXWK01005815.1_pt1 | contig 10404 bp, 9 predicted proteins | sample 590851 | NCBI WGS metagenome assembly CXWK01 (sample SAMEA3498364, study PRJEB10139) | wastewater metagenome | biome: wastewater treatment plant; material: activated sludge | place: Denmark | collected 2014-08-01
GCCGTCGCACGAAAGCTGCTGACGATCCTCAACGCCATCCTGCGGGACAAGAAGCCATGGCGCCCCGAAATCGCTTGACCCCGAACACAGTCGCTGAGGAGCGCCGCAGGCGCGTCTCGAAGGATGGCCGCAACGCCATGCTTCGAGACGGCCGCAGGCGCGGCCTCCTCAGCATGAGGGTTGCAGGGAAACTTCCCCGCCTTCCGGCGCCGCGCTACATCTGGCCCATGAAGACCGTTCCCGTCGATCAATTGTCCGAGTCGCAGGCCCGCGCCGAGCATGAAAAGCTCGGCAACGAAATCGCCGCGCACGACAAGCGCTACTACCAGGACGACGCGCCGACGGTTTCGGACGCCGACTACGATGCGCTGCGTCGTCGCTACGAGGAGATCGAGCAGGCCTTTCCCGAATTGCGGAGCGCGGAGTCGCTGACGAAGAAGGTCGGCGCGGCCCCTTCGCAGAAATTCGGCAAGGTCCGCCACGCCGTGCCGATGCTGTCGCTCGGCAACGTGTTTTCCGACGGAGAAGTTTTCGAGTTCGTCGAGCGCGTGCGGCGATTTCTCGGATTGAAGGACGACGCGCCACTCGCCTTCACGTCTGAGCCGAAGATCGACGGCCTGTCCTGTACGATCCGCTACGAGAACGGCGAACTCGTGCAGGCGGCGACGCGCGGCGACGGGTACGAAGGCGAGGACGTCACCGCCAACGTGCGCACGATTTCGGAAATTCCGCACGAGGTGAAGGGCGCGCATGCGCCGCGCGTGTTCGAGGCGCGCGGCGAGGTCTACATGAACCGCGCCGATTTAGCGAAGCTCAACGAGAAGCAGGCCGAAGCGGGCAAGATGATCTACGCCAATCCGCGCAATTCGGCTGCGGGTTCGCTGCGGCAGATCGACGCCAAAGTGACGGCCGCGCGACCGCTGCGTTTTTTCGCCTACGCCTGGGGCGAGGTTTCGGACATGCCGGCGCCGACGCAAGCCGGCATGCTCGACTTTCTGCATCGCGCGGGGTTCAAGACCAATCCGCTGACGAAGGTGTGCCATTCGGCGGAAGAGATGATCGCGCATTATCGCGCCATCGAGCAGCAGCGCGCCTCGCTCGGCTACGACATCGACGGCGTCGTCTACAAGGTTGACGACCTGAAGTTGCAGGAACGCCTCGGCTTCGTTTCTCGTGCGCCACGCTGGGCCGTGGCGCACAAGTTCCCCGCCGAACGCGCGACGACGGTGCTGCGCGACATCGAAATCCAGGTCGGGCGCACCGGCGCGCTGACGCCGGTCGCGCGGCTCGAGCCGGTCACGGTCGGCGGCGCCGTCGTGCAGAACGCGACGCTGCACAACGAGGACGAGATTTCGCGAAAGGACATCCGCATCGGCGACACCGTGGTCATCCAGCGCGCCGGCGACGTCATTCCGCAGGTCGTTGAGGTCGTGATGGAAAAGCGGCCGCACGGCGCGAAGGCCTATGCCTTTCCGCAGGAGTGCCCGGTCTGCAAGTCGGCGGCTGTGCGCGAGACAGACGAGAAGGGCGACGAGGACGTGGTGCGCCGCTGCACCGGCGGCCTCGTCTGCCCGGCGCAGGCGATCGAACGGCTCAAGCATTTCTGCTCACGGCTCGCCATGGACATCGAAGGTCTCGGCGACAAGCAGATCGAGCTGTTCTACGAGAAAGGGCTCATCAGGCAGCCAGCCGACATATTCACGTTGCAGAAGCGCAGCGAAGCGGGCGAATTCGATCTGACGACATGGGAAGGTTTCGGCGAAACGTCGGTGCGCAACCTGTTCGCGTCGATCGAGGCGCGGCGGCAGATGCCGGTCAACCGCTTCGTCTACGCGCTCGGCATTCGTCGCATCGGCGAAACGAACGCGCGCAGGCTCGCGCGTCATTTCCGCACGTTCGATGCGCTGCGGGCGTGTGCGCGAAAAGCGGAGGACGGTTCCGAGGAACGCGCCGAGATCAACGCCATCGATGGCGTTGGCGATGTCGTGGCCGAGGCTGTCGCGGACTTCTTTCTCGAACGGCACAACGAGACGGCGCTCGACGATCTGCTGCGCGAAGTCGAGCCGCTGCCGATGGAAGAGGTCGCGTCGGATTCGCCCGTCGCCGGCAAGACAATCGTCTTCACCGGCTCGCTCGAACGCCTGACGCGCGACGAGGCCAAGGCGCAGGCCGATCGTTTCGGCGCGAAAGTGTCGGGCTCGGTGTCGAAGAAGACCGATCTGGTGGTCGGCGGGCCGGGCGCGGGATCGAAGCTGACCAAAGCGCAGGAATTGGGGATCGAGGTGATTTCCGAGGACGAGTGGTTTCGGCGCACGGGGCAGGGGTAGCGCGAATCCTGCGAGAGTTCCGTCACGCGCTTGTCGTACGCATCCACGTGGAGGCGAGCAGCGAACGAAGGACATTGTCATTCCCGCGCAAGCGGGAATCCAGTTCCCTGGCTTTGCAAGGTCCCGGGAACTGGATGCCCGCTTTCGCGGGCATGACACTTCTCGCCAGAGTGTTTTTTCAGCTGTCGGTTGCGAGCGGCTCGGCGTGGATGGCCGGGACAAGCCCGGCCATGACGCGGGAAGGCGATCGCAGCTAGACGATCTTCCTCGTCGCCGCCTTCAGCCACTTCCGCGCGCTTGGCGACACTTTCGCTTCCAGCTTCTCCCACACCTGCCGATGGTACGCGTTCAGCCAGGAGATCTCTTCGCGCAATAGCAGCTTCGCGTCGATCAGAGCTGCGTCGATCGGCGTAAATGTGATCGTCTCGAAGCCGAGCATCTCGCGCTCGGCGCCTTCCATCCTGCGCGGCTCGACGACGATCAGGTTCTCGATGCGGATGCCGAAGGCGCCTTCGCGGTAGTAGCCGGGCTCGTTCGACAGGATCATGCCCGGCTCCAGCGGCGTCGATCCGAGCTTCGAAATCCGCTGCGGTCCTTCGTGCACGCTCAGATACGAGCCGACGCCGTGGCCCGTGCCGTGATCGAAATCCGCGCCGGCGTGCCACAGCGCGCGCCGCGCGAAGGAGTCGAGCTGCGCGCCGGTTATCCCGCGCGGAAAGACGGAACTCGCGATCGCGATATGCCCTTTCAGCACGCGCGTGTTCATGGCGCGCATGTCGGCGCTCGGCCGGCCGACGGCGATCGTTCGCGTGATGTCGGTCGTGCCGTCGACATATTGCGCGCCGGAATCGACGAGATAGACGTTCCCCCTGCGAATGGGAATGTCGCTCTTTTCCGTCACGCGATAGTGCGGCAGCGCGGCGTGCGGGCCGAAGGCGGAGATNNCCCTTCGGCGCTTCGGTCGCGAACCAGGCGAGGAATTCGACCATGGCCGCGCCGTCGCGCAGATGCGCGGCGCGCGAGCCGCGCAATTCGGCGGAATTCTTCTTCGCCTTCATCAGCGCGATCGGGTCGGCGCCGACGTCGGCCGTTCCGCCGGCCTCGCGATAGAGCGCGACGAGCCTTTCCGGCGCCGTCGCGGAATCGAACAGCAGCTTCCGCTTGTCCTTCGCCAGCGCGGCGAGGTCGGGTTCGAGCGCCGACGGTTCGCGTACGTCTGCCAGATCCTCCAGCGCCGCGCGCACGGAATTGGAGAGCTTGGCACCGGCGACGTAGAGGCGCGTCCGGCCTTCGCGCGGCACCAGCGCCCACGACAGCGGCAGCGGCGTATGTGCGACATCGCCGCCGCGGATGTTGAAGGCCCAGGCCACCGCATGCGGATCGGAGACGACGAGGCCGTCGCGTTTGTCGAGCGCGGCGGCGATGCGCTTCAGCTTGGCGGCCGCCTTCTCGCCGCTCAGGCGGTCGGGGTGCAGGACGACGGCCGCGCAGGGCGTCGGCGGTCGGTCGGTCCAGACGGCGTCGACCGGATTGCCGTCGACGGCCACGAGTTCGGCGCCGGCGTTTTCCGCCGCCTTGCGCAGGGCTTCGGCCTGCGCCGGCGTGTGCAGCCACGGATCGTAGCCGATGCGGCCGCCCTTCGGCGCCTGCTGCGCCAGCCAGCGGGAGGGCGGGGCGGCGACGAGGTCCTGGCGGTCGAACAGTTTCGTATCGACCTGTTCGCGCGCCTGGATGGTGTAGCGGCCGTCGACGAAAATCGCCGCCTTGCCGGCGAGCACGACCGCCGCGCCGGCCGAGCCGGTGAAGCCGGTCAGCCACGCGAGGCGCTCGGCGCCGGGCGGGACGTATTCGTTCTGATGCTCGTCGGCGCGCGGAATAACGAAGCCATCGAGGCCGCGACGCTTCAGTTCGTCACGCAGCGCGGCGAGCCGTGGCGCGGCGCGCGTGGGATCGGCGGTTTCGGCAAAGGACTGGAAGCGGGATTCGATTTTCTGACTCATGCGTTCGAGCCTACAATGGCAAGGCGAAAGAGCAATTTCAGACGTTTATGCTGCATTGCGGCATTCGAATCCCAGCCATGCGGCTGCGACGTGGCTAAGTCAACAATCCTGACATAAATTGCGTTCATACAAGCAGGCAACGGCCACAAGGCCGAGCAAGGGATCGAAACGTCAGGGAACTGCAAAGGAGCAGATCCATGGCCACCATGATCATTCCGTCCCGCGCCTACGGCGTCGTCTCCAAGCGCGCCGCGCCCGGACCTTCCCTCTGGACCCGTTTCGTCGATGTGCTGAAGGCGTCGCGCCAGGCCGACGCCGAACGCATCGTCGCGCAGTACGCCGGCGGCCGCTGGTCGGATTCGGTCGAGCGCGAGATCAACGAGAAGCTGATCCGTCACGAGAACCTGCGCGCGTTCTGATACCGCGCGTCAGTCGAGCGTGAGCGGTCGCGGCGCAGCGCCGCCGCGACGCAGGACGAGCGTCGCCCAGCCCTCGATGTCGCCGCGCGAGGCGAGGCGGAAATCCTGGGCGGCGTAGGCGGAAAGCACGCCCGCCACGTCGCGCGCGAGCAGTCCGGACAGGACAAGTTCGGCGTCTTCGGCTGCGACCGCGGCGATCTGCGGCGCCAGCAGCCGCAGCGGCCTGGCCAGAATATTCGCAAAAATCAGGTCGTAGGGCGCGCCCGTGCGCAGGTCCGGGTGCATGGTCCCGCGCGCCGTCACCGGCCGCAGCCACGGCGTCGCGCGGTTCAGCCGCGCATTGGCGGCGGCGGCTTCGGTCGAGACGGGGTCGATATCGCCGGCTGCGACCGGCATCCGCCACAGGCGAGCGGCGGCGATGGCCAGCACGCCGGTGCCGGTGCCGATGTCGAGGATGCGCGTCGGCCGGCGGCGCTTGGCGATGGCGTCGAGCGCCTTCAGGCAGCCGAGCGTCGTGCCGTGGTGGCCGGTGCCGAAGGCGAGCGCCGCTTCTATTTCGAGCCCGATGTCGTTGGGGCGCGGCGTGTGGCGGTCGTGGGAGCCGTGGACCAGGAAACGGCCGGCCCGCACCGGCGCTAGTCCTTCGAGCGAAGCGGCGATCCAGTCCTTCTCGTCGACGCGGCCGAAGCGCAGCGCCGCGGCGGCTTCCGCGCCCGTCACCGAGGCGACGAGATCGCGGATGACCTCCTCATCGGGTTCCGGCCCGAAAAACACTTCCGCCACCCAGACGTCGCTTTTCCACGTATCGGTCGAAGGGGTCTTCTCGAAGGCCGCGGCGGCGGTCTCGGTCGGGTCGAACGTCTCGACGATCAGGTCGGCGACGGCGCGGGCGGTCGTCTCGTCGGCCTCGAGCCGCATCACATAGGCGGCGCCATTGGGGGGGAGTCCTTCCAGCATGGCGGCTCGCCTAGCACGCGCCGCGCCGGGCGTCACGCGGCGCGCCCGCATGACAGCGCCGGCGACGCCCGCTAGGCTTGCGCATGGGACGAATATTGTTCGCGCTCGCACTCCTGACGACGCCCGCGCTGGCCGACGAACAGCCGCTGCCGCCGACGCCGGTCGAGCAAGAACGCATCGCCGTTCAGGCCTGGGGCAAGGCGCATCCGGACTGCCTGGAGTGGAGCGACGCCTGCGTCGTCTGCACGCAGGGAGCTTGCTCGACGCCGGGGATCGCCTGCACGCCGAGGGAGACGGTCTGCCGCCTGGGCGTCCGCTAGCCAGCCGCCGCCCTGTCCGCTTTCGCCGGCCGTTCCCGCTTGCGCTGCGCGCCCTCGGCGATGGAGGTCATGCTGCCGTGCAGCGTCCAATGGACGCCGGCCGGCGCATAGTCGATGGCGGCCTTGCCGTCGACCGACGCCTCGGCCATCCGGCCGATCACGAACTGGCCGAAGCCCCGTCGCCGGGGCGATTGCACCGGAGGCCCGCCGGATTCGCGCCAGTCCATGCGGAAATCGTCGCCTTCGACCGACCAGCGGATGACCACGACCCCCTGGCCGTTGGAAAGCGCGCCGTACTTGGCCGCATTGGTCGCCAGTTCGTGCAGCGCCATGCCGATACCCTGCGTCGCCGCCGCATTGAGCTGGAGCGACGGGCCCTCGAGCAGGATGCGCCCGCCGAGCAGATTGGCGAACATGGCGAGCTGCGCCTGCGCCAGCGCCCGCAGATCCGCGCCGCGCCATTCGTTGTCGACGAGCAACCGCTGGCTCGCCGCAAGTCCCTGGATGCGGTCGCGCAATTCGGCGACGTAGGTCTTGATGTCGCCCGCATCGGCGGTCTGCTGGGCGATCGACTGAACGACTGCAAGCAGATTGTTGGCGCGGTGGTTGACTTCGCCCATCAGCAGGCGAATGCGCGCCTCGCCCTGCTTGCGCTCCGTGATGTCCTCGACGATCGACAGGAAATGGTCGAAGGCGCCGTCGGGCTTGCGCACCTTGCCGACGGTGAGATTGGTCCAGACGAGCGAGCCGTCCTTGCGGATGTAGCGCTTCTCCATCGCGAAGGTCTCGATCCCGTCGGCGCGCATGTCGGCGAGATGGGAGAGATTGTCCGGCAGATCCTCGGGATGGGTGATCGCCGTGAAGCTCTTGCCGAGCAATTCCTCCGGCGAATAGCCGAGGATCGCACAAAGCTTCTGGTTGACGCGCAGCCAGACGCCATCGGCGCTGACGTCCGCCATGCCGACTGCGGCGTTCTCGAACTTCGCCTCGATGCGCAGAAGAGCGGTGCGCAATGCGTCGTCGGTTCTCTTCCGGTCCGAGATGTCGCGCGCGATGACCGACATGCCGAGGGTCGCGCCGGAAGGGCTGCGAATGGGCGAGGCGGAGATTTCCACGTCCAGCCGCGCGCCGTCCTTGCGTCGGCGCGACGTTTCGAAATTGACGACGGGCTCGCCGCGGTGCGCGAGCCGGCGCAACTGCAGCAAATCGTCGTTCGACTCCGGCGGCGCCAGCCGCGCCACGGATCGGCCGACCATCTCGCTGGCGGAATAGCCGTAGAGCAGTTCGGCGCCCTGGTTCCACGTCAGGACGCGCCCGTCGGGATCGACGGAGTAAATGGCCTCGAGCGAGGTCTCGACGATCTGCGAAAGATTCTTCTGGAGCGCGTCGGAAGCCTCCAGCCGGAGGGTTCGCGCCTGCATCCGAAGCAAGGCTTCCGCCAGCCACGAGACGAGCAGGCCGCTCGCGAGGAATACCGCCAGCGCCAGGAAATCGAGCCGCTCGTCGATCGGATTGATCCAGAGATGGACGATGAGCGCGCTGGCAAGCGCCGCCGCGCCGCCGCCGGCCAGTCCGGCTATCAGCGCAGCGAGACAAACCGACGGGTAGAACGTCAGATAGGCCAGCGTCGGCACGTTGGGGCCGAGCAAGGCGATCCGCAAGACCAGCCCGAACGCCGCGAAGGCCAGGCCGGCGCAAAGTCCGAACGTCAGGGGACGGCGGGTTCGCCAGCCGGCCGATCGGACGAGAACGGAATAGGGCAGGGGTCGCGATGCGGCGAGGGAGGCGACCGTTGGATCCGTCATTTTCCAGAGCCGGGCGAGGCGGCGAGATCAAAGGCTGTCATCGTGCGGGTTGAATCCGTCGGCGGGCTGCGGCCCGGTCGTAGGTAGAGCGACCTGGCCCCCGAACAACGGCATTCGGGGGCTGCGGGTTCAAAAAAATCGACGGGGAGATCGCGGACGTTTGCGAGGCGCGTCTCAGCCGACCGGCCGCAAGCTCACGCGCAGGCCGTCGCGCGGCTGCGGGATCGGCCAAAGCTTCCAATCCGGCCTGTAGCCCGGCGCAGTCGCGACTTCGTTGCGCGAAAACAGATGCCACGCGAAACATTTCACCTGCATGTAGGCGAAATGCAGCCCGAGACACATGTGCGCGCCGCCGCCGAACGGCACGAAGGCGAACTTGTGCCGGTTGCGCGAGGCTTCGTCGGAGAAGCGCAGGGGATCGAACGTGTCCGGGTCGATCCACACGTCGGGCATCCGATGCGTGAACAGCGGATTGACGGAGACGCGCGTGCCGACCGGAAGCTTGTACCCGCCGAACTCGGTATCGCGGATCGCGCAGCGCGGGATCGACGGCACCGGCGGGATGAGCCGCATCGATTCCTTGAACGCCATTTCCGTCAGCGGCAGCGAGTCCAGTCTGTCGTAGGGCAGCGGCTCGCCGGGGCGCATGCCGAGCGAAGCGATTTCCTCGCGGATCTTCTGCTGCCAGTCGCGATGCGTCGCCAGATAGTAGACGAAGGAGGTGAGCGACGAGGTCAGCGTGTCGTGCGCCGCCATCATCAGGAAGCTCATGTGATCGACGATCTCCTGACGCGTCAGCAGCGAGCCGTCGTCGGTCGTCGCCTTGCAGAGCTGCGTGAACAGGTCCTCGCCCGCGCCGGCGCGGCGCGCGTCGATCTGCCGGCCAAAATAATCGATCATGAAGGCGCGACCGGCGACGCCGCGCGCCATCTGCGTACCGGGGATCGGCTTGCGGATGACGGAGACGGCGGCGGCGACCATGTCGACGAAGGCGCGCTTGACCGCTTCGACATCCGGGCCGACGTCGGTTCCCAGAAACGACACGGCGGCGAGATCGAGCGTGAGCTGCTTGATCGCCGGATAGAAGACGAGGTCCGGTCCTTTCGCGCGCCAGCCGGCGAGACCGTGAGCGATGCCTTCGTTGAGGCTGGCCAGATAGGATTTCATCGGCCCGGCCTTGAAGGCGACGGACAACGCCTTGCGGTGCATCCGGTGCTCGTCGAAGTCGAGCAGCATCAGGCCGCGCGGAAACAGGCGATCGAGGATCAGGCCCCAGCCGTGCGTCGACGAAAAATTCTTGCCCTGGTCGAACAGGACGAATTCGTTCGCTTCCGGCCCGAGCAAGGCCACGGAACGGCCGCCGAAGGCGCGCGAGCGGTAGACGGAGCCGTATTCCTTGTAGCGGCGTTCGACCTCGCCCTTGGGGTCGGCGAGGAGTTGCAGGGTCGAGCCGAGGATCGGCCAGCCGTCCGTGCCGGGTATATGCGCCAGCGCCGACAGCGGCGGCTGCTCGATATAGGGCGTCGCCCGCGGATGCGGCGTGTCGAGCGCGATGGCGGTCATGAATGCCTCCCGAAGATTTTTTCGTTCTTTTTCGGGAGGCTAGTGGCGGAAGCGGCCGGCGGCAAGCGCCGGCCACATGCAAGTCACGCGTCCAGCACCTTGCCGGGATTCATGATGTTCTGCGGGTCGAGCGCGCGCTTGATGGCGCGCATGACGTTGAGCGTCTCGGGCGAGTGCTCCTCGTGCATATACTTGATCTTGGCCTGGCCGACGCCGTGCTCGCCGGTGCAGGTGCCGCCCATTTCGAGGCCGCGACGCACGAGCCGCTCGACGAACATCTTGGCCCTGGCGACGTCTTCCGGGTCGTTCGGATCGAACATCGGGCCCGTGTGGAAATTGCCGTCGCCGACGTGACCGACCACGGGCGCGATGATGCCGATGCGCTCGGCGTCGGCGATCGTCTCGGTGACGCAATCGGCGAGCCGCGAGATCGGCACGCAGACGTCGGTCGAGAAGCCGGACATTTCGGGTTTCGGCTTCAGGGTCTGGTGCGCCCAGTAGACGTCGTGGCGGGCCTGCCAGAGTTTCGTGCGTTCTTCCGGCTTGGTCGTCCAGTTGAACGGCCCGCCGCCGTTCATCTCGGCCAGTTCCTTGAACCGTTCGGTCTGCTCCGCGACGCTCGCATCGGTGCCGTGGAATTCGAGGAACAGCATCGGCGCTTCGGTGAGGCCGAGCTTGGAATAATTGTTGAAGGCGCGGACGGTCAGCTTGTCGACCAGTTCGATGCGCGCGATCGGCAGGCCGGACTGGATGGTGGCGATGACCGTGTCGCAGGCGGCCTTGATCGACGGAAACTGGCAGGTCGCCGCCGAAATCGCCTCGGGGATGCCGTAGAGCTTCAGCGTGATCTCGGTGATGATTCCGAGCGTGCCTTCCGAGCCGACGAACAGGCGGGTGAGATCGTAACCGGCCGAGGATTTCTTGGCGCGGCGCGCGGTCTTGACGATGCGGCCGTCCGGCATGACCACGGTCAGCGCCAGCACGTTGTCCTTCATCGTGCCGTAACGAACGGC
>CXWK01027218.1_pt1 | contig 10404 bp, 9 predicted proteins | sample 590851 | NCBI WGS metagenome assembly CXWK01 (sample SAMEA3498364, study PRJEB10139) | wastewater metagenome | biome: wastewater treatment plant; material: activated sludge | place: Denmark | collected 2014-08-01
GGTTTCTTGTCGAACTCCAGCCGCTGGTTCCAGAGGATGAGTGGCGGTTGTATGTCGTCGGCCTGGGCCGGGGCGGGATCGAGCCGGCGAAGATCGATGCCCACCGGCAGCACCGCGCTCTTCGTCCGCAGGGCGTCGATACTCTCCACCTCAGCGTAGTCGGGGTTGTGGCGCAGAAAAGGCTGGAGCGCGGCGAAGAACGTATCCAGATGATATTGCGAGTTGAAGTAGACGCGGTCGGCGGCCAGCATCGAGGCGTAGTTGATGAAGGCATAGTGGCGGTCGCGCTCGCCCAACTGGCGGCGCATGGGGCCGATGGTGGGATCGTCGGGTAGGGGATAAGTCAACTGGTTTTCGTGCATGTAGAGAGCGGTGGGGAGGGCCGCCGTGCGCGCCCGCGTCAGGGCCAGGAAGGTGGTCAGGTCGAGCAGGTCGGTCGCCAGCAGCAGATCGGGCTGCGGCGCACCGGGCGACAGACCGGCCAGCCACTGCCGGGCCAGCGTCACCGCGCCGCCGTGCATGCGCCACTTCCAGAAGCGCGCCGGCAGAGTCAGCAGGNNGTAGCCCTCGGCCCAGGCGCGGTGGCTGCCACCGTGATAGGGGGAGATGAGCAGGATGCGCATGGCTGCTGTGATCGTTGTGTTGGCCCGCGGGCGAGAAGGTCGGTTACAATTCGCCCATCACAAGAGTATGGTCTATACTTAGCCGAGTCAACAGGCAACACATGAGGTCTTTTTGACTGACCCTGAACCTGAACTTTACTGGGATTCGACCTACGCCATTGTGGTCGCCCTGATGGAGCACCACCCCGCACAGCGACCACTTGACACCGGCCTGGAAGAGTTGGCCGCGCTGGTCGAAGCCCTGCCCGGCTTCCAGGACGACCCCGCCCTGGTCACCGAGCGATTGCTGATCGATATTCTAACGGTTTGGTACGAGGAGGCGACATAGCTATGACCGTAGCCAATACGGGCGCCGCGGCGGGCGACATTGTCGTACCCGATGAGGTGGCGAACAACGTCCTGATCACCAATATCGCGAAGCTGCTAGACCCTGTCTACAACTGGTCGCGGCGCAATTCCGTCTGGCCGATGGTCTTCGGTCTGGCATGTTGCGCCATCGAGATGATCTGCACCGCGTCGAGCCGCTTCGACCTGGCGCGCTTCGGCATGGAGGTCTTCCGGGCCACGCCCCGGCAATCGGACCTGATGATCATCTCCGGCACCGTGACCAAGAAGATGGTGCCGACGATTGTCCGGCTCTATAACCAGATGCCGGAACCGCGCTACATCCTGAGCATGGGCGCGTGCGCGTCTGGCGGCGGGCCGTTCAAGGAAGGCTACAACGTCGTCGACGGCATCGACAAGTTCCTGCCGGTTGATGTCTACGTGCCCGGCTGCCCGCCAACCCCACAGGCCCTTATCAACGGCCTCATCGCGCTGCAAGAGAAGATCGATCAACAATCGATTGCCACTGCACCGTGGTATCGCAAGTCGGACGAGACGGCCGGGCTTTACCCCGTGCCCGTGCTGGGACCGGACCTTGTCGACCTGCGGCAACTGGGGCTGATTCGCCAGGAAGCGGCCAAGCGCCCGGTGGAAGACCCCGTTCGCGTGGCCGAGGCCCAGCCGGAAGCCCCACCGGACTTGGACGGCGCCCCTAAAAGTGTCGAACCTACCGCGGCGTAGCCGCGTTAACCGGAGAGTGCCTTCATGAGCGAAGCAATCCTCGAACCCAGCGCGGCCGAAACCGAACTCGGCCAGGTTTTAACCCCCGCGCAAGAAGCTACGGCACGGCTGAAGGAGCTTTTTGCTGATGTTGTCAGCGATGAGACCCGCGAAGGGTATGAAGGCCTCGTCGTCTACGCCGACGCCCTGCCCGAAGTCGCCAAAGCTCTGCGAGATGATCTGGGCTTCAACTACCTGTCCAGCGTCACCGGCGTCGATCTCATCGACGACGGCAAACTTGAAGCGGTCTATCACCTTTACAGCATCAACCGCGGCGGCGGGCCGGTCGTCCTGCACGTCCAGGTCAACCGCGACGAGCCGGTCATCCCGACGCTCGTGCCCGTCTTTCGCGGCGCGGAGTTCCAGGAGCGCGAGGCCTACGACATGTTCGGCATCCGCTTCCAGGGCCACCCTGACCCGCGCCGGATTCTGACCTGGGAAGGCTTCCACGGCTTCCCGCAGCGCAAGGATTGGCGTGAGCCGTTCTACGAAGAGGAGAGTAAGCCGTTTGGCAGCCGCTGGCCGGAGGGAAAGGTGTTCCGCGCCGAAGAGAAGACGCCTTACGGCAAGAACGTGCAGTATCCCCCCGGCTGGATGCCGACCGGCGACGAGTACGATGTGGAGACTGACGTCTACCTGGGCCTGTCCTATTCGCGCGACGCGACGCCGGGCCTGCGCACCGACAAGGTGACGGTCAACATGGGGCCGCAACACCCCTCGACCCACGGCGTTTTCCGCATGGTGGTGACGCTCGACGGCGAGACCATCGTTGACCTGAAGCCGGTCATGGGCTACTTGCATCGCAACCACGAGCAGATCGGCGAGCGCAATACGTTCATCATGAATATGCCCTTCACCGACCGCCTTGATTATCTGTCGGGCGTGTCCAACAACCTGGGCTACGCGCTAACCATCGAAAAGCTCTTTGGCCTGTCGGTGCCGGAGCGGGCCGAATGGTTGCGCATTCTCATGGTGGAACTGGTGCGTATCGCCAATCACCTCTGGGCTCTGGGCTTTCTGCTCAACGATCTGGGCGCGTTACAGACGCCCATGCTCTACTATTACCTCGAACGGGAGCAGATCGTCGACTTCTTCGAGGCGGTGACTGGCTCGCGCATGATGCACAACTACGTGCGCTTCGGCGGCGTGGCCTATGACCTGCCCGATGAGGTACGGGGCATGCCGGCCATGAAGTACCTGGAAGAGCTTATCTTCAACCGCCTGCCGCGCGTGCTGGAGCAGGGCGACGAACTGATGACCGGCAACGAAATCGTCCGCGCCCGCTCCATCGGCGTCGGCTACCTGTCGGCCGAGGACGCCATTAACATGAGCACGGCCGGGCCGGTTCTGCGCGCCAGCGGCGTGGCCTATGATATCCGGCGCGCCGAGCCGTACTCGTTCTACGACCACCTCGACTTTGACGTTGCTGTGCGCTATAACGGCGACATCTACGACCGCTACCTGGTGCGTATGGACGAGATGCGCCAGAGCCTGCGCATCCTGGAGCAGGTGTTGGGCCAATTGCGCCGCACTGAAGGCGCGCCCATCATCAGCGATAAGCCGCAGTACGCCTTGCGCGCGCCGCGCGGCGGCGAGTCCTATGGCCGAGTGGAGAACCCCAAAGGCGAGTTGGGCTACTACGTGACCGCCCGCCGCCGCGACGGTAACCCCCAGCGCTACCACGTGCGCGCGCCATCGTTCATCAACCTGACCGCGCTTGGGCCTATGTCCCGCGGCTATAAAGTGGCCGACGTCGTCGCGATTCTGGGCAGCATCGACATCGTCCTGGGCGAGGTCGACCGCTAGACAACGGTGTAAAACAACTGCCTGAGAGCAGGAGGCTTCATGTACGGTACTGGCATCATCAAGGGAATGGCTGTCACCCTGCGCCATTTCTTTCAAACTTACCTGGACGACATCAAGTGGGCCGGCAAGGGCGGGCGCTACTATAATGACCAGGCGTTTGCCGTGCGCCAAAGCCCGATGGGCGAAGGCGTCATGACCGTCTTCTATCCCGAAGAGAAGCTGTCCATGCCGGAGCGCTTCCGCTTCATCCCGTTCCTGGTCACCGACGATCCGCCGCCCGGCCAGCGCTGGGGCCACGACTGGTGCACCTCGTGCGGCATCTGCGCCAAGGTATGCCCGCCACAGTGCATCTGGATCGAACGCGGCAAGCTGCCCAACGGACGGCCGAAACCGGAGCCGGTCAACTTCTACATCGACATCGATATCTGCATGAACTGCGGCTTCTGCGCCGAGTTCTGCCCGTTTGACGCCATCAAGATGGATCACGATTACGAGCTGTCGGACTACGATCGCAGCTCGGCCCACATCCACGACAAGGCCCGGCTGAGCAAGCCGCTGAGCTACTGGCGTGAGATCGCCCCGCGGCGCGCGGCGGCCGAAGAGGCCGGGCGTGACCTGGCCGAGGCGATCAAGGCCAAGAAAAAGGACGAAGATGGTCAGGCCCCACGTCTGAGCGAGGCCGAGGCGCGCCAACTGCCCTACAGGGGCGCGCAATATTGAGCGCAAGCGTTGAAACCGAGTTTCTTCTGAGAAACTCGGTTTCTAGACCAGCCTGCCCGACTGCACGTGAAGAAACCGGGTTTTCAGGAAGAAACCCGGTTCCCAGGCTAACGATAGGCGATCATCGCTCCTGTCGGAGCGATTTCGTTTTGATAGAACTCGGAGCAACGAGATGTTCGGACGAAAAGAAGAACAGCCGGCCGTGACCGAAGCGGCCGTCATGAAAGCGCTGGCGACGGTCATGGAGCCAGAGCTGCACCGCGATCTGGTGTCGCTCAACATGATCCGCAACCTGAGGCTGGACGGCCGCGACGTGGCCTTCACCATCATGCTGACGACGCCCGCCTGCCCCTTGCGGGATAAAATGGAGAGCGATGCCCGCGCCGCCCTGGCCCAACTGCCCGGCGTGGGGCGGGTCACCATCCAGTGGGACGCCAACGTACCCGCCGACCGGCGCATCAGCGACCAACTGGGCCAGGCATTCCGCAACACCATCGCTGTCTCCAGCGGCAAGGGGGGCGTGGGCAAGACGACTGTGGCTGTGAACCTGGCTATTGCCCTGGCGATGGAGGGGGCGCGCGTCGGTCTGCTCGACGCCGACATCCTCGGTCCCAACGTGCCTATGATGATGGGCCGGGGTGAGATGCCGCCGCCGCGCAACCGCAAGATGGTGCCGGCCGAGAACTATGGTGTGAAGTTTATCTCGATGGCCTTCCTGGTGAAGCCTGACCAGCCGCTGATCTGGCGCGGGCCGATGCTCCACAGCGCCATCCGCCAATTGCTGACCGACGTAGAGTGGGGCGAACTCGATTATCTGGTCGTCGATCTGCCGCCGGGCACGGGCGACGCCCAACTGACCCTGGCCCAGGTACTGCCGTTGTCGGGGGCCATCGTCGTCACCCAACCGATGCAGGTCGCCGCGTCCGACGCCATTCGCGGCCTGAAGACGTTTGAGAAGCTCGACGTGCCCATCATCGGGGTCATCGAAAACATGAGCGGCGAGTTCTTCGGCACCGGCGCGGGCGAGCAACTGGCTCGCCAGTACAACACGCCTTATCTCGGCTCCGTGCCGCTAGACGCTAACGTGCGCATAGGCGGCGACAGCGGCCAGCCGATTGTCGTCGCCCAGCCTGAGTCGGCCGCCGCCACCGCGCTGCGGGCCATCGCCCGCGAAGTAGCTGCCCGCGTCAGCGTCCTGACGCTCCAGGTGCAGGCCGATAACATCATCCCGATCTCGATGATCGGCTAGGCCCGCCAGATGAGCCGGGTTGCCGCCGCGGCGGCCGATTCGGTACAATGGCGAACAGAACATTAAACCGCAACCACGAGGGAATAGTCCTATGGCAACCGTATTGGCGCCCGGCGAAACCTCTGCTTACATTGGCATTCGCTTTCAAAAACTGGGTAAGCTCTACCACTTCAAGGTCGGCTCCCAAAAAGATGTTCAACCCGGCGACTACGTCGTCGTTGAGACCAAGCGCGGCAAGCAACTCGGCCAGGTGATTGCCTTCATCCCGCCGGAGGAAGTCCACCGGCAAAAGGGCATGCGCGCCGTGCAGCGCAAGGCGACGCCCCGCGATCTGGTCATGCGCCAGGTGTGGGAGTCGAAAGAGCTGGACGCGCTGATCACCTGCCGCGAAGAAGCGTCAAAGGGCAATATCCGCGACGCCAAGTTCGTCAAGGCCGAGTACAGCTTCGACGGCTCCTGGCTGATCATCGCCTATACGACCGAGAACAAAAAGCTCGACTTGCGACAGGTGCAGAGCGCGCTGGGGCGTATCCTGCGGACGCGCGTCGAAATGCAACTGGTCGGCCCGCGCGACGTGGCCAAAGTTATGGGCGGCTATGGCGCATGCGGCATTCCCCGCTGTTGCTCGACCTTTCTGACCGAGTTTAGCCCCATCTCCATCCGCATGGCCAAAGAGCAGGGCATCTCGCTCAGCCCACAGGAGATCACCGGCATGTGCGGTCGTCTGCGCTGTTGCCTGGTCTACGAGTACGAGCAGTACGTGGAGGCCAAGAAGCAACTGCCGCGCGTGGGCAAGATGATCGGCACGCCTCACGGCGAAGGCAAGGTCATCGACCTGCGGCCGTTGCGCGATTCGGTCATGGTGCTGGTGGGCGAAGAGGTGCACGAAGTACCGCGCCCGCAAATCGAACCGCTCGAAGAACTGGAAGCGCTGAAGAAGAAGGCCGAGGCCGGCTGCTCCAAGCACGAGGGCGGCGGCTGCGATTGCGGCGCAAAACGATCGGAGTCGACGGCGACGAGCGAGGCGGCCGATGAGTAAGACGCGGGGCCGCGACGCGGCATGGCGGACCGTCTGTCGTTACGTGCAGGATCGCGGCCTGCGACGGCACATGCTGGCCGTCAGCGCCGCGATGAGTGCCTACGCCCTGAGGCTGGGTCACGACCCTGAGCAGTGGGCCGTGGCCGGCCTGCTCCATGATTTCGATTGGGAGATTCACCCCAACCTGGACGAGCACCCCATGAAAGGGGCCGGAATCCTGGGCGCCGAGGGGTGGGACGAAGAGACCATACGCGTCATCCTGTCGCACTATACCGAAGGAACGGGCATAGCCCGCCAGAAGCCGATCGATTTCGCCCTGCTGGCCTGCGACGAGATCACCGGTCTGATCATTGCCGCCACGTTGGTCAAGCCGTCGATGAATATCGCCGAAACGAATCTGGCCGGCCTGCGCAAGAAGTGGAAGGATCGCCGCTTCGCCGCAGGTGTCGACCGCGAACACGTAGCCGAGGTAACGGCCGACTTCAGCCGCGAATGCTTCGGCGGCGATCTGGAGCTGTGGAGCCACATCGAAAACGTGCTCCTGGCAATGCAGGACGCGGCGACCGAACTGGAGCTTGACGGCCGCCTGGCGACCCTGACGGCGTCCTGAGGCTGCGCATGGCTAACTCCGAGTTGCTGAGCGTTGCCGAGGCGCTGGCCATCGTCCTCGATAGCGTGACCGCGCTCGACGCGGAAATGACCCCCCTTGTCGATAGTCTGGGGCGCGTGCTGGCCCGACCCATTGTGGCCGGCGATAGCCTGCCGCCCTTCGCCAACTCGTCGATGGACGGCTACGCCCTTCGCGCCGCCGACGTGAACAGGGCGACGGCCGAAGCCCCAACTCGACTGCGGGTCGTGGCCGACATCGCCGCCGGTGCGCCTAGCGCGGTCGAAGTGACGCCGGGCACGGCGGCGCGGATCATGACCGGCGCGCCTTTGCCGTCCGGGGCCGACGCGGTCGTGCCGGTCGAAAACACCGATGAGCCGTGGCGCGACGCTGCCCGGCCGCTGCCGGCGTGGGTCGCCGTAGGCCGGGCGGTCGGTGCGGGCGATTACGTGCGCCACCCTGGCGAGGACATTCGCGCCGGTCAGATGGTGCTCGAGACCGGTCACGCGCTGCGCCCTCAGGAAATCGGCCTGCTGGCGTCGTTGGGCGTGGTCGAGGTGCCGGTGGTGCGCCGGCCACGGGTCGGCGTTCTGGCGACAGGTGACGAGCTGATTGACGTGGCCGCCCCGCTGACGCCCGGCAAGATCCGCAACAGCAACGGCTATGCCCAGGCGGCACAGGTGCGACAACTTGGCGGTGAGGCGCTCATGCTCGGCGCGGCCCGCGACGACGAGGACGACGTGCGCGCCCGGCTGGATGCGGCCGTCGCCGGCGGCGTCGATCTGCTGATCAGTTCGGCCGGCGTCTCCGTTGGGGCCTACGACGTCGTCCGGGCAGTACTGGAAGGGGCGGGGGAGATGGTCTTCTGGCGGGTGCGCATGCGACCGGGGAAGCCGCTGGCGTTCGGACGCTATCGCGGCGTGCCCTACCTGGGCTTGCCGGGCAACCCCGTGTCGGCCATGGTGTCGTTCGAACGCTTCGCGCGGCCGGCGATCCTGAAGTTGGGTGGGTGGCAGCAGTTGGAGAGGCCGAGCGTCACGGCCACACTGCTGGAAGACATTCGCTCCGACGGCCGCGAGAGCTACCTGCGCGCCGTGGTCAGCCGCGACGCGCGCGGCTACGTGGCGATGACTACGGGTAGCCAGGGGTCGCACCTGATGAGTTCGCTGGTGCAGGCCAACGCGCTGCTGATCGTGCCCGAAGGCGTCACCGAGGTGGCTGCCGGCACGCCAATGACCGCGTTGATGATTGACTGGCCGAACGGCGTCTTTTAGTAGTCAGTTAACCTGAATATCGCGCTTTGGTTCGTAGTCCAGCGCTTCAGCGCACCTCTGGGAAACCGCGCTAAAGCGCTCAACTACAAACGGCGAGAACCAACTTAACTGAACATCAGCCCCTGGATGAAAAAAAGGCGAGGCGACCATGCGCAATTGCACCGGTCACCTCGCCCTGTTAGTTAAAGGTCGTGTTCTGTCGGAGCCAGTTAGTTCTCGCTTTGCATCGTGAGTGTCCGCTTAAGCAGGTCTTCCTGGATGCGGCGCTGGTCGTCACGCTGTTGCTGCTTCGTCTTCTTGGCCCGGCCGCCGCGCTGTTCGGACTTGACGGCGGTGATGGCTTCGTTGCCCAGCGCGCGACGCATGGCGATCTCCATAGCCGTCGGCACTTCTTCCGTCTCCTCTTCGTAGACCTCGATCTCTTCCGGCTGCTCGCGCCGGCGTTGGTGGCCGCCACCCTGGCCGCGGCCGCCCTGCTGACCGCCCCGCCCGCCCTGGGGCCGGGCGTTGCCGGAGGACATCTCGACGGCCGGCTTCTCCATCAGCGCCTTCATGCTCAGGTCGATGCGGCGCTTGCGGCGGTTAAAGCCCAGAACCTTCACTTCGACGGAATCGCCGATCTTGACGACCTCGCTGGGGTGCTTAACGTAGTCGTGGCTCAGTTCGCTGATGTGTACCAGACCTTCGCGCTCCGCGCCGATGTTGACGAATGCGCCGAAGGTCTCCAGCCGGGTTACTGTGCCGGAGTAAGGTCTGTCGGTTTGCAGCTCCGCCCAATCGACGGCCAGAGGCGGCACCATGGTCAGCATTACCTGCTGGCGCTCCGGATCGATCTTCTCGATCCAGACAGTCACCTGATCGCCTTCCTTCAAGACGTCGGAAACGCGGTTAACCTGTTCTCCACCGAGTTTGGAGACGTGGATAAGGCCGGTGACGCCTACTCCCAGGTCAATAAAGGCCCCGTAGAGTTCGAGCCGTTTGACGGTGCCGGTGACCTGCATCTTGGGTTTCAGGTCCTCGATGCTGGTCGGCGCGTCCTCCGTAATCTCTTCGGGGGTAATTTCAATAGCGTCTGCACTCATGACAGAACTCTCCTGCATAGGCGTGTTGGGTATCGCCCGCGACTGTGCCGCGCGACGTAGTTAGCTTTGGGCGTTGTTCAACGGGGGTAGAACATTGCTGGTGTTAACTCAATACCGGACGATTATAGCAACGGACGGCTTTGTGTCAACCTATTCGGCCGCCCACCAGCGCCGCCACCAGCGATACTCTACCCCCATTGGCTTACGAGAGGTCTGTCGCCTTCAATAAACGAACATCTAGAATTCGGCCGGTTCGGCGCCGGCCTCGGCCGCGTCAACTTCATCTTCCATCTTGACGATGGCCAGACGCGCTTCGCCGCGAATCTTGCGCTCCAGATCGGCCAGCACCGCCGGATTCTCGGTCAAATAGACCTTGGCGTTCTCGCGGCCCTGGCCCAGCAGAACGTCGTTATAGCGGAAGTACGCGCCGCGCTTATCGACGATGTTATAGGTCGTCGCCAGGTCAATGACATCACCGCTGCGCGAGATACCCTCGTTATACATGATGTCAAACTCGCACTCGGTGAAGGGAGCGGCGACCTTGTTCTTCTTGACCTTCACCCGCGTGCGGTTGCCGACCACGTCGTTGCCGGCCTTGATGGCCTGGATGCGCCGGATGTCCAGCCGCACCGAGGCGTAGAACTTCAGCGCGTTGCCGCCGGTCGTCGTCTCCGGGCTGCCGAACATGACGCCGATCTTCTCGCGCAACTGGTTGGTGAAGATGACCACGGTGTTGGTCTGCTTGATGGCCCCGGAGAGCTTGCGCAGGGCCTGGCTCATGAGCCGGGCTTGCAGGCCGACGTGGGTGTCGCCCATCTCGCCTTCGATCTCGGCCCGGGGGACGAGGGCGGCCACGGAGTCGATGACGACGACGTCCATGGTGCCGGAGCGGATGAGGGC
>CXWK01008746.1_pt1 | contig 10402 bp, 10 predicted proteins | sample 590851 | NCBI WGS metagenome assembly CXWK01 (sample SAMEA3498364, study PRJEB10139) | wastewater metagenome | biome: wastewater treatment plant; material: activated sludge | place: Denmark | collected 2014-08-01
ATCACATAGCTGGTATGGAACGGCAGGAGCGGGATCAGTACCACCGCAGTGACCAGGGTCCCCAGCGATGAAAACGGGGGGGTGGTCAGTGCGGCGACGACCACTCCAAGTGCAGCGAGACAGAACTGGCTGATCCCCCACCATGAAATCGGCCACAAGCTCGTATGGTGACGTAGTAACAAGCCGGTCATGGTCACCAAGAATGTCAAGAGAAACAGCTGACTCAATGGAGCCGGATGGGCGATGATACCGATCCCCAATCCGAGGCTGACCAAGGTCATGAGCCAAGACAGGCGGTGGTCCTTTTGCACCGGCTGTCCCAAGACGGAGAGCATGGCCACGATCGGAAGCAGGCCGAGGAGCAAGGCGCCTTCCGGTAGGTTTGTGTGAAGGTTTAGAATCGGGACGACGGTGAGGAGGCACCAGATGACGCACGATTTCTTCAACTGCGGCACGTCGTCCCAAAGCATTCGACCGGCCAAAGCGCCGATGAGGGGGATGCAGGTGGCAAGCCAAGAAAAAAGAACCGTGCTTGTCATCGCCGCGACCACCCCTCTTCTTGTTTATCGACCCAGTGGACAACCCGCAGGACAACTTGTCCAAGCCGCCCGTAACATTCGTCGGCATACAATCTGTTGATGAGCGCCACATACACTCGATGACGAGTCTTGTCGATCCAGACGGGTATCCGGACACTTCGCCCATGGGCCTTCAAATACAGATAGGCCCAGCCGAGGATGGTCAGGCCGGTCGCCCCGACAAGCAGCAGGTCGAACAGCCAGTCGGGAAGGTCGGCAGCCTTGTAGTAAGCGGCAACTTCGGTCGGATTGGGGTAGAGGAACGCGGTGAACGATTCCACCGCAAACAGGTAAATGAAGATGACGAAGAGCAAGGTCAGCAGCATCGCGGACGATACTTTCCATGATGCAACGGCGCGTAACCGCGTGAGTGTCAGAATGGCTTGCGAGGAAGTGACCCAAATGAAAAAGAGGACGATGACGGTCCCCTGAGACTCCAACAGGGGAATGTGCAACACCCCGTGGGTGACCAGGAGAATGAGGAGTGGGATCACCAAGCTCGTCAGCACCCCCGTCGACCAGGTGAGGTTTGACAGCTCTCCCTCCTCGTGATGAGTATCGCCTGTATGGGGGAAATGTGGCTCGACCCTGGCCTTTTGAATCACGTTTCCACAATTGAGAAAGACGGTAGCCTTAAACAGACCATGTGCGATCAGATGGAAGACCGCCAGTGAAAATGCGCCGAGCCCGCACTCCATAATCATGTACCCCATCTGACCGATCGTCGACAGTCCCAACGTCTTCTTGATGTCGCTCTGCACCAGCATCATGGAGGCCCCCAGCACCGCAGTCACCGTGCCGACCACCAAGGCGACGTGCAACGTGACCGAACTCAAGCCGAAGAGCGGCGCCATTCGATTGATCAGGAACCCGCCGGCGTTGATGATGCCGGCATGGAGCAGGCCGTGTACGGGTGTCGGCGCAAAGAGCGAACTGGGTAACCAGAGGTGAAGAGGAAACTGTGCGGACTTTCCCATCGCCCCAATGAACATCAGTAAAGTAATGGCGGTGGCGGCGTCGATATCCATACCTGGCCACAGTGCCACGGTATGGGCGGAGGCCCTCGCGCGGGTGAACAGCTCGGGAATTTCAAGCGTTCCGTATACCTGGTAGGTGAGGATGATCCCCATAAGGAGGGCCATATCAGCCACACGCAGGACCGTGAACGTTTTGTAGGCTCCGTCGAGAGTCTGACTGTGACTATGGTTGTGCGCGAGAATGTAGAGCAGGTAGCTCAGCAGTTGCCAGAACAAGAACAGCATCATGAGATTCGCACTGGACACCATGCAGAGCAACACGAAGTCCGTGAGGCAAATCAGCGTCAGATACCGTCGGTAGTGGCGGTCCTGATACATATAGTTCACGGAGTAGGTGTAGATGATCAGACTGACGGCCGAAATCAGTGTCATCATGACGCCACTGAGTCGGTCGATGTAGAACCCGATAGGAATCGTGAGAGACGTAACCGTGGCAGGGTTATAGAATTGAAGCGTGATCGGCCCGGACATCGTCACGGCATACAAAGTTCCCGCAGCTCCCACACAGGCCGCTCCCATCAGCAACGCGGCAATCTTGGCGTGGGCATAGCGGGTCGAGTCTTCTGCACAGACCACGACCAGTGCGGCGACCAGAGGAAGTAAAGGAATGAACAGCGCGGCCCACATCGGTTCGGTATTGCCTCAGAAAACACAAAAGCCAACCGCCTCGCGTCGACCGATGGTCGACCCAAGCAATTGGCTTGTACTGCGACCGGCCTCTCAGAATGAAGTGCGAGTCGCCCTACGGCCTACGACAGAAAAACAGCAGTCTTGCCCGTCCGCAAGTAATCTTGTGGAGAAGCAACACTGCGCGCCCGTATCGTGCGGCTTCATCAATAATATGGGGCAACCTATAGCGTCAAGCTCGAAATGGTCACGCAAGTCTTCACTTCTGCCCTGCGGGAGCCGAAAGACTCAGCGCGGCGCCCATGATTGAGACGAAAGTCCTAGCCCACAGTATTCATGAACACTTCTACTGCAACTGCCGATCCGCTGTTTCGACGAGCCTTCGGCCGGCGGGCTCGCCCCTCGAATCCTCGACGTACTGCACGAGTACGCCTCGGGTTCTCCGGGCTCTGCGCACCGGTCTCACGACGCGGCTTGGCAATTTCGCGACGAACCGTTATGAATACTGCGGGCTATGGCAGTACTTGTTCGCTCACCATAAGCGCTCTTATAATTGCGGGAGAGGGGGCTATGGAAAACTCAATACGCAACGCCGTCATTAGGTTCGAGCAAGAATTCATGGGCCGTGGCCCGGATGAAGTTCGCGCACTCGTCGCGCGAGATCTTGTTGTCGTCCGACTGAAAGGGGTCCTGACACCAGCCGAACGTCAGTTGGCGAAAACCACAGAAGGGGTCGAGATGGTGAAGCAACTCCGGCAAAATTTGATCGCGCAGGGTAGGGACAAGCTCTGTGAGCAAGTGGGCGAAATCACCGGGGCAAAGGTGCTCGGGCTCTTTACCGATATCGACGTACAACTCGGCGAGCGGGTCCTCGTCTTTACGACGGATCGGGAGATCCAATATGGGACGAAGTAGTAGGCCGTCGGATTGTCGAACTGGAGGTCGTGACCTAGACCATGCGATAGTCGCCCTGCCTGATGCGATAGCGCTCTGATTCGCCTGAGAGTTTCTCACACCCTGAGGGCCGGGGCTGTTGTGCCAAGCCGCGAATTCGATTGATGATCCGCTTGAGATCGCTCAAAGGAACCGCCCGGGGTTCTTTCTCGGCAGAACGCTTTATGACGACGCTATAACGGGCCGTCACGCTTCAACTCCTCGAGGACCTTCTCGAATGAGCGTGACGGCTCTTTCGCTCGGCGATCAAACGCTTCCAGATCTAGAGCATCCTCTCGAAGGGATTCCAGCACGGCGGCATTGACCAGGTCGGAGAGAGACCGATCCGTTGTGGCGGCTTTGACCTTGAGCGCTCGATTGACCTTGGGTTTGAGGTAGACGGTCGTGCGGGTGTCAGATGGCATAGTATTTCTCCTTTAGAACGTTGTGACATTTTAGAATCGGAACGCTAAAGTGTCACTATTCAGACCTTATTCTCTGCTCATCGACAAAGTCTCTGGTCATTTCATGGATATCGACGTGCAACTCGGCGAGCGGTCTTTGTCTTTACGACGGATCGGGCACTACAGAGCGGAAAGGAGATAGCGGATCCAGAGGTAACAGGCTCTACTCCGGCCTTCACACTCCTGAGCAATGCGAACTCACGTAGGTCCAGGAGAATGATGCGGCATCAGCACCATGCGATGACGGAGGATCTCGAAGAAGTGCAGAGACTACTGGAGCGTGTTTAAGGCTCCGTCACGCGGATCTAGGTGGGGATAACACCGATGCCGGTTAGGGCGCCCACAGGGCGGGGACCGGAACGAGCCAGAGTTTCTCGCCGAATGGAATGACGCGATCACCCAGATAGAGCACGAGCCCGGTGCGGAACCGTTTACCGAGTTGATCGCGTAGCGCTTGTAAGGCGACAAAGTCAGAGGCCGTTACGGTCGCGCTCCCTTTGACTTCGACACCGGCCACTGAGCCGTCAGTTTGTTCCAGCACCACATCCACCTCCGACCCGCCGGCGGTGCGGAAATGGTAGAGCGAGGCGTGTGGAGCAGCCCATGACAGTTGTTTGCGAAGTTCACCCACGACGAAGGTTTCCAGCATTCGTCCCAATAACGCCTGATCGTCGCGGAGTCGTCTGGCGTCGGCCCCGATCAGATGGCAGGCCAGGCCGGTGTCGACCAGATGTAGCTTGGGGGACTTGACCAGGCGCTTGCCCATGTTTGTTGACCAGGCCGGGAGGCGATGCACCAGAAACACTGTTTCCAGCAGGGCGAGATAGCGAGTTAAGGTTGTGTGCGGGAGTCCGGCATCTCTGCCGATGTCGGCGAGATTCGCCAACCCGGCTGTGCGGGCAGCAAGCAGTTTGAGCAGGTTGGGCAGCTGGTGCAACGCATCCACCCGGGCCAGATCGCGCACGTCCCGTTGGAGAATGGTAGAAATGTACGATGCAAACCACGCCGACCGGCGATCCTCGGCGATACGCTGGATGGCTTCCGGGTATCCGCCGCGCGTCAATCTGGCTGCAAGCTCCTGTGTTGTCGCGGTGAACTTGGTTTTGGCGATGGTGCCGTCAAACAGTCGGGTGACGAATCGCTCCCGTGTGCCGGCAAGCTCACCCGATGAAAACGGGAAGAGCGGAATGACCTCCATCCGGCCGGCCAGCGATTCAGATAACCGTGGCAGGGTCAGCACGTTAGCCGATCCTGTCAGCAGAAAGCGACCAGGTGAGCGGTTCTTGTCCACGGCGACTTTGATGGCCGGGAAGAGATCCGGGGCCCTCTGGATTTCGTCGAGGACGACCGGGCCCTGCAGGTTGCGGATGAATCCCACCGGATCACGCGCAGCCGAGGCGAGCGTGGCCGCATCATCTAGGGTGAAGTACTCCGCCCCGGTCTTCTCAGCCATCGCTCTGGCCAGCGTGGTCTTCCCCGTTTGCCGAGCGCCGTTCAGGAGCACGACCGGCGTGTCGGCCATGGCCGAGTGGACCGCGTGCGCAATAGTTCGCTTGATCATGGAGAGATATTCACCTGTTTGTGGTGAATTTGCAAGCGAACCATCGTGAAAACCGGATTCGGCCGTCATCCGCTCCAATCCTATAGTTGGATGCCGGTGGCGGAGGCCCTGATCAGGTGCAAAAACCGGTCACTGCTAGAGCTAGCCGCAGCATCCATCACTCTTTTGCTGCGATCGCCGATCCGCTGTTGAGACAATGTGAGTTATTCGTAAAACGTGAAGGGTGAAGCGTTGTTCATGAAGAACCCTGGTTCGTGGCGAGAACGCCTGAAGCAGTTCCAAGTTCCAAGTTTCCGGACAACCTGAAACCTCAAACTTGAAACTGCCGACCGTCATGAATCATGAGCGTTAGAACGTCCGCGCATTGATCCACATGTGCACAAGAATACTCGCGGCATATCCCAGCGCGATCGCTGGAGTCCATTTGAGATGACTGAAAAACGTATACTTCCCTTTCGCCTGCCCCATTAGCGCGACACCGGCGGCAGAGCCGATGGAGAGGAGGCTGCCCCCCACTCCTGCGGTCAACGTCACGAGCAGCCATTGGCCTTCAGAAATGTCCGGGTTCATGGTTAACACCGCGAACATGATCGGAATGTTGTCGACAATCGCTGATAAGAGCCCGACCGAGACGTTGGCGAAGGTTGGGCCCCACTGGGAGTAGAGCACGTGGGAGGCCAAGGCCATATACCCGATTTGGCCAAGACCGCCGACGCACAGGACGACACCGTAGAAGAACAACAGCGTATCCCACTCAGCCCGGGCCACCTTTTGAAACACGTCAAATGGGACGATATCTCCGATCTCCCCTTTGTTATAAGGCGAGGCATGGTGGCGTTTCCGGCTCAGATAATGTCCAAAGAAGCCAAGATATGCAAATCCGGTCATCATCCCCAGGACCGGCGGTAGATGCAGGAAATTGTGAAAGCCGACTGCTGTGCAAATGGTTAGGAGAAACAACCCCAGAATGCGCTTGGCTCCGGTCTTCATGTGGACGGTTTCAGAGGACGGTGGTGGAGACATGCGAGGGACGGCATAGTGCATGATTGCAGCCGGCACAACATAGTTCACCGCTGAGGGGATAAACAGCTGAAAAAAGTCAAAGAACCCAAGGATCCCTTTTTGCCAGACCATCAAGGTCGTGATATCTCCGAAGGGACAAAACGCTCCACCCGCATTCGCCGCCACCACGATATTGATGCACGAGATGCTGACGAATTTCGGACTGTGAGAACCCACAGCCAAGACCACCGCGCACATCAAGAGAGCGGTGGTGAGATTGTCGGCCGCCGCCGAAATAAAAAACGCCAGGATCCCCGTGATCCAGAAGAGTTGCCGGTAGCTGAACCCCTTACGAACCAACCACGAGCGAATCGCATCGAACACGAGTCGTTCGTCTAGGGCGTTGATGTAAGTCATAGCCACCAGCAAGAACAGCATCAGTTCCGCATATTCCATCAGATTGTGCCGGAAGGCATTTTCAACCAGTTCCGATTGACCCGCCGGATACGCGAGGGCGATCGCTGCCCATATGATCCCGGCTGCAAGAATCACCGGTTTAGACTTCTTGAGGTGGGTAAACTCCTCGGACATGACCAGTGCATAGGCTAGGACAAAGACGCATAGAGCAAAATACCCCACTGGTGCGGCGGTCAAGTCAATCCCTGCGTGTGATTCTACTTCAGCCAGCGTGAGAGACGGCAAGCCGACGACGAGGAATGCCGAACCAAGACTGACTTGGAGGAAACGGAAGAGGGAAAAACTATTCACACAGGACCATCCTTTCGAGGCTCATCATCGTTGGCTGATTTCAGGAATCAGGCGTTCTTATGGCTGCTTTCTGCTGTGGGACTGTAGACGGGCAAGTCGTTCCGGGCAGGGCTTGTCACAGCCGGCATCGCACTCCAGACCAAGACGTTCAAGACCACCGCAACTACCGCCGATCGGACGGCGACCAAGCAGGACACCCACTGCCATCGCCAGGATTGCGATCACCATGACAAGAAAGGTCACCAGGAAAATTGTCATGACAGCTCCTGTTTCCGGTACCGTTGGAAGGCACAACAGACGCGCTCCTCAAATTGCCCCTCCCGTTCGATGACAAAGAGAACGGGAAGATTGATCCGTTCTGCGATGGCCATGCCACGTTCAGGCCCCAACACCTGAAATGCGGTAGCCCAGGCATCGGCTCGCATGCTGGTCTCCGCCAGCACTGTCACGGACACCAGATGATGATCAACCGGCCAGCCGGTTGTCGGATCGATGGTATGGGAATAGCGCCGCCCGGCGATTTCAAAAAAGTTTCGATAATTTCCAGAGGTAGCGAGGGCGATGTCGCTGAGCGCCAGCATCGTGTGCACCGAGCGTTCACCCGACAACGGTTTCTCAATCGCGATCCGCCAGGGTGTATCACGCTCCTTGAGTCCCCGTACTCTGATCTCACCACCAATCTCTACCATATAATGTTCAATGCCGCGCGCGGTCATGAGTTCAGCCACCCGGTCCACCCCGTAGCCCTTGGCGATTCCGGACAGATCCAGGAAGACATCAGGGCGGTGCTTGCGTATCGCTGGTTGAGTCTCACTGAGTGTAATTTTATCAAGTCCGCTACGCGCGCGGGCGGCGGCGATGTCGCGGTCAAGCGGGATGCGGTCCGAATGAACCTCCGGGCCAAAGCCCCAGAGATTGACCAGGGGACCGACCGTGATGTCGAACGCTCCTTCACTCTGAGCGCCGATCTCGAGTGCGGTTTTGAGCACCGCGCGGAGCGAAGACGATGCGGGTACCCAATCGGTGGTGCGCAGACGGTTAAAGCGCGACAGTTCCGACTCCTGGTCATAGGTGGACATGGTGTGATTGATCTCGGCCAGCAAGGTGTCCACTTCGATCTGGAGGTCCTTCACTGTCAGAGTATTCGGAGTGGGACGGTATTTCACGTTATACGTGGTTCCCATGGTCCGACCACTCATCTGCAGTTCTGCGACAGGTGGCTCAGGGCGCAACAGGCCGAAGCCGGTCCCGGCCGCCAGCAGAACGATCAAGGCCATCAGCGTACGGGGCTGCGGAATGGAAGGACGCATGGATGCTCATCCTCCGAAGTCATCGAGCATGATATTTTCCCGCTCGACGCCCAGATCCAACAGCATCTTGATCACGGCGGCATTCATCATCGGCGGTCCGCAGAGGTAGTACTCACAGTCCTCGGGCGCCGGATGGGTCTTTAGATACTCATTATGGAGCACGTTATGAATAAAGCCGGTATAGCCGCTCCAGGCGTCTTCCGGGAGCGCGTCGGACAGGGCGACATGCCATGTAAAGTTGTCGTGCTCGGCGGCCAGTTTGTTGAAATCGTCGACATAGAACATCTCGCGCTTCGATCGAGCCCCGTACCAGAAGGACATCTTGCGTGCGGTATTGAGGCGGCCCAGCTGATCGAAAATGTGCGACCGCATGGGCGCCATCCCGGCCCCACCGCCGATGAACACCATCTCGTTGTCGGTGTCACGCGCAAAGAACTCGCCGAACGGCCCGGAGATGGTGACCTTGTCACCCGGTTTCAGTCCAAACAGGTAGGACGACATTTTACCCGGAGGCAGGTTTTGCGTGCGCGGAGGGGGCGTGGCAATGCGAATATTGAGCATAATGATGCCACGTTCTTCCGGGTAATTGGCCATGGAGTAGGCGCGCTCGAGGGGCTCATTGACCTTGGACACAAGGTCCCAGAGATTCAGCCGGTTCCAGTCGCTGCGAAATCGTTCTTCGATGTCGAAATCTTTAAACGAGTGCTTATACGGAGGGCAAAAAATCTGGATGTACCCTCCGGCACGGAAATCGACATATTCATCCTGAGGAAGTTCCAGGACCAGTTCTTTGATGAAGGTGGCTACATTGTGGTTGGAGCGAACCGTACATTCCCATTTCTTGACACCGAAGACTTCATCCGGAACTTCGATCTTCATATCCTGCTTGACCGCTACCTGACAGGAAAGCCGGTAGCCCTCGCGCGCTTCACGCTTGTTGATATGCGAGGTTTCAGTCGGCAGAATGACCCCACCTCCTTCGAAGACCTTGACCCGGCATACGCCACACGTCCCGCCGCCACCACACGCCGAACTGATAAAAATCTTGGCGTCGCCCAGCGCACCGAGCAGTTTGCCTCCGATCGGCGTCTCAATGGATTTCTTGTCGTTGATCGTGATTGTGACGTTGCCGCTGGCCACGAGTTTCGATCGCGCACTCAGAATGAAGACGGCCAGAAGGAGGACGAACCCGGTGAAGACACCGACTCCTAGGAGGATCTCGATCATATGCAGTCTCTTAATCTCAGACTCAGAGTTGAATCCCAGAAAACGCCATGAACCCCAGGGCCATCAATCCCGCAGTGATGAACGTGACGCCCAGTCCCTGCAACCCTTCGGGGATGTCGGAATACTTGAGCTTCTCTCGCACCCCTGCCATCGCGACGATCGCGAGCGCCCACCCGACACCTGAGGCCACCCCGTAGGTGACGCTCTCGCTGAAGTTATAGTCCCGTTCAACCATAAACAGGCATCCACCGAGAATGGCACAGTTGACGGTAATCAGCGGCAAAAAGATCCCCAGCGAGTTGTACAGTGACGGGACATATCGATCGAGAAACATTTCCAGCACCTGGACGACCGCCGCAATGACGCTGATGTAGGTGATGAGCCCAAGGAAATCCAGGCTAATCTCAGGGAGCCCCGCCCATGCCAGCGCGCGATCCTTTATCAGAAATTGGTAGAGCAGATTATTGATCGGGATGGTCAGACTTTGGACGACGATCACTGCGATACCGAGTCCGAGCGCGGTGCCAATTTTTTTCGAGACGGCCAGGAACGTGCACATGCCGAGGAAAAACGTCAGCGCCAGATTCTCGACGAAGACCGCTTTGATAAACAGATTGACTAGGTCCATTATGAGGCCACCTCCGGACGGGGCGCGTGATAGATCTTGTATTCAGGTTGTTCCACTTGTGCCGGTTTCCAGGAGCGCACCACCCAAATGATCATGCCGATGAGGAAAAATGCACTCGGAGGCAGAAGTAATAAGCCGTTCGGCACATACCACCCGCCATCTCGATCAAGCGGGAGGATCGGATACCCGAACAGGGAACCGGATCCCAACAGCTCGCGAATGATCCCGACGACCAGCAGCAGGGCGCTATAGCCGAGGCCGTTGCCG
>CXWK01028482.1_pt1 | contig 10402 bp, 7 predicted proteins | sample 590851 | NCBI WGS metagenome assembly CXWK01 (sample SAMEA3498364, study PRJEB10139) | wastewater metagenome | biome: wastewater treatment plant; material: activated sludge | place: Denmark | collected 2014-08-01
CCCCGGCGGGCGCGGCCAGCGTTGCCGGCTGAAGCGCCGTCGGCAGGTAGATGGCATAGAGCTGGCCGGGCAACGCCAGCACCTCGCCGCCGCCGTAGTCGCCTGCCTCACCGCTCAGCAGGTCGTCGGCCGGAATCATCAGCCAGAACGGCAAGTTCTCTTCCAGAAAGCGGCGGGCGTGGCGCGAGTATGCCCACATCGCGTCGCGGGTGCGGAAATCCTCAAGGTTCAGATCGCCACCGACGGGTTGAGGGTGGTCGCCCGCGTACCACTCGATGTGGCCGCCGCTGAAGAGCACGTCATAGAGCACCGTCTTGCGCAGTGGCCCGGCGTTGTTGGGCGTCAGTCCCTCCTGCGCGGGGCGGTTCTCGTCCATGTCCACCACCCAGGGCCGGCCGGCGGCCGTCGAGGCGGCGCGCCACGCCTCCACCAGCGCCCCGGCGTCGTCGATCTGGTACTGGATGGACGTGGCCGAGAACTCCGGCCGGCCGAGCACGCCAGTTAGATGCTCAAACGAGTCGGCCGGGTTGTGCAAGGCGATGGGATGGCCGGCCCAGTCGAGCGCGGCCAGATAGCCGGCATAGGCCAGCGTCTCTTCGGTGGTGAAGGCGATCTCCTCGCTCAGATTCCACTTGACGGCCGGCAGATCGGCGAAGCGGGCCACCAGTTCGCGGTAGTAGAGGCGGCGGGCGACCGACATGGGGCCGTCGGCCGCCGGTTCGTGGTCGAGCCAGCGGCGGTTGGCCTCCTCGTTCTCGTTCAGCACCACGTGGAGGGCCACGCCGCGGCGCTGGGCGTGGTCGAAGACGACGCGCCACTGGGCGAGCTTGCCGACGTCGTAATGGGTGACGTCGTCGGGCGACAGGAAGGGCCAGGTGTCGTCGCCGTCGCCGCCCAGGTTCATGGTCAGGAAGTAGAGTGAGTTGACCCCCGCGCCGGCCAGGTAGTTAATCGCCCCGATGATGCCGCGGCCTTCATCGGGCGCGCCAGGCAGCGTCGGGTCGCCCTCGCGCCAGTCGGCGACGTGGGCGGCGTAGCTGTGGAGGAAGCTGCCGTCGTGGTCGGCCGTGTCCTCGAAGCCGGTGTAGGCCAGGAAGTTCTCCGGGCTGTTGGTCCCGGTCTTGATGAAGTGCGGCCCGTCGCGGAACTTCAGGTAGTGGCCGCCAACGACCTCCAGCCGCCCCCAGCGTAGGAAGCCGGGCGCGGCGGCCGGGGCCGGAGCCACGTCGAATACGCCGGCCGCGCCGTGGAAAGCCACGGGTTGGCCCGCGGCCGGGTCGAGGCTAACGGCCACGGCCGGCCCGGCGCGAAACGACGCGCAGTAGCGCCAGCGACCCGGCTCGTCGGCGGCGAAGCGCGCCGCCCACTGGTTGCCCGCGCCGCCGCCGTGGCCGTCGCCGTTGAAGAATCCGGGCACGTCATAGGCGCGGCCCGACGGGGCCACAAAGCGCACCGTCAGGCGGTAGTCGAGAAACGGGTTAGGGGCGCTGCCAGCCTCGGTTGCCGTTGGCCCGGCGATGCGCAGAGCCAGCGGCTGCCAGACGGCCGGGTCGCCGTCGAGCGTGGCCGGGCCGGGGTCGCCGGCGATGGGATCGCAGGCGGTGGGCGTGTAACGGGCAAAGGCCACGGGCAGAAAGGACGTGCCGGACGGGATGGTGGCTGAGGGCGCGGCGGGCGGCAGCGAGGAGGCCGCGGCCGCGCCGGTGGCCGGCGGAGTGATCCCAGCCGTGGCGTTGGGCGGGGGCGCATCGGTGGGCGCGAGCGTAGGTGACGCGCCCGGTGGCCCGTCGCGCCCCAGGACGGCGGCCGTGGCCAGCAGCAGCAGCCCACCCAGCAACAGGGCGATGGCGGCGACGGGGAAACGAACCCTTGGCGGTGGCATAGCTACTCAGCGGGTGACCGTCAGGCGCACTTCATACGGCTGATAGCAAACGCCCGTCAACTCTTCCTCGGAGCAGGCGATGGCCCAGATGACGTGTTCGCCCAGCAGCGATTCCCAATTCCAGTCGGCGTAGTAGTCGCCCTCGTTGTCGCCGCCCAGAGCGAAGGGGGCGTTGTTTTCGATGCTGTTGCCGTGGGAGGAGACTCGCACGCGGTCGATCTCGAAGACGATGCTGCCCACGGACGCGGCGCCAAAATCGGCTCGGAAGCTGAGGCTGGTTAGCCCTTCGCGGCTCATGTCGATGCTGTCCACGGCGCTCAGCGCGCGCACGGCGCGGTCGTTGACCGGATCGATGAGGATCAGGGCGGTGATGGGCGAGAGCGGCGGCCCACCAGCAACGGGCGTGGCGGTGAGCGGCACGGGTGTGGGCGCGGCCAGTGTGGGTGTGGGCGGCCCGGGCGTCTTGCTAGGCGGCGGCGTGGGTGATGGGACGACGCCAACCCCCGTTGCGGCGTCCCTCGGCGGCCGGCCGTCAGCCGTCGCCACCGTCTCCGCAACCGGTGTCCCCGCGGCCGCCGTCGCCGGCTGGCCGGCGGCGGCCGGCTGGCGCGTGCGCAGGGCGAAGAGGATAACCGCGACAAGGATAGCCCCCGCGGCCAATAGCAACAGCGCTGCTAATGCGCCTATCCACGGCCCAGACCGTTTGTTCGCCGGGGGAGAGTGTGGCGCGGGCGGAGTCGTGGCCCACGTGCCCGACGCTGCCCAGACCGGCGGCACGTAAGCCACGGCCAGCCCGGTGGTCCCGCTGCAATGCGGGCAGGCGGCCAGTGTCAGCCAGCCCTCAACGGTGATGGGTTCGGCTCCGTAGACCGCGTCGCAGACGACCACCTCCTGCCCCGGCCGCAGCCGTTCGCCGGTGACGGCGCAGGTCTGGCCCAGGACGACGGCCGGCGAGCTGACGGTCAGCGTCTCAAAGTGATGGCGGGCGGGCAGCGTGGGTCGGGTCATGGCAACAGACTGGGCGTCAGCGGGCGGCCAGTCGCGCCGCCACGTCGTCGAGCCACTCCTTCGCCGGCGGGCCATAGGGGCTGAACTTCTCCAGACGGTTGTCCTCCTGGCTGTAGAAGTAGCCCCGGAAGTCGCGCAGGCGGCTGGCGGCCGGGTCGTTGTCCAGCAGCGTGGCCGAGTCGTCGGCGGTCATCTGCAGGGCGACGCGCATGTCGAATTCGCGCAAAAGCCGCCGATCGAGGACGCGCAACAGGTTGGGCACGTTGTCGGCCCAGGCGATGGTGTGAATGCCCATTTCCGGTCCTTCCTTGATAAGCTCAGCCAGCATTTGCGGCAGCGTAAGTTCGGCCGGTTGGGCGTCGTTGTAGTTGAAGGTGTAGCCGTCGGCGTCATCGGGGCGCAGATCGCGGGCGCGGTGCAGGCCGTGGAGCACCAGGAAGAGCGAGGCGCGCTTGGCGACAGTGACTTCGTCGGCCTCCAGACGTTGCTTCAGGGCGTGGTGGAGTTCGCGCAGGCTGTCGGCCGTCTTCTTGCCGCGCACGTGGGCCAAGCCGTGAGGCAGGCGCAAGGGCAGCGAGGCCAGCAGGTCGGCCGCCGGCGCATCGATGGCGCTGAAGTCGAGGACGTAGAAACGCGCCTGTTGCCGGGAGAGTTGCGCCGCCAGGCTGAACAAGGCGGCCGTGACCATACCCGCGGCCAGCTCTTCGTCGCGCCCGACGACGAGCAAATTGCTGCCGCTCTGGCGACGGAAGACGGCCGCCGTCGGATCGGCGATGGCCACCGGTTCGCCCAGCCAGGCCAGCGCCTTGCGGTCCGGCGGCGGCCAGGAAGGCGCGCCGAGCAGCGTCGCCAGGCGCATGTTCTTGTTGAGCCGCGCCGCGGCGCGGCCCTCGAAGACGATAAGCGGCTGGCTGCGCCGGAATTGCGCCGCGCGGGCCATGTCGCGCACTGTGCCCAGGACGCTGGCGCGCACATCGTCGGGCAGCCAGGCGACCTGAAAGTTCTCGTTGGCCTCGATGATGCCGTTCTTGGCGTTGTAAATCGCCTCGCCGGGGCGGGACAGCAGGCGGGCGGCGGGGTTGTCCTCGGCCAGGATGACGCGCGAGTCGGCCTCGCTGCACTGCAAGGCGACACGCACGCCCATCTGCTCCATCGTGCTGCGAGCCAGCGCGTAGGCCCCGGCCAGCGTCTGCGAACCGAGCAGCAGGTGGATGCCGAAACTGCGCCCCTGGCGCACCAGCTTGTCGAGCAGCGCCCCGCAACGCGCGGCCAGGGCGTCGTCTTCGGCGAAGAAGACCTGGAACTCATCGACGACGAGCAGGATGCGCGGCAGCGGTTCGTTGGGATAGCGGGTGCGAAAGTCGGGCAGGCTCTGCACGCCGCGGTCGCGGAACAGCTTGCCGCGCCGGTCAAGCTCGCGCTCCAGCCCTTCCAGGACGCTCAGACCAAACTCACGCTCGCTCTCGATGGCGACGACGCGGGCGTGGGGCAGAAAGCTGGTGGCGTAGGGCTTGAACTCGACGCCTTCTTTGAAGTCGATCAGGTACAGCTCCAACTCGCTGGGCGGGTAGGCCAGGGCAGCGCTGGTGATGAGGACGTGGAGCAGGTTGCTCTTGCCGCTGCCGGTGCGCCCGGCCAGCAGGCCGTGTTGCGCCGTGCCCTTGCCCAGCGTCAGTTGCTGGATGCGCGTGGCCCCGGCCGGGCCGAGCGGGGCGCTGAACACCTCGCGCGTCGTGGCCCGCCACCATGTGTCGCGGGCGGGCATGATCTGGCTGTACTTGACCTCGACGACGCTGGCCTGCTTGGCCCCCGCGCCCACCGCGCCGACGATGCGGTTGAAGAGTGCTTCAGGCGGTGGCTGGTCGAGCAGGATGGGAAACTTGGCGAACACGCCCTTGTCCCACAGGAAAGCCGGGCCGGCTTCCTCGATGGTCTGGCAGGCGTGCAGCAGGTCGTCGGCGTCGAAGCCATAAGGCAGGGGCTTGGACGGGTCGCAGAGGATGATGGGATAGATGCCGCAACGGGGGCCGTTCTCGGCCAGACTGACCAGGTAGCGGGCGGCCGTCTCGCTGAAGTTGGCCGGGAAGTCGAAGATGACCAGGACGCGATATGGCTCCGGGACGGCCGCCTGGGCGTTGTACTCGGCGATGGTCGGATAGACGTTGCGCAGGTACTGCTGGATGAGGTTGTCCATCTGGTTGGTCAGGTCGGCCAACGCCTGCTCAATCTGTCGCCCCTCGGCCCACGCCTGGCCGGAGATCATGTCCGGCAGGTGGTCTTTCAGGTGCATGAAGCCGGCGGCATTGTTGCCGCGGCCGATGGGGTCGATGAAGGTCAGCCGCACCTGGCCGGGTGGCGTGGTCGCCAGCAGGCGCAGGACGAGCGACTGGACGGCGGCGGCGGCGCGGGCGCGGGCGTTGCCGGTGGCGACGAAGGCCAGCCCCCGCCCGGCCAGCAGCGGCACGACAAACGGCGGCTCGTGGCCCTGAGTGATGCCCAGGCGGCCGAGACGATACTCGCCGCCCAGCGGGCCGCCGGGCGGCCGCGGCTGCCATTGGCCCCAGGGCGTGGCCGTCCAGGGCAGGCCGGTCAACTCGGTAGGCGGCTGGGGCAGGTTCTGCGCCAGTTGCGCCACCGTCTGCTGCCGGACGGCCGTGCCCAGGCCCAGGGCGCGTTGGGCGGACACGTGGGCGTCGCGGGCCAGCGTTTCCAGCGTGCCCGGGCGGGCGCGCGCGCCGCGGACGACCACGATCGTGAGGATGCCGGCGATGAGGATCAGAAAAGACCACAAAAGGATACCTTCGTTGTCCAGGCCCAGGACCACTCCTCCCCCGCCGAGCAGAGCCAGGATGCCGCCACAGCCCATCGCGCCGGCGCCGTAGTTAGCCTTGCCCTTCCATTCCTTGACGACTTTTTCCAGGCGTTCCGTGGCATCGCGGGCCAGTTCGGCGGCCTTCTCCATCTCGTTGAGCGCGTCGGGCGGCTGGAGCGACCTGTCACCGGCGGCCAGTTCGGGCCAGCCGGCGCGTGACAGACCGGCATCAGTGATCAGACCGGCGAGCGTCGTATTGGTGTCTTTGGTGACGGTCAGCGCGGCCTCGCGTCGGGTTTCGCGGTCGTAGTAGGCTTGCAGGGCGTACTGTAACCGTTCGGTGTAGGGGGTCTGGCTCATTGAGTTTCCTCGGCGGCGCTTACTTCACGTCGCGCCCGGCCTGCTTGATCAGTTGATTGAGCGCGTTGATCTCTTGAATGAGTTGCGGCATGGCCTGTTCAAAGGACGGCCAGGCGTCGCGCTCAAAGCGCCGGGCGCGGTCGTCGCGCCACTCTTCGCGCAGGGCATGCCACTGCTGTTGCAGGGCGCGCCAGGCGATCATCAGGTCATCGTGGGCCTGGCCCAGGTTGTTGTTCATAGCTGGTGTTACCCCACGTATCGGTGATGTCGTCCAGCGACGCCTGAGGGTCGCGGGCCAGATTGAGCAGTTGCCGGTAATACTTGTTGGCCCAGAAGGTGAGCGTGTCCAGTCCCAGGGAGAACTGGTCGTAAGTGAGATCGGCCGCGGGCAGTTCCACCAGCAGGGCCACGTCCCCCTCCGGGTCGAGCGCCAGCTTGGCTAGGCTCATTTCGTAGCTAAGGCGCATGGCCAGCCGGGCAAAGCGCAGCCGGGCCACGGGCGATGGCGGTGGCACAAAGGGCACGATGGCCAGCAACACCCACGCCTCGGCCAGGCTGATGAAGACGCGGAACTCGCCGTCCTCCCCACGGAAGCCGGTTCCTAGCGTTGTGTCGTCGGCGCGGTCGAACTGCCAGCCGTATTGCGTCAGGTAGCCGGTCAGTGTGTCGAGGGTGATCATAGGGTTTCTCTCCTGGTCTGACTGGCTAGCCGCAGACCCGTCAGGTCTTGGTCAGGGTTTGCTTGCCCATTGCTTCATCAGGCTCTTGCGATTGAACATCTTGCCCGACGAGTTGTTGCGATAACTGCCCTGGTGCAGCGCCTTGTGCTCCCAGGGCCGGACGAACCGTATGTTGTCCGGGTTGGCCGCCAAATCAGGAAAACGGGCGACGTTGTTGATGTGGTGGCCGTGGTAGCCTGTCGGGAATTTGCCATCCTTCAGCAGCTTTAGCTCCGATTTCCTCCAGGTGCGCGTACCCTGCTTAGTGGCCTGAACGAGGGCAATCTCCTGTGCTTTGGCGTGTCGCACGGCAGCTGAGCCGATCTGGTTTCGGGCCGACTTATACAAGACCTTGGCCATCGTGAGCGCCATGCCGACGCCCAGGACGGCCGAGATGATGGTCACCCGCTCATACGCCTCTAGCGCCGCTTGCGCATCGGCCAGGGCGGCCTCGGCCTTCTTGCTCTGGCTCTCGACGACTTGGCGCGCGGCATTGGCCTGGCGGCGATAGCGTTCGGCCGCCTCTTGCAAGTGTCGCTGATAGGTCTGAACGGTGGTCAGGTTCTTTACGCCGGTGGCCAGTTCTTCTTTGGCCCGGGCCAGGTCGCGGGCTTCGCTGGAACAGTCGGGCGGCCTCTCGTCGCGGTCGTGAGGAGCAGAGCGACACGCTTCCAGGGCGCGGCGCGCTTCCTCCATCGCTTGCTTGCGTAGCTCTACTTCGCGCTGCCAGTGGCCGTGGCGCTCCTCCAGTCTGGTCTGGGCGTCGACCAGGCCTCGTTCGCTGGTCCGAAGGGCTTGCAGCGTGCGCTCGCGGAAGCGCCCCAGGGCGACACGAAAATCGCCCAGGCGTTGCGGGTCTTTGATATTGACGCGGCCGGCCATTAGGCTCCAGGGCACCTAGCGGCCGAGGTAGCGCCGCAGATGCTCGGCCTTCGTGCGCAGCGGACGTACCTGATTGCGCGACTCGGTGATGAAGCGCGTCAGGGCACGGATGCTCTGCTGGTAGGTGTCAGCGTACTTGCGGTACTCGTCGTCCTTCCAGAGATCGCTGACGCGGCTGAACTGGCTGTTAAGCCGTCGCATGCTCTGGTCGGTCTCGTCACAGAAGCGCTGTAGTTGCTGGGCGAAAGCATCGATGGCGTCGGGGTCGGCCTGTACCATAAGAACGTTCCTCCAGGCTAACATGAGAGAGAAGTGAGTGGGCCTATTGTAGCGGCATCTCGCCAATTTGGAAAGAACAAAGCCATGACACACGGTGTCAATTTATGACGCGATGTGTTATAATGTCGTTGGGGTTCGTCGTTGAGCGCTTGAGCCCGGTCTCGGGCATTGTGATTGAAAAGAGCGAGCTATAGCGCTGGACTACGAAACCGAAGAGCGCGTTGAAGCGCTAGTCTACAAACCTGAGAGCGGAAGGAACCAGAACATGAGCGTTCAACTGGCCGATCCCCACATCAACGGCCAGGCCGCGCTGGCGGCCGGCGACCACGTCTATGACTTCGTGATTATCGGCTCCGGCTTCGGCGGCAGCGTCTCCGCCTGGCGGCTGGTCGAAAAGGGTTACTCGGTGCTGGTGCTGGAGCGCGGCAAGCGCTGGTCGGCCGAGACCTTTCCCAAGACCAATTGGAATGTGTTCGACTACCTGTGGATGCCGTCGTTGCGCTGCTTCGGGCCACAGGGGTTGAACTTCTTCAAGGACATCTGGCTGCTGAACGGCTCCGGCGTCGGCGGCGGATCGCTCATTTACGCCAGCACCCACCGCATTCCGCCGCGAGCGTTCTTCCGGGCCGCCGAGTGGGCCGGGCTGTGCGACTGGGAAGCGGAGCTGATGCCCCATTACCACACAGCCAACCGGATGCTGGGCACGGCCACCAACCCGTGCCTCTGGCCGGCCGACCACACGCTGAAGACCATCGCCGACGACCTGGGCCAGGGCCACACCTTTGAGTCGACCGGCGTGGGCATCTACTTCGGCGAGCGCGGCGTGACCGTGCGCGACCCGTATTTCGACGGCGACGGCCCAACGCGCACCGGCTGCCTCCATTGCGGCGGCTGCATGGTTGGCTGTCGCCACAACGCCAAGAACACGCTGGACAAGAACTACCTCTATCTGGCCGAGAAGTATGGCGCGGAGGTCTGGCCGGAGATGAACGTCCGGCGCATCCGCCCGCTCTATGGCGCACAGAGCGACGGCGCGCGCTACGAGGTCAGCTACGAGAAGATCACCGACCTGACCCGCAAGCGACGCGGCCGGGTGCGGGCGCACAACGTCATCGTCGCCGCCGGCGTCGTGGGCACGGTCGAGCTGTTGCTGAAGTGCCGCGACGAAGACAAGACGCTGCCGCTGCTCTCATCCATGCTGGGCGAGAACGTGCGCAGCAACAGCGAAGCGCTGATGGGCGTCACCGCCCGCCAGGACCGGCAGGACTTCAGCCAGGGCGTAGCCATCTCGTCCCACTTCTGGGCCGACGACGTCACCAGCGTCGAGCCGTGCCGCTACCCGCCGGGATCGGGCTTCATGCGCACGCTCATCTGGCCTTTGGAGGGCTATGGCAGCGAGGGTCACACCTTCCTGGGCCGCGTCGGCGCGTCGCTGCGCCATCTGTTCCGCCGGCCGAGCGACTTTCTGCACACCCGCTTCTACCCCGGCTGGGCCGAACGCGACACGGTGCTGCTGATCATGCAGTCGGTGGAGAACAAGATGTCGTTCCGGCGTGGCCGCACGGCGTGGCTGGCCTTCCGCAAGTGGCTCTTCACCCAGCGCGACCCCGAAGACCCCATTCCGACCTGTGTCGACGCCGGCAGTGACGTCGTCAAGCGCTTCGCCGACCAGGTCGATGGCGTGCCCTGGGTGGGATTGAACGACCTGCTGGGCATTCCCAACACAGCCCACATCCTGGGCGGCTGCCCCATCGGGTCAGACGAGAAGACGGGCGTGGTGGATTTAAACCATCGGGTGTTCAACTATCCGGGCCTCTACGTGGCCGATGGATCGGTCGTGCCGGCCAATCTGGGCGTCAACCCCAGCCTGACCATCACCGCCATGACCGAGCGGGCCATGAGCCGTATACCGGCCCGCTCGGCCGCGCCGTCGGTGGAGCCGCTGCCCTACCCGCATGTGGTGACGGTTGACGGCCACCGCGTGGCGACGACGGCTAACAACGCGGCCAATGGCTTGACCAATGGCTCGGCCGCGCCGGCCAAGCGGGCCGTACCCCTGTTGCTGGCCCTGCTGCCGCTGCTGCTGGCCCTGTTCGCCATCTTCCGAAAAAGATGAAGTGAGATACCTCTTCATTAACTTAGACCTATGCTGAGGGAAACTATGGACCCACGAAGCGAGTGCATTGACTTCATCAACCCGGCCACGGGCGAGAAGTTCGGCGAAGTGCGCATGACGACCGAGGAAGAGGTCATGCGGGCGCGGCGGGAGATGGGCGCGGCGCAGGCGACCTGGGCGGCCAAGCCGCTGAAGGAGCGAGCGCGCATCATCAAGGAGCTGCAGCGCGTCATCATCGACGCCGCGGATGAATTGACGGCCATCGTCAACCAGGACCACGGCAAGAGCCGCGGCGACGCGCTGCACGAAGTCATCATGACTGTGGACAAGATCCACCAGTACGC
>CXWK01004482.1_pt1 | contig 10398 bp, 7 predicted proteins | sample 590851 | NCBI WGS metagenome assembly CXWK01 (sample SAMEA3498364, study PRJEB10139) | wastewater metagenome | biome: wastewater treatment plant; material: activated sludge | place: Denmark | collected 2014-08-01
GCTCGCACAATGCCTGGAGTACGCAGGGTGGGCCCGCAACGCCAGCCTGGACGAACTGGCGGGATTGTTTCATGGCGGTGCAGAGGCCTTCTTCGCTGCTTGGACTGAGTTCACAGGGTCAGATTCGCCCCGTCTTGTTCAGCGGCCTCCGCAGCTCGTATTAGTCGCTCGGGACTTCGACGATCGGACCGACGCTGCGCTGAGCTACCTCACCGAGAACAACCTGCCGATCACCGTCCTCGGCGTGACCATCTACGAAGACCAGGAGCGTCGTCGATTCGTCGATGTCATGGCAGACCACGAACTGGACCTGCCTGCTGACAAGGAGGAAAAGCGTGGACGTTCTGCGCCGACTCGATATGAGATCGATGGCAGGCGAATCGCGTTGAGTGATCTTCTGGATGCGGGCCTGTTGTTGGCGGGCGCAGCACTCACGTGGATTCGACCGCGTATTGGTGCGACGTATCGGGCGACGGTTCTGGACACGGGGCAAGTCCGACTTGAGGATGGGCGAACCTACGCCTCGCCCTCAAAGGCGGCGATGGAGGCCGCCGACGTGCCGGCCTACGACGGATGGCACGCGTGGGTACTGCCGAACGGAAGGTCGCTCTCTGACCTGCGCTCCGAGTTGCTTGTGGCGCTCGAGTCGCGGCCCGGTGGCGGTGATCCAGAGGTCGAGGCCGTCGCAGCTGGATCCGAGTGGACCTCATCGGAGTCGGTCTGATGCCAATGGGACGACGGTGGCTCTTGGGCTGGGTCGGAATGATGAACGCCTCGATGGCGACCAGCAGCGCGCCGTAGTGGCCTCCGCCGTCGGCTGGTTGGATCAGTCCGAGGAACAGCAGCGCAAGATGCGCGAGATCATTGCCCTCTTCGCGGAGACGGGCACGATCGACGACATCGGAATCGGCGCGGTGCGCGATGCCTTCTCCGAGGTGCTGTTTCCGGGCCTCTCAACGGTTCAGACACGGGTTCGCTACCTGCTGTTCGTTCCGTGGGTCTACCAGCGGCTGGAGATCGAGCGGGTACCGAGCAGGCGGGCCGATGAGCAGACGCGTCAGTGGGAGATCGCGCTGATCTATTCGCTCCTCAACGGAGGCGGCAAGGAGGGGGTGATCGGCAGCGAGGCGAAGGACACGCTGAAGCAGTTGCCGTCGTTCATCTACTGGGGCGGGCTTCGCTCGTTTGGCATCCGCACGTTCACCGGCACACGCAGCGAGTACTTCCGGTCGATGGATCGGTTCAACAGTGCGGCGCCTACCCGGGGCGCCGAGGTCGGCGACGCCCAGTTCGACCAACGCGCACGTTGGCACACGAATGTCCCGGAACCGCCGGAGAACCTGTGGGACGAGGCGACCCTCGACCTGACCGGTGAGGAGGCCAGGTACCTGCAGGAACGGATGCTCGCGAGCCACCCAGAGTCGTTGCTGGCGCACCTCGTGCGAAGTCCGGTGAACGTGCCGAATGACTCGCAGTTTCCGTGGGATACGGTCGACGCGGACACGCTCCAGCCGGACTTGGCGACCAAGCTTGGCTTTGCCAGGTACTTCAGTGAGGCGATCCACGGCGCCTCGCTGCTGTACAACCTGATGTTGGCCGAGGCATCACAGAAACGTTCCCTGCCCGGGGCCGACGATCGGGTCAATGGCTATCAAGACCGACTTGCTGCTTGGACGGGGGAGATGAAGGCTCGTGCCGGCGCCATCGAGGCCGTCGATCGCACCGAGTTCTGGCAGGTCGTGCTCGGCTCGGGGGTGAACGTGGCCTGGCCCGTCCAGCGGTTCATCAACCTCTGGCTGAATGCTGTCGGTGCTGGGGCCGATGTGGTGAACTCCGACGAACTGCGCACGGCGATCAGCGATCGTGAGCGGCAGCTGAAGAAGTCGCTCGCTCGGCTGGCAAACCCCCATGCGCTGGAGATGTGGCGTGGCGACGCCGGAGTGGCGCGGTTCGACTTCCGCTGGCGCGTCGGTCGGTCGGCGGTCAACGACATCGCGACCGGGCTGCAGGCGGCCTGATGCTGCAACCGACCAACCGGCTGATGCTGGTCGACGCACTGCGGCCGCCGGCCGGGTTTGTGCTGGACACTGCGGTGGGCACCACGTTCACGCTTCACCTCGATGCGCTGCTGCTGGCGACGATGTCTTTTGCGATGTTCGATCACCTCGACGGCGACGATGGCACCCCAGATCCCATCGCCCTGCTGGAATCGGTACGTCGCCACGCCGACAACATCACGGTGTTCGCTCAGGCCGGGGCTATGTCGGGGCCCCGCAACCATCCGCCGATCTTGGCGTACCTCGAAGACTCGGTGGTGCCCGTGCGCTCGCCTAAGCCCGGGCACCTCTTCCATCCCAAGGTGTGGGCCCTGCGCTTTGTCGATGGTGCCGAACAGGTGCGGTATCGGTTGGTCATCCTCAGCCGAAACCTCACCCTGGACACCAGTTGGGACACCATCGTGCAACTCGACGGGGTGCCCAGCGTCGATCCGCCCAACTTCATCGGTGTGGTGGGCGACTTCCTCGATCGGTTGGCGGACCTGGCCGTGCATGCGTTGGACACACGACGCCGCGGCGCCGTGGATGGGCTGGCCGCCGAGCTTCGCAACGTCCACTGGGAGAAGCCGCCGGGGGTTCGGTGGCTGCGCTTCCATCCGCTCGGCCCCAGATTCCCATCGCCGAAGCTCTCCGGCGACCGGGTGCTGGCGATCTCACCGTTCTTGACCGAACGGATCACCCGACAGCTGGGGATGATGGCAGGGCCCAACGTCCTGGTAGCGAGGGCAGCGGCGTTGGATGGCGTCGGCCAGGACGCGGTGGCAGGGTTCGCCCAGACCTACGTGCTCGACACGGGTCAACCGCCACCGGTCCGGCTCACCTCCGACGGGGCAGCAGAGCCGGACGTAGGGCTCGACGAGTTCGACATCGAACCGCCTCGGCCCGGAGCCGAGCTGAGCGGACTCCACGCCAAGGTCATGCTGATCGAGGGCGGGGAGTACACCACGCTGTGGCTCGGATCGGCCAACGCCACCGACGCGGCGTTCGGGGGTAACAGCGAGTTCGCCATCGAGCTTGCGTTCCAGCCCACCGACCTGAGTGTCGACGGGCTCCTCGACGATGGGGACACCGCCAGCCTGCGCAGCCTGTTGACCGAGTACCGGCCGACCGGCGATGAGCCGGTTGAGCCCACCGAACTGGAGCAGGCGACACGCCGCTTGGACACGGTGCTGCGGGAGTTGGCTTGCGCGGCCTACACGGTTGCGGTGTCGCCTGTGGGCAACCAGTTTCGGTTGGAGCTCGCCTGGGACCCACCATCGGAGTCGCTCAAGCGGCGCATCGGCGACAGCGGACTGGATATCACCATCGGACCTGCGACCCCGCTGGACGTCCGTGCGCCGTACGCGGAGAGCGGCGCCGTGATTCCGTCAGTGTCGCTTCAGGCCATCACGTCGTTCCTGTTCATCGAGGCGCGTTCCACGGTGGATGGCACACCGATCTTCGGCCGGACGCTGGTGAATGCGCGGCTGACTGGCGCCCCGGACGACCGCAAGGACCAGGTGCTGGCGTCACTGCTCGACGATCCCGACAAGGTGCTGAAGTACCTCCTCTTTCTGCTGGCCGAACTCGCCGGCGACGAGTCGCTGCTCGACGCGCTGAAGGGCGCAGGCGCGTCGTTCGATTGGTCAACCGGCGCCGGCATGCCACCGTTGTTGGAGACGTTGCTGCGAGCGCTGGTCGACTCGCCCGACTCGCTCGATCCGGTGGCTGACCTGGTGGCGAGCTTCCAGGTCAGCGACAAGGGTGACCTCCTCCCGGAGGGCTTCGCCGACGTGTGGCACGCGATCGGTGCTGCACGGGAGCAAATGGGATGAGCGAACCGGGCTACGAGTCTGGGCCGGTTCTGGACCAGCTCAAGGATTTTCAGCGAGCGTCGGTGGAGCACGCCTTCCGTCAGCTCTACGACCGTGGCGCCGACCGGTTTTTGGTCGCTGACGAAGTTGGGCTCGGCAAAACGATGGTGGCCAGAGGCGTCATCGCCAAGGCCATTGAACGGCTGTGGGACGAGGTCGAGCGCATCGACATCATCTACATCTGCTCCAACGCCGGCATCGCCAAGCAGAACATCAGGCGCCTCAACGTGATGCCCGATCAAGACTTTTCGTTCAGCTCCCGCATGACCATGATCGCCCGGGATGTGAAGCAGCTCGAGGGCAACAAGGTGAACTTCGTGTCCTTCACCCCCGGTACGTCGTTTGACCTCAAGTCGAGCACCGGCATGAGTGATGAACGGGTGCTGTTGTACTGGCTGCTGCGCCACGTCTGGGGCGACGAAGCTGTGTCCGGGGCAGGTGGAAGGCGCCTACTCCAGGTCGACGTCGGGGACGACAACTGGCCGAAGTATCTGGAGCGGGGCGAGTTGGCACTTGGCGACGTCGATGCCCGGCTGCTCGAGGGCTTCACTGAGGATGTGGCCAAGCTCAATGGGCAGGATCGGTTTCGGGATCTGGCCACCGACTTCGCCCACGGAGTGCCGGAAATCGACTCACCGCCCCGGCATCTCCGCAATGAGCTGATTGGTGAGTTGCGGGCCGCTTTGGCCAAACGGTGCGTGCACGCGCTGGAACCAGACCTGGTGATTCTCGACGAGTTCCAGCGGTTTCGTCATCTGATGTCCGGAGAGAGTGCCGCCGGGCAACTCGCCCACGATCTCTTCGGGTTCGCCGACAATAAGACCCTGCTGCTCAGCGCGACGCCGTACAAAATGTTCACTCGGGGCGACGACGCCGACGACAATCACCATCGGGACTTCACCGATACGGTCGAGTTTCTGTTCAACGGCCGGCCCAACCGGTTCGAGTCGGCGATGGCCAACTTTCGCGCTGGCATTATGGATGTGGAGCGACGCGCTCCAGCCGAACTCGCACAATTGCGTCATGCCGTCGAAGCGGAGCTGACAAGCGTGATGGTGCGCACCGAGCGCCTCGGCGCCGGCAACGACCGCAACGGCATGCTGACCGAGGTCATCGATGGTGGCGCCCTCCTACCGTCCGACGTCGTTGGATACGTCGGGCTGGAGCGCTTGGCCAAGGCGGCGGGTGCGCCCCGACTTCTGGAGTTCTGGAAATCGGTACCGTCGTTTCTCAACTTCTGCGACGGCTACAAGTTCGATGACCACCTCAGTGCTGCGCTGGTTGACCCCGACCGAAGCGGCGAGGCACGAGACCTACTTGGCAAGTCCAACGGACGGATCAACTGGGAGTCGTGGCGGAGCTACCTGCGTCTCAACGACGACAACGGGCGCTACCGGTCGATCGAGGCACAGACGGTCCACAACGAGGCTTGGCGGATGTTGTGGATCGCTCCGTCGCTGCCGTACTACGAGCTCGCTGCTCCCTGGGATGGCGAGCGCCTCAACTTCACCAAGCGACTGATCTTCTCGAGCTGGACGGGCGTGCCGAAGTCGGTGTCCTCGCTGCTGTCCTACGAAGTGGAACGCCGCATGTTTGGCCTCCGCCGGGGCCCGATGGTTTCCAACAGCCCAGAAACACGAAAGACCATCCGGGGACTGCTGATGTTCCGCCGGGATCCGCTGGGCCGGCCGGGCGCGATGAACTCGTTTGCGTTCGTGTACCCCTGCATCACCTTGGCAGAGCTGGGCGATCCGCTGAAGATCGCCCAAGAGCATGGTGGGACGCTGACGCTCGACGAGATGCGTGCCCTCGTGAGGACCCGAGTTGAGGAGGCACTGGACCGCGTCGTCGTGGATCACGCCCCGGACGCCCCTCAACCGGACAAGCGTTGGTATTGGGCGGCGCCGTTGCTGCTCGACCGAGCCAGCAATTTTGCGACGTGGATGAGTCGAAAGGACAGGACCGGTCGCGGCTGGGATGGAGGTGCATCCGAGGAAACCGAAGACGAGGGGGGTGCCGGAAACGAGATCTTTACGGAGCACGTGCAACTGGCCGCCGCCATGTACCGAGGTGAGGTACCGCTGGGGGAGCGGCCCGACGATCTGGTTGACGTGTTGGTCGACTTGGCTTTGGGGTCGCCAGCAACCGTGGCGTTGCGCTCCATCGGCCACGCCTTGGGCGCACAAATGCCATTGCTGCACCGGTGGGATGGGGCGTGTCGTATCGGGTGGGCTTTCCGTTCGCTCTTCAACCTCCCCGACGTCCTTTCAATGGTCCGATCGGCCGACTGGGAGCAGGATTACTGGCGCACAGCCACCAGGTATTGCGCCGATGGCTGCCTCACCGCCGTGCTTGATGAGTACCTCCACGTGTTGCGGGAGTCCATCGGGCTCTATGAGATCGACGGCGACAAGCCTGGCGACGACATGTATGAGCTGGCTGCTGCGGTTCAGGAGGCGGTGGGGATCAGAACGACCTCGCTGGTGGCCATGGACCACTTGGGCGAGGCCGGCGACACCCCTCGGTTTCGCACTCGGTACGCGATGCGGTTCGGCGACGATCGGGCCGAGACCGAGCAATCGACCGTCACTTCTGCCCAGCTTCGTCGGGCGTTCAACTCGCCGTTCTGGCCCTTTGTGCTGACCTCCACGTCGGTGGGGCAGGAGGGGCTCGACTTCCACCTGTACTGCCATGCGATCGTGCATTGGAACCTGCCTTCCAATCCGGTCGACCTCGAACAGCGTGAGGGGCGGGTGCACCGCTTCAAGGGCCACGCCGTTCGGCGCAACGTCGCTGCTGCATGCGCAGATGCCGCATGGTCCGCGCCGGACGATCCGTGGTCCGCCCTCTTTGCGTCGGCTGCCGAGACCCGCGGCGAGAACGACACCGAGCTCGTGCCGTTCTGGGTGTTTTCAGGTGATGCCAAGATCGAGCGGCATGTCCCGATGCTGCCGATGTCGCGTGAGGTGGGCCAACTCGCTCGCCTCAAGCGCGATGTGGCTCGATACCGGCTCGTGTTCGGCCAGCCCCGCCAAGATGACCTGATCCACTACTTGGGCGATGTCGAGCCTGAGAAGCTGAACGAACTCCGCATCGACCTTTCTCCCAGACATCTTTGATGAGGCATCGTTCGGGAGTGACGTCCGCGACGATGGTTTGCCTCGTACCTTGCGGACGCTGCCACGACGTCGCAATCCGTCCGTTGTGGCAGGCGATGTCAGATTCCCCAAGGAAGATCCAGGCAATCGTTGGGACTGGCGGTGTAGCCAGCATCCACTCTTCAACCCAGGAACCTTCACCTGGTCGGATCGATAGCGTTCTGTGATGCCTGGACATGTGCACGTCGTCGCCGGAGACATCACCAAGATCGGTTGCGATGCGTGGCTGCTGCCAACGGACGGCGCATTCACGATCAGCGGAGCATTCGCTGAGGAGATTGGACTCGTGTCCGGTCAGCGCTTGGCAAACCAAGTCTGGGATGGTTCCAGAGTAATTCGCCTTGAGCAATCACTGGCGGGAAGACCGCAGGTTTGGCTGGCCAACGTCGGACGGAATCCGGGCGACCCTCGCAACGAAGGTTCGTGGTACGCCGACGTGATCGAGCCATTCGCCCGGAGCGCCAAGGAAGGGCTGGAGCCAACCGGCGTCCCGCCGCTGCTGGCCATCCCGGTGTTGGGCACGGGCGACGGTGGCATGGCGGCCGACAAGGGAACGATCTATCGGGAACTCTTGCCAGAGATGCTGTGCGTGGCCGAGTCGCAGGAAGTCGACCTGGTGCTGGTGTGCTGGGGAAGGCGCTCGCTCTCGGCCGCTCAGCGTGTCCGTCGCGATCTGGTGGCCGGCCGGTCGCTCAAGGAGCTCTGGGATATGGGACCGAAGGCGGAGGTCCTCGTGACCGAAGCGCAGCGGCTTGGCGAACTCGCACGAGATCGGCAGATGGTGTTGTTCCTCGGCGCCGGGGCATCAGCAGGTGCAGGGTTACCCACCTGGCAAAGACTGCTCGATGACATCGCGGACGAGGCCAAGCTGAGCCAGGACAACCTCGAAGCGCTCCGTCGGCTCGACATGCGCGATCAGGCTGCGATCCTCGAGCAACGGCTCACAGGTTCGACGCTGCACGAAGTGCTCAGAGACCGTTTGAAGGCAACCGAGTACGGCCTCACCCAAGGATTGCTGGCCTCCTTGCCATCGCGGGAAGCGATCACGACCAACTACGACACGCTCTTCGAGTCGGCCTGCGATGCCATTGAAGGCGACCGACCGGCAGTTCTTCCCTATGAATCGGCACGTCCTGAGGGGCGGTGGCTATTGAAGCTCCACGGTTGCATCGCTCGAGACGAGAGTATCGTCCTCACCAGGTCCGACTATCTGGACATTCCGTCCCGTCACGGAGCCCTCTTCGGGCTGGTGCAGGCCATGTTGATGACCCGACACATGTTCTTCGTTGGCTACTCGCTCTCCGATGAGGACTTCCATCAGCTGATCCACGAGGTTCGGCTGGCGCGTGGCGAGAACACCACGCCGGAGGTGCCTTCCAGTCAGGTTGACCGTCGGCTGGGCACGACGCTCTCTCTGTTTGACGACCCCCTCTTTGCGGATTTGTGGAGAGATGACGTTCGCGTGGTTCCCATCGCCGAAAAGCCGGTAGGAGAGCCAACCGAAGCAGATTTTGCGCAGGCCGCGAGGTGGGCCCAGATCTTTCTCGACCTGGTGGCTTTGGAGTCTGCAGACCTCGACGCCTACCTCCTTGACGGCACCTACGCGGAACTGCTCGATGACAACGAGCGAAAGTTGGCGAAGGCGCTGAGGGATATCGACACCGAGGCGCTCGCCGGTGCTCATGCGGGTGAGCGGGTGCGCCAACTGCTCGCGTCCTTCGGCGCCGTCGACAACTGATCTCAGACGCGGGTCAGCCTCCGATGAACTGAGAGGCGATCAGGCCGAGCACCAGCGTGATGACCAGCCCGATCATCCACTGGTTGGTCCTGTTCATGTCGCTGCGAAGACCGTCGATGCCAGCTCGGAGCTGAGCGACTTCGGCCCGAATCCCGACGATCTCCGTGCGGAACCCGGCCATCTCGCTGCGGAACCCGGCGAGTTCCTGGTGCACGTAGCGTGTGAGCCGGACTTCTGACTCGGAGATCTGGGTGCGGAGACTCTCGATCTCGGTCCTGACGCCCTGAACCTGGGCCGCGACGAAATCACGGGTTGCGGGTTCGTCCAGTTCGCGGGATGCGATGTTGGACAACAGCTCTCCCACTGCTTCGTAGTCGCCGACCGTGTCGCCCAACTGGTTGTAGAGCGTGGATCGGTGCTTTTCGGACAGTGCCATGGTGACCCGCCTTCCACGTCGCGTCAACGCGCTCGCCGCCGCTGCGCGCCACGGTAGGGGCTGGGTTGTGACCCGTCATCGGGTCGGTCTGCCCGGGTAGCCCGACCCGTCGCTGACAGAGGCGCCACAGGTTTGGCGTACTGTCGGCCGGGTGAGCGAGACGATCTCGGTCGGGGATGCCGACGATCCTCGGTTGGCCGATTTTCGCCGGCTGAACGACCAGGCGGCGCGTCGGGAGATGGAGGACGACGAGTACTTCCTGTCGGAGGGGTGGGTGTCGATCGACCGGCTGATCGACTCCGGTCACGTCTTTCGATCGGTCCTGCTGTCGCCATCCAGAGTCAACCGCTTCCGGCCGTTCACGGAGCGGCCCGAGATGGATGGCGTGCCGGTGTACGTGGCCGAGCGGGACGTGATGCACCACATCGTTGGGTTCGACCTGCCACGAGCGGTTCTGGTCTCGGCGTTCCGCCAGCCGCTTCAGTCTGTCGAGCACCTTGCAGCGACCTCGAAGCGGTTGATCGTGCTCGAGGCGCTCAACGACGACGAGAACGTCGGGGCGATCGCACGGGCGGCCCGAGCCTTCGACATCGATGGCATGGTGCTCAGCCCCACTTGCACCGATCCCTACCATCGCCGCACCGTGCGGGTGAGCATGGGCGAGATCCTGCACATGCGCGTGGCCCGAGCCTCATCCGATGAGTGGCCCGGAGCGCTCGGCACGTTGCACGACCACGGGTTCGAATCGTGGGCGCTGACACCCGGCGTCGACGCCGAGGATCTGTGGAGGGCCGACGTGCCGGAGCGACTGGCGATCATGCTTGGAGCGGAGGGCCCGGGCCTGACCCCCGAGGTCCTCAGCGCCGCCAGCAAACGGGTGAGGATCCCGATCAGCGATGCGGTCGATTCGCTCAACGTCGGTCACGCAGCAGCGATCGTGTTCGCCGCTGTGTCGCGGGCACGCTCGTAGTTCTGGGTTCAGCGCCTCGGCCGCAGTGCGTTACTCCTGGCTTCGCCGGAGGCGGACGCAGCACAGGGTGGGGTCGGGCTCGAGGCGCACGTCGAAGCCGCTGTCGTCGACCTCTGCAACGGCCGCTGCGATGAGGCAATGGTTCATGCGACACACCAACTCGGTGTGGCTTTTGGCCAGGACGTG
>CXWK01000950.1_pt3 | contig 10397 bp, 5 predicted proteins | sample 590851 | NCBI WGS metagenome assembly CXWK01 (sample SAMEA3498364, study PRJEB10139) | wastewater metagenome | biome: wastewater treatment plant; material: activated sludge | place: Denmark | collected 2014-08-01
ATCAAGTGACCGTCGTCGACATCCACCAATTGCACGACCGAGCCAAGCGCTTCGTGGTTGGCGTCGTCTTACGCCAAGCCTTTGACGCAAAAGAGGCCACCGGAAGCGCCCGGCCGCTGCAGTTCATCGTCCTTGACGAGTTGAACAAGTACGCGCCAAGGGACTCCTCGTCACCGATCAAAGAGATTCTGTTAGACGTTGCCGAACGGGGTCGCAGCCTCGGCATCATTCTCATCGGGGCGCAACAGACCGCGAGCGAGGTCGAACGTCGGATCGTCTCCAACTGCGCAATACGCGTCGTGGGTCGGCTCGACTCTGCAGAAGCTGCCCGAGACAATTACGGATTCTTGCCTCCTGCCCAGCGACAGCGCGCCACGATCCTGAAGCCGGGCTCCATGTACGTCAACCAACCTCGTCTTCCCGTCCCGGTACTGCTCGAGTTTCCCTTCCCTGCCTGGGCGAGCCGCCCCGGCGAGGTTCTTAGGCCCAGCTATTCATCGGGGACGTCAACGGGCGACGACACAGCGACAGACCAGGTCGCTCCCCGCGACCTCGCCCTCGACCCGTTCGAAGGTCTCGAGTAGATGCGACTGCTACACACGTCCGATTGGCATGTGGGCAAGTCGATTCGCGGCTTGAGCAGAGCGGACGAACACCGAGCCGTGCTCGCGGAGATGGTCGCGATCGCCGTAGAACGAGCGGTGGATGTGTTCGTCGTTGCGGGAGACCTTTTCGAAAGTTCTGCGCCCTCACCCGAGGCCGAAGCAATCGTGTACGAGGCCTTGTTGTCGCTATCGGCCAGCGACATTCAAGTACTCGTGATTTCGGGCAATCACGACAACGCCCGCCGTTTCGAAGCGATCCGACCGATCCTGGCGCTTGCCCGGGTCCACGTCGTCGCCCGGCCGACCCGACCCGATGACGGTGGGGTCGTCACCCTTTCCACCGACAACGGCACTGCCTCGTTTGCGCTGCTTCCCTTTGTGTCTCAACGAGGCATCGTCCGCGCTGACCAGCTGATGGCTGACGCGGCGTTCGAACACGTCCAGTCCTACGCCGAGCGGATCTCCGCGCTCGTCGACGTTCTCGTGTCGGGCTGCCCCGGCGACGTACCGCCGGTGGTGATTCACCACGGGTTCGTCACTGGTGGAACTGTGGGCGGCGGCGAGCGGCTGGCACACCTTGCAAACGCCTATCACCTCTCTGCCCTTGCCTTTCCGCCGCGGGTCGCGTACGTCGCGCTTGGTCACCTGCACCGGGCACAAAAAATTCCTGGCGCTGCCCCGATCCACTATTCGGGTTCGCCGCTCATGCTCGATTTCGGCGAGTCGGACGACCTCAAGTCGGTGACCGTCGTCGACATCCCCGAGCGAGGTCCTGCAAAGGTCGAGCGAGTGCCGCTTCACAGCGGCCGCGCCCTCTTGACGGTCCGCGGACCGATCGATCAGCTCATGGCGATGGAGGTGCCAGACGACCCTTGGTTACGTGTCGTCGTGGAGGGCGCTCGCACCGCCGAAGTCGCGCATGACGTCCGGTCACACTTTGGCGAACGGACCGTGGAGGTCCGTGTCGAGAACCGAGACACACCTCATCGCCGGTCCGAGCAACACACAGCTGCCCGCCAACCGGCCGATCTGTTCGCCGAGTACCTGCGGCTCCAGGGGATCGCCGATCCCGGCATCGACGCACTCTTTGCGGAGCTCCTCGAAGAAGCATCGACGGCCGATGCCGAACCCGTTGCCCAACCCGCAGGCCCGCGATCGGACCAAGGGGTCGATCTGTGAGGCCGATCCGAATCGAGATGGAGGGCTTCGGTGCGTTCAAACACTCCACCGTCATCTCCTTCGTTGACGCTGACCTCTTCGCTCTTGTGGGCCCCACGGGGGCGGGAAAATCAACTGTCATCGATGCCATCACCTTCGCCCTGTACGGGTCGGTCGCTCGCTACGACGACCTCAGAACGATCGGCTTGAGCCTCAATGCGTTGTCGAACGAAGCAAAGGTCAGGCTCGACTTCGAACATGCAGGTAGGTCCTATACCGCCGTACGAATCATGCGCCGCCAGCGCAACCAGATTTCGACTCGGGAGGCTCGCCTCCTACAAGGCGACGACGTCCTTGCCGGCAGGGCAGACGAGATGGCCGCCGCCGTCGACGAAGTACTCGGGCTCTCCTTCGAGCAGTTCACCCGAACCGTTGTGCTCCCCCAGGGTGAGTTCGCTCGCTTCCTCCGTGACAAGCCGGCAGACCGACAACGGCTCCTGCAGCGCCTCCTCGGATTCTCGATCTACGAACAGATGCGAGGACTGGCTGAGCGACGAAAAGACGCCTCCGCTTCTGCGGCCCGTCTGATCGAGAGCAAGCTTGACGAGCTTGCGACATCTCTTCGCTACACACCCGAGGCGTTGCGCGCCCACCTCACCGTGTTGAACGAAGCGCTCAGACGCGTCAAGGAGCTCGATGCCGAACTCAGCGGCCGTTGCGCCGAGCAGAGCTTCGTTGCCGCCCGTCAAGCGACGATTACCCAGCATCTCGCCCTACTGAGTTCCATTGAGACGCCCGTTGGACTGGACGAATCCATTCGACTCGTCTCCAGTCGGCAGAACGACCTGGCCGCTGCAACACGACATCTCGAATCGGCTCGCCAACAGCACCACGCCGCTCAGCAGGCACGCGCTGACGGGCCCGATCCGCACGCCGCAAACGAGGGACTGCAGCTCTACGAAGTTGCAGAGCAGGCCCAGGTCCGTGCGGCTACAGCCCAGGATCAGGCGCACGCCGTCGCAGAGCTCTTCGTCGCTGCGTCGGCCGCAACGGCCGACGATCAAACAGTCCGGGCCTCGATCGAGGAGGCGCTTGCTGAAGAACGGGACCGCCTGGGAGACCATCAACGTGGCGCCCCGGCCTTCGAGGCGTCCCTCTACCAGGCCAGGTTGGAACGGTTAGATGAGCTGGCCGAGGTGTCTTGCTCGCTCGAAATTGCCCACCAAGCGCTGCAATCCGCGACCCTAGACCTTGAGTCCGCCCAGCTGAACACCGTCGAACTGACAGACCGACTCGCCGACGCCGAGGCAACGCTCACTCGAGCTCGTGAGCTGGCAGACGTTGCCGCCTTTCGCCATCTTCTCTCGGCCGGCGAAGCGTGCCCGTTATGTGAACAGACCGTTCCACCACGACCTTCGGGCACTGCCCCAGATACCGACGCGCATCCGTGGTCGGTGCAAGCAGCCGAGGTTGACTCCATCAGGTCCGAACTGGAGACCGCACGTGGACGGGAGGCGGTGTGCCTCAGCCGCGTCGCAGCGTCACAAGCGGACTTCGACGGGCTCACACGCCAGGTGACCTCACTTAAAAGTCGGCTGGCGGGCCAGATGCTGGCGGGCGATCGCCCCGCCGACGCACCGGCAGCTCACTCCGAAGCGGACTCCGCCGGGCCAGCCGACCACACCCCAGTTACTCCCGCCCCAGACAGGAACCAGACGGCAGCATTGCTGGACGAAGCTCGACGATACGAGAACCGGCTTTATGAGCTTCGTCATGCGCTCGATCAATGTCTCCAACGCCTGGAACAACACGACCGCGATCCTGGGATCCGGTCACGTAGACAGCGGGCCGATCAACTCGCCATCGACGTCGAAGTTGCCAAGGGTCGGTTGGCGGACACTGAATCCGCAGCGAAAGAGACCGCAGCGGCAATTGCGCTGTTGCCCTCAAAGGAGCAGCTGCTGAACAATCTTTCGCAGTCCGACCAACTTCGAGCGAGTGAAGCCGCTGCACAGGCATTGGTCGACGAGTCGAGTTTGCGCCACCAAGAAGCGGCCGGTCAGCTCCAGCAGGCCGAAGGCCGCTTGGCCGACTTCAGCACCCAACTCGAAGAAACCTTGCAAACGCTTCACCCACTCGAGCCTGTACGTATCCACACCGAGATGCCTCTCTCCGACCGATGGGCAACCTTGAAGACTTGGGTAGATCAGCGGGGCCGCGAGCTCTCTGAGGAACTCGCAGGCACCGAACGCGAGCTCGGCCATGCCGCGGCCCAGATCGATTCGCTACGCCAGCAACGGGTTGCAGCGGTCAGCCCACTTACCCATCGGGCCGAAGACGACACCAGCGCTGCCCCACCTGCTCCCTGGCCGGACGGGCCACCCGACGAACCGTGGTCTGATGCACTGGTCGCGCTCATCGGTGGCGTCCAGTCAGAACTCGAGCGGACCGAGCACACACTGGCCCGGCGACAGGGATACTCCGTCGAGATGGCGGCTCAACTTCAGAAGGCCGCTGTCGCCGGTGAGACGGCCACTCTCCTCAGGAGCGACCGGTTCCAGCGCTGGCTGATGGGGGACGCCTTGTCGCTACTGGCAGACCAGGCCAGCGGGCGTCTCGGTGAACTTGTTGATGGTCAGTACTCCTTGAAGGTGGCCGACAATCGGTTCTTCGTCGTCGACCACCGCAATGCCGATGAGCAGCGTGACAGTCGCACCTTGTCGGGTGGCGAAACGTTTCTCGTTTCGCTCGCGCTTGCCCTTGCCCTTGCCGATTTGGTCGCAGAGCTTTCAAGTTCGACGGGCACAGCCATGGAATCGATCTTCCTTGACGAGGGCTTCGGCACACTCGATGTAGACGCTCTTGACGCTGTAGCTGCTGCGCTCGAAGCGCTCGGTGCGGGCGGCCGCATGGTTGGCGTCGTGACCCATGTCCGCGATCTCGCCGATCGCCTCCCGACACGCTTCGAGGTCTCACGGGACCTTGAGTCGTCCTCGATTCAACGAGTCGACCGATGACGATTCAAACCCCAAAGTTTGCAGTCGAGACCTGGGGAGTCGGCTACGAACCGGCTCCTGACGGTTCCCAGCTCGAACCCTCCTCGGCCGATGTGGACCCGTCGGTCGAACTGCCGGCCGGGAACTGGCGGCCGCTCACTCCCGACCCGCTCTACGTGTTGCCACAAGAAGTGGCCTTCGTCGACGGTATTCGGCGAATTGACGCGTCGATCGTGATCGAAACCGATACCGGCGTTCGCCCAGGAATATGTGCCTCCGTCGCTGCGGGTGTCGTCACGGCGCGCTGCCACCGAGCGGCGCAGGTCGTCGACACCCAAGTTCTCCGGGGAGTTTTCAGCACCAGTGGCGTGCATCCCATCGAGACTAAACACGGCACCTACCAGGTCCGCACCTGCGCGTCAGACGATCGCGAATCGCTCTATCTGGGGATTCATCAGGCGATGACGCAGCTCGAGCTCCGGTGCAGTGAAGATCTGTCCGTCGAAATGATCATCTTCGACGGACCCCTCCGCAGTCGCGAGATCACGTCAGGTGTCGGCTATATCAAGGCGCAGCACGTGCTGTACCTACCCGACGAATGCCAGCGGGTTGTGTACAACCTCTCCGCTGGCCAGCGAACTCCCGTCTTCGTAGTTGGCTCCGGCGGTCAAAACAGATGGTCGTGGTATGTCCGCCTACCCGGACCGATCACGCACGGTCTGAGCGGCACGGTTCGCTGTGAACTCCCAGGTTTTGGGACCGTAGATGACGTCATTCCCCGCGCCGATGTCATCAGTCGCGTCCTTTTACGCTTCGCCAGCGAACCGCATAAAGACCCTCGAGCGCCGCAGAATCTCTACCCAATTGCGGGGTTAGAACGTGCGCTTCGACGCCGACTTGGCGACGTTCAGCTGCTGCAACGGGGTCTGCGTATTGCAGCGTCCACGACGCCGTAGTGGGCGGCTGGATCTGGCTTGGGGCTGCGGCGCCAGGTCCAGGCATTCACCGCAAGTGACCCAGATATAACATGGTTTCACCCAAACCCCTATGACATGGATTGCCCGGCATGACTCCACCGCAGCCGACCGAGATTGCCGAACTGGGTCTGATTGCACTCCGCCCGATGGTGCAGGTCGTCACCGATATTGGCGGCCCGGCGATCGTCGATCACACGCTCGCCCTGTTCGCCGAAGCCGGACAACTGGTCGAGCGCCTGACCCGGGCAGAACTGTTCAGCTTGCAACTCGAAAGAGGTTGCGAGGTTGGGCTGGTGGTATTTCCCGTCGACAGCGGAACGCAAACTTCGTTGGCTGCAGAAGTCGATGCCCTCAAGGCGTCGGGAGCCGAGTTTGCTTCCGCCGCGTTCATCGACGTTTGGCCGCCAAATGTGAGCTATCCGTTCGTCGACCAGGTCGACAATGTGATCGTCACCCATTGCGGGTCTTCAATTCATCGAGTTCGGAGCTTGATGCGGCAGGTGGAGGCGAGCATTCGCACTCGCGCCCTTCAAGGATTCGTCGAAGCATCGATGGACGGGTACTGGATTTGGGATCCCCGGAACAACGGCATTTACTGGTCTGACCGCATGCGCGAACTCGCGCGCTTGACACCAGACGAAGTCCCTAAGGGCATGGACGAGTTCTTTTCGATCCTGCATCCAGACGACCAGGGGCCAATCAGCCAAGAGATCCGGGCCCATCTCGAAAACAACGAGCCGATGGCGCAGGTTCGCATGCGCGTAGGTCGACCCGATCGGGGGTACGCCGACCTCGACGCGGGTGGCGTGACCGTCCGAGGCCTCGATGGCCAACCGATCTTCATGGTCGGAGCGGTCAAAGACATGTCGGTGCAACGCCGGATCGAACAGCGCCTTGCTGAGTCAGAAGAGCGGTACTCGATCCTCTTCCACTACATGAACGACGCCGCCATCCTGGCCGACCCCGAAACGGGGATCATCGAAGAAGCCAACGAACCCGCTGTGCGCCTTTGGAAACGTCCACTCGATGATCTCATCGGCTCTCACCAGAGCGGTCTGCACCCTGCCGATCTCGACCAGGAAGCGCGCGAGGCGTTCGCGCTTCATGTCGAGGCGCTGCGCCGGGACAATCGCGCAAGCATCCAAATGCCGATCCTTCGAAGCAACGGCACCACAGTTCCCGTCGAGATCTCTTCGAGCTTGATCGAGATCGGTGGGCGGACGATGGTCCTGGGTCTGTTTCGAGACATCACCGAACGGGTCCAGTCCGAACAAGCGATACGCGAGCGCGACGCGCAACTGCAACTCGCTAGCCGGTTGGCAGCGATGGGTACCCTCGCTGCCGGGGTTGGTCACGAGATCAATAACCCGCTGTCCTACGTGCTCGGCAACCTGCAGTTCGTCGCCAGCGAACTCGACAAGACGGCCGTAGACCCCGAGATCGGCGAAGCGCTCTCCGAGGCGATCGAAGGCGCTGAGCGGGTCGGCACGATCGTGAGGGACCTGCGGTCAATCAGCAGGCACGATCACATCGACGACGACTGCGATCCCGGCGAGGTCGTCCGTATCGCCACCCGAATTGCGATGTCTGATATCAGACACCGCACCGAACTGATCACGGACCTTCAGCCGACCCATAAGGTCGCCATGTCGGGCTCAAGACTCACCCAGGTGCTCATCAATCTCTTGACGAACGCCGCCCACAGCTTCGGGGACGGGGGACGCGTCGAGAACCGCATCACCGTCACCGTTTCGGCGCTGGAAAACGGCGCCCGTCTCACGGTCCAGGACAACGGCGCGGGCATTCCCGAAGACGTGCTGGACCACATCTTCGAACCGTTCTTTACGACGAAAAGCGCGTCGAGCGGAACGGGGTTGGGCCTGGCTATCTGCCGGCGCCTACTGAGCGAGGTGGGGGCAACCCTTGAGATCTCAAGTGTCGTCGGCGAAGGCACGGTGGCCGTGGTCGATGTGCCATACGCCGATGATGTGCAGCACCAAGTGGTAGCCGCGCCCGAACCTCCAGCAGGTCAGCCAACCGTCCTTGTCATCGACGACGATCCTTTCGCTGGGCGCGCCGTGCAACGCCTGCTGCGCAACACCTTTGAGGTCACCCTCGTGCGCGACCCGGACGAGGCGCTTCGGAGCTTCGCGGACGGAACCACGTTCGACGCCATCCTCTGCGACCTGATGATGCCCACGATGACCGGCGAACAGCTCTACATGCGCGCCATAGAAAAGCGTCCAGAACTCGAGAACCGGTTCATCTTCATCACCGGTGGGGCGGTCACCCCCGGGGCGGCGCGTTTCGAGAACGACATGGCCACCGAAGACCGGGTCGTGCATAAGCCGGCGAGTGCGGCAGATCTGACAGCAGCGATCGAGCGCGTCCTGGATTGACGCCCCCCTTGCGGGCGGATCGACAAGGCCCGTTGGTACCGGTCTGGCGGTGCGAGTCGCTGGGCTTCGACGGACGGCGCCACGAGCGCTCAGACCCATGGCTACCCGAAAGCTGTACGCGACTAGCTTGCGGACATGGCGACATCGACAGTGCTTCAGAGTCTCCCCGTGGGAGAAAAGGTTGGCATCGCTTTTTCTGGAGGTCTCGACACTTCCGCGGCGGTTGCATGGATGCGCGAAAACGGCGCCATCCCGTACAGCTACACGGCCAATTTGGGACAGCCAGACGAACCCGATCTTGATTCGGTACCGGGAAGGGCGCTCGTTTACGGAGCGGAAAAGGCCCGATTGGTTGACTGTCGCGGCGAACTCGTTCGCGAAGGCCTGATTGCACTGCAGTGCGGGGCCTTCCACATCACGACCGCTGGCAAGACGTACTTCAACACCACCCCACTGGGTCGGGCGGTGACGGGAACGTTGCTCGTACGGACGATGGAGGAGGACGGTGTCTCCATTTGGGGCGACGGGTCCACCTATAAGGGCAACGACATCGAACGCTTTTACCGTTACGGCTTGCTGGTCAACTCTCGGCTGCGCATCTACAAGCCGTGGCTTGACCCGCAGTTCGTTAGCGAACTGGGCGGTCGGGCCGAGCTGAGCAAGTGGCTTACCGACCGCGGGCTTCCGTATCGGGATTCCGCACCGAAGGCATACTCGACCGACGCAAACATTTGGGGCGCCACTCACGAAGCGAAGTCGCTCGAAGAACTCGACGCGTCGCTGGAAATGGTCGACCCCATCATGGGTGTCCGTTTTTGGGATCCTGCCGTCGAGGTCGCCACCGAAGATGTCACGATCGAATTCGCGGAGGGGTGGCCGGTTGCAATCAACGGGCAGCGGTTCGCCACACCGGTGGACCTGGTTGACGCCGCGAACACTCTGGGTGGTCGCCACGGAATTGGCATGTGCGATCAGATCGAGAATCGGATCATCGAGGCAAAGAGCCGCGGAATCTACGAAGCCCCTGGTCTCGCCCTGTTACACGCGGCGTACGAACGCTTGGTGACCGGGATCCACAACGAGAACACGATCGAGAATTACCGAACGATGGGCCGCAGGTTGGGTCGACTGCTTTACGAAGGGCGTTGGTTCGATCCGCAAGCTTTGATGCTTCGTGAGCCGCTCCAGCGTTGGGTCGGTTCGACCGTGACCGGCGAGGTGACACTGCGCCTAAGACGGGGCGACGACTACACAATCCTCAATACGACCAGCCCAAACTTGACTTACGAACCCGACCGGCTGTCGATGGAGCGCGTCGAAGACGCAGCGTTTGGCCCCCTCGACCGCATCGGCCAATTGACGATGCGCAACCTCGACATCACCGACACCAGAGACAAGCTCAGGCTGTACAAGTCGCTCGGCGAACTGGGCACCTCGGCCGGCCCTCTGGGGCTCGAGGAAGGTTCACCGAGCGACGGGTAATCGCTCGACGTCAAGGCTCAAACGACTCTCAAATCTTTGGCAATGGCACTACACCACTAGATATCGATTTACACTCTCAGTAGCGATAGCAAATATTCTGCGTTATTGTTCTGCGCTGTTATCGGGCATCGTCTTTTTGGGGACTCTCAATGTCGATCGCCTCGCTTGAGCACTATTGCAGGGAGCTATCCCCATGAGCCGTTCTCGACTCCGACTGCCAATCCTTGGGCTTGCTGTCCTTCTCGTTCTCAGCGCGTTGGCGTTGATCCCCCAGATGTCTCGCAAGGCTGAGGCACACCCTTGGACCCCCCATGGACGGCTCGTTCCGGAAATCCCGCGGCTCGATATGCCGATCGTCCTGAAAACTCCCTACATCAACAACCTGCCCCGACAGGTCAAGGCGGCCGAAGTAGTCGGCAACATGGTGATCGTCGGCGGCGACTTCTTGCAGATCCAACTGCGCAACGGGACGGTGGTCGATCAGCCGTACCTGGCAGCCTTCGACCTGAACAACGGATCGTTCATCGAGTCGTTCCGGCCACGGGTCGACAACGAAGTGCTCGCCATCGAGCACGGACCGACCGACGCACAGGTCATCATCGGAGGACGCTTCATCAGTGTCACCGACGCCAACGGCAACAAGACCTTCCGTCACCGCCTGGCACTACTCAACCTGCCTAACGGAACCGTCGACCAGGCATGGGAAGCGAACGCCGACTCAAAGGTCACCACCATCGACCTCTCTGGAGATCGGCTGTTTGTGGGGGGCGACTTCACCAA
>CXWK01002896.1_pt6 | contig 10397 bp, 10 predicted proteins | sample 590851 | NCBI WGS metagenome assembly CXWK01 (sample SAMEA3498364, study PRJEB10139) | wastewater metagenome | biome: wastewater treatment plant; material: activated sludge | place: Denmark | collected 2014-08-01
GAATTGAACAAATATTTAGTTCAGAATGGAGTTGCTGTAAATGCTGTAATTCCAACTCGATCTCTTGAAGAGTATTTCTTAAAAATAACTGATGAGGTAGCATGATGTTAACTCTTATCCAGATTGAGCTATATAAGATTTTTAAGAAATGGAGAACCTATATAGGGTTTATTGCAATTGGTATTTTAGTTCCGATAATACATATTGCAATGGTTTTTGAGGGGCAAGATACTTTAAATTTTATGACTAGAAACATTCAACAATCTTTTATTTTTGTTGGCAATCTTTTAAATGGTTATTTAGTTTCTTATTTGATACTGACAAGCCTGGCTGTACATATTCCGTTTTTAATTGCACTTGTTACCGGTGATTTACTTGCTGGTGAAGCAACTGCAGGAACGTATCGAATGTTAATTACGAGGCCAATATCCCGTACACAGATTATTACATCAAAATTTTTCGCAGGTATTATTTATACAAATCTTTTAATTCTTTGGTTAGCTTTAATGAGCCTTGTTGTCGGGTTAATAATTTTTGGAAGCGGAGAACTTCTTGTAATTAGCAATCAGACTGTAATAATTTTTGAAAAGAGCGATATACTTTGGAGGTTTCTTTTTGCTTATGGTTTTGCCTCATTGGGAATGTCTGTAGTGGCCAGTCTCGCATTTTTATTTTCGTCTCTTGTCGAAAATTCTATTGGACCAATTGTTAGTACAATGGCTGTAATAATTGTATTTATAATTCTTTCTGCAATAAATGTGGATTTTTTTCAAACAATAAAACCATATTTATTTACAAATTATATTCTTTCCTGGCGATTATTTTTTGATAATCCTGTTGATTTTGAAGAACTGACTAAAGCAACTTTAATTTTAACCGGACATATTTTTATTTTCTTTTCTATAGCGCTTGTTTTATTTAAACGTAAAGATATTCTTACATAATCTGAGGATAAGATGAAACATTTAATAATTTTAATTCTAATACTAGTTAATATTGGATTAGCACAATCAAAAGATCCAAATGAAATCATAAATAATGTAATAACAAACTTTAATAAGGTTAATGATTACCAAGTGGATGTTAACATAAAAGTTGATGTAGAGTTTATAAAAGTTCCTGAAACAAAAGCTAAAATATATTTTAAACAGCCAGATAAAGTTCATTTGGAATCTGAAGGATTTGCTATGCTGCCCAAAAATGGAATGGAATTTTCTCCTTCGTCATTATTAAAAAAAGATTATACGGCAATTTACGAACAGGATGTTAATTTGAATGGATTGAGAACATCAATAGTTAAAGTTATTCCACTTGGGGATCACGGTGATGTTATACTTTCTACTTTATGGATTGACCAAAAGAATAACCTAATTCAAAAAGTTGAATCTACTACTAAAACAAACGGCACATTTTCTATTGATTTTACTTATGGGGCAAATATTAATTATCCGCTTCCATCAAAAATAGTTTTTTCTTTTAATGTTGATAAAATGAACATTCCAGCAACAATAAGTGGTGAAACAAATACAGAAAAATCTGATAAGAAAAAGAAGAGTTCAGATTCGAGAACAAAAGGCCAGGTAATTGTTAATTATTCTAATTACATTGTTAATAAAGGTGTGCCCGATTCAATATTTGAAAAGAAGAATTAATTTTACTTAATATATTCAGCGGCGGTTTAGGTCTTTAGAAGGGAAACTAATCTATCTTATTGCACTTTAACATTTTATTGAACACCGCCGCTAAACTTAACTATTCCGATCTAAACCTAACTTTTAGGCTACTCAGAAAAAAGTCATTTATCGGTTGTATATCAAAAAGGGGATAGTTTAAAATTTACTTTATTTCAATTTCAATCGTTTTCGTTTCAACGTTAAACTTAAATTTCGCGTCTTCCCAGGAAGGTGGTCCAAACATTCCACGAGCATTATTTGAAAATCCATAATCTTCAACCGGAATTCCCAAAATATTTGTATTCAGATCATCGTTAGAATCTTCATCGTGAAAAGCTTTTATAGCGTAATCCCCAAATGGTAAATCATCAAATTCTACAATTGCAATATTTTTATTTATTGCAATTGATTTTCCTATAAATGGAAATTTATGATCCTTATAATTTTCATCTGAATTACACAGTGCGATTTTAACATTACCATTGTTAGAGCTCATTCCGTTAAATCTTACAACTAATTTCCCTTTTTTCTTAGAACCATCAAAAGATAAAAGAATTATTGATGTGCTTAAAAAAAATATTAGAGACAAATTAATTATGCGCTTCACTAAATAATCCTAAAAACTTTTATTCATATTTTTTAAAAATCACCGATGTATTGTGACCACCAAATCCAAAAGCATTGCTTAGAGCATAATTAACTTTTCGTTCCTGTGGTTTATTAAATGTATAATTTAAATCACATTCCGGATCAGGATTTGCAAAATTAATAGTTGGTGGTATCTTATCATTTACAACAGCAAGAATTGAAGCTATCGCTTCTACAGCACCGGCTGCACCTAACAAATGTCCCGTCATACTTTTTGTTGATGAAACGTTCATTTTGAAAGCATGATCTCCAAACACTTTCTTTATCGCTTTAGTTTCACCAATATCACCAAGCGGAGTTGCAGTGCCGTGCATATTCACATAATCAATTTCTTCTGGTTTAATTTCTGCTTGTTCAATTGCCATTTTCATCGATAAAATTGCGCCGGTGCCTTCCGGGTGTGGAGCTGTAATGTGATGTGCATCAGCAGATAAACCAGCACCAATTATTTCACAATAGATTTTTGCATTACGTTTTAAAGCGTGTTCAAGCTCTTCAAGAATCAGTGCTCCGCCACCTTCACCCATAACAAATCCATCTCTTGTTGCATCAAAAGGTCGGCTTGCAGTTTCGGGTGAATCATTTCTTGTGGATAAGGCTCTGTTTGCATTAAATCCACCGATACCAAGTTCTGAAATAGAAGCTTCACTTCCACCAGCGATCATAACATTAGCCATTCCTAATTTTATAAGCAGATAACTATCAATCATATTATTATTACCTGTAGCACAAGCTGAAACTGTGCAGTAATTAGGACCACGAAAACCATATTGCATTGAAATATGTCCGGCAGCAATGTCTGGAATTAGCATTGGAATAAAGAATGGAGAAATTCTATTTGGACCTTGTTCTCGATTGGTAACCGCTTGATCATAAAATGTTTGAATTCCACCGATGCCACTTCCAAAAATTACACCTATTTTATTTTTTTCTTCTTCCGAAAGATTTTCTGGTTTTAGATTTCCATCTAAAATAGCCTGTTGTGCTGAGACTAAAGCATATTGTGCAAAAGGATCTAATCTTCTTGCAGATTTTTTATCAAGAAAATTTAAAATATCAAATCCTTTTAATTCACATGCAAATTTTGTTTCTACTTTTGATGTATCAAATTGTTTGATCATTGCTGCACCACTTTTAGATTCCATCATACCATTCCAAAACTCAGTAGCATTCAATCCAATTGGGGTTAATGCGCCCATACCTGTTACAACAACTCTTCTATTTTTACTAGACATTGATATCCTCTTTAAAGATGAAAAATATTATGTTCATTCTGATTTTTAGAAAGGCAAAAATAGTGATTTTTATGCAAAAGCTTAAACGAAAGTTGTTACACTAAATTGATTGAAATGGCAAGAATTAAACCTAAAATTTATCGGAAGTTAGCCTGAAAACCGTCCAATCATTAAGAGGAACTGCTCCAATCTTTTTGTAAAAATCTATTGCTGATTGATTCCAATCCAGTACTGACCATTCAACTCTTCCGTAATTTCTTTGTTTTGCGATTGCAATGATTTTTTCAAGCAAAGTTTTGCCGATTCCCATTCCACGCATATTTTGTCTTACGTATAAATCTTCCAAGTAGATGCCCGGCTTGCCAAGAAATGTTGAAAAGTTTTTGAAGAAAAGTGCATAACCAACGATTATTCCTTCGACTTCTGCAACAAGTATTTCAACAAAATTTTCATCACCAAAAAGCGTATTCTCTAATTGTGATTCAGTAGTTGAAATTTGATCGGACAATTTTTCATATTCTGCTAACTCTTTTATTAGAGAAAAAATTGATGCAACATCTTTTTTTGCTGCAACACGAATTATTAAATTGTTTACCATTAGTTTTAATCCACCTTAAATGGGATATCATCTTTTAATATATCAACAATCTTATCGAATGAAATTTCAGCTGTTATTTCACCCATAACCCATGGTCCTATCTCATAAGGATCAAATTGTATAACTATTGCACCAGGAATAATATAGAAATCCTGATCATCAGAAATTGAAATTTCATTTTCAAATAGACCAGCTTCCAGTAAAGAATTAGCTTCGTATTTTTCTAGTAATGTTTCTTCACATTCATAAGTCAATAGATCTATTGATCCATCATTCAAAATATCCTTCAAAGTTATAATTGAGCCATCTTCAATATTAATATTGTAACCGAGTGCAAAATAGTTTCCGTGTGCACCACCTGTAAATTGATAATGACTCATCACAATGCTTACAAAATCTTTTGAATTATATTCAACCTGAAATCCAGTTTCAAAACTAAACTGCATATCGGAAAGATAATCCTCAAACAGTAATGAATCTGTCTTCATTTCTTCGTACCAGCTAATAGATTGTTTAAATTCTTCTTCCAAGAACATATTGATTTTTGATGCTAATATTGAATCTTCTATGCCATCAATTTGAGGATAATCAATATTTATCCAAATACTGCTATCAGTTTTACTGTCGGTAAAATTCATAGATTTAATATCCAGTGTGTCTGCCTGATTTAGAAAAGAATTACCCAAAACGATATTTGACAGTAAAAGAAGATTAATAACAACTAATGATTTATTCATTAAAAAGACCTTTCAAACTGATTGAGATTCAGAACGCTTAAGCTTTCTATCAATAAAATATTTTTCTAAAAATAAAACTCCAGTGGCAAATAAATAACCAAAAGCTAACCCAATTACCGCTCCACCAAAAATATCAGAAGGGTAATGCAAACCCAAATAAACTCTGGATATAGCTACTAATGAAGCTGTAATAAATAACACCCATTTTAATTTTGGAAATAATCGGTAAAAAAACATCGCTGCTGCAAAGTTGTTTAAAGCGTGATTTGATGGGAATGAAAATGAACCTGTGCAACCAAGCGGAGTAAGTACATCTGTTAAAGCATTACAAGGTCTGGGTCTTGCAAAATACTCTTTTAAAAGTCTGTACCCGGTTTGATCTGTAACAATAATTAATAAAATTATTCCTAAAACTGCTAGTTTGCCTTTTGTGCCGCCTTTCGTAAAGCTTATGCCAAGTAATATTACATAAGCAATGTACCAGCTGTTTACATTTGTTATTATGGAAAAAAACTTATCCAATAATCCCGAGGACAAAGTATAATTGAAAAAATAAAAAATGCTTAAATCAATTGAGTATAAAAAATCCATAATGTAAATTATATTAAAAATTGTTATTGTTAAGATAGAAATGATAAATCAATATTTCATAAAAATTATGTAGATTTATTATAGACTTTAAGGGTAATAAATGAGAGACAGCAAATCTTTTGTTAATTTCATTATAAATCCAGAATTACCATTTCTGAAAGCGAGGTATGATCGTATTAGAGAAGAGACAGGAAAATATTTAGTAACTCCGCTTAAAGTGATCGCATTAATGGTCGCTATTTCAGGAATCTTTGCAATGATTTTTGAAGTACGATATCATGCAGAATTTACTTTTGAAATATATTTAGTTAGGTTAATTGCAACGCTAATTGCCTTTCTGGTATTAGTTTTTCTAAACACACAAAACGCTACAAAATATTCAATTCTATTAGTTCATATATTATTGTTAACTATAATTGCATCCTCCGGAATTATGATATTATTAATTCCTAACTCTCTTATAGTTAATTCTCAGATAGTTGGATTGATGATATTCACCTCAGCAATGTTTCTTAACTGGGAAATTAAAAATCAGATTCTTGTTGCAATCTATTATAATATAGTATTTGCTGTTGCCATTCTCTTTAACGATCAAAAAATATATTTCTTACCGAATATGTTTGAATCCTTAATCTTTGTGTTGTTTCTTAGTTTACTTTCGGTAGTTGGCAGTGCAATAAATTTTAGAATGCGTTTACAAGTTGCGGAAAATGCACTTCGCGTTGAACAATCAGAGAAAAAGTTTAGAGCAATTTTTAATAATTCATCTGATGGAATTTTTCAATCCACCTCTGAAGGCGATTTTATAACTGCCAATAAAGCATTAGTAAAGATGATGGGATTTGAAAATCTTGATGATTTAATTATCACCAGGGTAACTGATTATTATAAAGATAAATCAGATCGTGAAAAGTTGCTTAGAGAAGTTAAAAAAAATGGCTCTGTCGAAAATTTTATAGCTAAGATGGTTGACAAAAATAAAAAAGAATTAACCGTAAGAATGAATGTTAGATATGTTAAGGATGATTTACCCGGTAAGTATTATTTAGAAGGAACTTTACGTGATGTAACTGAAGAAATTATTGCACAGGATAAAAGAAAACAAGCTGAACTTGAGTTAAATACCGAAAAAGAAAAATCTGATGCTCTTGCCAAAGAAGCAATGAAATTAAGTACTGCTAAAAGCCGCTTTCTGGCTAATATGAGTCACGAAATTAGAACGCCAATGAATGGTATAATTGGTTTTCTTGCTCTAATTGAAAACGAATCGTACCAAAATCAAGAAGAACTAAAACAGTTTATTCGCAGCGCCAAAATTTCCGCAGAATCTTTGCTTGATACTATAAATGCTGTGCTGGATTTATCAAAAATTGAAGCAGGTAAAATTGAACTTGAAAATCTTAATTTCAATCTTAAAAAAGTTGTTAGTCAGGCAATTTCAATTGTAAGCGCTAAAGCAAAGGAAAAACTTTTAAATATTCTTTATGAATTACCAGAAGACATAAATCTGGATTTTGTTGGAGATCCTACAAGAATTAGACAGATATTTTTAAATCTGCTAAGCAATGCAGTTAAGTTTACTAAAGAAGGCGATATTAAAATTGTAGTTAAGATTGATGATATTGATAATTCAAAAGTAAAAATTAGCACCTCAATATTTGATTCAGGAATAGGAATTCCTGCTGATAAAATAAAAGAATTATTTAAACCATTTTCACAGGTAACGGGTATTGAGGGTAATAGTTTAGGCGGAACAGGTTTAGGGTTGGTTATTTGTAAAGAGTTTACAAATCTTATGGAAGGGGATATTTCAGTTCAAAGTATTGAAGGTGAGGGAAGCAGATTTGATTTTCATATTGTTGTTCATAAACAGACAATCGATTCTATCAGAAAATCTGCATCAACTGAAAAATCTGACGAGTTAGATTTTGAAGAAATAATTTTTACTGATGAAGATATTAAACGACACATTCCTAAACGTAAGGGTTATAAAATTCTGCTTGCAGAGGATAACTTAATAAATCAAAAAGTTGCAATTAGAACTTTAAACTCCGCGGGATATGATGTTGATGCTGTTATGAATGGTGATCAGGCAGTGCGTGCACACACGCAATATAATTATGATCTTATTTTGATGGATGTTCAAATGCCTGATGTTGATGGATTTACAGCAACCAAAATGATCAGGGCGATGAAAGAACCTAAAAATAAAATTCCGATTATTGCAATAACTGCCCACGCTTTAATTGGGGACCGCGAAAAATGCATAGAAGCTGGTATGGATGAATATGTTCCAAAACCAATGGTTGCACGTCAGATTATTCAGCTGATAGATCATTTCTTAAAAATTAACTATGCTGATGATAATCAAGCTTCTGAAAACAGTAATGATATGAGATATTTTGATTTTGACAGATTAAAACAAATTAGTCTTGGAGATGAGGTTTTTGAAAAAGATTTACTTACAGATTACTTTGCAGATGCTGAACAAAAAATAAACATTCTGCTTGAATTGTTAAGTGCAGAAAATATTAAAAAAATAGTAGATGTTGCACACACTCTAAAAGGATCAAGCTATTCAGTTGGGGCAAAACTTGTTGGTGATGAGGCTTTAGGAATCGAACTTTCAGCACGAAATGATGATCTTGGAAATGTTGAAGAAAGAATACCCAAACTTTCAAAATCAATTAAAGAAACTAAAGCAGTCTTAAAAAATAAAATTTAAATTTATGGAGATGACATCTTTTTAAAGGATGTCATCTCTTCTAATCAAACACTCTAACTAAAATCCTTTAAAACTTTTCTTATAATACTAACTGCCAAATCAATTTCATCTTTCGTAATTACAAGTGGTGGTGCAAATCTTATAATATCACCGTGAGTTGGTTTTGCAAGCATTCCATTTTCTTTTAGTGCAACGCAAACATCCCAAGCAGTTTTTCCGCTCTTTGCAGGTTTGATTACAATTGCATTTAATAATCCTTTGCCGCGAACTAAAGTAAGATGTTCAAATTCATTAACCATTTTCTGGACTTCTGATCTGAAGTAAGCGCCCATTGCAAAAGCATTTTCTGCAAGCTTTTCTTCAATCAAAACTTCTAATGATGCAATAGCAACTTTACAAGCTAATGGGTTGCCGCCGAATGTTGAACCATGCTGCCCCGGTTTTATCGCAAGCATAACTTCATCATTTGCTAAAGCTGCGGATACAGGCATTACGCCGCCTGATAATGCTTTACCAAGAATTAAAATATCCGGTTTAACAGATTCATAATCTGATGCTAACATTTTACCTGTTCTTGCTAATCCTGTTTGAACTTCATCGCAGATAAGAAGAACATTTTTAGCTTTACAAAGTTCCTGTGCTTTCTTTAAGTAACCATCATCAGGAACAAAAACACCAGCTTCACCTTGTATAGGTTCAACTAAGAATGCTGCAACGTTTGGATCTTCCAAAGCTTTTTCTAATGCTGCAATATTGTTGTAAGGTATTTTTTCAAATCCAGGAACAAATGGACCAAATCCATCATAACAATCAGGATCAGTAGAAGCAGAAACAGCCATCATTGTTCTGCCGTGAAAGTTTTCATTAGCTACAATAATTTTTGCTTCGTACTTTTTAATTCCCTTAACATCATAAGCCCATTTACGTGCAAGCTTAACTGCAGTTTCATCACCCTCAACACCTGTGTTCATCGGTAGAACTTTATCATATCCAAAAAGTTCTGTTACAAACTTTTCATATTCTCCAAGAACATTATTGTAAAATGCTCGTGATGTTAATGTTAATGTTTGTGCCTGCTCAATAAGTGTGTTTATAATCTTAGGATGACAATGTCCCTGGTTAACTGCAGAGTAAGCAGAAAGAAAATCAAGATATTTTTTACCTTCAACATCCCAAACCCAAACACCTTTACCTTTTGCAATTACAACTTCTAGCGGATGATAATTATGAGCACCGTATTTGTGCTCTAAATCCATATAATATTTTGAGTTCATAAGCCTTCCAATTTTTATTCATATTATTAAAAATTTGTGCAGAAAAATTAGCCGTTATATGCTGAATTACCAAACAAGAATTATTTACATTTTGATTGACATTAACATTTTTATTTCGTTCGTTTAAGGTAACATTATTTTATAGTTTTCTATTAAGGGGCTTTTGTGAAAAAGATAGTAGTAATTTTCTGTTTCGTGTTAGGAATTTCATCCTCAATAAATTCTCAGTGGTTCTCCCATAATATTGGAACTAATGATGGAGTTAGTCGTTTATTTTTTATCGATGAGACTAAAGGATTTCTTATTGCAGGCCAAGTATTATACAATACGATTGATGGCGGTTATAATTGGAATCCAATTTTTCAGTTAGATACACTTGCAATACAAAGTTTATTCTTTTTAAATCCTGAAATTGGATGGTGTACATATCAAGATTTCCCAAACTACTCGGGTGGAATTCTTAAAACAAATGATGGTGGACTAACTTGGGATTTTAAAATGATTTCAGGAACAGAAATGAATATGGGAGACATATTGTTTTTGGATTCACTGCGTGGTTGGAGTCTTGGTATATACTCGATGGCTGGAGGTAGACTGTATAAAACTACTGATGGGGGTGAAACTTGGAGTGATACATTAACATCAGTAAACTTAGCTGGTGGCCTCTATTTTCTGAATGCTAATGTTGGTTGGATAGCTGGCGGAACGATAAATAAAACAACAAATGCAGGAATATCTTGGACACAACAACTGAATATTGATCCGCGATATTTTAATTTTATTCAATTTATTGATGCTGATACAGGTTGGGCATTTTCTAGAGGATACTGGTTAGAATCATTGTTATACAAAACAACAAACGGTGGTCAGACTTGGTTTCTTCAATCAGATTTTCATTTCAACCATATTAAGTTTG
>CXWK01029126.1_pt2 | contig 10397 bp, 5 predicted proteins | sample 590851 | NCBI WGS metagenome assembly CXWK01 (sample SAMEA3498364, study PRJEB10139) | wastewater metagenome | biome: wastewater treatment plant; material: activated sludge | place: Denmark | collected 2014-08-01
GGTCGCCTGAAGGTTGTCTACCTCTGTTGTTGGGGCTTCCATCGTCGCCGTCTTCTCCGGCAAAACCGTGCTCGCCGCCGCGGGCGTTTCCAGTGCCACCAGCACGCTCGCGTCCGGCGTCGGCGTCACCACCTGAGTCACGAATGCCACAGCCTGCGTCGCCGTGGCCTCGGCCGTAGACCCATTGCCTGCCAGCAACGGCCGCAGCACGAACCAGCCCAGTAACAGCAGTACCAACACCACGAACCCGGCGATCAACCCCTTCACCCAGCCGGGGAACACCGCCGGGGGCCGCTCGTCGTCGTCCGTCGGGCCACGCACGCCGGCCACCACCGGCGGCCGTTCGGTGTCGGCCAACTGCTGCGCGTGGAGCGGGGCCGATACCGGCGCGCCCAACGCCCGCGCCAGGGCCATCGTCGAGGCGAAGCGCTGTGTGGGAGCGTTCTGTGTTGCCTGGGCCACGGCCGCCTCGAGCTGCGGCGAAAGGTCAGGCCGGAGCTGGCGCAAGGGCGGCAGGTGCATGGGCGTCAGCGCCGGGTCGTGGCCGGTCAACAACTGATGGACGACCACGCCCAGCCCATAGACATCGGTGCGGGCGTCAGTCTGGCCCCGGCCATACTGCTCCGGCGCGGCGTAGCCCGGCGTGCCCAGCAGCAGCGTGTCCTGCGACTTGCCAGGCTTGAAGTGGCGGGCGATGCCGAAGTCGATCAGCTTCAGCGTCCCGCCCGGCTCAAGCATGACGTTGCCCGGTTTCAGGTCGCGGAAGATGATCGGCGGGTTCTGCTGGTGGAGATAGTCGAGCACCACTGCCAACTGCCCGGCCCAGACCAGCGCCTGCCGTTGGTCGAAGCCACGCGGCGCTCGGCCTATGACCGTATCCAGCGTCTCACCGGCCACGTATTCCATGACCAGATAGGAGTAATCGCCCTGGCTGAAGTAGTCCATGACGCGGGCAATGCCGGGGTGGTTGAGCCGAGCCAGCATCTGCGCCTCGCCGCGAAAGGCGTCGATGGTCGCCTGCCGGTGGGCCGGGGCCACCTGCGTCGCGTCCATCTCTTTCACGGCCACGGGCAGATGGCCCAGACGGTTATCCTCGGCCAGATAGACCGTGCCCATGCCCCCCTGGCCCAACAGGCCTCGTATCTCGTAGCGGCCCTGTAAGAGCGTCCCCGTTGCCAGCATTTGGTCCTCCTGAAACCCGCCGGCCCCCCACAACCGGCGCTATGACTCCGTGTTCGGGTCCGACAGCCGCACCGTCTTGCTACTGCTCAGCCGGATCGTCTTGCGCCCTTCGCTGGACAGGTCCTGGCCCTTCTCCAGCCGTTCGGCTTCGGCCAGCGCGTTGCGGGCCAGTTCGGCCTCACCCTGTTCCAGCAGCATCGTGTGCGCGGCGCGCAGTTTGCGCGTGGCCCCGGCTATGTCCTGGCGCGACGCGTCGTCGAGGGCCTGCGTCTGGAGCTTGAAGGCGGTCACCTTCTCGACAACGTTCATCACCCGGCCGTTGACCTGGCGGGCCAGGTTGGGGTCGGTCGTCACCTCGGCTGTCAGGTCTACCCGCGCCTCTTGCGTGGCCGCCGACTGCGCCGGGACGGTATAGTTCACCTGCGCCTGGGCGAAGCGGTATTGCCCCGGATTGCGCGGCGGGATGAGCAGTTCCACCAGGAAGCCCGCGCCGCTCTCGGCCAACTGCGGCAGCCCGAACAGTATCGTGCGCCCCCTGACTGCGCCAAAAGTGATGTCTTTGATCAGCGGTGTCACCTGCCACACGCGGCGCGCCTCTACCCCCTGAACCAGCAACAGACGAAAGGCCACATCCTGGGCCACGACCTTCATCTGCGTAAACACCTGCTGGAAGACCGGCCCCACGTCTTCCGGTTGCTTGATCAGGAAGGCGTCGCCCAACTCGCCCGTGCGCTGGGCCAGGTCGAGCAGCAGGTCTTCGTTCCAGTCCGTGCCCAGCCCCAGGGCGACGAGCGGCACACCGGCCGCGGCCACTTTGTCGGCCTGATCGCGGCAGTCGTCCGGCCCGTTCGTCTGGCCGTCGGTCAGCACGATGAGCCGGCTGGCGCGGCCGGGCGACTGGTACTTGGCGATCTCGGCCAGCCCGGCGCGCATGGCCGGGGCCATCGTCGTGCCGCCGCCCGCCTCCAGCCGGCCGACGCGCTCGCTCAGGGCGGCCTTGTCGCGCGCCTGGGTGGCGGGAATGAGGACGTCGCTGTGAGCGTTGAAGGCGACGATGGAGATGGTGTCGTCCGGTTCCAGCCGGTTGATCATCGCCCGCACCGCCTCGCGCAATTGCTTCATCTTCTGGCCGCTCATCGAGCCGCTGCGGTCGAGCACCAGGCTGAAGTTGAGCGGCAGGCGCATGTTGGCGCCGGCCGCGCCCGGCCGGGCCTCGAAGTAGGCATAGAGCACCTGCGGCTGCGCCAGGGTGGGCACATAATTCTTGTTGAACAACCCGCTGAATTCCACGAAGTCGGACATAGCCGGGCCTCCTCTTCAGACCTCAGAGGTCTACTCCAAATAGACCGCCAGGGCGCTGATGTTGTCCTCGCCGCCGTTGTCGAACGCCGCGGCCACGAGCCGGTCGCAGGCCGCCTGGGGCGTGGCCGCGGTGCGCAAGATGTCGCTGATCTGCCCGTTGCGCACCATCTCCCACAGCCCATCGGAGCAGAGGAGCAGCCGGTCGCCGGCCACCAGGTCCAGATCGAACACATCGACCTTCACGTCCTCGCGCTCGCCCAGTGACCGGTAGATTTCGTTCTTTTGCGGGTGGGTGTAGATTTGCTCCTCGGTGATCTGCCCGGCCTTGAACAGGCTGTAGACGTAGGAGTGGTCGTGGCTAATCTGGGCCAACGCATTGTTGCGCATCAAATACGTGCGGCTGTCGCCGACGTTGGCCACGGCCCCCTTGTTACCGATGATGAGTGCGGCGGCGATGGTCGTGCCGCGGTTGGAGCCGGTTTGCTGTCGCTTGCGAAAGACGAGCCGGTTGGCTTCTTCGACCAGTGTGCGCAGCGTCACGTCGAGCGGCGAAGCAGCATCCTGCGGTGCCAGTTTGCGCGTGGCGGTCTTCAGATCGTTAAGGATGTGGCCCTCGATGAAGTCCACAAACGCCTTGCGCACCGATTCGCGGCTGGCCTTTTCGCCCGCCTCATAGCCGCCCATGCCATCGGCGACGATGTAGAGGCCCATCGGCGCGGCCGTGCCGCTCTGGTCGAGGCTGTAGTCGAGCTTGGCCACGTAGTCCTCGTTGTGGGCGCGCACTTGTCCGGCGTGGGTGGCCGTGCCCGAAATCTGGCGCAGGGCGCGTTGCCCAATGGCCTGCATACCGGTCAGTGTGGGCGACTCGGCCGCCTGCGGGCGCGGCAGGGCCACCGTGGGCGCGTTGGCCGTGTCGATGGCTCCCAGACTGGGCACGGTCGGCGCTTCGCTGGCGGTGTTGCCCGACGCCGGCCCCGCCGCGAGGGCGGGCGCGCCCAGGCCCAGGTTGTTGCCGCAGCGTGTACAGAATCTGACCCCCACCCGCACCGTCGTCCCGCATCTGGGGCACATCATTGTGCTCTGTTCGTTCATCACCACGCCTCCTGACAGCCGCACATCCGTCGCCTTATGTAAACAAGTAGTCGAACGCCTGGCCGATCAGATAGGCCAGGAGCGTGCCGACGACCACCCCGCCGGCGGCCACGATCAGATCATTCGTCGCCACGTCGGCAATGCCCCACAGACCCAGAATCCCAAGCCCGCTGGCCAGCAACATCATTAACGGCGTGTACTGCCGGTGGCCCGTCAGCAGGAAGAAAAGCTCGATGGGCACAATCAGCGCCAGCACCATCGTCCACGAGTAGTCATTGGGTTGGCCGACAATCGTATTGTAGAGCGGAATGCTCAGCCAGGTAAGAGCAATTGCCCCAACTTCACGCAGAAGCAGGCCCGCCAGAAAGCTGAGCGTGAACCAGGCGACCGGGAACAACGCGCCGAAGATGCCTGTCTCCTGCAACAGGATGCTAAGCGCCGACAGAGCGACGATGATCGCCGCGTAGAACCACAGCGTGCCGCGCAGGTCGATGGGCGGCGACGCGGGCCGGGGCCGGGTGCGCCCCTCAACCGGACGGCTCGGCGCGCTGCGGGTGGCTGGACGCGATGGGGCCGGGTGCGTGACGACCCGTGGCGGGGCGGCCGGCGCGCTCGCGGCCGGTCGCGGGCGGGAGCGGGCGGGCGGGGCGGCGGCCGGGGCGCTGGCTGTGCGGCGCGGCGGGGCGGGCGCGGGTGGGTCGGGCGGCGCGGTTTCGAGCGCCTGCATGATCTCTCGCGCACTCTGCCAGCGTTGCTCCGGCGCCAGGGCCACAGCACGCATGACCACGTCACTCAGCACGGGCGAAACGGACGTATTGAGGTCGCGCACCGGCGGGAAGTGCAGCGGCCTGTCGGCCGGGTCGCGCCCGGTCAACAGAAAGTGGAGCGTTGCCCCCAGGGCGTAAATGTCACTGCGGGCGTCGGTCTGCCCCTTGCCATACTGCTCCGGCGCGGCGTAGCCCTTCGTGCCCAGGTTGGTCGTGTCGCGGCTCTTGCCGGGCGTGAAGAAGCGGGCGATGCCAAAGTCGATCAGCTTAACCGCGCCGCCGCGCTCCAGCATGATGTTGGCCGGTTTCAGGTCGCGGAAGATGATCGGCGGCTTGCGGCTGTGCAGATAGTCCAGCACCTGGCAAAGGTCGCGCGCCAATTGCCGGACGATGTCTTCCGGCAGGGTGCGGCCGGCGGCGGCGATCTCCTCCAGCGTGTGGCCGTCGATGAACTCCATGACCAGGTACTGCTTGCCGCCGTCGCTGAAGGTGTCCATGACCCGGGGCAGATTGGGGTGATCGAGCAGCGTCAGAATGTGGGCCTCGCGAGCGAACGCGGCCAGCGCTTCGGCCCGCTCGGCGGCGTCGGTGATGGCCGCGTCGCTCATCTCCTTGACCGCCCATTGCTTGCCCGGCAAGCGCGTGTCCTCGGCCTGATAGACCGCGCCCATGCCGCCCACGCCGACGCGCTGGACGATCCGGTAGCGCCCGGCCAGCAGCGCCTGCGCCGGCAGCAGCCCGGTCTGATTGGGCGGGGGCGGGCTGCTGTCGCCCAGCGCGCGGCTACAGTTGTTACAGAACCGGGCATCGGCCGGGTTCTGGCGGCCGCAGCTCCGGCACACCTGCCCGGCCGGCAGTCGATTGGCGCAACGGCGGCAAAAGGTGGCCGTGGCGCGATTCTGTTCGCCGCAGAAGGGACAGATCCTGGTCGTCATCGGTCGGAGGGTGGCTCGCAGCCACCGGCCGCGCACGAGGCGGCAACGGCATTCAACACGGCCAACGTGCCGTCGAGATTGCGCGCCCACTCAATGGCTGTGTGGTCGGTCAACTCGATAGCGATCGACGGGATGCCCTGCGTCGTCAGCCAGTCGCTGGCATCGCCACTGATCTCATAACCCAGTCCCCCTTGCTGCAACGGGTAGCCGGAGGCCGCGCTGTAGACGCGAGCCAGTGTGACCGACGGCGCATGGGCGTCCTCGCCACAGCGGCCGGGCAACACCACCCCGGCCGCGCTGTGCCAGAAGACGACGGCGCGCATCTCCTGGGCCAGGAAGAAGTCGCGCAACACGGCCGTCTCATTCTCAGAGAAGGGCGCGTCGCCGGCATCGACCGGCTGATCGCGCCAGAGCGCTGTGGGCTGCCAGTTACAGTCCCAGTTGCGATTGAGATCGATGTCACGGTCGTTGAAGCGGCCAGGCTCCGTGTCGGCGATGTCGCCGGTGGGCGGGTCGATGGGGCCGCTCGTCCAGCCCCGGGCCACCCGCGCCATGCCGTCGGGGTTGGCGACGGGGATGATGTGGAGCGTGACCGCGTCGGGCACCGCGCCAGGGTTGCCCTGGAAATAGGTCACCATCTCATAGGCCAGATTGCCGGAGTTCCACTCATAGCCGCCATGAATGGCTCCCACGAACGCTACCTGCGCCGGGCCGTCGCCGAAGACGTAATGCTCGATGGCCCGGCCGCCGGAGGAGACACCCAGCGTCCGGGCGCCGGGCGCGACGGGCGTCGCCGGTAGCGCGGTCGGCGGCTGCAGGCCGGTGGTGGACGTGGCCGCCGGCGCGGCATCCGCAGGCGTCGTCGCCGCCGGGCCGGCCCCCGGCAGCCGTAGCTCCGACCCGGCCACGATTGCGTTGGCGTCGGCCAGGCCGTTCAAAGCCATGAGCGCCTCGACGGAAACGCCAAAGCGCGCCGCCAGCGCCGTCAGAGTGTCACCGGGCTGGATCAGATAGGTCTCCGGCGCGGCCGCCGGCGTGGGCGGCGGGGCGGTGGGCGTCTTGCTCGGCGGCGCGGCCGTGGTCGCGGGCGCGCCGGTCACGACAAGCGCCGGCACGGATGTGGCCAGTGCTGCCGCCAGCGCGGGCGTGGCCACCGGATCGGGCGCGGTCGCCCGCTGGCGCGCCCAGCGCAGCCAACTCGCTCCGACGGCCGCGGCCAGCGCCAGCATCAGCAGCGCGGCGCTGAGCGACAGGAAGAGGCGCGAAGATGGGCTACGCTCCACCGCCACCCCCTATTGCCCCACTAGGGCGATAACGTCGCGGATGCCGTCCAGGTTGCTCTGCCAGTCGCTGTTCGACAGGGTCTCATACTCCGGCAACAGGATGAAGAAGGCCGGGATGCCCTCGCCCACCAGCCAGTTGCTGGCGTCGCCGTTGATCGGGTCGGTCACCTCATAGTTAAACCCGCTGGCCGCGGCATACACCGTGGCATAGCGTGGTGTGTCGGCGAAGTTATTCTCCGGGCACTCACCCGGCGACACCCAGCCGTTGTTCGCCCGCGCGTCATAGAAGATGACCAACGCCGGCTGCACGTCCAAGAAGTACTCGGCCAGCGCGGTCGACTCCGGCTCCGAGAAAGGGCCGTCGCCGGCATTGATCGGCTGTCCATTGCGCCAGGTGGCGTTGGCGCTCCAATCGCAGCCAAAATTGCGGTTAACGTCGACACCGTTGGCGTTCACGCGGCCGGCCAGCTCGCCGGGGGCCAGGACGCTGTCGGGGTTGCTGTTGGGGATGAAGTGGACGGCCACATCCGGCGGCAACTCGTCCGGATTGTCGGCAAAGTAGGTCAGCGCGCGCTCGACCACGGCCACCCCGGCCGGCGCAAACCCGGCATGGATGCCGCCGACAAGGATGACGACGCGCGGCCCGTCGCCCAGGCGGTAGATCGTCAGCGGCGCGCCGCCGGCCGAACTGCCCAGACTACCGGTCGTCAAAGGCACCTCCGACTCCGGTGGCTCAGGCGGGTCCGCCGCCGGGTTGCTGGCCGCCTCGGCCGGCGCGTCCGATTGCAGCGGGTCACTGTCCTGTTCTACCTCCTGCCCGTCGGCCACTCCGTCGCCGTCGGTGTCAACCTGCCGCGGGTTGGTCTTGTAGGTCGTGACCTCGTCGGCGTCGGTCAACTCGTCGCCGTCGCTATCGCGGTTCAGCGGATCAGTTGTATAAATGAGTACCTCATCACCGTCGGCCAGACCGTCGCCGTCGCTGTCCGGGTTGCCGGGATGGGTGGTCAGCACCGCCTCCTGCTCGTCGCTCAGGCCGTCGGCGTCCTTATCATCGGCCGCCGGCGTCCCACTGGCGGCTTGCACTGTCATCGCCGCGGCGAGAGCCGCCAGCGTTGCCTCCACATCGCCGCCGGCCGTATCCCCCTCGATGATCGCCACCGACGTTGCCGACATCGGCGCAGTCGTGTCGCTCCTCATCCGCCAGATCAGGAAACCCCCGGCGATCAGCAGAACCGCCGCCAACCCCAACAGCAACGGCGCGCGCGAGCGCTTCGACTCCGGCGCGGGCGCGTGGTGGTTGGCCAGGGCAGCGACCATGTCTTCGGCCCGCTGGTAGCGGTTAGCCGGTTCCATCTCCATCGCCCGCAGGATGACCCGCGCTACGGGCGGCGTGATGCCGGCCGGCTGGGGCAGCGTGGCCCCGGCCAACCGGCTGACGCTCTCCGTCGGCGTCGCGCCCGTCAGCAGAGCGTAGAGCGTCGCTCCCGTGGCGTAGATGTCGGAGCGGGCGTCAGTCGAGCCAAGGCCATACTGCTCCGGCGGCGAGAAGCCGGGGGTGATGGCCTGCGCGCCGCGCGTCGTCTTGCTCTGGGGGATGTAGCGCTTGGCGATGCCGAAGTCGACCAGCACGGCGCGGCCAGTGGAGTCAATCTTGATGTTGGCCGGCTTGATGTCGCGGTGGATGATCGGCTCCGGGCGGCTGTGCAGGTAGGCCAGGGCCGAGGCGATCTGGCCGATGATGGGCAGTACTTCCTCTTCGGTCAGTCGGCCGCGCCCCTCCAACATCTGCTGCAAGTCCTGCCCGTCGATGTACTCCATCACCAGGTATTGCCCCTGGCTGGGAATGAAGAAGTGGTTGGTGACGCGCGGCAGATTGGGATGGGAGAGCTGGGCCAGCATCAGCGCTTCGTGCTCGAACTGGGTGCGCGAGTCGCCCGACAGGTCGAGGTTCTCCTTCAGGGCCACCGGCAGCCGCAGGTTCAGGTCCCACGCCCGGTAGACCGCGCCCATGCCACCCTGACCCAGCAGGGAGACGATACGGTAGCGATTCTCCAGGATTTGCCCTTGCGCCAGGGTCATGACCTACTCCTTTCGCAGGTTACAGCATGGCTATGATAATGCCAATCGCCAGAATCACCACGGCCATTTCCAGCACCACGGCCGCCGCGCTGACAAAGCGCCAGGCGCGCACCTGGCGCGGCGTCGGCGTGACCGTCACGGCCACGGCGACCTCCTGTTGCCCGACGCGCACCACTCCTTCGTGGCGGCGCGGCGCGGGCACCAACCTCGACACGTGGCCGCCATGAAGGCGCAGCAACAGCCACCACACCCAGTCTACCACGAAGCGCGGCCGATAGGTCACCGGCGCCGGCTCCTGTCCCAGCGACAGGCCCGCCGTGCGGGCCGTCACGCGCACCTCATTGCGCCCCGGCGCGACCTGATCGGGCGTCGCCGCCAGCCAGTCGGTGCGCGACTCAACCGGCAGCGTGCCGGCGGTGATGTCCACGGGCACAGAGCCGCCGGGCGACTGGCCGCGCTGGACCGTGCCCAGATCGAGCGGCGCGGCCGGTTCGGCGCGCCCGGTGAGCATGGCCGCAACGGCCGACGGCCGGGAGCGCAACGGCTGTCCCTCCGGCGCGGATAGGATCTGACCCGACCTCTGCGGCGACGGTTGTGTGGGCGGCGGCGGGGGCGGCATGATCTTGCCCGTCAGCGCCTTGTAGAGCGCGGCGGCGTTGGCCGGGCGATCTTCGGGATAGAGGGCCGTGGCCGCTTTGATCGCCTCGCCTGTCCGGCGCGAGACCTTCACGTGACCGTAGCTCTCCAGCGGCGGGAAGTTGAACAACTGGGGACGATTGGTGGGGCTTTCGTCGGTCAGCAGGTGATGGAGCGTCGCGCCCAGGGCGTACAGGTCGGCGCGGGCGTCGGTCTCGCGCTTGCCAAACTGCTCCGGCGCGGCGTAGCCCTTCGTGCCCAGCATGAGCGTGTCGCTCTTCTTGCCACCCTTGAAGCGCCGGGCGATTCCGAAATCGATGAGCTTGATGCGGCCGTTGACCGCATCGAGCATAATGTTGTCCGGCTTCAAGTCGCGATAGATGACGGGCGGGCGGCGCGTGTGCAGATAGGCCAGCACGCGGCACAACTGCGCGCCCCAATCGACCACGTCCTTCTCCGGCAGCGGTCCGCCCTGCGCCTCCAGCATCGCGCCCAGCGTCCGGCCCTCGATGAGTTCCATGACCAGATAGTGGCGGCGGTTGAACTCGAAGACGTCGACCACTTTAGGCAGGTTGTCGTGCTTCAACTCACGCAGAAACTCGGCCTCTTCCTGGAACTTGGCCACGGTCGTCGCCCGGTCGCCACGGGCCAGCGCCGTCTCGCTCATCTCCTTCATGGCCCAGCGTGTGCCGTCGGTCATGCGGCCGACCTCGTAGACCGCGCCCATGCCACCCTGGGCGATCAGGCGCAGGATCAGATAGTCGTCGCCGGCGCTACCGCGCACTTTGTGGCCCTCCGGCATCTTGCCCGTGCTATACATTGCCTCGACGGCCAGCAGGCGCGACGTGGGCGACTGGCCGCAGTGGGGGCAAAAGCGCGCGCCGGCGTAGGTGGCCTGGCCGCAGAACTCACAGGCGATCTCGCTCGAGCGTCGCGGCCCCGAGCGCTGCGGCGGCGGATCGGTCGTCACCGGGGGCGGTAGAGCGCCAACAGCCGATGCGTCCGCGCCCAGCGGCTGGCCGCAGACCAGGCAGAATTTGGCCGCGGCGCGGTTCTCCGCCCTGCACTGGCCGCAGACCACCGTCAGCGCCAGGCCACAGGACAGGCAGAAGCGCGCGCCG
>CXWK01006077.1_pt1 | contig 10391 bp, 15 predicted proteins | sample 590851 | NCBI WGS metagenome assembly CXWK01 (sample SAMEA3498364, study PRJEB10139) | wastewater metagenome | biome: wastewater treatment plant; material: activated sludge | place: Denmark | collected 2014-08-01
AAGGGCGGCTCGCCCTATTCGATGGACGCCAACCTGCTGCATATTTCCTACGAGGGCCGCCACCTCGAAGACCCGTCGGCCGAGGCCGAGGAGTCGATGTGGCGCTGGACCGTGTCGCCGGAGAAGGCGCCCAACCAGGCCGAGTACCTCGACATCGAATACCGCAACGGCGATCCGGTGGCCTTGAACGGCAACAAGATGAAGCCCCATCAGCTGCTCGCGGCGCTCAACCAGCTCGGCGGCAAGCACGGCATCGGGCGGCTGGACCTGGTCGAGAACCGCTACGTCGGCATGAAGTCGCGCGGCTGCTATGAAACCCCGGGCGGCACCATCATGCTCCGCGCCCATCGCGCCATCGAGTCGATCTGACTCGACCGCGAAGTGGCCCACCTCAAGGACGACCTGATGCCGCGCTATGCCTCACTGATCTACAACGGCTACTGGTGGAGCCCGGAGCGCAAGGCGCTGCAGGCCCTGATCGACCACACCCAGCAGACCGTCAACGGCTGGGTCCGGCTCAAGCTGTACAAGGGCAATGTGATCGTGTCCGGCCGCGATTCGAAGACCGATTCGCTGTTCGACCCGACCATCGCCACCTTCGAGGACGACGCCGGCGCCTACAACCAGAAGGACGCCCACGGCTTCATCCGCCTCAATGCGCTGCGCATGCGCATCGCGGCTAACCGGGCGGAGGGCCGCGGGGGCAAGAAGAAAGGCTGATGCAGCGAGCGAGGTGGAGGGCGGGCGCCCATGTTCGGCTTTTCCGAGGAGCAACTGGCGGAGTTCGGCATGACCTTCGGCCTTGGGGCCTTCATGCTCTACATGCTGTTCATCATCGGCGAGCTGGCATGGAAGTCCAAGGCGGGCAAGCTCGGCACCTTCATCCTGTTCTTCGTTCTCGCGTTCGGCATGCTGGGCTTCGTTGCAAAATTCATCATTCAGAAATTGTGGGGGATCTGATATGTCGCAGTTCGATAATGTCGCCGTGTTGAAGAAGGCCAACGTCTATTTCGACGGCAAGTGCGTCAGCCATACCGTGCAGCTACCCGACGGCACCAAAAAAAGCGTCGGCGTGATCCTGCCGGCGACGCTGACCTTCAACACCGGCGTGGCGGAAATCATGGAGTGCGTTTCCGGCGTTTGCCGCTATCGCATCAAGGGCGAGGACTGGCAGACCAGCGGCGCCGGCCAGAGCTTCAAGGTGCCGGGCAATTCGAGCTTCGAGATCGAAGTCAGCGGCGAGCCCTATCACTACGTCTGCCATTTCGCATAAGCGGGAGAGCGTGCCATGCCTTCATTCGACATCACCTCCGAAGCGGATATCGTCGCGCTGAAGAATGCCGTTGACGTCGCCGGTCGCCACATCGGCAACCGCTACGACTTCAAGGGCACCTCGGCGCGCGTCGAGCTCAACGAGAAGGACAAGCTGATCACCCTGCATGGCGATTCCGAATTCCAGCTCGGCCAGATCAAGGATATCCTTTTTCCGGAAATGGAAAAGAAGGAGCGTGAGAGCACCAAGCGCCTCGACCACGGTCCGCTGCAGTCGGTGGGCGGCAACAAGTCCAAGCAGGTGTTGACCATCAAGGTCGGCATCGAGCAGGAACTGGCGAAACAGATCGTCAAGATGATCAAGGACAGCAAGCTCAAGGTCCAGGCCAGCATCCAGGGCGACGCCGTGCGCGTCACCGGCGCCAAGCGCGACCTGCTGCAGGAAGCGATCGCGCTGGTGAAGAAGTCGGTCACCGACTTCCCGTTGCAGTACGGCAACTTCCGCGACTGACGCTGCGCGGCGCCGTGTCGCCGGTGCCGAGTTTTCAGCTCCTGTCCAGGCCGTCGATCCAGCGCGTGTAAAGCCGGTCCGCCACCGCGCGCATTGCCGCAATGCGCGCCCCGATGTTTTCTTCCATCTGTTCCGGCGTCTGCACCGAGGCCGATGCCGGCACGCCTTCCGCGGCCCATTGCCGGCACCAGAGGCGGATCATGGAGTCGGTCATTTCGACATGGCATTGCAGGCCCAGGTGCGGGCCGCGGACGAAGGCCTGGTTGGCGCAATGGGCGCTTTGCAGGATGCGGATGGCGCCGGGCGGGATGGAGAAGGTCTCGCCGTGCCAGTGGAAGGCCTCGAAGCGTGCGGTATCCCCCAGCCACTCCGTCGCTGCGGCATCCGGCGTGGCCTCGACCGTACCCCAGCCGATCTCCTTGACCGGGTTTCCCGTCACCGTGCCGCCGAAGGCCCTGGCCATGAGTTGTCCGCCCAGGCAATGGCCGATGACGGGAACTCCCGCCGTGTCGGCCGCGCGAATCAGTTGCAGTGTCGTTTGAATCCACGGCAGATCGTCGTTCACGCTCATCGGTCCGCCCATGAAGCAGAGTCCCGAAAATCCCCCGGAAGTCGGCGGTGGCGACACGCCTTCGTCGACCTTGAACAGTTTCCACGGCAGGGAATGGCGGTCGAGGAATGTGGCAAAATAGCCCGGGCCCTCGCCGGGGTTATGACGGAATATTGCGATCGGTTTCATGCCGGAGTCTTTTGTAAATGCAGGCCCGAATTCTAGCGGAGGTCTGCTGTCCCTGATGCGTCGTCGATTCAGCGAAGGTCGGGTTGCGCCTGCCGTCACCGAAACCACGTTTGACGAAGACAGGGAACTGATTCCCGCCGCCGTGCTGGTGCCGGTAATCGTGCGCGAGACCGGTCCCACCATGTTGCTGACCCAGCGCACCGCGCACCTGCGCGACCATGGCGGCCAGGTGAGCTTTCCCGGCGGGCGCTGCGAGGATAGCGACACCTCGCCCGAAGCCACCGCACTGCGCGAGGCCGCCGAGGAAGTCGGCATCACCGCATGCCAGGTCGAAATCCTCGGCCGCCTGCCGGAATACCGCACCGGCACCGGTCTCGTCATCACGCCGGTGGTCGGCCTGGTGACGCCGCCGCTGAACCTGAAGCTCGACGATTTTGAAGTCGCCGAAGTTTTCGAGCCCCCGCTCGAATTCCTGCTCGACCGCAACAACCACCAGCGCCAGAGCATCGAAGTACGCGGCGCCCGCCACGAATACTGGGCCATGCCCTGGCAGGGCTATTTCATCTGGGGCGCCACCGCCGGGATGCTGGTGACCCTGCACCGTTTCCTTTACCCGGAAACCTGAGCCCCATGACGCTGCTGTCCATCGTCATCGTCCTGCTTGTCGAACAGGTGCGCGCGCTGCCGGTGCAGCGCGTGGTGCTCGATCCGGTGGCGCGGCTGGCGGGCTTCCTCGAGGAAAAATTCAACGACGGCGGACGCAGCCACGGCGCCGTCGCCTGGGGGCTGGGCGTGGCCCTGCCGGCGGCACTGGTGTCGCTGCTGCACGGCTTGCTGATGTACTTCCAGCCGCTGCTGGCCTTCCTGCTGGGCATCGGCGTCCTCTACCTGACCATGGGTTTTCGCCAGTTCAGCCATTTCTTTACCAACATCCACCTGGCGCTGCGTCAAGGCGAATTCGACCAGGCGCGCCAGTTGCTCGCGCAGTGGCGTCATCGCGCCGGCGACCGCCTCACGTCGGGCGACATCGCCCGCCTGGCCATCGAAGAAGCCCTGCTCTCGGCACATCGGCACGTGTTCGCGCCGCTGCTCTGGTTCGCGCTGCTGGGCCCGGCCGGCGCCCTGTTCTACCGCCTCGCGCATACCTTCGACGACCACTGGGGCCGGCGCAGCGAAGCCGAGTTCGGCGAGTTCGGCCAGTTCGCGCACCAGGCTTTCGCGCTGATCGACTGGGTGCCGATCCGCGTTACCGCGGCCTCGTTTGCCGTGGTCGGCGATTTCGAGGATGCGGTGCATTGCTGGCGCACGCAGGCTGTAAGGTGGCCGGAAGCCGGCTCCGGTATACTTCTCGCCAGTGGTGCCGGCGCCCTCGGGGTGCGCCTCGGAATGCCGGTGCACGAAGCGATTCAGGAAATGGACGAGTCCGCTGATCGTCCCGAATTGGGGTTGGGTGAAGATGCCGACCCCGATTTCATGCAGAGCACGATAGGCCTGGTCTGGCGCAGTCTCGTGCTTGGTCTGGCAGTGCTGGCCCTGATCTGGGTTTCCGGATGGGTCGGCGGTTGATTATCTGATAAGGAGTTTTCGATGGCTGACAAGAGAGGAGTCGTTGTACTGAGCGCCGTACGTTCCGCCGTGGGCACGTTCAATGGTTCGCTGGCCGGCATGGAACCGGCCGACCTGGGCGGCCTGGTCATCAAGGAGGCCATCGCGCGTTCCGGCGTCGATCCCAAGGCCGTCACCTTCGCCACCGTCGGCAACGTGGTTCCCACCGAATCCCGCTACGCCTACGTCCATCGCAATGCGACCATCCAGGGCGGCATGAGCATGGAATCGGTGGCCTTCCAGGTCAACCGCCTGTGCGGCTCGGCACAGCAGGCCGTCGTCAATTCCGCCCAGGCCATCATGCTGGGCGATGCCGATTTCGCCATCGGCGGCGGCGTCGAAGTCATGTCGCGCGGCGCCTACCTGTCGACGGCGATGCGCACCGGCGCGCGCATGGGCGACACCAAGATGCTCGACGCCATGGTTTGCGCCCTGACCGACCCGTTCGGCGCCGGCCACATGGGCATCACCGCCGAGAACCTGGCCAAGAAGCACGGCCTGACGCGCGAGCAGCAGGACGAGTTCGCCTGCGAATCGCAGCGCCGCGCCGCCGCAGCGGTCGCCGCCGGCTACTTCAAGGAACAGATCGTGCCGATCACGCTGAAGACGCGCAAGGGCGACGTCGTGTTCGACACCGACGAGCACATCAAGGCCGGCACCACCATGGAAAGCCTGGCCAAGATGAAGCCGGCCTTCGACAAGGCCGGCACCGTCACCGCCGGCAATGCCTCCGGCATCAACGACGGCGCCGCCTTCCTGGTGCTGGCCGACGCTGCCAAGGCGGCCGCCGGTGGCCACAAGGCAATGGCGCGCCTGGTCGCCTACGGTATCGGCGGCGTACCCAACGACGTCATGGGCGAAGGCCCGATCCCCTCCACGCGCATCGCGCTGGCCCGGGCCGGCCTCAAGCTCGACGACATCGGCGTCATCGAATCCAACGAAGCCTTCGCCGCGCAGTCGCTGTCCGTGGCCAAGGTGCTCGGCCTCGACCCGAAGAAAACCAACCCCAACGGCGGCGCGATCGCCATCGGCCACCCGATCGGCGCATCCGGCACGGTGATCATCACCAAGGCCCTCTACGAGGCGCGTCGCATCGGCAGCAAGTACTGCCTCGCCACCATGTGCATCGGCGGCGGCCAGGGCATCACCACGATCTGGGAAATGATCTAAGCGCCGCGTTTCCCCGCGGAAACAAAAAACCCGGCCTCGGCCGGGTTTTTTTGTTTCCGCTCATCGGGCGCGGCGAGAATTGCCGTGTCGCCGGCGCCGACTTTTGCGCGGCGGAAATCCTTCTGCCGCCGCCCCTGCCTACCTGCCCGCGTAACGCGCCAGCTCCTGCTTGGCGATGGCGTTGCGATGCACTTCGTCGGGGCCGTCGGCGAAGCGCAGCGTGCGCGCGTGGGCGTAGGCCGCGGCCAGCGGGAAGTCGTCGCAGACGCCGCCGCCGCCATGCGCCTGCATCGCCCAGTCGATCACCTGCAGCGCCATGTTGGGCGCGGCGACCTTGATCATGGCGATTTCCTGCTTCGCCACCTTGTTGCCGGCGGTGTCCATCTTCCACGCCGCGTTCAGCGTCAGGAGGCGCGCCTGGTCGATCAGGATGCGCGCCCCGGCGATGCGCTCGCGCGTCACGCCCTGTTCCGCCACCGGCCTGTGAAAGGCCACGCGCGCAAGCGCCCGGCGGCACATCAGCTCCAGCGCGCGCTCGGCCAGGCCGATCAGGCGCATGCAGTGGTGGATGCGGCCCGGGCCCAGCCGCCCCTGGGCGATTTCGAAGCCGCGCCCTTCGCCGAGCAGGATGTTGGCCACGGGCACCCGCACGTCCCTGAAATCGAGCTCGCCGTGGCCGTGCGGCGCGTGGTCGTAGCCGAAGACGTTGAGCGGGCGGATGCGGGTGACGCCCGGCGTGTCCATCGGCACCAGCACCATCGACTGCTGCCGGTGCCGGTCGGGATTGTCGGGATCGGTCTTGCCCATGAAGATGAGGATCCTGCAGCGCGGATCGGGCGCACCGGAAATCCACCACTTGCGGCCGTTGATCACGTAGTGGTCGCCGTCACGCACGATGCGCGACGCGATGTTGGTGGCATCGCTGGACGCCACGCCCGGCTCGGTCATGGCGAAGGCCGAACGGATCTTCCCGTCGAGCAGAGGCAGCAGCCANNGGCGTATTCAAGGTTGGAGAGGCCGGCGCCGCGCTCCGACTGCGGCAGGAACAGATTCCACAGGCCGGCGGCGCGAGCCTTGTCCTTGAGTTGTTCCATGACCGCGGTCGGCACCCAGGGATTGCCGGCGGCGCGGTTGGCCGCGACCTCCTCGTCGAACACGGCCTCGTTCGGATAGATGTGTTCGTCCATGAAGGCGACGAGGCGCTTCTGCAGGTCGCGGACCTTGGGGGAGTAGTCGAAATCCATGGTGTGTCCTTGTGGTGATGTTTAACGTGACCTATGCGAGGGCGTGTTTCCAATTTTCGAGCGCAGCGAGCCGTCTAGTAGCCTCCCCGCGAGGGGAGGATGGGAGGGGCGGGCCCATTTGCGAGCCGGGCTCATCGAGAGTGCAATGTGGGAGTAGTCGAAATCCATGGTGTGTCCTCGGGTAGTGATGTTCAATGCTCGGCGAGCAAACGCTCGACCTGGCGCCAGGCTGCCTCGGCCAGCGGCCGGGCGCGCTTGCCGGCTTCGACGGCGTCCGCGCTCGACGCATTGCCCTGCAGGGCGCGCGCCATGATGCCCTGCAGGATGCCGGCCAGGCGAAACATGTTGAACGCCATGTAGAACTCCCAGTCACGCGGCGGGATCGGCGCGCGGCCGGTGCGCTTGCAGTAGGCGGCGACGTACTCGGCCTCGGACGGAATGCCCAGCGCGGCGAGGTCGCAGCCGACCAGGCCGCGGAACTGTCCCGGCGACAGGCGCCAGCCCATGCAGTGATAGGCGAAGTCGGCCAGTGGATGGCCCAGGGTGGACAGTTCCCAGTCGAGCACCGCCAGCATGCGCGGCTCGGTGGGATGGAACACCGTGTTGTCCAGCCGGAAGTCGCCATGCACGATGGAGGTCTCGTCGCCGGGCGGGATGTTCCGCGGCAGCCAGTCCATCAACTGGTCCATGGCCTCGATCCTTTCCGTTTCGGAGGCGCGGTACTGCCTGCTCCAGCGGTCGATCTGGCGCGCGAAGTAGCTGCCCGGCCTGCCGTAATCGGCCAGCCCGACGGCAGCGTAGTCGACGCTGTGCAGGGCGGCGATGACGCGGTTCATCTCGTCGAAGATCGCGCCGCGTTCGGCCGGGCTCATGCCCGGCAGCGACGGATCCCACAGGATGCGGCCGTCGACGCAGTCCATGATGAAGAACATGGTGCCGATCACGGAGTCGTCCTCGCACAGCGCCCAGGTACGCGGCACCGGCACCTCGCTGCCGGCCAGCGCCGAGATCACCCGGTATTCGCGGTCTACGGCATGGGCGCTGGGCAGCAGCTTGCCGGGCGGANNCCGAGATCACCCGGTATTCGCGGTCAACGGCGTGGGCGCTGGGCAGCAGCGTGCCCGGCGGCTTGCGGCGCAGCACGTACTTCCGGCTGCTGGCGGTCAGCAGGTAGGTCGGGTTGGACTGGCCGCCCCTGAACTTCTCGATCTGCAGCGTGCCGGAAAAACCCTCGACGTGCGCCGTCATCCAAACCGCGAGGCGATCCGTGTCGAAGGCGTCCTGTTCGGTTACGGGATGGGTGCCGGTGAACGTGTCGGTCATTTCAGGTTAGACGAGCTTTACCAACTGCTTGCCGAAGTTGCCGCCCTTCAACAGGCTGATAAGCGCGGCCGGGGCGGCGGCGAGGCCCTCGGCGATGCTCTCGCGATACTTGATGCGCCCGGAAGCGACGTGGCCGACCAGTTCCTTCAGCGCCGGCGGCCAGCGGCTCATGTCGTCCGTGACGATGAAGCCCTGCATCATGATGCGATTCATCAACACGGCGCTGATGTTCTGCATCGGCCAGGGCGCCGAGTTGTACTGCGATACCAGGCCGCACAGCGCGATGCGCGAAAAGGGCTTCATCAGCGTCAGCAGGGTATCGAAGATTTCACCGCCGACATTCTCGAACAGGCAGTCGATGCCTCCGGGCGCGACGGCTTTCAGGTCGTCGCGCAGCTTGCCGGCCTTGTAGTCGATGCAGGCGGCGAAGCCGAGTTCCTCCGTCACATAGCGGCACTTATCCGCGCCGCCGGCAATGCCGATGGCGCGCGCGCCGTGGATTTTCGCCAGCTGGCCGACGACGCTGCCAACGGCACCCGAGGCCGCCGTGACCACCACGGTGTCGCCCGGCTTGGGCGCGCAGATATCGAACAGGCCGATCCAGGCCGTGACGCCGGGCATGCCGACCGGGCCCAGCCAGGCCGACAGANNAAGTCCGGATGATTCGACTGCACGACTTCCCCGGCGGTGCCGCCGATCATCACTTCGCCGATGGCCACCGGTTTGGCGTAGGACTTGGCGTCCGCCATGCGGCCGCGCATGTAGGGGTCGAGCGAGAGGCAGTGGTTGCGAACCAGCACCTGGTTGATACCCGGTTGCGGGATGTCATCTTCCTCAAGGCGGAAATTGCTTTCCTCGACCCAGGCGGCGGGGCGGCTGGCGAGGACGATTTTCTGGTTCTTTTTCATGATGGAGGACCTCCCGGGATCAACTGGGCTGCAAAAGTCGGCGCTGGCGACACGGCGGCTCAGTACGTTCCGCTGCCGCCGTCGACCACCAGCGCGTGGCCGGTGACGTGGCGCGAGGCCTCGGAGGCGAGATAGACCACCGCGCCCTTGAGGTCCTCTTCGCCGCCGAGGCGGCCCAGCGGCGTGTGGGCGACGATCTCTTCGCCCATCTGCTGCAGCAGGCCGTTGGACATCTTGCTCGGGAAGAAGCCGGGGCAGATGGCGTTGACGTTGATGTTGTAGCGGCCCCATTCCGCGGCCAGGGCGCGCACGAAATTCACGTCGGCGCCCTTGGCGGCGTTGTAGGCGATGGTCGGCATGTGCGGCGGGTTGCCGCGCAGCCCGGCAATCGAGGCGGTGACAATGACCTTGCCCGAACGCTGCGGGATGAAGGCGCGTTTGCCGACCTCCTGGGTCAGGAAGAACATGCCGTTGACATTGAGGTTGATGACCTTCATCCATGCCTCGAAAGGGTAATCCTCGGCCGGTGCCCCCCAGCTCGCGCCGGCGTTGTTCACCAGGATGTCGATCCGGCCGTAGTGGTCGAGCACCGCGCCGACCAGGTCGGGGATCCGCTCGAACTGCGACAGGTCGCCCGCCACGGTCAGCACCTCGATGCCCTGCTGTTCGAGATGCGCCTTCGCGGTCGCCAGTTCCTCGGCCTTGCGCGCCGTGATGGCGAGCCGCGCGCCCATTTCACCGAGCGCCTCGGCCATCTGCAGGCCCAGCCCGCGCGAGCCGCCGGTGACGAGGGCGACCTTGCCGGTCAGATCGAAAAGCTGTTTGACGCTCATGGGAGTCCTTTCAGGAGGGTTGATCCGGCGCTGCCGGCGCGGTATCGTCCGCCGCCAGCATCGCGGCGCGGCTGGCGGGGCTTTCCAGGCTGATGCGACCGAGTTTGCCGCTGCGATAATCGGTGAGCAGGATCATGCCCGCCTTTTCCAGGTCGAGCTCGCCGCCGCGGCGGCCCTTGACGATGCAGCCGCGCTTCTTCGCCACCGCCTCGACCACGCCGACGCCGTCCATTTCGCTGACGTCGATGCCATAGCGCTCAGCCAGCAGCGCCGGGTAGTTGCGCAGCAGCAGCCCGGCGAGGAAGGTCGCCACTTCCGAATCGATCACCGCATTGCGGCCGATGGCGTGGCTGGCGGCCAGCATGAAGCCATCGCTGTCGTGTTTGATCTTGGGCCACATCAGGCCCGGCGTGTCGGTGATGCTCATGGTCGGACCGAGGTCGATGCACATTTGCGACTTGGTCACCGCCGGCTCGTCGCCGACCGCGGCGACGCGGCGCTTGAGCAGTGCGTTCATCAGGGTCGACTTGCCGACGTTGGGAATGCCCATGATCAGCATGCGCAGCGGCTTGATGCCGTCGTTGCGGTGCGGCGCCAGGCCCTTGCACAGGCTGGGCACACGCGCCGCCTCGCCCGGCTTCTTGCTCGAAATCGCCACCGCCTTGACGCCGGGCTGGGCGTTGTAATAGTCGAGCCAGGCCTGGGTTACCGCCGGGTCGGCCAGGTCGGACTTGTTCAACAGCTTCAAGCAGGGGCGCTGGCGATGCAGGCGCAGCTCGCGGATCC
>CXWK01098471.1_pt1 | contig 10390 bp, 11 predicted proteins | sample 590851 | NCBI WGS metagenome assembly CXWK01 (sample SAMEA3498364, study PRJEB10139) | wastewater metagenome | biome: wastewater treatment plant; material: activated sludge | place: Denmark | collected 2014-08-01
TCAGTTGAATCTTGCAACGGGTTCATTTACGATGCAAACCGCGAAGAGGGGATTGCATTGACAACACTTCCAAAAGACAGACAGCGTCAAAAAGTTTATCGATGGGAAGATCGTTGGTTGTCTCAAGTATACGAGACTCCTCGACTTGAGATCAATTCGATATTTGAAATCGTCTCTGCTCTAAATGAGACGTTCTGCCCCGATCAACCAGTGAGGTTGATTGTTGAGCCAGATCAGACACGCACTGTCCGTTCCACGTGTTGGAACAACATTTTACAACTCCATCCAGACCACAGACATCTCGAAGTAATATTGCACGAATATGCACATCATATTACGTGGTATCTATTCGATCCGAAGTCTGTTCAGGGTCATGGACCAGAGTTTGTTACCATATTGATGTTATTGTTGAACCGTTTCGCGAATATCAATATTGATTACCTGATATCTACTGCATCACAAGATGGAATCAAGTTCTATCGACAAATCATCTATAGGAGTATTGCATGTCAGAACCAATTAAACATCCAACGCTGTATACAAGAGACTCTGAAGGCCGAGTCCGCGTTTGGTGGGTTGAACGAGATGGCGACAAGATTCGGAACATTGCCGGCATCGAAGGCGGCAGCCTTGTCGAGTCGAAATGGAAAGAAATAAAGCCGAAGAATATTGGTAAGCGCAACGCGAAGTCCGCAGAAGATCAGGCTATTGTAGAGACGGAAGCGCTGTACAAGAAGCAGCTGAAAAAGCACGGATATTGGGAAGATCGCAACGACATTGACAATGGTCCTCGTTATATCGAACCGATGCTCGCTGAGAAGTTGGCAGACTATCCAATCACTGACCCGACAGAGTCGTGGTACTCTCAACCGAAGTATGACGGTTTCCGGTGCATGGTTCAGCCAGAAAAGGATCTGGCAACGAGCAAACACGGCGATCCGTTTGCAACGGTTGGTCATATCGTCGAACGATTGAATGAGTTCCCTCAGCGTGACGAGATCATGGCGTTCGACGGCGAACTGTACAATCACGAGCTTCGTGAAGATTTCAACCAGATCGCTTCGCTGATTTCCAAGAAGAAGCCGACGATGGATCAATTGAACGAAGCGTTCGACATGATCCAGTACTACGTCTACGATTTCGTCCCAGTGCCAGAATATGCACATCTGACGTACGAAGATCGCTATGCGATTCTGCAGTACATCATTCCGGCCGATGATAGCCGAATCAAACTGACTCGTAGCGACAAGATTGAGGGCGCAACAATCGAAGAGTTCCTTGCCAATGTTGAGGATCGTCGTGTGGAATGCCTTGAGTTGGAATTCGAAGGTCAGATGCTACGACGTGGCGACTCTCTTTATGAAGTCGGCCGACGCGTTCGAACTCTGATCAAGAACAAGGTGTTTATCGACGAAGAATTCGTCGTAATCGACATCCTGGAAGGTAAAGGCAACGGCGCTGGTCTTGCAAAGAAGGCCGAGTTTAAGAATGCTGCTGGCGAGACATTCCGAGCTGGGATCAACGGCAATAACGCGTTTACACGTGATTTGCTGGAAAACAAGAACCTGTACATCGGTGGCGAGGCAACTGTTCGGTACTTCTCATTGACGCCAGGAAAAAATGTCCCGAGATTCGGCAAGGTTACACAGTTTTTTGGCGGACCACGCAGATTTTAATGATCGGCCGGTTGTCAAAAACCTAAAGATCGGTGATAACAAAATCATCGGACAGCACAAAAAAGGAGATTGCAATGACCGAAGTATCCAAAGCAAAGAGCAAGCACGATCTCGCAGTTGAAATCTTCCGCAAGCACGCCGGCAAGACGCGCAAGGAAGTGATCTCGATCATCATGACCGAGTGCAGCATGTCGGACGCTGGTGCGTCGACCTACTATTACAACGCCAAGAAGGCAGTCGAAGCTGCCGCCAAGACCAACGCAGCTCTCGGCGCCATCACCGAGGAATCCAAGAACGTGAAGAAGACCGAAGCCAAGCCGGCCAAGGCCAGCAAGAAGACGAATGAAACGATCGTCGACGCCAAGCCGGAATCGGCCGAAACGACGTCCGAATCGACCGAAACGCCCGAGCTGGCGCCGGCCGAAGCTGCTCGCGAAGAAGAACGCAAGGAATTCATGGCTGACCATGAAGCGTTCGTCGCCGAGATCGAAAAGGGCGAATCCGTTCCGGCCTTCATCAAGAACGGCAAGAAGTAAGGTCCTCCCAGACCAAAAAGAAAGGCCGGAGCTTTCTGAGCTCCGGCCTTTTTCATTTCCAGCAATGTCTGATGGATTACATCAGGTTTGCAATCAGGCTGCGGCGGTAGAATACGTTAGCATTCATTTCCAGCGAACCGTTAGATGCTGTCAGACCCTTCGACATTGGGTTCGCAACAACGCCGTAACGTGTCTTGAATCCGATCTTTGGCGTCATTGACTGGTCGTCAAGAGCACGAGTCATCTGGAGTGGAGTATATGGGCAGTAGAAGATACCAGCATCCCATGAAGACGATCCCTTGTAACCAAGGACGATGTAATCCGAAGTTGCGTATGGATCGATGTAGACGCGGATTCCACCCATTACACCTGCGAATGTGTTGCCTGTGTCATCAACCTGCAGGCTAGCTGCTGGTGAAGAATCAAGAACCTTCGCCATCTTCAACGCAGAAGCTACGTTCGAAGACGTGATCATGATGTTACCCTTACCACGACGTGTTGCCTTAGCAAGATCGTTCGATTCCAGTTCTGTGTGGAACACAAGACCTTCGAAGCGTTCACCCATCCAACGACCGTTTGTGTCGGTGTCAAGGTTGATCGTTCCAGCTGTTGCTACACGTGAAACAGGAGAACCTGTTACAGCGCAGAGGTAAACTGTGCGAACGAGTTCACGGTTGATTTCAGAAACCAGTTCCGTTGAAAGAACGTTTGCGAGTTCCTTGTGTGCGTCCAGACCATGGATAGCCTTCAAGTCCTGCGCGAATTCCTGAGTGTACTCAGCCTTCAGAGCGCGTGACTTCGCTTCAACCAGGATCTTTTCGATGCTGACTGACATTTCGCGGAAAGCAGCATTACCGGAAGTTCCGAGTGCTTCTGCCTGCGCAAGTGTCATACCACCAGCAAAGTTGAACGTTTCAGCGTTACCTGTTGGAGTCGTTCCAAGGTTCAGGTTAGCGTCGCCAACGATCTGAGTGTTACCACCACGGATCGTAGAGAAGCCAGTATTAGCTTCATTGAAGAACGCTTCTGCACCAGTCTGGTTAGAATAACGCGAACGCATCGCGAAGATCTGTCCAGTTGGGCCTGACAGAGGCTGAACACCAACGATGTCGTAAGCGATCAGCTTAGGAGCTGAACGACGGATCATTGAGATCAGGACTGGGTCATAGTTCTGTACGCCAGCAGTGTTAGTCGTAGGCGCAGCTTCCATCAGAGGATGGGAAACACGTTCCATCAGACCACCATCGAGGGCAGCTACTGTGTTTTCCAGCAGACGAGCAGTAACGATCTTACGCTCCTGATCCTTAATCGCTGGAAGTGTGGATTCACTAAGAAGGAAGTCCCACTTCTCCAGCAGTGCTTTGTTTTCGATTTGGTTTTGCATCGAAATGTTTCTCCGTATTTCGTATGTTTTTATTTAGGAAACCTTGGATTTCGCTGTGGCGACTTAGATGTCGCCACGAGCTGCAAGCAGAATTGACTTCTGCCAAGCAGTAAGCTGCTTTTCTTCCGTAAGGTTTGTTGGTTTATCGAGATCTGTAGAACCAGCAGCTGCAGAAGCAGTCATGCCTTCTTTCAGAGTGTTGACCTTTGCCTTATAGTCTGCTACGTCTTCGTAGGAGATGTTCTCTGCGAGAGTTGAGAGTTTCTCACGGTCAACATCAGTCAGACCTTCGGAAACAGCTGTGAAAGCTTCTTTGAGTTCGAATGCACGAACAGTCTTGCGAAGATCAGCAATGGTTTCCAGGCTTTCGTTTAGCTCAGATTCCTTCGATGTCAGTTCCTGTGTCAGTGACTCAGCAACATCAATCTTTTCATCTGGGAGATCGATACCAAACGATTCGATGATTGTCGAGATCGAGTTGGAGATCTGTTCAGCGAAGTCCATCTTGATTCCGTTAGAAATCGCGAGTTCGTTCTTCTGCATGAATTCTTCAACAACAAGGTCAAGATATGTGTCGAGGCGTTCCTCAATCATTTCCTGATATTCGATCTGTGCCTTTTCAGCAGCTTCGGTCAGAGCAGCTTCCGTCTTTACACGGTGAGCTTCGACCTTGCCTGAAACAGCGCCTTCGAACAGCGTGAATGCCTTTGCAGTGAAGTCTTCGGAAAGTTCAACGCCAGCACTTGCGAACAGAAGATCAATGTCTTCCTTCTTGACAGCATCGACACCCTTTTCACGAAGATTCTTGACACGCTTCATTGCTGTTGAGCAATTTTCGTTCTCAGAAAGCTTCGTAATGTCTTCGTCTGTCAGGTGCTCAGTCAGCTTGCGGACTTCTGCGTCTGTTCCTGTCAGAGCAAGCTCAACGAATTCAGATTCAGATACCTTGCCAAATGGAGAGACCGTTACAGCGTCAGCTGCAGACGTGTCTGGATTCTTGTCGCCCTGCTCTTTGTCAAGCGGACGGTTCTTCTTGTTTCCTGCCTTAGCATCGCCTACTGGCTCTGGAAATTCATTGTGATCGGAATGAGTCCCTTTCATCGTATGCTCCGTGAATATATTTCTGTTGTATTTAGGTTAACAGGGCCTGCGCCGCTTGAAGAATGCGCTTTTGGTCATCTTCATTGAAGTTGAACTGCTCGTGGCGCATTTGTGACATACGTTGACGGTCACGAATCTGACGCAATTTGCGAGCAGCGACAGCAGCTCCTGTAGCGACACCTGCAACGGCTGTATGTGCAACAGCACCAACTGCTGCACCTGCTGCAGCACCAACCGCAGCTCCGACATGTTTACCTGCAAACTTACCAACACCAGCCCCAGCGCTTGCGCCAGTCTTGACGTGGTGCTTGATCTGTCCGATAATTGTCTCAGACAGCTCTTCTGATTCTCCAAACACTTCTAGGATCTCTTGATCAGAAGCAAGTGCAAGGAATTCGAGGATAATGATGTCGTCTTCTGTTGTCATCACAGCGTCTTTAGGAAGAGGCTCCAATTCTTGATCAACACTTCTTCGTTGATCTTCTTTGGAGACGTGTTACGGAATTCGTTTGCGATCTGTTCTGCCATCCAAGTGTTTTTGACTGGGTTCCAAATCCATTCAACGCCTTCCATAAGGCCTTCAACGAATGCGTCTGGAGCAGAAGGATTGATGACGAAGTCAGCAGCTGTTGCCAGCTTGAAGTCTTCCTGAACTTGCATCGAATCGCCAACACGAACAACCGATCCGAGACCACGTGAAGAAACAGCAAGACCTCCTTCACTAATCAGTTCAGCTGCAATCTTACCGAGAGGGGTTTCAAGAACGAGAGCCTTCCCAATGTAATTTGAACCGTCTTCCTTGAGGGAAGTGATCAGGTGCGAAATGCGGTCAGGGTTGATTGTAGGACCTTCTGGGTGTCCGAGCTCGCCATATGCAATACGACGATCGACATGTTCCTTCATGTAACGACCAACTTCTTTCGCAAGGACGTTCTTTGGATAAACGCGCCCATTGCGATTCTTGATGTCGCCCTGTAGAAAGATACCTTCAACATACAGACGCTTAGGAGTGTCACCTTCACCCTCTTTGACGAATCGAACTTCTTCGATTCCTTCAGTGAACAGTTTGTAACGTGGCATATCCATTATTTGTTCCCCTTTGCGCCTGGAGCTCTCTTATAGCTCGAGCTGACCTTATCTCCGGAGTCGCAATTATGTGTATTGATCACGTCACCATTAAAAGCCTTCTCGATCTTTTTGCTCGCCTTCTCTTTCGATTCTTCTGATAAGGTCGATTTTGCGTATTCAACGATGTTGAAGAAATCCGTTTTTGATGATACCATCGTATTCATCAGCTTCGTTGCTACCGACTCAGAAAGTTCTTCGAACATTACCTGGAGAAGAGCAGCATCGAAAGCTTCAACCATTACCTTGGAACCATCATGAAGTTTGATCGTTCCGCTATCGAGTCCTTCTTGGAGGGAAGCAAGAACATTGCGACGATCTTCGCTCGTGTTCCACTTGTCCATATAAGATTCGGACGCGGTTGTAGGGGAATTGTCGCTGACAGGTTGTTCGTTGCTACCAAGAGCACCAAGAATGTAGTCACGCGTTTCACGTAGACGATTTGCAATAGCGCGTGCGCTGTACATATCACCGTCTACGGAAACGAGAGTTTCTTTGAGGTCAGAGATGTCGGAAATCAACTCATCAATCTCATCGCGGTAGACATCACGTACATCACTCTGAGCCTCAGAAACAGCTTTTGATCCTTTACCAGCGTACTTCTTCATAGGAAGTTCATCGGCGATAACGACCTTAGCATCGACAGTAGGTGTTGCTTGGTCGCCTGGAGTTGCGTTACGGTTGGTTGCCGTATTGCTCTTTGGCTGGCCTGCTTCTGTCCAATTTACTGGGTCGCCATCATGATCAAAGACTTCATCGCCACCACGGTAGAAGTCATTGTAAAATTTCTTCTCTTTGCCCGAACCACTTTGATCGTAGGTACGGACTTCGGCAATGAAGTCGTTAAACTGTTTCATCGGTTACTCGCTTGCGTTCGCGTTTAGTCCAAGAGTACCGCCAACCACAGAAGGCTTAAGAGCTTCAATGCGGTCTGTGATACGTGACATCATTTCAGTCGTGAACGCTGCCTTAAACTCCGTTGGGTTTCTTGACTGCGCTGCGCTGATTAGGCTGTGTAGATGGTTTTGCATTTGTTGTACCTTTTGAACTATTTAGAGTTGGCTGGCTTGGCGCGGATGCGACCGCTTTTCCTCCGCCAGGCATTGCGACCGGAACAGGAACTTCGACTGGAGGTGGCTCGACGCGGCCACGTGATGCGTCGAGCAAGTCATCCTTAGGACCACCTTCACCGTCGATCTCCTTTGCGATCTTGTCGATGTCTTCCTGAGACAGACGGAGAACTTCACGCTGGATGTATGCCTTCGAGAAGTACACACCTTCAAACTCGGTGATGGCAGAAAGAACCTGCAGACGTCCTGACAGACGTTCGTTGTCCAATGATTCATTGAACATGTTGTCAGAAGCGTATTCGAATGAGATAAGCTGCTTGATCGACTCGAATTCGATCGAGGTCATGATTCCCTTAAGGACAAGCTGCTTCTTGAGAAGATCGAGGAACAGACCGTTGAAACGACGACGGATACGTTCGATGAACTTATTGAACTTGACTTCGTCACGTGAGATTTCAGTGACACGACCAAACATGAAGCCTGAGCTCTGATCAAGACGTGAAACAGGAACGTTCAGCGACTTGTACAGTTTCTGGAGGAAGTACTGGACCTTATCCATATCCCCTAGAGCCTGACCAGATGGGAGAGTGCTGATTTCCGTAGCGCGACCAGAAGCGTTACGCGGAAGCCAATAGTCTTCAACCATCGTCATGTGCTTCGCGTCGCTTTTGACAAGACCAGTCGATGGATCGAAGACAGCCTTGGTCTTGAACTGCTGCATCTGCTTGCGCATCACCTCATCAGCCTTGTGAGGCGGAAGGTTACCAACGTCGATGTAGAAGATTCGACGTTCAGGAGCACGAGACAGTGTATAAATTGCAGAAGCGTCTTCCAGAGACTTCAAAAGGTTCAATGGTCGAATTGCCTTGTGAAGGAATGAAAGCGTGATTTTGTTTGTTGAGTTGAGAAGACCAGAAGTGATAGACGCAACTGAATCTGCTGTCAGTTTGACACCCTCTGTCACCGAAGTGTTCGTTGAGTTGCCAATGAATCCTGTCTCAGAGAACATGTAGAACTCATCGACGTTGGAATACAGAGTTGCCTTCGTTTGTGGATCAGTCTCAGACTTGATTACACGAACTTTACGTAGGTGGCGTGGATCGATGTAGACGAGCTTGGAAATGCCCTTCTTTTTCGCTTCCTCTTCTGTAACAACAACCTGATAGTTCAGACGTCCATCAACGTACCAACGCTTGATGATTTCATACGCTTTGCTGTTGAAATCGAGCAGCTTTAGGATATATTGGAATTCATCTGTGATCTTCTTCTTGACTGGCTCACCGTATGGAAGCTCGTCAAGGTCGATATCGATCAGATCATTCTCCTCAGTGGAGACAAATTCGTTAATAATGTCGTCGATCGCAGATTCAACTTCTGCAACAACAGCAATCTCACGGTATTTGGCAATCAGCTGAGCTTCTTGAAGAGCGTCAGCGTCAAGGTCGAATGATGTTGAATAGGAGAACAGGTCGCCAACGCCATAGGCAGTGGGACCATTACCAATATCGATGACGTGTGCGCCATCGTCTTTCGCATCGGCAACAACCGATTTGATCTCTCTTTCGGGATCCTTTTTCGTGAAAAGGTCGAAGCCGAATAGTTGCATTGTATGCCTCGGAAATGAAAAAACCTCTCCCTATTTAGGGAGAGGTCGGAATTTTGAAGATTGATTGTTCTTGTTATGGCTTATTTAGAGATAGTGCCAATCGCTTTGATGAGCCGTTCGAAGTTTATAGTGAAGGCTTGCCATAGAGATTGGAATGGTTTTGGTTGCGTCGGTTAGTGTAGCAAAGATCCCGTGTGGTGTAGATATTTTACGAGCTTTCGGATTGTCAATGCCAGTGTTTTGTCCTTTGGCAAATTGAGTATTTGGAGAAAAGCTCTTTCCTTTATATCTTTGAGATTTGCTTAGTTTGATTTCCGTCGCTCGTTCGACACCCACAATATCTTCGAGTGCTTTGCCTTTGTTATGCGGAAGTTGGTTTGGCTTGAATTCTGTTTGAGGAGAGCGTCTCTCGCCTTTTTTGATTTCGGTGATTGGTGAGTTGTGTTTGCCTTTGTTCTTGATCGATATTGTTTTCCCGACTCGTAGTCTAGTTTCTCTATCGATAGACCAATGCGAGAATGCCTTATTGTTCAGATTATAATATCGCTTACCAAGCTCTTCGTCTTTGATTTGTGACAACCACTTGGTTTCTTGTTCCAGTGTTTCATCACGGGATTGAATGGCTGAAACTAAAATTCGTCTTTTGAAGTCGAGCGGACGTTTTCGGTATGCATTGCGCATCCAATCAGAACTACAAATATATCGATCGTTTATATTACCCCAGTGACAACCAATGTAATAGCGTTTGTGTTTTCTATCGAACCAGATGTATACAAATCCATATTTTGACATAAAAAAAAAATACCTCAGAATTGCTCCTGAGGTATTTATAGTTAGTTTCATAAAGTTGTCTGTTTACGAACCGCCTGCGTTTCCAGTATTCCCGCCAATGATTTCAAGATCGTCGTATGCCCAAGTAACCTGGAATTCGTCGATTGTATCCGTCGTTTCCCAATTCTTTTCAATAGAAGAGATCGTCATTGGCCAAATGCCATTCAGCTGGTAGACACGCAGAACAGTCTTGTCCTTACCATACTGGATGATCTGAGCCTGAGACTTGTATAGATTTGGATTCGATCCCTGTGTCGCAAAGTTACGCTGGAACGCGTTCATTGCATTCGACCAATGTTCAAGTGCGTTACGAACAAGGTGGTCTTCGTCGTTGATGACAGTTGTTGTCCAGTCTTCCCAAACACGGTCGCCAGGAATCGGAATCTTGCGTCCGAAGTAAGGAACTTCGATCTTACCAACCTGGAAGGTCGGAACGCTAGCTGCTTTAACCATGAACGGAGTCTTGAGGTCTGCAGATCCGTTGATTGGGTTTGTGATGATCACCTGGAAGTGAGACGCACGTGAGCCTCCACCAACGAGCTGAGCACGAATATCGTTAATACTGAATGTCACGGATAGCTCCCATTTCTTGTGTCGTATTTGTGAAGTATTTATGGAACCACGTAGGTTGATCCGTTTTCACTAACGTTTTATAACAAGCTATGTGAAATGAGGATTCCAATGACTGAGATTGACAACCTAAAGATCAACTACAACCGCAAAAAGAAAGAAGCGGCCAGTCGTGGAAAGGAATTCACTCTGACGTTTGAACAGTACAAGCATCTGCTCAGTCAGACTGTATGTGATTATACAGGCGTCGATTTTGCTCAGTCCAAAGAGACCAAGTCGATCGAGCGCGTAGATAATGATCTTGGATACATTCCTGGCAACGTGATCGTTGTCACTCGACGTGCGAACATGCTGAAATCAGATCTTTATCCAGATGAGTTGTTGACCAAAAGTGCATTCAAGCGTGCAGCAACACGTCTCCACCACACATTCAATTGCATCGGTCGTGTCGAACAGATGAGCGCGGAACGAAAAACGCTTGTGTGGGAAGC
>CXWK01000289.1_pt1 | contig 10387 bp, 8 predicted proteins | sample 590851 | NCBI WGS metagenome assembly CXWK01 (sample SAMEA3498364, study PRJEB10139) | wastewater metagenome | biome: wastewater treatment plant; material: activated sludge | place: Denmark | collected 2014-08-01
CAGCTCGATCTCGGTGACCGGCGTCGGGGTGGCGCTGTGCACCGACGAGGAGACGGTCGGATCCCGGAGGAGCGCCACCACGTCGTCGTGACGGGTGACCACCCAGCCGCACAACAGCTCGGAGTACTGCACCGGGTCGTCGTCGCGCAGCGCCGCATACAGCTCGTAGGGCGTCTCGGTGAACGAGGGATCGAACGGGTTGAACTGCGGAGGCGCCGCTGTGCTCATCAGGCGCCGGCCCTCATGTCCAGCGTGCGGTGACTGGGGCTCATGAGGTGGGAGCGGACGCGTCGCTGATGCGGGCGCTGCTCATGACGCTGGGGTCGCAGTGGGCCAGGTCTCGATGCCGGTGCGCCAGGGTCGCCCGGCGCGCTTGGCGTCGGCCCACTTGGCTTCCACGTCGGCCGGGCTCATCGCCCCGGCCTGTCCCAGCTCGGCCGGGGTTGGGCCTACCTTGTCGGCCAGCGGCCGCAGCGCGTCCAGATCGAAGCCGTACACTTCGGCGGCGTTGCCACCGAGCATGGCGGCGGTCTCATCAGCGGGGATGTCCCAGAACACGTCGGCCAAAAACTCTCGGGTGTGGGGCCAGGTGCCCTCCGGATGCGGGAAGTCGTTGCCCCAGCAGATGTTGCCGACGCCGATCTCGTAGCGGCGGGCCATCTCCCGGCGCAGCGTGTTGCTGGCACCGATAAAGCAGTTGCGGTCGAAGTACTCGCTGGGCCGCATCGACATGTTGGTCGTCAACTGCTCGCCCAGCTTCTGGGACCCATGGTCCCGCTCGTACACCAGGTCCATGCGCCACAGCAGATCGTTCACCCAGAACGTGCCGCATTCGGTGACGCCGAAGCGCAGGCCGGGGAAGCGCTCGAACACCCCCGACCACAAGAGGAACCACAGCGGCCGGGACGACCAGAAGCGAACTTCGGTGGTGTAAATGCCGATGTGTGGGCCGTAGGACGCCTTGTCGGCCACGCCGGAGTGCACGTGCACCGGCATCTCCAGCTCCTCACATACCGCCCAGATCGGGTCGTACATCGTGTGGTGATAGGGCTGGTGTGGCTGCCACATCGGCGGGATGAGGATGCCGCCCCACAGTCCCGAGGCGTGGGCCCGCCGGATCTCGGCGACCGACTCCTCCACCCCGGCGATAATCGGCACCAGCGCCACCCCGGCCCGGCGCTTGGGGCTGGTGGCGCACAGCTCGGCCAGCCAGCGGTTGTGGGCCGTGGCCCCGGCCAGCAGCAGATCGGGCGGGGTGTCGGCGTTGGAGCCCAGCCCCGCCCCGAAGGGTGCCGAGGCGCCGGAGGTGACCGAGTCGGCGTCGGGGAAGATCACCTCGCCCACCACCCCGTCGTCGGACAACTCGGCGTCGCGCCGCTCGGCGTCCCAGCCGCCCCGCAGCCCCTCGGAGTTCTCGGCGTTCCACTCCTCGGCGAACTCGGTGTTGAGAAAGCCCTGGGCGGCCATCTCCTGTTGCCGGGCCCGGGCGAGGACCGCCTCGTCGAAGGGCTCCCGAAACTCCGGGTCGAGCCACTCGCGATACTCCTCGTTGGGCAGGCCGGCGTGGCAGTCGGCCGAGATGACCAGATACGGGTCGGTGGGCAGGGGTGCAGCCATGTCAGCTTTCCATGTAGGTGGGTTGGGACCGGTCGAGCATCGACCGGGCTCGGGCGTTGATGCGACCGTCGATCCGTTCGCTCTCCGGCAGGATCCAAAATCGGTTGGCGCGGATCGCCTCCAGCGTGAGCTCGGCGACGAACTCGACCGGCGTGTAGTTGACGTCGACGCCGGCGGCTTTCATCCGGGCCTCGAAGGACTCGATCGTGGTGTATGGGGTGGTGCGGGGCGTGTCGTTGGCCCACGCCGATGGACGGTTCTTTGACGACTCGAGCAGGCCGGTCCGCAACACGTTGGGGCCCGGGTACAGCACCGACACCCCGATGTCGGCGTCGATCGAGTGCAGCTGCCCGTAGAGCACCTCGGTGAACGCGGTGACCGCCGCCTTGGAGGTGGCGTACACAGCGGTGGTCGGCAGCGGCGCGATGCCGCCGTTGCCCGACGACGTGTTGACGACGTGGCCCGGTTCGCCGGCCGCCAACATGGCAGGGACGAACGCCTTGACCCCGTGGATCATGCCCCACAGGTTGACGTTGAGGCCCCAGCCCCAGTCGTTGGTCGTGTGCTCCCACATCTTGCCCTCGGCGCCCGCACCCACACCGGCGTTGTTGCACAGCACGTGCACGTTGCCGAATGCCGAGTACGCCTCGTCGCGCAGCGCCTCGACCGAGGCCAGGTCGCCCACGTCGGTGACCGCGCCGATCGTCCGGGCGCCTTGCTCGGCGAGCCGAGCGACGGTGGCGTCGACCCGCTCCTCGGACAGGTCGGACACCACGATCGACATGTCCTCGGCGGCGAAGCGTTCGGCCAGGGCCGCGCCGATGCCCCCGGCGCCGCCGGTGATCACCGCAACCCTGCCGGCGAGGTCCTTCACTTGTCGGCGTTTCCGACGGGGGACAGGTCGTCGTAGCGTTGGTGGGCGTAGGGCATGACGTCGGCGGCTGGCACTCGCTCGACCAGCCGTCCCTCCTGCGTGCTGCGACGCTCGGCCAGGGTGGCGGTCACCTCTCCAAGGATGGGGATGTCAACCACCGGATCGAAGCGCGACTCGCGCAGCGTCAATGCAGCGTCGACCGCCCTGGCGCTGCGGGTTTCGGTGGCCCGGGTGCAGTAGACGAGCCACGGATCGTCGTCGAAGCCCTCGCCGCTCGGGTTGCGCAGGAACTTCAGGTAGTAGTCGAGCCGTTCGTCGGCAGGGGGCGGGGCCAACTCGTCGCCCAGCGTTCCGCCGAGCTCGATGATCCCCACCCCCATGCGGCTGACCGTGCCGATGACGGTACTCGCCGTGTCAAGGCCCTCGCCGACGTCCAGGGTGACGTCGGCCAGCTTCTTCGGTTCGCCGAACGTTTCCCGGCCGCCGATCACCGACTGCTCGGTTGTCATCGGCATCAGCAGCGGATAGAAGCCCTCGGTATCGCGATGGCGGGCGGCGACGGCAAAAGTGCCGGCGCCGAACGGGGGCCGACCTCCGCCCAGGTCGACGTGGGAGATGCTGACCTTCACCAGGGGTTGGGACGGCGGCTTCAGTGGCGGCGGCAACACGGCGGCCACCACGGCGGGATCGGTGAGAAACGTGGCGGTCAGCGAGGTGGACCAAGCGCCGATCTTGGTCGCTGTCACCTCGCGATCGACGGTTGGCCTTGGTCCGTATCGCAGCTGCCCCATGTGGTTCCCCCCGGATGCTCGTCGTGTCGTCGATCGATCGTGTTGTCGCTACTCGCCCAGAAACCTGGCCGACGCAAACGCCGGGCAGCGCAGCGAGTCGTCCGGTATCTCGGCCGGGTCGAGCGGCACAGCCACCTCGGCCACGCTCGGACCGAATCGCTGCGCCAGCGGGGCCAGGGCGGCCAGGTCAAAGCCGTACACCCGGGCGGCGTTGCCACCGACCATCGCCCGCACCTCATCTTCGGCGACGCCGGCAAAGGCCAGCCGCAGGTGCTCGTGAGAGTAGGGCCAGCAACCCTCGAGGTGGGGGAAGTCGCTGCCCCACATGATGCGGTCGACGCCCACCCGGGTGCGCAGCGGCACCTCGGCGGCCCGGATGAAGCTCGACCCCAGCTGGCACTGGCGGGCCCAGTACTCCGATGGCGTGAGCGACAGCTGCCCCATCGCCTCGCCGAACTTTGCCTCCTGGGATCCTGCCGCCGCCCCGGTGCCGCTGAGGCGTAGGTGGTAGTAGTCGAGACGGGTCAGCTCGTCGGGCAACCAGGCGGTGCCCTGTTCGGTGAAGACGAACTGCAGGTTGGGGTGACGTTCCATCACACCGGAGAAGATCAGGTGCCACAAGGTGCGGTGGGCCCACCACACCACCTCGAGCAAGAACATGGCCTGGGCGGCCGAATAATCCCCGTAGTCGGGGGCGGCGCTGCCGCTGTGATGGTTGATCGGCAGGCCGAGCTCTTCGCACACCGACCAGACCGGCTCATAGTCCGGGGCGTACAGCGGCGGCACGTCGGACCCCGGGGGAGCGCCGGGCAGCAGCACGCCGCCGGTCAGCCCGGCCTCGGCGGCCCAGCGGATCTCGGCCACCGACCCTTCGACGTCGTGCAACATGATCTGGCAGATGCCGGCGCGGCGCCCGGGGGCATCGGCGCAGAAGTCGGCCATCCAGCGGTTGTGGGCGCGCAGGCCGGCCCAGCGGCGCTCGAGGTCGCCGTCGCTGGCACCGGGCGGCTGGTGGACCAGCGAGGTCTTTGGGAAGAACGGCGGGATCGTGTTGGGAAACAGCACCTCGGCGACCACGCCGTCGGCCTCGAGCTCGGCCAAGCGGCGGGACGAGTCCCAGTTGCGTTCAGCGTCGTCGCCCTCGATGTCGGGGTAGGGGTTGTGGAAGCCGGCCTGCCAGGCATCGAAGTCGTGGTGGTAGCGAGACTCCAGGTACGGCCGGTAGCCGGCGACGTTGGCCCCGCCGTGGCAGTCGGCCGAAATGACGACGTAATTCTCGGCCTCTGCCGTCGCAGCTGTTGGCTGGCTTGTTCCAGCCGTTGGCTCTCCCATCGCTCCCCCCGAAGCTGCCTGGAGCCGCATCACACGGCACGAACGGGAACCTAGCAGCCACCCTCTCGGCGGTGTCGAGAACGCCGCTGCCGAAACCGCTGGCGCGACAGAACGTGGTTCGCTGCAGCGCCCGGTCCCGGCCGGCGTGGGTGTCAACCGGTCAGCCCCACGTCTCCGTCAGGACCTGTCAGCAAGGTAAGGGGGCTTCGGCAAGCCAGCGGGCGCCCTCCTAGCCTCCGGGCATGGAGCTGTTGAAGGTTGAGTTGTCGGGGGTGGCCGCCCAGGCCGAGACCGCTACCGGATCCGACCCGTACGACTTGGGGGTGTTGGGGGTGGCGGTCCATCCGAAGCAGATCGACGGCCTCGAACAGACCGTCGTTCAGATGATGTTCGACGACGACCGCAGCGGCTTCGATCCGTCGTTGATCGACTGCCCCCTCGTCGCCGAGGTGTGGTCGTCGGCGGGCGACCTGGTCGCTCGCGAGCTGTTCGATCACGACGCCTTCCGACGACGGCTCTACGCCGAACGCGAGGCGGAGGGCGACCAGCTGCACGGCGTTCTCGTGCTCAGCGAGGGTGAGCTGCCGCCGCCCTATCTGCGGCTGGCGTTTCTGCCAGTGCCGCTGGCCGGCACCGCCGGGCACACGCTGAGCGTGGTGCGGTCCGCCCGCACAGAGCTGATCGATGGGATCGAAGCCGCTTTTGCCGAGGGCTCGCTCACCGATCGTCAGCGGCGCCACCTGATCGTGGCGATCGAGCAGCGGCACCCGGAGTAACCGCTGGCGACGCCGCGTCCGGCGGCGTCGGCCGGTTGGTGTCAGTGGTCACTTTGGCGCCTGGGGGCTGGGGATTCGGTCTTTCGGGTTGCTAGCTTCCGTACACCGTCCGAACGGCGACCCCTCCTGGTGGCGCCGAGTCGGATGACGACAATTACTGGGAGTTCCCTGACATGTTTCGACGTCTCGCCAACTGGTGCCACGACCGACGCCGCCTCGTGGTCGGCCTGTGGCTGCTCGCTCTCGTGGGCGGCGGCGCGCTCTCGGGCGTGATCGGCACCCAGTTCCGCACCGAGTTCAACCTGCCCAACGTCGAAAGCCGTGCCGGCCTGGACCTGCTCGAGAAGGAGTTCGGGGGCGGCGCCGGCGGTCAGGGCGGCACGATCGTGTTTCAGTCCGAGCGGCCGGTCACCGATCCGGCGGTTGAAAAGCCGATGACCGAGCTGTTCGACGCGGTGGCGACCATGCCGGACGTCGAAGGGGTGGTCAGCCCGTACAGCGAGGACGGCGCCCGGCAGATCGCACCGCTGGGCGAGCAGGCCGGGAAGATCGCCTACGCCGAAGTGAAGCTCGACGAGGACATCGACGTGGAGCGTGGGGCCGAGCTGCAAAAGAAGATCGCCGAGGCCGCCCCGAAGATCGATGGGGTCGACGTCGAGTTCGGCGGCCAGATCTTCGCCGAGTTCGAGAGCCCGTCGTCGGAGATCCTGGGGTTGGCGTTTGCCATCGTCATCCTGATCCTGGCCTTCGGCTCGGTGCTGGCGATGGGCCTGCCGGTCGGGGTGTCGCTGTTCGGCATCGGCATCGGCGGCATCTCGGTGGCGCTGCTCAGCAACGTGTTCACCATCCCCGACTTTGCCACCGTGCTCGGGGTGATGATCGGTCTCGGCGTCGGCATCGACTACGCGCTGTTCATCGTCACCAGATACCGCGAACAGCTCCACGCAGGTCACACGGTGCGCGAGGCCACGTCGATCGCCATCGACACCGCCGGACGGGCAGTCGTGTTCGCCGGAACGACGGTGGTCATCTCGCTGATGGGCATGTTGATCATGGGCGTCAGCTTCGTGACCGGCCTGGCCATCGGCGCGGCCTCGGTGGTCGCGGTGACGATCGTGGCATCGGTGACGCTGCTGCCGGCGCTGCTCGGCTTCGCCGGCGAGCGGGTGGAGCTCACCCGTTGGCGTGGCCTGATCGCCGCCGGGCTTGCGGCGCTGGCCCTGGTCGGTGCCGGCCTCAACTTCACGCCGCTGCTCCTGGCCTTCCCGGTTGCCGTCGTCGTGCTGATCGCCGGGTTCTTCGCTGGCCCCCTCAAGCGCGAGGTGCCCATGCGGCGCCAGAAGCCGCTGCGGGAGACGATTGCGTACCGGTGGAGCCGCGTCGTCCAGCGACACCCGTGGGCCTCTGTCTTCATCGGCGCCCTGCTGCTGATCGGCATGGCGCTGCCCGTGTTCGGGCTGCGGCTCGGGTTCTCCGACGAGGGGAACTTTCCGGAGAACACCACCACCCGCAAGGCCTACGACCTGCTGGCCGAAGGGTTCGGACCGGGCTTCAACGGTCCGTTTCTGATGGTGGCCGAGCTTCCCGACGGCTTCGACGCCGAAGCATTAGCGCCCATCCAGGCCGCCGTGCAGGACGACCCGGGCGTCGTGTTCGTTACCCCGGCGACGCCCAACGACGAAAAGGATCCCGCAGCGGCCACCGCCGTGCAGTGGGTGATCATCCCCACCAGTTCGCCTCAGGCCGAGGAGACCACCGATACGGTTAACCGCCTGCGCGCCGAGACGCTGCCCGCCGCCGAGCGAGCGGCCGGCGTCGACGTGGCGCTCACCGGGTCGGTCCCGGTTCAGGTCGATTTCTCCGAGTACCTGGCCTCCCGCCTGCCCTACTTCTTCGGGGCGGTGCTGGCGCTGTCGTTCCTGCTGTTGATGGCGGTATTCCGGTCGCTGCTCGTGCCGCTGAAGGCAGTGGTGATGAACCTGTTGTCGATGGGCGCTGCCTACGGCTTGGTCGTCGCCCTGTTCCAGTGGGGATGGTTCAACGGCATCACCGGCATCCAGACCGGCCCAATCGAGCCCTTCGTGCCGATGATGCTGTTCGCCATCGTGTTCGGGCTATCGATGGACTACGAGGTGTTCCTCCTGTCCCGGGTGCGGGAGGAATGGCAGCACACCGGCGACAGCCACACGTCGGTGGCCGACGGCCTGGCGGCCACCGCCAAAGTGATCACCGCTGCGGCCGCCATCATGGTGTTCGTGTTCGGCAGCTTCGTGCTGGAAAGCGACCGCATCATCAAGCTGTTCGGCGTCGGCCTGGCCTCATCGATCTTCCTCGACGCCACCGTGGTGCGCATGCTCTTGGTGCCGGCGACGATGGAGTTGCTCGGCGACAAGAACTGGTGGCTGCCCGGCTGGCTCGACCGGCTGTTGCCCAACATCGATGTCGAGGGCAACGTGGACGACGAACTGCCAGTGGACGAGCCGCCGAGCCCAGAGGCTCCGCCCCAGGATCGGACCCCGGAGCTCATCGGCTGAGCCTGGACGCCCGACGTTCTCCCTTTTGTGCTGCTCCTGGTGCAGGAGAGGCGAATTTCAGCCCCCGTCCCCGGCTACGCCGAGGTGTGGGGTAGCCGGGAGGACCGGGCCAGGGCGGCCTCGATCTCGCCGGTCGCGTCCTCGTGTCCCACCAGGTCGGTCAGCCCCAGGTGTACCTGGGCCAGGTAGGGCTCGCAGCGGCGCCGGAGCGTGTCGGGCACCGAGGCGGTCACAGCCCACAGCGCTCCGTCGGCATGGTCGATCGCAACGACCGTGTCGTACTGGCTGATCGGCCGCGTCACCGGTGCACTCCAATGCGTGCCTGACACGGTGAGGCGATCGACCGCACCACCGACGAAGCCTTCGCCGGTACCCAGCGCCCGTCCGGGAGGCGATGCTGCGCGGGCCTCGTTGATCCCCTCGATCACCGCGTCGACGACGAAGGCGGCCCGGTGGGTCGCAACGCCCGCCTCGCCTGCCACCACGGCGATCAGCGAGTCACGGCCGAGCGACCAGGCACGGCCGACGAGCCGCGCCGCACCGTCCGGTGCGATCGTTGCCGGCGACCCGTCCCAGCGGGTGGAGTGCCCCTGAAACCGCAGGTGCCACCCCGGCACGGTCACGTGCTCGCCGGGGGAGTGATCGGCGACCGGTCCGACGTAGCGGGCCAGCCCGCCGACGACGAGGTTGGAGCCGTAGGCCAGGTACCGAAACACGCGGTCACTGCGCTCGTCGTCCATGTCGGTCATCGATGGTACGGCGTCGGCGTAGCGGTGCAGAGGTGACGGCCTGCTGGCTGTCACCGTGCATCGCTACGGTACCCCCATGGGAAAGAACAACAGGGCAAGGCGGGCGGCCAAAGCCAAAGCCAGGTCGAGGGCGCAGGCGACTTCACGTGAGCGGGCAAGGCGCCGTGACCAGGCTGACGCCGACGACCGAAGCGGCCATGGTGCTGCCGGGCCGAGTGGCGCTACTGGGCATGGCGGGGGCGAGGGCCACCGCCAAACCAACGACATCTTTGGTGACTCCTATCGGGCCGATCCAGAGGGATGGACCCACGACCTGCTGGTGGACGCGGGCTCGTTTCAACACCAAGAGAAGCGGAACCGGCGGTACAACAGTGACCTTCGCACGGCCGTGCTGCGCCAGCTGGGTCGGGTGCCGTTGGACGTGCTGGCAACCGCGGCCGAGCGGGCGTTGCTCGGGCGTGTTGAGGCGCTGTGGCAGGGCGGGTGGCAACCGGTCGAGCTGCTTCGGCAGGCCCGGCTCAACGGCAGCAAAGCGATCACGGCCAGGCTGATGGCCCAGGTCGTCGCCAACGATGATGCTCGGCGACGAGCAGCCACCCTCGACTCGCGGTGGATCTCCCAGGTCGAGGCGCTGGACCTCCCCGCCGCCGACGCCAAACCGGGTTGGATCCGCCGCTGGGTTGGAGGCGAGGGATTGGACCTTGCCGACGCCCGTGACGCGCTGATCGACGCCCTGGCGGTCATGTTTCTTCCCCGGCTGGAGTGCCTGATCCCTCCGCCCGGTTCGTTGGGTGCCGCCTCGACCAGGTCCAAGCCGGTGCGCGGCGATACGTCCTCAGAACGTGATCCGATGCTCGAGCGCATTCGTGCGCTGCTGGCCAAGGCCGAGTCGACCGACTTCGAAGAGGAAGCGATGGCGTTCACCACCAAGGCCCAGGAGTTGATCACCCGGCATGCCATCGACGAGGCGATGCTCGCCGACGCCGATGCAACGTCCGAGCAGGAACCCAGCATCATTCGGGTCCCCATCGACCCGCCTTATTGGGATGCCAAGGGTTTTATGCTGCAGCTCGTCGCCGAACGCAGCCGCTGTCGGGCGGTGATGATGGACGGGCTGAACATGTCGCGGGTGGTCGGGTATCCGGCCGACCTCACCGCCGTCGAGCTGCTGTTCACCTCGTTGCTGATCCAGGCTCAAACCGCCTTGGCGCAGGCGGGCAAGACCGCGCCTCCGGGCACCCGAACTCGCAGCACCTCGTATCGATCCTCGTTTCTGGTCGCCTATGCGCATCGCATCGGCGACCGCCTCTCCGAGATCAATGCGGCCGTTGCCTCCGACGTCGCCGAGCGGGAGGGGGGAGGTTTCCTGCCGGTGTTGCGGGCGCGGGAGGATTGCATCGACGACTTCATGGCCGAGAACTACGGGGACACCGTCAGCGGCAGCGTTCGAGGCGGCTACGACCCCGCTGCAGCCGCCCACGGCAGCGTGGCGGCCGACTCGGCGCAGCTCAGCTTCGGCGACGTGGAAGGCAACCAATCCTCGAGCCCGGACGTCGGTGCAGCACCGCTGGCCGCCCTCCCGGCAACGTAGTTTGGGACCCAGGCGTTGGAATCCGATGGCGTCTGGGGTTTGAGAATGCAAGGCCAGCGGGCGGGAGCCCCACCGATCTCCTGCGGTACGGTCGTGGCGATGGATCTTCCGGACAGCGTCCCT
>CXWK01009262.1_pt1 | contig 10386 bp, 5 predicted proteins | sample 590851 | NCBI WGS metagenome assembly CXWK01 (sample SAMEA3498364, study PRJEB10139) | wastewater metagenome | biome: wastewater treatment plant; material: activated sludge | place: Denmark | collected 2014-08-01
GGGCCGGAGAGGGGTGACACGGCGAAGTCGCGCACGTCGCCCGACTGCGGCCACGTCTCGCGCACGGCCACAGCCGCTTTGGCGGCCACGGCTCGCTCGGCCGTGATGGCCAGCGGTTGCGCAACCCAACGGCCGTCGGCGTCGGTCACGGCTTCGACCAGGCGCGGCGCGGGCAAGCGGCCGTCGCCGGCCAACGCCGCCGTTGCCAATGCTGCTTGTAGGGGAGTTACCGTCAGCCCGGCCTGGCCGATGGCCGCCAACTCCGGTTGGTCAATAATCGCCTCGCCGCCGGCCGTCGGGATGGGCAGCGCGGGCGGCGTCGTCAGGCCAAAGCGGGCCAGGGCGTCGTCGAGGGCCGCCGCGCCCAACTCCGTCCCCAACGTTTGCAGTGGCGCGGGGCAGCGCAGAACGGCCATATCGGCCCAGCTGTGGCGGGCGGCCGGGTTCGACTCGTCCTCGCGCACCACACAGCGCTGCACCTGCCCATCGATGATCACCGGCGCAAATGGCTCGGCCACGGGGTCATCCAGCCGCAGCGCGCCCGATTCGAGCGCGGCGGCGGTCAGAAAAGGCAGCGTGATCAGCCCCGGCTGATAGAGACCCTGGCCGGCCCGGTCGAACAGCGGCCCGCTCTCGTCGGCGGCCAGCGCCTCGAACTGCTCGGCCAGGTCGTTGGCGTCGTAGTCGGGCCGGCTGACGAGGGCGCGGATGGCCGCCTCCGGCGTGTCGCCCACGGTCGAAAGCTCCAGCAGCACCAGCCCGCCGCTGTACCCTTCCATCTGCTCGGCGGCATAGGCTTGCCACTCGGCGTCGAGCGTCAGCCGCACGTCGCGGCCGTCGGGCGAGGTGTGGAGCATCGTCTGCCACGCCTCGCTCCACAGATCGCCCACGTGGCCGCGCAGCACGGCGTCATAGGCGCGCTCGATGCCGGCCGCGCCGAAGCGCACGCTGTAGTAGCCGACGGCCGGCCCGCCCGCCGGCTGCGGATAGACGCGTTCCAATGCCCCCGTCTCGCCCACCGACTCGGCCAGCACCGCGCCGTGGCGGTCGACGATTTGCCCGCGCCGCACCCGCCGCTCCGTCTCCACCAGCCGCGGGTTGTCGGGCCGGGCGGCCAGCACCTCGGCGCGCACGGCGCTCCAGTAGGCCAGCGTCAGGGCGACGACGGCGAAACCGGCCAGCAGCGCCGCGCCCAGCCGTTCGATGCGCCGGGCCAGGCGCGGGTCGAAGGCGCGCGTCGGCGCAATCCGGTCGCCGGCGGCCGAGAGGTGGAGCAGCAGGCCGAGCATGACGCTGCTGACCAGCAGCGAACTGCCGCCGTAGCTGATGAACGGCAGGGTGATGCCGGTCAGCGGCAGCAGCTTGATGACGCCGCCGATGATGAGAATGGCCTGCACGGAGAACAGCACGACCAGCCCGGCGGCCAGATAGGCGTGGAAGAAGCGCGGCCGGAGGCCTTGCAGGGCCAGCAGCGCCGCCCGCAGCCCGCGCAGGGCCACCAGGGCGAAGGCGGCCACGACGGTCAGGCTGCCGACCAGCCCCCACTCCTCGGCGATGGCCGCCAGGGCGAAGTCGGAGTGGACGACGGGGATGTAGTCGGGGAAGCCCTGCCCCGCGCCGCGGCCGAAGATGCCGCCCGCCGCCTGGGCGTAGAGCGACTGGACGACCTGATAGGCGCGGTCGCTGACGTTGGGCCACGGGTTGAGCCAGGTCAGTACGCGCGGGGCCACCACGGTGTCGAAGGCGAAGAAGGCAAAGACGGCCGCCGCCGCCAGCAGCGCCAGCCCGCTCCAGACGTAGAGGCGCTCGCCCGTGGCTAGATAGAGCAGGGCCACGAAGACGATGAAGAACAGCGCCGCCGCGCCCAGGTCTTGCTGCCAGACCAGCAACAGCAGGCAGAAGCCCCACATCAGCAGCAGCGGCCCCAGAAAGGGCATCTGACGCAGCAAGCGTTGCGTGGCGCTGTGCGCCGGCTCACCGTCGGCGCGCCGCGCGGTGCGCCGGTTGTAGCGATAGAGCGGCTCCTGCTCGGTGAAGTAGCTGGCCAGGAAGATGACCAACAACACCTTCAGCAGTTCCGACGGCTGGAAGTAGATGACGCCCAGAATGGGGGCGGGGATGGGCAGCCACAGGGCCACGCCGCTGCCACCGGGGTTGACGCCAAAAATCAGGGTGATGGCCACCAGCAACAACCCGCCCAACAGCAGCACGTAGCGATAGCGCATGAGCGGTTGCAGCGAGCGCGGCGCGGCGACGACGATCAGCAGCGCCGCGGTGGCCACCACGTACCACAACGTCTGCCGCCCCAGAAAGTTGGGGGCCAGCCGATCCTGGAGCAGCAGCCCCCAGCCGGCCAGCAGGACGTAGACCGGCAGGAGGTACGGGTCGCGGTGGGGCTTTAGATGGCGCAGCAGCAGATGGGCGGCGACGCTGACGGCCAGCCACACCGCCGGCCACACCAGCCGCGGCCAGGCCCAGCCGCCGGCTGTCGCCACACCCAGCGCCACGACGTTGGCGGCGACGAAGAGCACGGCCAGCGCCAGCAGCAGCCCCTCGCGCCGGTCGCGCGGCCGGTCGCGCTCCTCCAGCGCGTGCCCGGCCCAGCGCCGCCAGGCGACCAGCCCGGAGCGAACGTTCATCATGTGGGCAAGTACCGGCCGATCAGCGGTCGCAGCGCGTCGCGCACGTCGGCCGGAGCGTGGCGGGGGTCGGTGATCAGGGCGTCCTTCATGCCGCTGTGGGCCGGGAAGTCGCCCGCCCAGCTCTCATAGGCAGCGACCAGATTGCTGATCGCCTCTTGCGCCAGGCGCGTGTTGGCCTGCAAGACGCGGACGACCATCTCGACCGTGACCGGGGCCTCGCTGTGGTGCCAGACGTCATAGTCGGTGATGTGGGCCATACAGGCGTAGCTGATCTCAGCTTCGGCGGCCAGGAAAGCCTCCGGGCTGGTGGTCATGCCGATGATGCTCATGCCCCACTGGCGATAGACCTCCGACTCGCCGCGGGTGCTGAAGCGCGGCCCTTCGACGGTAATGAACGCTCCATTGCGATGCAGCCGGCCGCCGGCGGCCAGGGTGGCGTCGGCCAGGGCGGCGCTGAGGTGGGGACAAAACGGCTGGGCCGCGGACACGTGGGCGACGAGGCCGCGGCCGAAGAAGGAGCGCTCGCGCACGCCCTTGGTGAAGTCGAACAACTGGTCCGGCACGACGATGTCGCCCGGCGCGTAGTCCTCGCGCAGCGAGCCACAGGCGCTGACGGCGACGATGTAGCGCACGCCGAGCGACTTCAGGGCGTAGATGTTGGCCCGGTAGGGGACTTCGCCGGGGGTCAGAGCGTGGCCGCGGCCGTGGCGGGGCAGAAAGGCGACACGCCGGCCGTGCAACGCGCCGGTGATGATGGCGTCGGACGGCCGGCCGAAGGGCGTATCGACCTCGATCTCCTCGACGTCGGCCAACCCCGCCATGTTATACAGGCCACTGCCGCCGATGACGGCCAATTCGATGTCGGACATGAGAGGCTCTCCTTTGGGGAAGCGTTTACAGGATCGAGCGGGCAAATGGCCCAGGTTGACGGCTTTTATATCATAAACTGCGCGGCGCGGCCTATTGCTCCAGAGCTTTCCCAAAGCCCTCCAGGCCGGTGCGTTTGGCGTGACGTATGGATTAGCCCTGATTTCCTGCCGGTTTTCAGTTGTGTTTGACTGGAAAATGATCTATATTCCTAATGAGAGATTAAGCATCTCTGTCTGTCTGTCTGCTGCGAACGTTCTAGCTTGGAGGAAGTCTTATGAAATGGCTTATTGGGTTGCTAACGGCGGCCACCGGTATTCTCCACCTGTTGGTCGGTTTCCACATCATTGGCCCCGACGGTACGACAAGCTGGCTGCTCGTCCTGAACGGCGTCGGCTATCTCGTGTTGCTGTGGCTGTTCTGGACCTCAGACGGCTCGCGTCGCGGCACCATCCGCTGGCTCCTGCTGGCCTACACGCTCATCACGTTGGTCGGCTACTTCCTCATTAATGGCTCCGGCGGCTTCCAGTTCACCCTTGGCCTGATTATCAAGGCCATCGAACTGCTGCTCATCATCCTGCTCTTCCTGGATCGCGGCCGCGACCAGGTGGCTGTGGTTCCGGCCTCGACGGCGACGCCCGCCCGCACCGGCGCGGTGGTCAGCAGCGAGGCGTATCAGGCGGCTTCCGGCTTTGGCACGGCCAGCAGCGCGGCGGCCATCGGCGCGGTCAGCGCGGTCAAGCGGGCGGAGGCCGAAGCGGACGCGGCCATCGAGCAGGGTGCAGTGGACACGTCCGCCTGGGGCGAACGGGCCGCGGCCGACGTTGATCTCGGCCTGGGCCGGGCCACCACCGCGGTGGACATGGACATCGAAGAGGCCGACTACGCGCTCGAAGAGATCGTGGAAGAGGGCGACGAGGTCATTGAGGAGACCGGCGAAGGCGTGGGCGGCTGGCTCGACCGGGCCGGCGACCGGGTTGGCGACGCCGTTGACGACACCGGCGACGCGCTGGCCGGAGCAGGCGCGGCCGTCGGCGCGGCGGTGGGCGGCGCGGTCGCCTGGCTGGGCGACAAGGCCGACGATGCGGCCGACGCTACCGGCGAGGCGATGGACGACGCCGGCGACTGGGCCGGCGACAAGGTAGACGACCTCGGCGACGCGACCGGTGACGTTGTCTACGCCACCGGCGACGCCGTGGACACCACGGGTGACGCGCTGGCCGGCACGGGGGCCAGCCTGGCCGCGGGCGGCGCGGCTGAGTGGGTCGGCGACACGCCCGACACGACTGGTGACCTGGGCGTAGGGGCCGGCGTGGCCGCGGGCGGCGCGGCTGAGTGGGTCGGCGACACGCCCGACACGACTGGTGACCTGGGCGTAGGGGCCGGCGTGGCCGCGGGCGGCGCGGCTGAGTGGGTCGGCGACACACCCGACACGACTGGTGACCTGGGTGTAGGGGCCGGCGTGGCCGCGGGCGGCGCGGCTGAGTGGATTGGCGATAAGGTGGATGACCTCGGCGACGCGACGGGCGATGCCGTGGACGCCGCCGGCGATGCGCTGGAGAGCGCCGGCGATTGGGTTGGCGATAAGGTCGATGACCTGGGCAATGCGACCGGTGATGTTGTCTACGCCGGCGGCGACGCTGTGGATACCACGGGCGACGCGCTGGCCGGGGCGGGGGCCAGCCTGGCCGCGGGCGCTTCGGCCGAATGGGTCGGCGATACCGGTGATGCCTACGTTGGCGCGGATCGCAGCGTGGCCGCGGGCGGCGCGGCCGAATGGGTCGGCGACACGCCCGACGCGACCGGCGATATGAGCTTGGAGGCCAGCATGGCCGCCGGTGGCGCGGCCGAGTGGGTTGGCGATACCGGCGACGCGCTTGCCGTCCCGGAGACCAGCGTGGCCGCGGGCGGCGCGGCCGAATGGGTCGGCGACACGCCCGACGCGACCGGCGACCTGGCGCTTACCGGCGAAGCGGTTCATGCCGAGCCGACCTCGGCGCAACTGCGCAGCGAACTAGAAGAGTACCTCCGCTCCTTCGGCTCCGGCTCTGAGTTCCGCAAGGAGATCGAGTACATCGAGGGCATTGGGCCGGCCTATGGCGGCAAGTTGCGCGCGGTGGGCATCGTCACCGTGCTGGACTTGATGGTCGAGGGCGCCACCCGCACCGGCCGCAAGCACATCGCCGACCGCAGCGGGCTGAGCGCCAGCCAAATCTTGACCTGGGTCAACCACATCGACCTGTTCCGCATCAAGGGTGTAGCCCAGGAGTACGCCGACTTGCTGGAGCAGTCGGGCGTGGACACGGTCGTCGAACTGGCCCAGCGCAACCCCAACAACCTGTTCAAGCGGATGAACGACATCAATACGCAGAAACAGCTTGTTCGCCGCACGCCGCGCCTGTCGGACGTGCAGAGCTGGGTGGAGCAGGCCAAGAGCCTGAAGCGGCTGATCCACTACTAGGCCGCGGGTAGTCTGGGCAAACGGGGCGTGGCTGCGCGCGCCGTCGCTGCTCAGAGGGCTAATTGAATAACGAACTGGGGCGAGGTTCCGCCGGTGGAGCTTCGCCCCTCGTTGTTTGTCGCTGCCCCTTGTGTGTTTCCCCTCTGTCTGCTAAACTGCGGCCACGATGAATTCCAGGGTTCGACTGTTGTCGATCGGGGGTTTGCTGCTGTTAGCGGGCGTATTGTTATTCCTGCGGCGGCCGTCGTCGTCGGCTGTTCTCTACACAGGCGTGGCCGTTGTCGAAAGCGGCCCGCTGACCCTGGAAGTCGTCCTCGCTCCCCCCGTTGCCCGACCCGGCGACACCGTGCGCCTGAGCGCCCGCGTCACCAATCGCGCTGGCGGCGCGCTCTCGCCGTCGGTGTCGCTGGCCCTGCCGCGCGGCCTTAGCGGCGACGTCTACGCCCTGCCCGCCGGAGCCACCTTCAACCTTCAGAGCAACCACATCGACTGGCTGCCGCTGGTCGGCGGCGGACAGACGGCCGAGTTCGCGCTCGACATCGTTGTGCAGACGGCCGACGTGCTGGCCCCGGAGCAGTTCGTGACGGCCCTGCTGCGCCACCAGGGCAGCGAGCACCAGGCCGCCGCGCCGTTGTGGATCGGCATCCCGCCGCTCATCGGCGACCTTTTGCCGCAAAGCCAGGTCGCCGTCGGCCAACCGCTCCACTTGCAGGCCGAGGTGGCCGGCCCCGGCCCGCTCAATTCCATCTGGGATTTGGGCGATGGCCGCCGGCTTGAATTGGCCAACCCCGTCGTCGTCTTCCCCGCCGCCGGGCAGTACGAGGTCGCGCTCCAGGTGGCCAACCCGGCCGGCGCTGTCACCCGCCGGGCGATTGTCACTGTCTTGTCCGCGCCGGTGGCCAGCTTCCTGCCCGATGACGACGCGCCGGCCATCGACCAGCCGGTGACGTTCGTGAACACCAGCGGTGGCCAGCCGCCGCTGACCGTCTTCTGGGACTTTGGCGACGGCACGACCCTGATGGGCGAGCAGCAGCCGGCCCACGTCTACCGCCAGGGCGGCGTCTACCGCGTCCGCCTGACGGTCGAGAACAGCGTCGGCCGCTCCGAAGCGGTGTGGGACGTTACCGTGGGTGAGCCGCCGCTAGCGACCGAGATGGTCATCGATGCGCAGACGAGCGTCGGCCAGGACGTGACCGGCCAGGCGTCGGCCGCCGACAGCGGGACGCGCTTCCTGTGGGACATGGGCGACGGCCGCCAGCATGAGGGGGCCGGCATCAGCCACCGCTATCGCCGCCCCGGCGACTACTACGTCACGCTGCTGGCCGACAACGGCTTCGGCCAGGCGCAGCAGGGGCAGTGGGTTCACGTCGACGCCGGCGTGACGACGCTCTTCCTGCCGCTGGCCACGCACCAACTGGGCAGCTCGCTGTCCGGCCTCAGCGCCGACGCGCCGGCCGCGGCCGACCTCGATCCGGTGGTGACGACGCTGAGCCAGACCTTCACCCTGCCACCGATCGACTTCCCGACGGGCACGACGGCCGCCGAACAGCTCTACGCCTACCTGAACGCGGCGCGGGCGCAGTTCGCCCTACCGCCGCTGGCCTACGGCTACGAATTGAGCGCCGCCGCCCAGGGGCACGCTCAGGACAAATCGCTCTTCCCGGCTAACTCCCACGTCGGCTCCGACGGCACGACGGCCGCCGAGCGCCTGTTGCGCAGCGGCTACGGCGGCGGCTACGCCGGCGAGGCGACCGCCTGGGGCTTCGCCGATCCGCGCCTGGCGGTCGAGTTCTGGATGAACAGCGACGGCCACCGCCCGCTGCTGCTCAACCGGCTGGCGACCGACGTCGGCGTGGGCTACTTCGAGAATTTCGACACGGCCAACGTGTGGCACTGGACGGCCGAGTTTGGCGTCAGCTACGGCGCGCCGGCGCGGGCCGCGCTGCGCCTGCAAGACCCGCCGGTGGCGCAGGACGCCCTGGATACGGAGGTCATCAACTACAGTTGGCTGTGGCCGAAGCCGTTGGCGGCAGGCGAGCGCTTCACGGTCTACCTGTTGGTCGGCAATCGACCCGTGGCCCTGGGCAGCGTGAATGCGCCTGTCTACGGCAGCCGCTACATCCTCTCGGCTGACGCGCTCAGCACCCTGGGACCGGCGGGCGTCGCCCCGACGCGCTACGACTGGTTCGTGCGGCTGGAAGACGGGCTGGGCGGATCGCTGGCCGAGAGCGAGCGGCGGGCCATCGCCTTCGCCGCCGACCCCGCCGCGCCGACGCCGCTGCCGACGGTGGCCATCATCACCGCCACGCCGGTCGGGCCGACGGCCACGTCATCGCCCACGCCGCGGCCGACGACCGTCGCGCCGACGCTCGAACCGCCACCGGTCATCGTCACCGCCACGCCGCCGGCCACGAATCAGCCGACGGTCGAGCCGACGACGGAGGCCACCGCGCCGCCGGGCATCGTCACCGCCACGCCGCCGGCTACGGCCATGCCGTCGCCCACGCCGACACCCACGCCCACGCCCACGTTGTTGCCCAACCCGAACCGATAATCCGGCTTTCCGGCGCCAGGGGCGATACTTTGCGGCCCTACATGATACGTAGCCTAAGCCCGCTTGCGGCTGGGGCGTCTCCGCTCTACAATCAGGGTTATGGCAGCAGATCCAGTCGTCCTCAACGGCCGCTACCGCCTCATCGACCGCATCGGCAGTGGCGGTATGTCGATCGTCTATCGCGCCCAGGACCTCTCGCTCGGCCGCATCGTGGCGATCAAGATCCTCAACGAGAACCTGACCGACGATGAGGGCTTTCTGCGCCGCTTCCAGCGCGAGGCCCACGCCGCGGCCAACCTGTCGCACCCCAACGTCGTCACTGTCCACGACATCGGCCAGGACGGCGACCGCCACTACATCGTCATGGAGTTCGTGGACGGGCGGACGCTGAAGCAACTGGTGCGCTTGCAGAACCAGCAGGGCCAACCGCTGCCCGTTCACCGCGCCCTTGACCTGACCATCCAGATCTGCGCCGGCATCGGCTACGCCCACCGCGCCAATCTGGTGCATTGCGACGTCAAGTCGCAGAACATTCTGGTCACGCGCGACGAGCGGGTGAAGGTGGCCGACTTCGGCATTGCCCGCGCCCTGAGCGAAGCGACGCAACACACGGCCGACAGCCAGATCTGGGGCACGCCCCACTACTTCTCGCCGGAGCAGGCCGCCGGCCAACAGGCCAGCCCCGCCTCCGACGTCTACGCCATTGGCGTGGTGATGTTCGAACTGTTGACCGGCCGCCTGCCGTTCATCGCCGAAACCCATACCGCCCTGGCCTTGAAGCACATGCACGAACCGCCGCCGCGCGCGTCGGAGATCAACCCGCTCATTCCGGTCCAACTGGACCAGATTTTGCGCAAGGTGTTGGCCAAGGAGCCGGCGGCCCGCTATCGGACGGCCGACCAGTTCGGCCGCATCCTGAGCGCCTATCGTGAGAGCAGCTTGCAGGCCACGGGGCCGGTGGCCGGCCCGGTGTCGATCTTCGATCTGGCCCCCGAACCGCCGGCCTACGAACAGCCCACGGCGCTCTATCAGCAGCAAACCGGTGGCCGGCCGCCTGCTTCGTCCGCGCCGCCCATCGCCATCCACGACGGCGCCTGGCCGGAAATGGACCCCATCAGCAGCGCCCAGACCGCGCTCTATCCCGCCGCCGGCAAGGGCGGCGATCGCGATTGGGTGGCCATCGTTCTGGGGGTGCTGGCCGTCGTAGCCATGCTGGGACTCATCCCCCTGTGGTACTTTGTATACCTGGCCTATCGAGGCTAGAATCCGTCCGACAGCGCGCGGATAGCCGGAGGCATATCGATCATGAATTCAACTCGTCTGACAAGGTGGCTGGTCTATCTACTGATAGGGGCTGCCATCGTGGCCGTACTGTGGAGCTATAGCTCCGCCCCCGCGCCACAGAACAACATTCCCATCAGCCGCCTGGCTCAGGAGATTCAGGCCAACGAAGTGGCCGAACTGCGCGTGTCGGGCGATGGCCGCGAAGTGATCGTCATCTATGCCGACACCCAGCGCACATCCTCGCTGGCGGCCATCAGCGAGGTCAGCTCCATCGAGGCGCTGTTGGCCACCTATGGCGTCAACAGCGCCAGCTACGCCGACAACCGGCCGGTGGTGGTCTATGAGCAGCCCAGCCAGTGGGGCGGGTTGCTGAATCTGGTGGGCATCTTCCTGCCGGCGCTGCTGATCATCGGCTTCTTCTACTTCATCTTTCGTCAGGCCCAGGGCACGAACAACCAGGCCATCTCCTTCGGCAAGAGCCGGGCGCGCATGTTCACCGGCGACCACCCGACCATCGGCTTCGAGGACGTGGCCGGCTGCGACGAGGCCAAGCAAGAGTTACAGGAGATCGTTGAGTT
>CXWK01013934.1_pt1 | contig 10385 bp, 8 predicted proteins | sample 590851 | NCBI WGS metagenome assembly CXWK01 (sample SAMEA3498364, study PRJEB10139) | wastewater metagenome | biome: wastewater treatment plant; material: activated sludge | place: Denmark | collected 2014-08-01
GAGATGATGCCGATCAGGCGTCCCTCATCGACGATGGGCAGGTGGCGAAAGCGCTTTTCGAGCATGGTATGGGCCACGGCCAACACGTCATCCTGGGGCATGCCGATGACGACCGCGCGGGTCATGATGGCGCTCACCGCTTGGCCGAAGATGCTCTCGTCCTCGGCCGCGGCGCGTATCACGTCGCGCTCGCTCAGGATGCCCACCAGTTGCCCGGCCGCGTCGGTGACGACAACCGCCCCAATGCGCTGCTCCACCAGCAGCGCCACCGCCCGCCGCACCGTCTCCTCCGGCGCGATGGTGATGACCCGCCCGCCCTTTGTAGCCAGAATGTTGCGGACTTTCATGCAGCCTCCTCTTGAATGGTCCGGCCAATCAGCCGGACACCCAGCCAGATTATGGCATAACAGCATCAGGCCGCAAGAATTGGACACGGATGACGCGGTCCATTCTCCCGTATGCACGCTACCCAATTTACTGATAGCATACGCCGGCAACGCGTGTATTTCGACAAAGGAACAGCGAGGTGCGAATGACCGATCTGGCGACAAACCAGAGAACTGAACTTCACGGCCTGCAATACCACAACACCATCCTGACCACCATTGGCGACACGCCCCTGGTGCGGCTCAACTCCGTCACCGCCGGCAGCGACGCCCTGGTGCTGGCCAAGCTGGAGTTCTTCAACCCCGGCGGCTCGGTCAAAGACCGCATCGGCTGGCCCATCATCGAGGATGCCGAGCGCGACGGCCGCCTGCGCCCGGGCGGGACCATCGTCGAGGCCACCTCCGGCAACACCGGCGTCGGCCTGGCCATTGCCGCCGCGCTCAAGGGCTACCGCTGCATCTTCGTCATGCCCGACAAGATGTCACAAGAGAAAATTCTCCTGCTGCGTGCTTTCGGCGCGAGGGTCGTCGTCACGCCCACAGCCGTCGAGCCGGACGACCCACGCAGCTACTACTCCGTCGCCCGCCGCCTGGTCGAAGAGACGCCCAACGCCATCCTGGCCAACCAGTACCACAACCCGGTCAACCCCCAGGCCCACTACGACGTCACCGGCCCGGAAATCTGGGCGCAGACAGGCGGGCGGATCACCCACTTTGTCGCCGGCATGGGCACCGGCGGCACCATCACCGGCGTCGGCCGCTATCTGAAGGAACGCAACCCCGACGTGCAGGTCATCGGCGTCGATCCCCTTGGCTCTATCCTTTACGAACTGCACCGTTCCGGCCAATACACTGTGGCCGAAGGATATAAAGTCGAGGGTATTGGCGAGGACTTCCTACCCACCACAACCGACCTGAGCGTCATTGACGAGATCGTGCAGGTCAACGACCGCGAGAGCCTGCTGATGACCCGCCGCCTGGTGCGCGAAGAGGGCATTTTCGGCGGCGGCTCGTGCGGTGCAGCCGTGGCCGGGGCACTGAAGTACGTGCAACAGAACCGCCTCGGCCCGGAGGCCGTGGTCGTCATCGTCCTGCCCGACTCCGGCTCGCGCTATCTGAGCAAGGTCTTTGACGATGACTGGATGCGCGAGAACGGCTTCCTGGAAGGGGTGTGGAGCGACATCCGCGCCGGCGACATCCAATCGCGCAAGCCCAGCGACCAGGTCTACACCGCCCATGCCGACGACCGGATGCGCGACGTGGTGATGCTGATGAAGGCCCACAACATCTCGCAGTTGCCCGTGGTGGATGGCGACGGCCGCCTGCGCGGCCTGGTCAGCGAGATCGACCTGCTCAACCACATGCTGCAGGCCGACCACGTCCACCAGGCCGACGAGACCATCGCCGAGATGATCGACGCCGACGTGCCCGTGGTCGGGCCGAACGCCCGGCTGGAGACGCTGATGAGCCTCATCAGCCACCGCCCGGCCGTCGTCATCGTCCGCGACGACCGCGTCGAGGGCATCCTGACCAAGATCGACATCCTCGACTACCTGTCGTCGCAGATAAGATAAGAAGTATGATCCGCAGATTGGGCAGATTGGGCAGATTTCCAGAGCCATACATAAACTTTCTGAAATCTGCCCAATCTGCCCAATCTGCGGATCACTTTTCTTAAAGGACTGGACATATGATTGCTGAGACGGCCGCGCGATTGCGCGAGAATATCCAGAAGGTCATCGTCGGCAAGGCCGACGTCATTGACCTGGCCCTCATCGCCATGCTCTGTGAAGGACACCTGCTGCTCGAAGACGTGCCCGGCACGGGCAAGACCACGCTGGCCAAGACCATCGCCGCCTCGCTGGGCTGCTCCTTCCGCCGCGTCCAGTTCACGCCCGACCTGCTGCCGTCCGACCTGACCGGCATCTACTACTTCAACCAGCGCAGCCAGGAGTTCGAATTTCGCCCCGGCCCGCTGATGGCCCAAATCCTGCTGGCCGACGAGATCAACCGGGCCACGCCGCGCACCCAGTCGGCGCTGCTGGAGGCGATGCAGGAGCGACAGGTGACGGTCGACATCGCCACCCACGCCCTGCCGCGCCCCTTCCTGGTCATGGCCACCCAGAACCCCATCGAACTGGAGGGTACCTTCCCGCTGCCGGAGGCGCAACTCGACCGCTTCCTGATGAAAGTCGCTCTGGGCTATCCCGACGCCGCCGACGAGAGCGCCATGCTCATCCGCTTTGAGCGCGACGACCCGCTGGAGACGCTGGCGCCGGTCGTCAGCCCGGAGGAAATCATGGCCATGCAGGCCGACGTGCGGCAAGTGCGTGTGGAACAGTCGGTGCGCCAGTACGTCGTCGACGTCTGCCGCGCCACCCGACTGCACGACGACATCCTGCTGGGGGCCAGCCCGCGGGCGACGATGGCCCTCTATCGCACCTGCCAGGCCCGCGCCGCCATCGACGGCCGCGACTTCGTCCTGCCCGACGACGTGAAAGCCCTTTCGGCCCACGTCCTGACCCACCGCCTCGTCGTCAACCCGCAAACCCGCCTGCGTGGCCGCACGCCCGAAGACGTGGTGCGCGAGGTGGTCAATACGGTGCGTGTGCCCGTGGAAGCATAGGGGCCAGGGATTAGGGATTAGGGAAGAGCGCTCTTCCCTAATCCCTAACCCCTAATCCCTAATCCCTGATCAACGACTGAACATGTCCCAAAGCCTAGACGATCTCCACCTGGTTGCCCGCGAGACGCGGCGCGAGGCCATGCGCCAGGCGCGGCAAGACCTGATGCTGGCCGCGATGGGCGGCAAGGTGGCCGGTGCGGACACGGCCGCCCGCGCCCGCGGCCTGGTGGTGCGCGAGCGCGAGAACAGCATCTTCAGCGACGCCTGGCTGCCGCTGGCGCTGCTCTTTTTGGTCATCGGCCTGCTGGCCGGGCGCAACGCCGGCTTCATCGCCCTGGGGCTGGTGCTGCTGCTCATCGTCAGCGTCAGCACCCTGTGGAAGAACCTGTCGCTGCTGGGCGTCAGCTACGAGCGCCGCTTCGACCGCACCCGCGTCTTCCCCGGTGAGCCAATCGTCATGACCGTCGCCATCCGCAACGACAAGGTGCTGCCGCTGACCTGGCTGCGCTTCCGCGACAGCCTGCCCATCGCCCCCAGCGGCGAGACCCCCTCGCCGGCGGCCGATCTGATCGGCAACTACACCCTGCAAAGCGTCTACTCCATGCAGAGCCACGAGCGCGTCGAGCGGGCGGTCACGCTGCGCTTCCCGTTGCGCGGCTACTACAAGATTGGCCCGGTCACCTATGAGTCGGGCGACATCTTCACCCTGTTCACGCTGGAGCGAGAGCACCGCTACGTCGACAGGCTGGTCGTCTATCCACAGATCTGGCCCCTGGAGGAGTTGGGCCTGCCGCCCAAGGAGCCATTTGGCGAGTTGCGCGTGCGCCAGAGCCTCTTCACCGACCCCATCCGCACCCGCGGCATCCGCGACTACCAGCCGCAAGACCGCTTCCGCGACGTGCACTGGAAGGCCACCGCCCGTCGCGGCCAGTTGCAGACCAAGGTCTATGACCCCTCGACGGGCATGACGATGGCCGTCTTTCTCAACGTCGCCACCTTGGCCCGCCACTGGATGGGCTTCGACCCCGACCTGCTGGAGCGGGCCGTTAGCGTCGCCGCGTCCATCTGCAACTACGGCGCGCAAGAGGGCTGGGGCGTCGGCCTTTATGCCAACGGGACCGTGCCCAACTCCGACCAGCCCTTGCGCGTCTCGCCGGGGCGCGCGCCCGACCAATTGGGCAACGTGCTGGAGGCGCTGGCCCTGGTCACGGAGTTTGCCACCGGGGCCATCGACGCCATGCTGCTGCGCGAGAGTCCGCACTTGCCCTGGGCAGCGACGATTGTACTGGTGACGGCCGTCGTTACTGACGAAATCCTCGTCGCCCTGGCGCGCCTGCAAGAGGCCGGGCGGCGCGTCGTGCTTATCGCCTTGGGCGACGAGCCGCCACCGCGCGTCCCCGGCGCGCGGGCCGACGCCATCATCACCTACCACATCCCCGCCACCGCGCCCGCCTTCCGCGCCGGCCACCGCAGCGCCACGGCTACCGAGGCGGCGCTCAACCGCATCCCGACGCCGGAACCGGTTGGGCTGGAACTAGAGGTCGTCGAATGAGCACCGGGACGGCCGCCCGCCGCACGCTCGTTGCCCCGGCAGCCAGCATCTGGGGTACGGTGCGGCACGAGTTGCTTTTTCTCAGCTTCGCCCTGATGGAGATAGCGCTGCTGACGCCGGCGGTGGTGGTCGGCCTCGGCTGGGCGCGCTATTGGCCGGCGTCGCTGGTCATGCTGTGGCTGCTGCTGGTCATGCTGCTGCCGCTCAACCTCGTCCGGCTCATGTCCCTGTTGCGCCTCAGCCTGCGGCGGCAGCGGCGGGTGCTCATGGTCGCTCTGCTCGTGGTCGTGCTGCTGAGTTGGCGACAATTGCTCTACACACCGGCCGGGCCATTCGATCTCAGTTGGCTGGGGCAACTGGCCGGCAGCCTGGCCGAAGCCGGCAATCTCGTCTGGGCACGCGATCTGTCCATCTTCGTCATCACTGTGCTGGTCTGGTGGCGCGGCATCCGCCTGGCGGCGCGCCAGCCGGAGATCGGCAACGTCGGCCTGCGGCTGCGCCTGGGTGGCCTCATTCTGGCCCCGCTCATCATCTGGTTCAGTGGCCGCTTTCTGGCCGTCAGCATCGTGCCATTCCTGCTGCTCTTCTTTCTGGCCGCCCTGACAGCCGTGGCCCTGGTGCGGGCGGAGAATATCGAGCAGGAGCAGCGCGGCACAGCGGCGACGCTCAACGTCCGCTGGTTCGCCGTCGTCGCTGTCGCGGCGTTGGGCATTGTCCTAATCGGCGGGACGGGCGCGGCTGTGCTCAGCGGCAACACCCTCCCGGCCGTGGTCGGCTGGCTGTCACCGCTGTGGCGGGCGCTCCAGTTTGTGGGCACGGTCGTCGGGGCCATCCTGTTCGAGTTGATCTATCCGGCCATTCGGGTGCTGGCCTTGTTCGTCAACTGGATCGGGAGCGTGCTGGCGCCTCTGATGCAGTCGGTCGTTGCCCAGTTGCAAGGCTTGAACTTACTGGGCGATGGGGAGGCGATCGTCGTCCCTACGCCGCCCATCACGCCGCCGGGCGCGGCCGAAGTGCTGGCCGGCAAGACGGGCGCGGCCCTGCTGATGCTGGCCGTGATCGCCGTCGTTGCCCTGGCCCTGGCGCGCGTCTACCAGCGGACCAACCAGGCCGCCCGCGATAGCGCCCCCAGCCGCGCCGACCGCCAGAGCGACGACGAGCCGGGGGCCGGCCGCCGGCTGCTGGAGCGGCTGGGGCTGCTGCGCCAGTGGCGGGCGGCGGCTTCCATTCGCCGCATCTACCGGCTGATGTGCCGGGCCGCCGCCGCCGCCGGCTATCCGCGCCTGGAGGTCGAGACGCCCTACGAGTATCTGCCGATGCTGGGGCAGGTGTGGCCGGAGAACAGGGCCGAGGCGCGGCTCATCACCGACGCCTTCATCCGCGTGCGCTACGGCGAACTGCCGGAGACGGCCGAGGAACTGGAAACAATCCGCGCCGCCTGGCGACGCCTGGAAACCACCGAACCCCACCGCCGCGCCGCCCCCGACACTGCCCCCAGCCTTACCCGGCGCGAGTAGACAAGGCTCCTTTAAAGGCGAGGTTATCTCACGCCAAGACGCAAAGAACGCCAAGCTTAAGAAGCTTGGCGTTCTTTGCGTCTTGGCGTGAGATGCTTTCTTGTCTTCTTTGCGACTTGACCCCTTTGCGCCTTGGCGTGAGTCTCTTAATCTGTGGTTTCTTCCTGCCGGGCCACGGCCGCGGCCATGAAGGCGGCGAAGAGCGGGTGGGGCCGGTTGGGACGGCTCTTGAACTCCGGGTGGAACTGGCTGCCCAGCATGAACGGATGGTCGCGCAACTCGGCGATCTCCACCAGGCGGCCGTTGGGCGATAATCCGCTAAGCACCAGCCCGGCCTGCCCCAGCATCTCCCGGTAGGCATTGTTGAACTCCCAGCGGTGGCGGTGGCGCTCGGAGATGGTCTCTGCGCCATAGGCCGCGTGAGCCTTCGAGCCGGGCAGCAGCCGCGCCGGGTAGGCTCCCAGGCGCATCGTCCCGCCCATGTCGGTCAGTTCGTGCTGGTCGGGCATGAGGCTGATGACCGGGTGCTCGCAGTTGCGGTCGAACTCAGTGCTATTGGCCTCGTCGCTGCCCAACACGCTGCGGGCCAACTCGATGCACATCACCTGCATCCCCAGGCACAGCCCCAGATAGGGCACGTTGTTTTCGCGCGCCCAACGGGCGGTCTTGATCTTGCCCTCGATGCCCCGTTCGCCAAAGCCGCCGGGCACGACGACGCCGCTGACGCCCTCCAGCCGATCCCAGCCCTTGCCCTTCTCCAGATCGCCGGAGTGGATCCACTCGATCTCCACCTGCCGGTTGCAGGCGATGCCGGCGTGGTGCAGCGCCTCGCGCACGCTCATGTAGGCGTCGTGCAGTTCCACGTACTTGCCGACGAGGGCGACGCGGATGGTCGGCTTCGGCCGCCGTATCTCCTTGGTCAGCGCCTCCCACTCGCGCAAGTCCGGGGCCATCTTCTGGGTCAGGTTCAGTCGCTGCATAACGAACTCGGCCAGGTGCGTCTCTTCCAACAGCAGCGGGATGTTGTAGAGCACGTCGCTCGTCTCGGCCGGGATGACCGCCTCGCGCGGCACGTCGCAGAAGAGGGAGATCTTATTCAGATGCTCTTCGGGGATGGGGTGATCGGCGCGAGCGATGATGACGTCGGGCTGGATGCCGATGCTGCGCAACTCGGCCACGCTGTGCTGCGTTGGCTTGGTCTTCAGCTCGTTGCTGGCCCCGATGTGGGGCAGAAAGGTGACGTGGACGTAGAGCGTGTTCTCGCGGCCGACCTCGGAGCGCATCTGCCGTAGCGCTTCCATGAACGGCAAGCTCTCGATGTCGCCCACCGTGCCGCCCACTTCCACCAGGACGATCTCCGCCTGGCTCTTGTCGGCCACGGCGAAGATGTAGCGCTTGATCTCGTTGGTGATGTGGGGGATGACCTGAACCGTGCCACCCAGGTAGTCGCCGCGCCGCTCGCGCGTGATGACCTCGAAGTAGACCCGGCCGGTGGTCACGTTCGACGCCTGATTGAGGCTGATGTCGATGAAGCGCTCGTAGTGTCCCAGGTCGAGGTCAGTCTCCGCGCCATCGTCGGTGACGAAGACTTCGCCGTGTTGATAGGGGGACATGGTTCCCGGGTCAAAGTTGATGTACGGGTCGAGCTTCTGGGCCGTCACCGTGAACCCCCGCGCCTTCAGCAGCCGCCCCAACGCCGCGGCTGTCACGCCCTTGCCGACCGAACTAACCACGCCGCCGGTGAAGAAAATGTACTTGGTCATTGTGCTATCCTAATAACGGTCAGGACTTTTCCAAAGTCGTCTACTGGCTATTGGCCTGTCAGGTCGCTGCGCCTGGAAAAGCCCTGCCATAACGGCGGTGGGGCATGTCATCGTGGCTGACATGCCCCACCGGTTGATCTTGAGAAACCCGGCCGCGGCCGATTCCCATTTGGCTATACGAATTGTCTCGTCGCATACCGCCCTCGCGTCGCGGAAAGCGGGAGTGTAGCGCCGCCGACACCGTTTGGCAAGCCCTTTTAGCCCGCGGAGTGCGCAGCCTCAGATGCGCGCTTCCCCGCGACCACGACCGCATCTGAGGACGCGGACTCCGCGGTCGGGCGGCCGTCGTTGCCGCCGGGCATCATTCGTGCTCCAATTGACCCATTCACCCCCTCTCAGGAGTACGCCATGCTCGACTTCACCGACAAAGTTGTTCTCATCACCGGCTCCTCGCGCGGCATCGGCCGGGCCATCGCCCGCCTCTTCGCTGAGCGCGGCGCGCGCGTGGCCGTGCACTACCACCGCGACCGGGCCGCGGCCGACGCCACGCTGGCCGAACTGCCCGGCGGGCCGCACCTGCTCGTCGCCGGCGACCTGGCCGACGCGGCGGCCGTCGAGGCGTTCGTGGCCGAGGTCGTAGCCCAGGCCGGACGCATCGATGTGCTGGTCAACAACGCTGCCATCTACGAGGATCACCCGCTGGCCGAGGTGGATTACGCCACGTGGCAGGCCAGTTGGCGGCGGGTCTTCGATACCAACGTACTCGGCGCGGCCAACGCCAGCTACTGCGCCGCCCGCCACATGATCGCCCAGGGCGGCGGCCGGATCGTCAACGTCTCCTCGCGCGGCGCGTTCCGCGGCGAGCCGACCGGCCCGGCCTACGGGGCCAGCAAGGCGGCGCTGAATTCCATGAGCCAATCGCTGGCCAAGTATCTGGCCCCCTACGGCATCTCCGTGGGCGTCGTCGCCCCCGGCTTTGTGCAGACGGATATGGCCCGCGAATCCCTGACCGGCCAGAGCGGCATCGACATCCGCGCCCAAAGCCCGTTCAACCGCGTCGCCCGGCCGGAGGAGGTGGCCTATGCCGTGCTTTTCCTGGCCTCGGCCGAGGCGGAGTTCATGACCGGGGCGATCATCGACGTGAATGGAGCGTCCTACCTGCGCACTTAACCCCCAAAGGCCTGGCGCGCCTACATTTCGAGGCGCACGGCATCGCCAATGGCAATGGCGCCGGGCCGCAATACACGGGCGTAAGCTCGCGCCCAGCCGGGATGTGTTCGCCAAGAGATGCGCTCGAACTGCCCATCGACGAAGGATTCGCGGATAGTGTTGCAAGGGGTGGCGTAGCGGGTGATCTCGATCTCCACATCATCCCCCAGCCACAGGCGCGCGCGCCGGCCACGACCCGCGACCAGTTCAGGGCGGCAATGGTGATATTCTCACCTGTGGAACCGGGATAGATAGGGTGACCCTCGGCTTGAAGGGCGAGGATAAGCTCCAATGAGTAGAGGCTGATCGCCTTCTCTACCCCGCCGTGGTGGACGGTATCGTCGTGGGCGTCGCCGCGCAGACCGAAGACGTCTACCTCACCGCGGCGCAGGGGCAGCTTTGGCACGCCACCCTTGGAACTGTTAATCTGAAAGATGTGCGCGCCAGCAGGGCGATCACCATCAAGGTTTTGGTTCATGAGCCAGCCTCCGTGGGCGTGGAGTCTAGCGCTCGAACCGCGGCCGGTCAATCCGATTAGGCCGCCGACCGAACCACTTCGGCGGCCACGCGCATACCCCCTAACGTCACCCCCGCCGTCGACTGGCCGGGAAAGATGGAGTCGCCCACCAGCCACACATTGTCGATCCCTGTCCGCGGGCCGCGGGCGGCAAAGAGCGACGTTTGGGCAAAACCGCCGACCATGCCGAGCGGCCGCCGGGTGTAATACTGAAAGGTCACCGGCGTGCCCGGCAGGCAGAGGCGCACCGCCGCCCGCAACCCCGGCACCACCCGCTCGGCCGCTGCCAGCAAGCGCTCGGCGTAGTCATCGCGCCGCGCCTGATAGGCGGCCTCACTGGCGCCATCGTGCAGCGCCCACCAGGGCGCGACGGCTGTGTGGGTCGAGAGCGTGGCCGCGCGCATCCCCGCCGGGGCGCGCCCGGCGTCGCCGGCCGGCGACAGCGAGAGGAAGACGGAGTTGCCCTCGCCCAGCGGTCGCGTGGCGTCGACGATCACCTGATGGTGGTCGGGCAACCCCGGCGGCAGGGCGGCGTCGTCCAGCCCCAGATAGAGGGTGAACGCGCCCCAGGTCGGTCGCAGTTGGGCCACGTCCTCGCGCAACCTGGGCGGCGCGTCCGGCCCCAGTAGTTCGCACAGCGCCCAGGGCGTGACGTTGGCCAGCACGACGTCGGCCCGCAGGCTCAGCCCCTTGCGCGTGTGCACCACTGCCTCGCGCCCTCGCCCGGCCTCGATTCGCTCCACCCGCTGCCGGTAAACCACCTCACCGCCGTTGGCGCGCAGCCAGGCAACCAACGTCTGCGCCAGCGCGCCGAT
>CXWK01043806.1_pt1 | contig 10384 bp, 10 predicted proteins | sample 590851 | NCBI WGS metagenome assembly CXWK01 (sample SAMEA3498364, study PRJEB10139) | wastewater metagenome | biome: wastewater treatment plant; material: activated sludge | place: Denmark | collected 2014-08-01
GAGCCAGTCGCCAAGCCCGAAGCGCCGAAACCGGCTCCGGGTGCAAAGCCCGCGGAAGCCCGGAAGCCGCCTTCGCCGGCAACGGCGCCCGCACGGCCCGGCGATGGCCGTTTCGTGCTCCGGCTCTCCTCGTCCGAAGTCGATCTCACCCGCAGCCGCGGAATCGACGACGGCACGCGGTCGCGGCTGCGCGAGCGCCTGCTCGTGCTGGATGCGGACGACCAGGTCGCCGCTCTCCTGTCCATGCGCAACAGCCTGAAGCAGCTGGAGGGCCGGGTGGCGGAACTGCAGCTGAAGCTCTCCATGCTGCCAGCGACCGTGACGGCGACGCCCGCCAAGCCCCAGCCTGCCCCGGCGGCCGCCCCGCCTCCCGTCAAGCCACAGCCTGTTCCAACGGCCGCCCCGCCTCCCGCCGCGCCGGCTCAGGTTGCGACTCCGAATGCGTGAACGGCGACGACCGCGCAGCCGAAGCCCGACGTAGCCGCAGCGGCCGGAACCACGATCCCGACGCGGGAGCTCTCCGCACCCGCAAGGCCGGCGCCCGCCGCCGCCCTGGTTTCGAAACCCCCGGCTCCCGTCGCGCCTGCGGATGCGGAAAAACTGCCCTCGTGGCTCTGGGGTGTACTCGCCCTGATCGTCGCCGTCATCGCAGCCCTCGCGTGGCGCATGAGGAGGCCGCGAGCCCGCGCCCGCGCCCGTGGCGAGGATGATCTGCCTGCCTCGCCCGCATCGGACCTGGACGACGCCGATGCCATGATGCGTCGCGCGGACGCGATCCTCGACGAGAAACCTCCCGTGGACGCCGCACGCGAGCACCGGTTCGTCGCCGGATCCGACGAGAGTCTCGCGACCGAGGTGCCGGCCGGGGACCCGGAGATCCTTCGCCGCCGCTACATCGAGGAGCGCTTCCCCGAAATCGCCACGGGAACGATAGAACCCGGCAACGAGGACTCCGTGGTGAAGGCGGCGCGCCTCTTCTACGAGGACGGCGCGATCGCGCGCGCGATCGAGCTGCTGCATTTCGCCGTGGAGGAGCAGCCGGCGGCGCTCAAGCCCTGGCTCGCGCTCTTCGAGATCTTCCGCCTGGAGCGCCTGGCCGGCCCGTTTGCGGATCTCGCCGCGCGGTTCCGGGAACACCATGGCTCGAGCCGGAGCTGGCTCAAGGTCCAGCACATCGGGCGCGAGATCGATCCGAAGAACCCGCTCTTCGGCGAGCCCGCCTTCAACAGCATCGAGACCATCGCGATTCCGGCGCAGAAGGCGGGCGAGGCGGTCACCTTCGACCCGCTTGCCGAGAACTGGCTCAATGCGCCGATGGATTTCACCACCGACGCGCTCGCCGCGAGCCTGCGCTCCGGACTCCTCGCCGACGCGGGTGTGACCGATTCCGATCTCATCGCCAACCCGATGCCGGCATTGAAGAGCGTCGAGATGTTCAACGTTGCCTGAGGCACTGACCTTGCCGACCGACGCGACAACCGCCTATCCCGTCGACCTGGGCCGCGTGCTTGCCGCGAAGACGGTTCGCGAAGCCGGCTCGCGCGCGCTCTTCCTTGCGGCGATGCGCGAGCTGGGCAAGAACGCGCCGCCCTTCTCCGCCGACCGACTGGCGTGGCTGATGAAGGTCGAGGAGCACTTCCAGACCCTGCTCGTCTACGACCAGCTCGAGTACCTCCGCGGGCCCGCGACCGTGGCGGAAACGGAGCGCGACTTCGTCCTCACCGTCCAGCGGATCCTCCTCGAGGCGGCCAACGGGTTCCAGCGCTTCCTGCGCAACCGGGACGAATGGGCCGCTGCCTCCGAAGACGCGGCCCTTCGGTTCCGGGTCACGGGACTCGCGCTGAACGCGATCCACGGATTCGTGAAGTGGAGCTGGTTCCTCGGCGAACCGGGCCGGGGCATTCCGTGGAAGCAGATGCACGCCCTCTACGGCCTCGCGGAGGCGGAAGGGTACTCGCAGACGCCCTTCGTCCTGCATGCCTCGCAGGCGAGCTTCAAGCCCTCGGTGCAGTCCCTGTACCTGCGCACGCTGGTCCTCGACCTGGTGAACGCGGGCCAGCTTTCGCGCGCGCAGGTGGAGATCGCCGACGGCTGGTTTGCCTCGTGGTGCGAGGAGTACAGCCTGGACGCCGACTACTCGTCGCGCTTCCACCTCTTCTTCGTGGATCTCGCGACGGACCGCGGGCTGCGCCACATGCGCAAGGACAGCCACGGTGACTCCGTGCGCTACGTGCGCGCCGAGGGCCTGAAGGCCCAGTTGGAGGAGATCCAGGCGGGCCTTCGCCACGGCAGGCTCTTCGCGGGGCACGGCGCCGGCGCGATCCTCCCCGTCGAGGAGCACGTCGCGCTGCTCGCGACGATCGAGAAGCTCTACCAGTCCATGATCGCCGGCGCCGAGAACCGCATCGAGGAGCGCACGACCTTCGAGAACCGCGAGATCGACGTCGTCGTCGGCATGGACTTCGTGCTCGCGAGGATCCGGCGGGGGCCGGAAACCGCTTCCGCGGAGGGAGCTTCACCGGGCGCATCGGTGGCCACCGACATGGTCGAGATCAGCCCATCGGGCCTTTCGCTCACCGCGATCGACGCCAGCCCGCCGGCGGCCCCGAGCATCGATCCCGACATCCAGACATGGCGGGTGAAGGACCTGAGCTCCAAGGGCTACGGCCTGCTCGTGGACAAGGCCTCGGCGGATACGGTCATGCTCAACGGAATCATCGGCCTGCGCGACCAGGTGTCCGGCGGATGGATCCTCGGCAGCGTCGTGCGCAAGCTCGCGAACCGCATCCGCGGGGAAATGCTCGCCGGCGTCGAGGTGATTTCCTACCACCCGCTGCGCATCGTGCTCGACCCGGTCGCGGGCGGCGACGGGCTCGAGGCGCTTTACCTGCCGGGCCTCGATCCTTCGGGAAAGCTCGACTCCATCCTGATCCGCAGCACCGACTATTCGGCGACGACGCCCTACCATGTCGCGACGGGAGGGGCGATCTACCGCATCCGCCTGAACCGCATCGCGAAGAAGGGCGCCGACTGGATCAGGGTTCGCTTCGAGATCGAGTCGAAGTCCTAAAGCCCGGCGCGAGCGCGGCGGGCCGCCTTCGGGTCGGCAAGCAGCGGGCGGTAGACCTCCACCCGGTCCGCGTCCCGAAGCACGCGATCGGGCGTGCAACGCTTGCCCCACACGCCGACGTGATCCAGCGCGAGTCCTGGATGGCGCTCGGCCACCCGCGCGGCGGCAAGCGCCATTGCCACGCTCGCGCCCTCCTCGAGCTCCACGTGGAGCGTGTCCTGCCGGTCGGCGGCGGCGATCACGACGAGGATCCGCATCACGGTAGCGCCTGCGGTGCGGCTTGTCCCGCGCGCGCGCGCAGGGCCGCGCGTTCGACGAAGCGATCGACGATCGTCTCCATGATCTGGCCGAAGACCGGGCCCATAACCACTTCCAGCGCACGGCTGGAGAAGGCGTAGTCGATCGAGAACTCGATGGCGCAGCCTTCCGGGCCCAGCGGACGAATGTGCCAATGGCCCGCGAGGCGCTCGAAGGGGCCGTCGGCGAGTTCCAGGTGGATCCATTCCGGCCGGGTGTTGCGGTTGCGCGTGGCGACGTGGCTGCGGATGCCGTGGAAATCGATGTCGATGCGCGCGTGCGTCTCCGAATCCGTGCGGCCGAAGACCTCCACACCGCTGCACCACGGGAGGAACTGCGGGTAGGCCTCGACGCCGTCCACCAGGGCGAACATGCTCTCGGCGGAATGGTCGACGATGACCTTGCGGATCACGGTGGGCATGGGAGCGGCATTTTACGGCCAGCCCCCGGTAGAATGCGAACCTCGCGGTTTCCGCCGACATCCCCGCCAGCCGCGCCCCGCCATGAGCATCGCCGAGAACCGCAAGGCCTTCCACGACTATTTCATCGAAGAGCGCTTCGAGGCCGGGCTCGTGCTCGAGGGCTGGGAGGTGAAGGCGATCCGCGCGGGCCGCGCGCAGCTGAAGGAGGCCTACGTGATCGTGCGCGGCGAGGAGGCTTTCGTGATCGGCATGCACGTGAGCGCCCTGCCCACGGCATCCACCCACGTGCATCCCGACCCCACGCGCACGCGCAAGCTCCTGCTCCACGCGGCGGAACTCGCCAAGCTCATCGGCAAGGTCGAACAGCGCGGCTATACCCTCGTTCCGGTGAACCTCCACTACGCGAAGGGGCGCATCAAGCTGGAGATCGGGCTCGCCAAGGGCAAGAAGCAGCACGACAAGCGGGAAGCGGAGAAGGATCGCGACTGGGCCCGCGAGAAGCAGCGCCTGCTGCGCCGCGGGGTCTGAACGCGCAGGCGCGCCCACTCCGGGCAGCGAGGTAACAGCCGTTGCACCCGCGGATCAGGCACCGCCTCGTGGCGGTCGTCCTACCATGACTCCACAAGACCGGATCGCGAAGGGTCTCGGGCTTCCACGAGGGGCCGGGCCTGTCCGCACCGCCACAAGCGCTGGAGGAAGACGACATGGCTGCTCGCAAGATCCTGATCCTGGGAGCCTCGTACGGTTCGCTCCTGGGCATGAAGCTGGCACTCGCGGGGCACCGCGTGAAGCTCACCTGCCTCCCCGCGGAGGCCGAACTCATCAACGCGAAGGGCGCGATCGTCCGCATTCCCGTGAAGGGGCGTGAGAACCCTGTCGAGGTGAATTCGCAGCGCCTTCCCGGACGCCTCGATGCCGGCGAGCCCGCCGGAATCGACCCCGCCGGCTACGATCTCGTGGCGCTTGCGATGCAGGAGCCGCAATTTCGCGCGCCGGGCGTACGGGAACTGCTCGATGCGGTAGCGAAGTCCGGCGTGCCGTGCATGTCGATCATGAACATGCCGCCGGTTCCCTACCTGCGGCGCATTCCCGGGATCGACGCGGACAAGTGCGTGCACTGCTACACCGACGCTTCCGTCTGGGACAGCTTCGAGCCGCGCCTGGTGACACTGTGCAGCCCGGATCCCCAGGCTTTCCGCCCGCCCGATGAGGGCGTGAACGTGCTCCAGGTCCGGCTGCCGACCAACTTCAAGGCGGCCCGGTTCGAGTCCGATGACCACACGGCGCTGCTTCGCGAACTTGCCGCGGGCATCGATGCAGCCCGCTTCGAGGAAGACGGCGAGTCCATCGAACTGCCCGTGAAGCTCAAGGTGCACGATTCGGTGTTCGTGCCGCTGGCGAAGTGGGCCATGCTCCTCGCGGGGAACTACCGCTGCGTGCAGGCCGAAACGGTCCGCCCCATCAAAGAGGCGGTCCACGGCGACCTGGCAGCTTCCCGCGCGGTCTACGACTGGGTGGTGAAGCTCTGCCTGGCGCTTGGCGCCCGGGAGGAAGACCTCGTGCCGTTCGACAAGTACGCGAATGCGGCGCTGTCCCTCGGCAATCCCTCTTCCGCGGCCCGGGCGCTGGCCGGTGGTGCCCAGCACATCGAGCGGGTCGACCGCCTGGTGCAGGCGGTGGCGGCACAGAAGGGAATGCACAACGCCGTCGTCGACGAGACCGTGGCGCTCGTGGACGGCTGGCTCGTGCGCAATCGCCGGAAAGGCTGAATCCGCTGCTACGGCGGCCGGACCGGCGCCGCCACGCTGCCCTGCTACCGGGGGGCGAGCGTCCAGTCGGGAGTCAGGGTTTCCGGCAGCGGCGAACGCGCCTTGAGCGCGGAAAGCTCGCGGGTCGCGATGCCGCCCCAGAGCGCGAACAGCCGGCCGAGGGCCCGCTCGTTGGACGCCGCATCGGTACGCTGCAGCGTCGGGTATTTCAGGGTTTGCCGCTTGTCGCGCATCCGGCCGAGCAGCGCGCCGGTCCGGGAATCGCGCATTTCCACCACCAGCGTGGCTTCTCCGGCGACATTCGCGTAGTTGCGCTCGATGCCCGTGGTGGTGCTCGCCGGCGCGCTGACCTGCAGGTCCCGCACGCTCGGCGACACGAGCAGGACGTCTTCCCCAGGCGCCGCGACGATCTCGTAGCCGGCGGACCGGAAGACATCCGTCCAGGCCCCGTCGAATCCCGTACGCGCCGATTCGAGCAGAACCTGCACGTCGGCTGCCGTCACCCGTCCGGAAAGCGTGGCGCCGCGACGGTTCACGTCGCGAAGCCAGTCCCGCTCGAGCGTGACGTTCGCCGGCATCAGGAAAACCTTCCCGTAGGCCCGGAAATCCGCCCCCGGCCTGAGGAAAGTTTCGTCGACCCCCGTCGCGCGAACCGGAACGAGGCCGTCCGCCGGCGGCGCGGCCGCCGCCGCGTTTCCTGCGGCTGAAAGAAGCATCGAAATGGCTGCAACCCGGATCATGGCGATCATGGTGCCCCCTTCCCGGAACCGGTCCGGCGAATGCCGCGAAGGCCGCGAGCGCGGCCTGCGGAGATGATGGGGTGGCTGATGGGATTCGAACCCACGACAACTGGAATCACAATCCAGGACTCTACCGCTGAGCTACAGCCACCATCGCTGAATCTGGCACGCCCGACAGGATTCGAACCTGTTACCCCCGGCTTAGAAGGCCGGTGCTCTATCCGGATGAGCTACGGGCGCATTCCAATCCTCTACGGGCGATGAATCTGGTCGGGGTGGAGGGATTCGAACCCCCGACACCTTGCTCCCAAAGCAAGTGCGCTACCAGGCTGCGCTACACCCCGTCGGACCTTTCCAAGGCGAGCGCGGATTATACGCGCCGCGCCCCGGGGCCCACAACGCGGCGGGCGCAGCCCGCCGGCGCCTACTGCGCGGAGGTGCCGCCGTCCCCCGCGGGTGCGGCAACGGGCTCTTCCCGTCTCGCGGGCGGATCGAGCAGCGCCTTCCGGGACAGGCGGACGCGGCCCTTGTCGTCGGCCTCGAGGACCTTCACCTTCACGATCTGGCCCTCCTTGAGGTAGTCCGCGACCGCGTTCACGCGCTCGTGGGCGATCTGGGAGATGTGCAGCAGGCCGTCCTTGCCCGGCAGCAGCTGGACGATCGCGCCGAAATCGAGGAGGCGGATCACCGGTCCCTCGTAGACGCGACCGACTTCGACGTCGGCGGTGATGGCCTCGATGCGGCGCTTGGCGTCCTCGCCCGCCTCCACCGACAGGCAGGCGATGGAGACCGTGCCGTCGTCCTCGATGTCGATCGTCGTGCCGGTTTCGCGGGTGAGCGCCTGGATGACGCTGCCGCCCTTGCCGATCACGTCGCGGATCTTGTCCGGGTTGATCTTGATCTTGATGACGCGGGGAGCGTAGGTGGAGAGCTCCTCGCGCGGCCCCGGCACGGCCGTCTTCATCAGGCCCAGGATGTGCAAGCGGCCCTCGCGGGCTNNGACCTTCATGATTTCCTTGGTGATGCCGTTGATCTTGATGTCCATCTGCAGGGCCGTGATGCCCTTGTCGGTGCCGGCCACCTTGAAGTCCATGTCGCCAAGGTGGTCCTCGTCGCCGAGGATGTCGGTGAGCACCGCGAAGCGGCCGCCGTCCTTGATGAGGCCCATGGCGATGCCCGCGACGTGGCCCTTCAGCGGCACGCCCGCGTCCATCAGCGCGAGGCAGCCGCCGCAGACGGTGGCCATCGACGAGGAGCCGTTCGACTCCGTGATCTCGGATACCACCCGCAGCGTGTAGCCGAACTCCTCGCGGGAGGGCAGCACGCCCAGGAGCGCGCGCTTGGCGAGGCGCCCGTGGCCGATCTCGCGGCGCTTCGGAACGCCCACGCGGCCGGTCTCGCCCGTGGAGTACGGAGGGAAGTTGTAGTGCAGCATGAAGCGCTCGGTGTACTCGCCCTGCAGGGCGTCGATGCGCTGCTCGTCCTGCCCCGTGCCGAGCGTGGCGGCGACGATCGCCTGGGTCTCTCCGCGGGTGAAGAGGACGGAACCGTGCACGCGCGGCAGCAGCGTCGGCCGGATCGAGATCGGGCGGACCGTGCGCGTGTCGCGGCCGTCGATGCGCGGCTCGCCGTTCAGGATCTGGCCGCGGACGATCTTCGATTCCATGTCCTTGAGGATCCCTCGCACGACGTTGCCGTCGGCGGGGGCTTCCGCGTTCTCCACGCAGGCTTCGAGCACCCGCTTCTTCACGTCCTCGAGCTTCTCGGAACGCACCGACTTCGACTTGACCCGGTACGCTTCGGCGAGATCGTTCTCGGCGATGGCGCGGATCTTCTCCACGAGCGCCGGATCGTTCTTCGCCGGCTCCCAGTCCCAGTCGTCCTTGCCGCCCTCGTCGGCCAGCTCGTTGATGGCCTGGATGGCGCCCTGCATCTGCTCGTGCCCGAAGACCACCGCGCCCAGCATCACTTCCTCGGAAAGCTCGTTCGCCTCCGATTCGACCATGAGGACGGCCTGTGCCGTGCCGGCCACCACCAGGTTGAGCTTGGAGCTCTCGAGCTCGGTTTTCGTCGGGTTGAGGATGTACTCGCCGTCGAGGTATCCCACGCGGGCGGCGCCGATGGGGCCGTCGAAGGGGATGCCGGCGAGCGTCACGGCCGCCGAGGCGCCGATCATCGCCGGGATGTCGGAATCGACCTCCGGATTGATCGACAGCACGGTCGCGACGACCTGCACCTCGTTGTAGAAGCCGTCCGGAAAGAGGGGGCGCAGCGGCCTGTCGATGAGACGGCAGGTGAGGATCTCCTTCTCCGAGGGACGGCCCTCGCGCTTGAAGAATCCGCCGGGAATGCGGCCGGCGGCGTAGGTCTTTTCCTGGTAGTCGACGGTGAGCGGAAAGAAATCCTGGCCCGGCTTCACGCTCGTGCGCGCCGTGACCGCCACCAGCACCACGGTGTCGTCCATCGTCACGAGCACGGCACCGTCAGCCTGCCGCGCGATCTCGCCGGTTTCCAGGGTCACCTGGTGCCGGCCGAACGCGAACGTCTTCTTGATTGGTTTCACGGTTCAATCCTCTCGAAAGGGGGGAAAACGGGGCGGGGCGACGACTTCTGCCCGAGCTCCCGGCGAAAAAAACCCGCGCACGTCCGGTCCGGATCGTCGCGGGGGGAGGTTGGTCCGGTGAGCGACCCGCTACTTGCGCAGGCCGAGACGCTCGATCGTCGAGCGGTACCGGTCGACGTCGCTGCGCTTGAGGTAGTCGAGCAGGCTGCGGCGCTGGCTCACCATGCGCAGGAGCCCGCGCCGGGAGTGGTGATCCTTCACGTTCGCCTTGAAGTGACCGGTGAGGCCGTTGATGTTCTCGGTGAGGAGGGCGATCTGCACTTCCGGCGAGCCGGTGTCGCCCTTCGCACGCTGGTATTCGGAAACGATGCGCGCCTTTTCAGCGGTGGTAACGGCCATTCCTAGTTCTCCTGGGCGATTCGCCCGTCAAATTGTCTCGGTCTCGAAGAAAGGGTCATTTTAGCAAGTTTCGCGCCCCAAACTCAAGACGAATCAGGGGCCTACCCGGGCGCGGACGCGTCGGTGGCCATCAGCCGCGATGCCTCGAGACGCCCCTCGACGACCACACCCACGCCGATGAACTTCCCGCCCGGGCCGAAAAGCGCCCGATCTCCCGTGGCCCAGGCCGGGTCGGCTGGCATCACCTGGCCGTTTCGGATCGCCCATGCCTCCCGCTCCTCCAGGTCGGTTCGGGGAAGGGACCTCACCAGAACCTCGACCGGAAGCAGCCGAAGGCGTGCGTCGCCAGGGCCCATCGCCTCGAGCTCCGGAATGCCGGCTGCATCGCCCACGAGAAAACCGCCGGTCTCCGTCCTGCGCAGATCCGTCAGGTAGGCACCGCAACCCAGTCTCTTCCCGATGTCCTCGGCCAAGACCCGAATATAGGTGCCCTTTGAGCATTTAACCGAAATTACCAGCTTTTCTCCGAAGAACTCCACTATATCAAGGAAGTCTATGCGGACCCCCCGGGGTGCTCGCGGGACCTCGACGCCTTGCCGGGCGAGGTCGTAGAGTCGCTGACCCTGGACCCGGATGGCTGAGTGCATGGGTGGGACTTGCGTTGATAATCCAACGAACTCCCTCGAAATTGCAGCTATCTCCGCGAAATCTACTGTCACGGGACCGCATTCGAGGATCTCGCCTTCCGTATCTCCCGTAGTGGACGAGGCTCCCAACCGCAAGGTGGCGAGGTAAGTCTTGTCTGCATCGATGAGAAACCGCGAGAACTTGGTGGCCTCCCCGAAAACGAGCGGCAGGAGGCCGGTTGCGAAGGGATCGAGCGTTCCGGTATGACCCGCCTTGCGCGATCCGAGGGCGCGCTTCGCGAGAGCAAGGGCCCGCGTCGAAGTGATGCCCGCGGGCTTGTCGACGAGGAGGACCCCATCCGGACCGCCGGACACCCGCAACGCCTCAGCCGGCGGGGCGCCGACGGCGCGAAGGGGCAGGCGGAGCGACCGCTTCGTCAATCAACCGGGAGAGCCGTACACCGCGCTCGATGGAATCGTCGTACGCGAAGTGCAGTT
>CXWK01008648.1_pt1 | contig 10383 bp, 8 predicted proteins | sample 590851 | NCBI WGS metagenome assembly CXWK01 (sample SAMEA3498364, study PRJEB10139) | wastewater metagenome | biome: wastewater treatment plant; material: activated sludge | place: Denmark | collected 2014-08-01
AGCAACTTGCCAGCGCGACCGAGGCGCTTGTGTTGGCCGACATCACGCCCACCGATAAGGTACTGGAGAGAGCCACGGCGCTCGGCCGCTACATGGCGACCATCGACCCGCCGCCGCCGGAGGCCGCCGCTCCGGCGTTGGCGGCGCTGGCCCGCATGGCCGGGCCAATCCCGCCGGAGCGCCTGGGGCTCATCCTGGCCGGGGTGGCCGAAGGCCTGATCGACGCCGCGCGCAACGCCCAGGCCGGCAGCCGCAGTGCGCTGGCGCGGCAGAGCGAGCGCCTGCAACTGCTGCGCTCGACTCTGATGGGCATCCTGGCCGCCGAGTCCCTGGGCGACATCCTTGACATGTCGGCCAGGTTCGTCGATAGCGTCATCCCTAGCCTGTCCACGACCATCGTCACCTATGACTTCACGGCCGGTGAGTACATCGTGGAGAGCAGCACGCAGCCCGCGTTTGCCGTCGGTACGCGCCGCCCCATTACCCTGTGGGGCATGATCGACCGCTTGCGCCAGGGTCAGGCGTACTACGTTCCCGATGTCCAGGCGCGGCCAGGGTTTTTGCCCGGCCTTAATACCGTGACTCAGGTCGGCGGCCGTTCCTTTCTGGCCGTGCCCATGCTCTATCGCGGCGATCTCATCGGCGCGTTCACCATGGCGACCGAGCGTGTCTATGACTTCCAGGCCGATGAATTGGACATCGTTGGTGAGATCGCCACGGTCGTCGCCGTCGCCGTGCAGTACACCCGCACGTTGCAGGCAGAGCAGCAGGCGCGCGAGAACGAGGCCACCTTGCGCGATGTTGCCGCCAGCCTGACGCTGGGCCTCGACCTGGACGAAATCCTCGGCCGCATCCTGCATCAGCTGGAGCGCGTCGTTGCCTGCCACAGCGCGACCATCGTGCTCCTGGAAGAGGGTAAGCCAGTGCTGGCCGCGCAACGCGGGCTGCACAATACGGCCGACGAACTGGACGCCCTGTTGCTTGCCAGCCCCGAAAGCCTGGCCTGGGTGCTCAACACCGGCCAGCCGCGCGTCATCAACGACACGGGCCAGTTTGAGCACTGGAAAGTGCTGCCCGGCCTGGAGTTCATCCGGGCCTGGATGGGCGTACCTCTGTTGGTCAAGGGTGTCTGCATCGGCGCGCTGACCCTGGACCGCACCCGGCCTAACAGCTTCACACCCCAGGAGTATGAACTGGTCATGGCCTTCGCCCACCAGGCGGCCATCGCCATTGAAAACGCCCGCCTTTTCGGCGAGGCGCAGACCTATGCCATCCAGCTGGAAGCGCGCGTCCGCGAGCGAACCAGGGAGTTGGAGGCGCTCTACGGCATCACAGCCGCCACCGTTGAAGACCCCGACCTGGATAGCGTGCTGCGGCGCGCGCTGGAGTTGACGCTCCAGGCGTTCCGCTGCACGGCGGGCGCGATCTACCTATCGGCGGGCGGCGAGCGCTCCATGCACCCGGCGGCCTACCTGGACCGCAGCGAGGGGGAACTGAGCCGCCTGCTGGTCGAGCCGTCGGCCGCCGGCGGTCTGCTCAGCCGCCTGGCTCCCGACGGCGCGCCCTGGATCGTCGACGGCGATCTGCCCGCGATGCTCTTCGGCGATCTGACCCAGGCTCTGGCCGTGGCGCCTCTGCGCGCCCGCGAGGGCAGTCTGGGCGTACTGGTTCTGCTGAGCGAGGTGTCCGGCTGCTTTAGCAATGCGTCGCTGCTGCTGACGACCATCGCCGACCAGATCGGCGCCGCCGTGGAGAACTTTGAATTGCGCCAGAAGGCCCGCCAGGCGGCCATTCTCGCCGAACGCGACCGGCTGGCCCGCGAACTCCACGACGCTGTGACCCAGTCCATCTATGGCATCAGCTACTTCGCCGAGGCAGCCCGCGAATCGGCCCGCGCCGGCGAACAGGCCCAGGTCGAACGGCATCTACAGTCCATCTTGCAGACCAGTCAACGCGCGCTGGGCGAGTTGCGACTGCTGCTCTACGATCTGCGATCGGAAACACTGGCCCAACACGGCCTGGCCGGGGCGCTGGTCGAGCGGTTGCAATCGGTGGAGCAACGCGCCCAGATCGAAACCGAACTGCTCGTCGAGGGCGTCACGACACTACCAGTGGCGCTGGAGGAGGCGTTCTACCGCGTCGCCCAGGAAGCGCTCAATAACTCCATGCGCCACTCGCGGGCGCGGCGGGTCGAGGTCACGCTGGTGGCCCACCACGGCGAACTCAACCTGACCGTGCGCGACAACGGCACCGGCTTTCGTCTGCGCGACGCCGTCGGGCGCGGCGGCATGGGCCTGGACATCATGGAGCAGCGGATGCAGCAGTTGGGCGGCCACCTCAAAGTCACCAGCCGCCCCGGCCGGGGCACGCGTGTCGAAGCGCGCGCGCCCCTGGCCCAACCCGTGGGCGACCCGCGCCCGACCGGCGATCTTGCATTCAGGGGAGGAACCACTCATGACGACAGCCATTCGCATTCTGATCGTTGACAATGAGGCCATCGTGCGCGAAGGGTTGTGCGCGATGCTGGGCACGAAGCCGGGCCTGTGCGTCATTGGCGTGGCGGCCAACGGCAACGAGGCCATTCAGCAGTCGTTGCGTCTTCAGCCCGACGTCATCCTGATGGACCTCAGGATGCCGATTCGCGACGGGGCCAGCGCCATCCGCGAGATCATGGAGCGCCAGCCAGAGGCTCGCATCCTCGTCCTGTCGAGCTTTAGCGACGACGTGCAGAGCGCCGAGGCTATTCGCGCCGGGGCGGTGGGCTACATCCTGAAGAGCGCCCGGCCCGAGGAACTCGTCGCCGCCATCCAGCGCGCCTTCGCCGGCGAGTCGCCACTGATGACGTCGGCCGTGGCCCGCGATCTGCTGAAGCAGTTGGGCACGACGCCGGCCGAACCGACGCTGGCGACCATGCTGACCGACCGCGAGATGGAGATCGCCCGTTTAATCGCCAGGGGCCAGGGCAACGGCGAGATCGCCGTCGCCCTGCAGATCAGCATCCGCACCGTGGGAACCCACATCAGCCACATCCTGGCGAAGGTCGGCGTGGACAACCGCACCCAACTGACGCTGCTGATGTTGCGCCAGGGGCATGCGTCGCTCTATGACAACGATCTGGCCTACGGCTCGGTGTAGTAGCCCATGCCGACGACGCCCGGACCGACGTTGGCGCCGATGACCGGCGTCAGTTCGTTGATCAGCAACTCCTCCGGATGGGCGTTTTCGCGCACCTGCTGGGCGATGTAGGCGGCGTCTTCCGGGGCGCGGGCGTGGATGACCCCAGCGTGGACGTGCTGCTTGCCCTGCATCTCGCCCAGGACAACATCGAGCATGTGGCGAATGGCCTTCGTCTTGGTGCGAATGGAGGCCAGCGGCTCAATCCGGCCGTTGTCCAGGTGGAGCACGGGCTTGATCGACAGCACCGAACCGACCAGCCGTTTCGCGCCGCCGATGCGGCCGCCCTTGTGCAGATACTCCAGCGTATCGACCACGAATAGCACGCGCATCCGCGGCACCAGCGTGCGCACGTGCTCGGCCACGGCCTTGTAATCGTGGCCTTCGGCGGCATAGCGCGCGGCGGCCACGGCCAGCAGGCCCAGCCCCAACGACGCCGAACGCGAATCGACAATCTCGATCGGGTAATCGCCCATCCCCTGCGCCCCCAGATGGGCCGATTGCAGCGTACCGCTCAGGAACTCGGAGACGAAAATGGCGACAATGCTCTCCGCGCCCTCGGCCACTGTCTTGAAGTGCTCAGTAAATTGGCCCGGCGCGGGCTGCGAGGTCTTCGGCAGCTCCTTGCTGCTGGCTAGGCGATTATAGAACTCCTCGGTGCTGATGTCGATCTGGTCCAGCAGGCTGCGGCCTTCCCAGTTGAGGATCTGCGGAATAACGTAGATATTGTGCTCGGCGATGGTCTCCGGCGTCAGGTTAGCAACACTGTCGGTTACGATGGCAACTTTGGCTTTGGACATGAGGTCCTCTTTCTCCTTGCATGTATTCAGCGGCCCTGGCCCGGCTATCCCGACCGGACGACCGCGCCGCGCTGTGGAATAGAACACCAGATGGGGACGATAGAAACGGTGCAACGGTCACATATAAACAAAAGACGTATGAAACCTCAGCAAATGACCGATGTACCCACCAGCCGGATTTGCTATGCTATCGTAGTGTGAATTGCTGGGAACATTCGCACCCGGGGTGAATTCAGTCGCATAAGAACCTGGTGGAAAGCCGCCAGGTTTTCTCGTTCTTCTGACCCACTTTTGATTGCACATCAGCCCGCGGCCGCCATAATCGGCCTGTGAACAGCATCACCTATATCGGCCACGCCACCCTGCGCGTCCAGTTGGGCGACGTGCGGCTGCTGACCGATCCCCTGCTCACCGCGCGCGTGGCCCACCTGCGCCGCACGACGGTTGAGCCACAGGTGAACGGCCCGGAACTGGACGCCATCCTCATCTCCCATCTTCACGTCGATCACTTGCATCTGCCGTCACTGCGACGGCTGGGGCGCGGCCGGCGGCTGATCGTGCCGCGTGGCGCGGCGGCGTTCCTGGCCCGCCTGGGGTTCCATCACGTCGATGAACTGTCACCCGGCGACACTGTCACGCTCAAGGGCGTGACCATCGAGGCCACCCCGGCCCACCACCCCGGGCGCGACATGCCCGGCCGGCCGCACACGCGCGCCCTGGGCTATGTCATCCACGGCCGCCGCCGCGTCTACTTCGCCGGCGACACCGACCTGTTCCACGGCATGGCCAACATCGGCCTGACGGCCGCCGGGCGCCACCTTGACGTCGCCCTGCTGCCTGTCTGGGGCTGGGGGCCGTGGCTGGGGGTGGGCCATCTCGATCCGCACGAGGCGGCGCGGGCGCTAGAGCTGTTGCGGCCGTCGCTGGCCATTCCCATCCACTGGGGTACCTACTTCCCGCTGGGGTTGCGGCGGCTGCTGCCGGCCGTGCTCCACCGGCCGCCGCGTGCCTTCGCCCACTTCGCCGCCCACCTCGCCCCCCAGGTCCGCGTCGCCGTCCTCGATCCGGGCGAGACGCTCGAACTGGGGGATGAGGGATGAGAGATGGGGATGGAAGACGATACAGCCCACCGACCAACGACTACTGACCACTGACCGCTGCTTACTCCCCACTCCCTGCCTTCACCAACGCCCTGACCATCCCCGCCACGTCCTTGCTGCGCACCAGCGACTCGCCGATCAGCACGGCATCGACCCCGGCGTCGCGCATGGCGCGCACGTCGTCGGGCGTCTTCAGGCCGCTCTCGCCGACCACGACGATCTCCGGCGGGATGAGGGCGCGCAGGCGGGCAGTGTTGCCAAAATCGACCTCGAACGTTTGCAGATCGCGGTTGTTGACACCGATCAGCTCCGGCCCCAGCGGCAGCACGCGGGCCACTTCCTCGGCGCTGTGGACTTCGATGAGCGTGGCCATCCCCAGCCGGCGGGCCAGGGTTGATAACTCGGCCAGGTCGCCGTCGCCCAGCACGGCGGCGATGAGCAGGATGGCATCGGCCCCGGCGACGCGGGCTTCGTAGACGTGGTAGGGGTGGAAGATGAAGTCCTTGCGCAGCACGGGCAGGCGCACCGCCTCGCGCACGTCGCGCAGGTGCTCCAGCGTGCCCTGGAAGTGGCGCGTGTCGGTCAGCACGGAGATGGCCCGCGCGCCGGCCCGCTCATAGAGTCGCGCCAGTCGCACCGGGTCATAGTCGCGGACAAGCAACCCCTTGCTGGGCGACGCCTTCTTGCACTCGGCGATGAGAGCCACACCGGGGGCGCGCAGGGCGGCGACAAAATCGCGCGGCGGCGGGGCCACCGCGGTCATGGCCCGCAGGTCGGCCAGCGGCGTCTCGGCCATGAGCTTAGGCAGCCGCTCACGGTGGTGGGTCATGATCTCGTCGAGGATTTCGCCGCGACGTTTGGCGAGGTTGGTAACGCTCATGGTGATTCCGTTTACTGTGATCGCGATGCGTCAGCGATTTTCCTTATCATCGATTCGATTTCCATCATGAGCGCGGTATCACAACCAGTGTGGACTGTAGGATAGAACAGTGCTGCCGGCGAAGAAAATAAACGAATCGCCCGCCTCGCCGGTCATTATACCACACTGCATCATCCTTCTCAGGCAGAGCGAAAGCTGTGAGTCGTCATTATCCAACGCTCCAGTGCGTATAGCGCCCGTCCATCATCAATGGCCTCGGCCGCCGCCGCCAGCCCCGCCGCCCAATCGCCCGTCTCCAGGCTGAGGGCCGCGGCGGCGTTGAGCAGGACGACGTCGCGCCGTGGGCCGCGATCCTCGCCCGACAGCACGGCGCGGGTGAGGGCCGCGTTCTCTTCCGGCGTACCGCCCAGCAGCTCGTCCAGCCCGGCGCGCGCCAGACCGACCTCGGCCGGGTCGAAGTCGAAGGTCGTCACCTCACCGCCGCGCAGGGCGCTGATGCGATTGACGCCGGCCGTCGATAGCTCGTCCAGACCGCCTGCGCCGTGGACAACGTAGGCCGCGCGGCTGCCCAGCGTCATCAGCACGCGGGCCAGCGTCTCGGTCAGCGCCGGGTCATAGACACCCATGAGCTGGTGGGTGGCCCCGGCTGGATTGGTCAGCGGGCCGAGCAGGTTGAAGATGGTGCGCTGGCCGATCTCGCGCCGCGGGCCGATGGCGTGACGCATGGCCGGGTGGTGGTTGACGGCGTAGAGGAAGCCGATGCCCATGCGCTCGATGCACTCGGCCACCTGTGGCGCGGTCAGATCGAGGTTGCCGCCCAGCGCCAGCAGCAGGTCGGCCGAGCCGCTGCGGCTACTGGCGGCGCGGTTGCCGTGCTTGGCCACGCGCCGCCCGGCCGCGGCGACGACGAACGCCGCCGTGGTCGAGATGTTGAAGGTGTGCTTGCCGTCCCCGCCCGTGCCGCAGGTGTCGATCAGCGCGTCGTCGCCGTCGGCCACGTGCACCGGGATGACGTGGCGACGCATGGAGTGGGCGCTGCCGGCGATCTCGTCCACCGTCTCGCCCTTCATGCGCAGCGCGGTCAGATAGCTGCCGATCTGGGCCGGGCTGGCCGCGCCGTCCATGATCGCGTCCATGGCCGCCTCGGCCTCGGCGTAGGTCAGGTCGTAGCCATTGATGACCTGGGCGATGGCGTGCTTAAGGGGCATGAGTCGCGCTCCCGACGGCCATGTGGCGCGCCGCGTCGAAGTAGCCCTCGGCTATGGCGTCGGTCACCAGGGCGCGGGCCAGAGCGGCGATGGCCGGAGCGCCCGGCTCGATGTAGGCGGCGATGCCCATGACCTGCTCGCTGCTGATGCTGTTCTGCTGCCAGGTGCGCCCCTCGCTCAGGTAGTTGTGGAGGACGGGCATGAAGCGGTCGAGCGCGGCGGCGAAGCGGGCTTCGGGCGTCTCGCGCCGCTCGAACTCATCCCAGGCGGAGCGCATCTCGGCCGCCTGCTCTGGCGGCAGGAGGCCGAAGAGTCGCGTGGCCGCGCGTTCCTCGCGTTCAGCCTTGTCCAGCGCGCCGGCCGTGTCAAAGAAGAAGGTGTCGCCGGCGTCGATCTCCACGATGTCGTGGATGAGGGCCATGCGCACGACGCGGGCCAGGTCGACCGGCTCGGCGGCATAGTCGGCCAACACCAGCGCGGCCACGGCCAGATGCCAGCTATGCTCGGCCGTGTTCTCGTTGCGGTCCGTGCCGGGCAAATAGGCGCGGCGCAGGACGTGCTTCAGCCGGTCGATCTCCACCAGAAAATCGATCCGGCGCGCCAGGGATTCATCGTTCATGAGCGTCTGCTTCATACTGCTTCACCTCGCCAATCGAGGGATTATACTCCGGCGCGCTGGCGACTCAAGCCCAGGAGGAGAGTTTCGATAAGGGGTGAACCTCATATGGACACTTTGCCATCGCTCAATCGCTATTCCGGTCGCGCGCGGCGGGTCATGCTCGCGGCGCTGCCGGCCCTGCTGTTGCTCGTGGCCGGTCTGGCCGTCGCCCACGCCGACGACGAGAACGCACGCCGCACCTATCGCCAGTTCATGCCGATGGCCGCGGGCAGCAAGCAACCGCCGCCGCTGAACTGCGATCTGCCGGACACCAACTACCCCTCGCTGAGCGTCATCGGCGACCCGTTGACCGTCGATCCCGACACCAACCCCAACCTGAACCTCGGCTATCGCGGCTATGAGCGTGTCAACGCGCCGCGCCAACTGGTGACGCTTGGCCCGGTGCACGACGCCAATGCGCCACAACTGCCGGGTATGTTCGCCGACCGGCGCACGCCGGCCATCACCAATACCTATCAGCGCTACAACTGGGATAGCGACTGCGGGTGCCCATCGGGTATCGAGTCGCGCTGGGAGGCGACGGTGTTGGGCCTGGGCACACAGCGCGGCGAGACGATCTACACGCCCGACTCCGGCTATGACATCGAGGGCGGCCATGAGTACCTGGTGCTCTACGCCGGGGAGACGGATCTGACACTCCACATCGGCCGCGAAGACGAGTTCTTCGGCTACGTCATCCACATCGATGGCGTGTGCACCGACCCCGACCTGCTGGCCCTCTATCGCCGGCTCCACGCCGAGGGGCGGAACTCGCTGCCGGCGCTGCGCGGCCATCAAGCGTTTGGTGTGGCCGTGGGCAAGGAAATCCAGGTCGCCGTGCGCGACACGGGCAGCTTCATGGACCCCCGCTCGCGCAATGATTGGTGGCAGGGAAGATAATTTCGTTATTGGTGAGAGATCGTTGTTTGCTGTTGGCNNCAAGCGTGGGCAAGACGGTAGTATTGACGGGTTATTTGGCAGAAACAGGGAAAATGCCACGGCCGACCGCCGCCGCAGTTTCACCACCATAGGAGTTTGAAGCAGGAAATGAAGAAGAGTTTTGCGGTTACCGTGTGGGCACTGCTGCTCACGATTGCGCTGCTGCTGGCAGCTTGCGGGCCGGCCGTGTCTGTAGAGGAAGCGACGCGCGTCGCCGCCGGCGAGACGGCCGAGACCGAGGAAACAACGACCGAGGAAACAACGACCGACGAGACGGCGACGGACGAAGAGCTGAGCGTTGAGTTCCCCACACCGATGCCCATTCCGACCGTCGAAGGCGATTCGACCGAGACCGATAGCGGCCTGATCTACATCGAAACCCAGGCCGGCGACGGCCGCACCCCAGAAGAGGGCGACATCGTGACGATGAACATCGTCGGTTACCTGGAAGACGGCACGATCTTCGCCGACACCGTGGCCGAGGGCCAACCCATCACCGCCACGGCCACCGACGAAGACCTGTTCGCCGGTTGGAAAGAAGGTCTGTTGCTGATGCAGGAAGGCGGTAAGGCCCGGCTCATCATCCCGCCCGATCTGGCCTTCGGCGCAGAGGGTGCCGGCGGCGTCATCCCGCCCGATGCCACGGTGACGATGGACGTGGAGCTACTCACTGCCGTGGCCCCGCCGGAGCCGACAGCCGTTGACGACGCTGACCTGACTGAGACCGACACCGGCCTGCGCTACTTCGACATCACCACTGGCGAAGGCGACATGCCCGTCGAGGGCCAGGAAGTGGTCGTGGACTACGTCGCCTGGCTGGAAGACGGCACGTTCATCGCCTCGTCCGTCGATCAGGGCGAGCCGCTGACGTTTGCCCTGGGCAGCGACGCGGTCTTCGCCGGCTGGGAAGAGGGCGTCATGACCATGCAGAAGGGTGGCAAGCGTTACCTGGTCATCCCGTCCGATCTGGCGCTGGGCGCGGAGGGCGGCGGCCGCGTTCCGCCCGACGCCATACTGATCATGGAAGTCGAACTGATCGACGTGCTGCCCATCGTCCTGCCGACCTCGGTCGACGAAGGTGACTTCACCGTCACCGAGAGTGGCCTGAAGTACTACGACCTGGTCGAGGGCGACGGGGCCGAGGCCACGGCCGGCAGCAGCGTCACGGTCAACTACACCGGCTGGCTGACCAACAACGTCAAGTTCGACAGCTCGCTCGACAGCGGCACGCCGTTCACCTTCACCCTGGGCACCGGCGGGGTCATCCCCGGCTGGGACGAGGGCGTGGCCGGCATGAAGGTCGGCGGCAAGCGCCAACTGGTCATCCCGTCCGAACTGGGTTACGGCGAAACCGGCGGTGGCACGATTCCGCCCAACGCGACGCTGATCTTTGAGGTGGAACTGCTGGACGTGACGGAAGCGCCGACAGAGTAGGCTAGGTCTTTAGCCCACCCAATAGTCAATGAGGAGCGTCGCGCTGTGCGCGACGCTCCTTTTCTATTTCGCAGTGAAGGAAGACGTGGGTAACCAACCCGCGCTACAAGTTACATCAGCCCTTGCATCAAGCCCGCCAACACCTCTCGCCCCGGCCGTGTCCGCGCTTCGTCCAGCGACGACAGCGACG
>CXWK01022343.1_pt1 | contig 10383 bp, 6 predicted proteins | sample 590851 | NCBI WGS metagenome assembly CXWK01 (sample SAMEA3498364, study PRJEB10139) | wastewater metagenome | biome: wastewater treatment plant; material: activated sludge | place: Denmark | collected 2014-08-01
GGAGCCGGTGCGCCTGATCCAGCAGGGTGCCGATTCGCTTGATCCCGATCTCCCGGCGCGTCGGTCCCGCATAGCGGGCCGCCTCGGCCCAGATCGCCCGGAGTGCGGTCTCGGTCGCGACGCCGTTCACGACGATCACGTCGTGGGGCCTGAGATCTCGGAGCCGGTGGACCTGGGCCAGCGGTGTCGTGGCGCTGGAGAGCCCCCGAGGTCGCGCCACGAGGACCGTGGCGAGGTTGAAGCCGCTCATCCCGAGCCAGGCCAGGGCCGACGTGGCATGGAGCACCGCTCCGGGGCTGGCGTCGAGGACGGCGGCGAGGACTCGTTGGGTCTCCGTCAGCGGTGCGGCCGCAGATCGGACCACTCGGTCACCGGCCGGCAACCAGCGCGCGCTGCGGATCGCTCGCCACCAGTGCCGTGAGTCGAGGCCCATCTCGGGGAGGTGGAACCGGGCCACGAGCCCTTCATGGCTCGCCGAGACGGATTGGAAACGTGCTTCCCAGTGCATGGACGGGCTCCTGGTCGAGCCCCTCCCACTCGGAGCATCGCGGACCTGTCAAGCCCCGTTCTGGGTACGGCGTTGTGTCGTGGAGAACACGGGGGTGTGCCCAGAAGCGGGAGCGGCTGTTCTGGGTACGGGGTTGTGTCGTGGAGAACACGGGGGTGTGCCCGGAACGGGCAGGATCAGGGGGTGGCCAGGGTCGTGCTCGTGGAGCCGTACTACGGGGGGTCGCACCGGGCGTGGGCGGACAAGCTGGTGGCCCACTCGCGGCACGAGATCCACCTGGTCACCCACGACGCCGCCTACTGGCGGTGGCGGCTGCGGGGCTCGGCCCTGACCTTGGCCGAGGATGTCGAGGCGGTCATCGACCGTCACGGGCCACCCGATCTGCTGCTGGCTACCGACATGGTCCACCTGGCCGCACTCGTCGGGTTCCTGCGCCGGGTCCTGGGCGACGCCGCGGTGGCGCTCTACCTGCACGAGAACCAGCTCACCCATCCCGTGGGGCCCCGGGACCGGCCCGACGAGGGTCTGGCGCTGGCCAACTGGCTGTCGATGGCCGTGGCCGACCGGGTGTTGGTGAACTCCGAGGCGCAGCTGGCCGATCTCCGGTCGGCGCTGCCGGTCCTGCTGGGGCGGGCCCTGGATCACGGTCACGCCCACCGCCTCGACGAGGTGCTCGGCCGCTGCGAGGTCCTTCCCGTGGGTGTCGAGCTCACGGGGATCCGGCCGGACGGGCACCCGGTCCCGGAGGCGCCACTGATCGTGTGGAACCACCGCTGGGACCACGAGAAGCGGCCGGACCGCCTGTTCTCGGTGCTCCACCGTCTGGCCGACGAGGGCGTGGCCTTCCGCCTCGCCCTGGCCGGGGAGAACCTGCGGTTCGACCCCCAGGAGTTCGACGCCATCCGAGCGCGCCTCGGTGACCGGGTCGTCCACGTCGGGGTGCTCGACCGGGCGGGCTACCACCGCCTGCTGGCGTCCTCGGATGTCACCGTCAGCACCGCCGAGCACGAGACGTTCGGGATCGCAGCTGTCGAGGCCATGGCCGCGGGCTGTGTGCCCCTGCTGCCCGACCGGTTGAGCTACCCCGAGATCGTCCCGGACCGGTGGCACGACACCGTCCTCTACGGGGAGGGCGAGCTGCGGGACCGCCTGCGGGCCGTGCTGACCGACCTGCCCGCCGCCCGAGCCGGGGTCGACGGCCTCGCCGAGTCGATGCGCCGCCACGACTGGTCCGTCCTGGGGCCGCGGTATGACGACGCGATCGACCGGCTCGTCAACGGACGAGGGGCTGGGCCTTCGCCAGGAGGACCCGGATCTCGGCCATGACCAACTCCGCGTTGGCGCGGTGGTCCTTGCCGGTCAGCCACATCGGCTCGTCGGCGACCCAGCACACGACGGTCTTGCGCCGGAAGGGGTTGGCCCGGGGGAACCGACAGCCCACCGGAGCGACCCGCTCGGTGCCGGCGAGGGCGGCCGGGACCACGGGTTGGCCGTCCCGAGTGGCCAAGCGGGACACCCCCGTGTGGGGCCGACCCGTCGAGATCGGGTGGTCGGGGTCCCAGTGGATCCTGCCCTCGGGCATGACCAGGATGGGGATGCCGTCGTTCAGGGCCGTCCACGCCGCATCGAGCGCCTGGCCCCCGCGGCCGTCGCGGTCCACCGGAATGGCCCCGATCCCGCGGGAGCACAGGCCCACCAGACCGTTCTCGACGTAGCGACGCTCGACCAGGAGGCGGGGATGGTGGCCGAAGTGGTGCAGGCAGATCAGACCGGCGATGACGTCGAACATGCTGCGGTGGTTCGCGGCGATGACGCCGGTGCGCAGTTCGGTGGCGCAGCGACCCCCGTGGTACTCGAAGCGCACGAAGGGCGCGCTGAGGATCCGGAAGAACACCGCCAGCCCGGCGAGGACCCGTTCGGGCGTCAGCCAACGCCTGCCGTTCGCCCGTGCGGTGGTGATCGCCGTACTCCTTCCCGAGGGCCTCCTAACCTACGCGACGAACTCGTGGGATCGTCCCCCGACCGGGAAGGGTGCTGATGTCTGATTCGCCTGCCGCACGGCTGGAACGATGGTCCCCGGTGGACGCCCTGCGCATCGTCGTCAGCGCCACGGTCCTCCTCGTCATCCTGCTGGTCGACCGGCTGTTCGGCGACGACCTGGTCTCGTTCATCTCTGATGTGTTGGCCGGGTTCCGCACCATCGACGAGGACGTGATCCCTGTGATGGCCGTGTTCGCGCGGGTCGCCACGCTGGGCGTGCTCGGGGTCGGCCTGGTCTCGGCCACCCTCCGGGGACATTGGCGCTTCCTGCTCACCGCCGCCGCCGGGGCCGCTGTGGGTGCGGGGTTGGTCACCCTGGTCGACGGCCTCCTCGACGCGAGCGCGCCGGCGGTGGTGACCGCCGACGAGTTCTTGGGGCCGCTCGGCCGATCCGACTTCCCGACCGTCGCCGGGCTGGCCGCCATCACGGGTGCGGTGGCGGCCGGGGTGCCGTGGTTCGGACGGCGGGAGCGCCGGATCGGATGGGCCCTGGTGGTTCTCCTCGCCTTCGTCCGGGCGTTCACCGAGCCGGTGTCGCTGCAGACCGTCGCGGCCCTGGCCTGTGGCGCGCTGGCCGGCGCCCTCGCCGATGCCGTCCTGGGCACACCGAGCCGTCGGCCCACGCAGGCCGCCGTGGTCGAGGGCCTCACCCGCAGCGGGGTGGTGCTGGCCGACCTGCACCCGGCGTCGGTTGACGCCCGGGGATCGACCCCCTACTTCGGCACGACCACCGACGACTCGGCCCTCTTCGTCAAGGCCCTCGGTGCCGATGAGCGCAAGGCCGATCTCCTGTTCCGTCTGGTCCGCACGGCCATGCCCCGGGACCTCGGCGACGAGCGGCCCTTCTCGTCGCTGCGCCGGGCCGTCGAGCACGAGGCCTTCGTGGCCCTGGCGGCGTCCCACGTCGGCGTGCGCACACCACCGCTGGCGGCGTTCGCGTCGGCGGAGCCGGGAGGCTTCGTCCTGGCCTACGTGGCCATCGACGGACGATCCCTCGACGGCGTCGACCCCGCCGAGATCACCGATGACGTCCTGGCCGGGATCTGGGAACAGATGGGGATCCTCCGGCGCCACGGCATCGCCCACCGGGACCTGCGCCTGGCCAACGTCTTCCTGGCCGCGGACGGCGTCGTGTGGATGATCGACTTCGGCTTCAGTGAGCTCGCGGCCACTGACCTCCTGCTGGCCAACGACCTGGCCGAGCTGGTGCTCTCCCTGAGCCTGAAGGTCGGGCCCGAGCGGGCCGTGGCCGAGGCCCAGCGGGGGGTCGGCTCCGACGCGCTCAAGGGCGCGCTCCACCGCTTCGACCCGAAGTTCCTCAGCGGGGCGACCCGCACGGCCCTCAAGGAGCGACCCGAGCTTCTGACCGAGGTGCGGTCGCGCATCGAGACGGCGGCCTAGCCCTGCGCCGGACCCAGGCCCTGGCCCTCGCCGGAGCGGGGGCGACGGCCTTCGCCCTGTCCGCCCACTTCGCGGTGGACGAGGACCACCGCCGAATCGAGTCCCGGGTCTTCCATGTCGTCAACGGCTCGCCGGACTGGCTCTATCCGGTCCTCTGGGGCCCGATGCAGATGGGCAACCTGGTCGTCGGGGCGGTGGTGGCGCTGGTGGTGGCGCTGGTCGGGCGGCGTCCCACGGTGGCGCTGGCCGCGCTCGCGGCCGTCGGCCTGAAGCTGGTCGTCGAGCGGGTCATCCGGGACCGGATGACGGTGGCCATGGACCGCCAGCGCCCCGGGACGTCGCAGGTGGGCGCCGTGCTCCGGGGCGACGTCCCGGCGGAGGGGCACAGCTTCCCGTCCGGCCACGTGATCCTGGTCGCCGCCCTGGCCGCGGTCCTCACCCCGATGCTCCCGCGACGGTGGACGGTCCTGCCGTGGGCCGCCGTGGGGCTGGTGGGGTTCGGTCGGGTGTACGTCGGAGCCCACAATCCCCTGGACGTGACCGCGGGCTTCGGCATCGGCTTGAGCGTGGGCTCGCTGCTGGACGTGGTCCTGGAAGGCGAGAACGAGCACTGGTCCCGGAGTTGAGCGACCCGGTCGGCCCTTCGGACGCTCCCCCGGGTAGCAGGCCCTTCTGGTCGAGCCGGTACAGCAGGCCCAACGAGGGGAAGATGAAGAGGACGGCCAGGCCGGTGCGACCAGCACGGCGCCGAGGGTCCCGTCGGGCGCGGCACCGTCGGCTACGGTCAGCGATCCTGACCGCTGCCGCTGCCGCCGCCGATGAACGGTACGAGCGCGGTCATGTCTTCGACTGAGGACACATCGACGTCGACAGCGAGGAGCACGGTCATGTCTACGTCTGAGGACACATCGACGTCGACGGTGAGGACCACGGTCGTCACGCTGGCGACCGTGACCGTGTTGGTCGTGATCTTCGCCGTGTGCCTGGTGAGCGCGATCCAGCTCCTCGCGCCCAGGGACATGGCGTTCGGGGTCACGGGGCCGTCCCCGGTGGTGGACGCGGTGCAGGAGGAGTACTCCCTCGACATCACCACGTACGCGAGCGAAGCCGATCTCATGGCGGCGGCCGAACGCGGTGACATCTATGGGGGGTACATCCCCGGGTCCTCATCGGCTGACGTCCTCGTGACGGTTCCCGCCAAGAGCTTCTTCGGCGAGGTGTACGTCCGGGCCGGCTTCGCCAAGGCGGCGATGGACGGTGGCACGACGTTCACCACCACGACGGTCGCGGATCTCCCGCTCGCGGACCGGACCGGGAGTGTGGTGGGACTGCTCCTCCTGCCCACCCTCATCGGGGGCTACATGATCGCCTCGCTGCTGTTCTCGGCCAGCCAGACCGCAGTGGCGCGGGGGCGGATCCCGATCGTCCTGGCGTTCTCATTGGCCGTCGCGCTCATCACCGGCGTTGTGGCCGGCCCCATTCTGGGCGCGTTCCCGACGACGAAGCTTTGGTCCCTGGTGCCGTGCTTCGCGCTCGTCACCGCTGCGGTCGGGTTGGCGGCCGTGGCGATCCAGGGCCTCCTCGGCAAGGCGGGCACCCTGGTCGTCGCCGTGCTGTTCATCATCGTCGGCGGCTCTGGAGCGGGAGGGACCGGGCCTGCCCTCCTGCCCACGTACTGGCAGCGCATCGGGGTGCTCTTCCCACCCCGCCACGCCATTGAGCTCTATCGCAACGTGCGCTACTTCGACGGGAACAACATCGGTTGGCCCATCGCGGTCCTTGCCGCGTACGCGCTCGGGGGGATCGCGGTGATCTTGCTGATCGAGCGCCGCCGGAAGACCGACGATGCTCCTGTCGCCACTGCGGCCGCCCCCGCCGGGGACGGCGAGCCAGGCCGGCGACGCTTGGTGGCCAAGAACCTCGTGGCCCCGGTCGGCTTCGCCCTCGTCCTCACGACCTTGTTCGCGGTCAACTACATGAGCTCGGGTCACTCGCCGGTGGCCGAGGGCATGCCCTTCGGGGTGGTGGGATCGACCTCGTTGGCCGACGCCGCGCAGGACGACGTGCTGTCCTTCGACCTCACGACCTACCCGGACAAGGCGGCCGCGACCCAGGCCATGAACCGCGGCGAGATCTATGGCGCGGTGCTGATGGACCACTCGCCGATCGAGGTCTTCGTCGTCAACACGATCAGTGACGTGTCGCCGCTCGACATCGCCGCGAACTTCGAGGCGGCGGCCGAGGACCAGGGCGAGACGATCAAGGTGAAGGCGCACGCCCCCACCCCCCTGGCGCCGAAGGATCCGTTCGCGTTGGTGATCTCCACCCTGCTCGTGGCCCTCCTGGTCGGTGGCTACATGGCGGCGGCGCTCCTCACCACGGCGGTCGGCTCGGCGTCGGCTCGGTGGCGGGGCCTGTGGCTCGCCGGGTTCGCGTTCGCGACGGGCCTCGTGGTCGACGTGGTCGTCACCTATTGGCTCGAGGGACTGCCGTCGAGCTCGTTCTGGATCGTCTGGCCGATCCTGTCGCTGATCATCCTGGTCGTCGCCCTCTTCGCCGGGCTGCTGCGACGGGTGCTCGGCCCGGCCGGGATCGTCGTCACCTTGATCGTGGTGCTGCAGTTCGGCAACCCGTCGTCGGGGGGCGCCAACGGCGTGCCCTACCTGCCCTCCTTCTGGCAGGACATCGGCCCGTTCCTTCCGCCCCGCAACGCCTATCTGCTCCTGCGCAACACGGTCTACTTCGACGGCCATGGGATCGGTCAGCCGCTCACGGTGTTGTTGGTCTACACGGTGATCACCGCAGTGATCCTCGGGTTCCTCGACTGGTTCCGGTCACCCGAGTTGGCGGTCCCCGGGCTGGACGACGAGTCTGCTGCTGCTGCGGCCGCCTTGGCCGCTCCTGTGGGGCCATTGGCCTGATCCCGACGTGACCCGGAGCGGTTCACCCATGACGGGCACCGCGTCGTGATCGCGAACGCCTCACCTGAGGGGCTCCATCGGTGGACCCGGCGGTCCGGCATGAGGCGGAGCGTCAGACGTAGTCGTTGCGCCGGAGCCACTGGAAGGCGAACCAGCCCCAGATCGGCGTCAGGTAGGTCGTGAACATCCGGGCGGTGAAGGTGGCGGCCACGGCCTCGGCCTGGGGGATCCCCGCCGCGGTGAAGCCGGCGATCATGCCCGCCTCGACGACGCCCATGCCGCCGGGGACCGGTGCCGCGCCGCCGATGAAGGACGCGAACGAGTTGATGATCACCAGTTGCAGCAGGGGCAGGGACTCGCCGTAGGCGTGGAGGGCGGCGCCGAGGACCATGGCGAAGAGGAGTTGGGAGATCAGGTTCCCGCCGAAGAGCTCGAGGGCTTTGCGGGGCGTGGACAGGACGCCGCTGATGTTGTCCCAGGCCTCCTTGATCTGGTGGGTGATCAGCTCGGCGACTTTGCGGCGGAGTCGGGGGATGACCAGGACGGCGACCACGGCCACGCCGCCGGCGATGACGAGGGCGTACAGCCAACCCGGGGGCCCGGAGCCGTCGGTGTCGATGTCGAAGGAGGAGCCGGTGACCAGGAGGCCGGTGACCACCAGGGTGATCTGGACGACGAACCCGGCGGCCGAGTTGAGGACACCGGAGCTGACCGCGAGCGTCGGCGGGAGCCCCTGCTTCTGGAAGAAGCGGATCGACAGGGTCGCGTTGCCCGCCGTTCCACCGACCAGGCCGGTGAAGGCCTGCGCGAACTGGACCACGGTCACGGGGCGGAGGGGCAGCGTGGTGGCGACCGCGCCGAGCATGGCGAAGGCCTGGCTGAAGGGCGGGAGCTGGGCGATGAGCGCGGTGGCCACCACCCATTCCCAGATGGCGCCCTCGAACACGTCGCCCATGGCCGCCACCCCGGCCAGCTGGACCACGAGGAGGTACAGGCCCAGGAGGAAGGCGGCGGCCAGGAAGATGCCGCCGAGCGAGAACCGTCGCAGCGCGGCTAGCTCCGGCGGCTCGGTCCGGGTGAGAACCGACCCTTCCGCCCGCAGGTCGGCGAGCAACGTCTTGAGGTCCTCGATCGTCGATCGGGACCGGCTGGAGAAGGCGGCCGGCTCCAGGTAGGAGAGGAGCCCGGCCAACCCGTCGTCCCCGCGCGCCCGCCGGCCGGCCGCGAGGGAGCGGTCGATGCCGACGAGGTCGGCGGTCACCACCAGGAGCTGGGCGCCGTCGAGGGCCATGTGGTCGGCGGGGGCCGAGGTCTCCGACCGGTCCATCCGGACCAGGCCCGTTCTTCGGCCACTGGGGTCATCCAGGTCGACGACGACCCGATGGGCGGTGATGTCGCCGTGAGCGATGCCCGCGGCGTGCAGGCGGTCCAGGTTGGCCCAGGCGTCATCGAGCACAGCGTCGCTGATCTGCTCGGTCGCCAGATTGGCCAACGGCCGCCCGGGCGGGTTCCGGACCACGAGCAGGGCGTCGTCCCGGGCACCGGCGATGCCGACCGCCAGGAGGTCGGGGACCATGGCGCCACTCCGTTCGGCCAGGAGGAGCACGAGGGCCTGGTGCTCGACCTGCTGGCCTCGGCGCAGGGTGACCGTGGGGCCGGTGTCCTTGTACCAGACGGAGCGCCACAGCTTGGCGAAGAGGCGGGCGTCGGTGCTGTCCCGCCCGACGACCTCGACCGCCAGCCGGTCGTCGGTGGCGCTCACGAAGGCGGTGTGGCCCCAGGACTGCTCGGGGGCCAGGGCGAGCCCGTCGCTGGGAACACCGAGCTCTCGCAGGGATCCCGCCACCTGGTGGACGGCCGGGGTCCCGCCGGGTGAGCCGAGGGCGAAGTGGGCGATGGCCGCGGCGCCCCAGGAGAGGACCACGCTGGCCAGGACCGACACCGGAAGGCCCTCGGCCAGGTAGACGGCGGCGATCGACGACAGCCAGAAGACCACCTCGACCATGCGGCGGGTGGGCCGGGTGAGGTAGGGGCGGGCGGCGAGGAGGACGGCGATGGAGGCGGCGAGGGGGACGACGGGGAAGTCCGGGCTGTGGCCCCCGAGATCGGTCCCGCTGGCCTTCAGGGCCTGGGTGATGTCCACGAGGCCGGACAGCGCCGCCCCGACGCCCAGCGCGATGGTGAAGGCAACGGCCAGGGTGAGCAGGAGGCGCCACCGGCGGGCCACCAGGGCGCTGACCACCAGGACACCGGCGACGACCCCGGCAAGCCGGTAGAGGACCTCGAAGAGACCACGGAGGCCGTCGGGCAGCGCGGCCACGACGGCGAACACGTTCGCCTCGAGGGTGGTGATGGTCTTGGCGCTGACCGAGATGGCTGCGATGACGACCACGGCGGTCGCGGCGCGTCCGATGTCGCTGGGCCGCCGCCGCACGGCGCCGGGCGCCACGATGCCGAAGACCGAGGACGTCCACCGACGCCGGATCACCGACGTGAGGACCGGGAGGAAGCCCTCTGGCGCCTCGCCGGACCCGGGCGGATCGGTGCCCGTGTCGCCCTCCGGTGCCCCCCTCACCCCGCCGTGACTAGCAGACTTTGCCCCGCTTGTGGGGCTCGTGGGCCCCTCGGGTGGGGGCCGCGGGCAGGGTTGCCCCGAGCTCCTCGCCCGCCCGCCGGAAGTCGGCCACGAGGATGTCGGCCATGTCTGCGCTCAGGCCCTCGCGGACGACCACCCGGATGACCGAGACGTGGTCGGCGTCGGCGGCCAAGGTGTAGGCGGGCACGATCCAACCCCGCTCCTTCATCTTGGCGCTCAGATCGTAGGCGGTGAACCCGGCGTCGTCGGCCACCTTGGCGCAGACGAGCGGGAGGGCGTCGCCCTTGCTCATCCGCTCGAGGAAGGGGCTGGCGTCCACCAGCTCGCTCAGGTAGGCCGCCGTGTCCGACAGGCGGGTCATGACCTCCGTGTAGCCCTTCCGGCCCATCCGCAGGAAGTTGTAGTACTGGGCGATGATCTGGCTGGCGCCGCGGGAGAAGTTCAGGTCGAAGGTCGGCTGGTCGCCCCCCAGGTAGTTGGTGTGGAAGATGAGGTCCTCGGGCAGGTAGCTCTTGTCCCGCCAGAGGGCCCAGCCGACACCCGGGTAGACCAGTCCGTACTTGTGCCCGGAGGCGTTGATCGACTTCACGCGCGGGAGGCGGAAGTCCCAGGCCAAGTCGGGCTGGGTGAAGGGGGCGACGAAGGCGCCGCTGGCGCCATCGACGTGCAGCGGGACGTCGATGCCCGTGCGCTCCTCATAGGCGTCGAGGGCATCGGACAGCGCTTCGATGGGCTCGAACTCACCGGTGTAGGTGGAGCCGAGGATGCCGACCAGGCCGATCGTGTTCTCGTCCACCTGGGCCATGGCGAGGTCGACGTCGATGACCGTGCGTTCCGGGGTGATCGGGATCATCCGGGGCTCGACGTCGAAGTACCGGACGAACTTCTCCCAGCAGACCTGCACGGTCTCGCTCATC
>CXWK01015197.1_pt2 | contig 10381 bp, 9 predicted proteins | sample 590851 | NCBI WGS metagenome assembly CXWK01 (sample SAMEA3498364, study PRJEB10139) | wastewater metagenome | biome: wastewater treatment plant; material: activated sludge | place: Denmark | collected 2014-08-01
TCGTCGAAGCCGACGGCGGCGAACTTGCTGGCGCTGTAGTCGGTCATGCGCGGCACGCCGACCAGGCCGCCGGCCGAAGCAATGGTGACGATGTGGCCGTGGCCGCGGGCGATCATGCCCGGCAGGAAGCAGCGCGTGGTGCGGAAGAGGGCCAGGGTGTTGATGTCGAAGGTGCGACGGATGGCCTCGTCGGTCAGTTCCAGCAGTGGCTTGCCGGAAACGATGCCGGCGTTGTTGATGAGCACGTCCACACCGCCGTGGTCGGCCAGCACGCGGCGGGCGCTGTCGGTGATGTCGTCGGGGTTGCTCAGGTCGCACTGGTGGTAGGCGGCAGCGCGATAGCCCCAGCGCTCCAACTGCTCGGCCAGTGCCTCCAGCCCCGGCTGGTCAATGTCCCACAGGATGACGTTGCCGCCGCGGGCGGCGATCTTGTGGGCCATTAGCCGCCCGATGCCACTGGCGCTGCCGGTGATGAGTACGTTCTTGCCTGTCAGGGTGGTCATGGGCGTGTGCCTCCCGTGGGAATTGATTGGAAGGAATTGTAGCGCGGGATGGGGGGGATGCACACTTGAGGGCACCGGACAAGAATCCTGGGCTACTTGGCATTCCGCCGCGCTGCACTACAATACCCGTCGGCGTGGCTTGCGCGCCGACGGATGCCCGATGTTGATTCGACTCCAAGCCGCCAATCGGCGACAACCAGTTACTTTGCGCGAGGATGCCATCAGCCGCGACCATTTGAAACGCCTGACGTGGCTCGTCTCGGCCGCCACGGGCTTCTTCGTGCTGTGGGGGCTGTGGCGCTACGGCATTGCCGCCGACGCCGCCGATCGCTGGCCGGCATGGCTGGTCGAGCTGATGGGGCTGTTCACCGGCGCGGGGCTGATTACGCTGATCGTGTTGTGGGCGCTTGTCCTCTGGCAGCGGCGGGCGTCGAACGCGCCAACCCACGGCCCGCGCATGACGGTGGACGAGCTGTATGCCCTCAGCCCGCGCGCGTTCGAGCACTTCGTGGGTGAGCTATTCGAGCGGCGTGGCTACACCGTTGAAGTGCGCGGCCGGGCCGGCGATCTGGGCGTTGACCTGGCCCTGACCCGCGCCGACGGCCGTCGCGCCGTCGTCCAGTGCAAACGCTACCGCCACCAGGTTGGCCCCGACATCGTGCGCGAACTGTTCGGCACAATGGTCCACGAGCGCGCCTTCCACGGCTTTCTGGTCACCACGGCCGAAATCTCCGACGCTGCCCGCCAGTGGGCAGCCGATAAGCCCATTACCCTCATTGACGGCACCGCCCTGGCCGCCCTCAGCGACGACCTCAGAGCTTGAACGAACGACGAACGACGAACTACGAACGACGAACTACGAACTACGAACGCAACCAACGACCAAGGGCTAACGACTGAGCTGCTGACCTACTGAATACTGACCTACTGAATACTGACCTACTGAATACTGACCTACTGATCCACTGAATACTGGACACTACCCCCATGACAACCCACCTCCTCTTCATTCGCCACGCCCAAAGTATCTGGAACGCCCTCGGCCGCTGGCAGGGGCAGGCCGACCCGCCTCTGAGCGAAGGCGGGCTGGCCGAAGCGCGCCTGCTGGCCGAGCGTCTGCGCCGAACGGCGACAATCCACCACATCTATACCAGCGATCTGCAACGCGCGGCGGCAACCGCCGGCGTTGTAGCCGACGCGCTGGGCCTGCCGGTCACGCTTGACCCCGTCTGGCGCGAGCGTGGCATCGGCCAGCTAGAGGGACTGACGACGGACGAGATCGTCCTGAATTACCCCGAGTTCTGGGCGTCGCGCCTGACCGGCCCCCTGCACGCGCCCGGCGGGGAGTCGGTCGAAGAGGTCTTGGGCCGGGCGACTTTGGGCAGCAACCGACTGCTGGAGAGGCACGCCGACCAAACGGTAGCCATCTTCAGCCACGGCGGCATGATCCTGACCACGCTGGTGCATCTGCTGGGGCTGGGGCCGAGTGGCTTCGCCGTTCTCATTGGCGGAAGGCACACGGCCATCAGCGAAGTTATCGTCGAAGATGGGCACGCCCGTCTGCAACGGCTCAACGACTACGCCCATCTGGAGTTAGCCCTGGCCATCTAGCCAGACATCACCGCCTATCCGGCTGGCGGTCGCTGCGCCTTGGTCGCCTTGGCCACCCCTGCTATACTCCAGTTGTCCAGCATCATGATGCTCCACTATTCCACTTCGCCGCGCTTTGCCGATTACCGCCGCCACGCCGATGAGCTGGTGCGCGCTACGGTGGCCGCGGCCGATCCCGAAGCGGCCATCGGCCGCTTCCTGCGGCGCGACGGGCGCACGTTATGGATCGGCTCTGGCGCGGAGGCCGAGCCAATCGCTCTCGACCGGGGCCGCGTCTACCTCGTCGCCGCCGGCAAGGCGGCCATCCCCATGACGGCCGGTGCGCTGGCGGTGCTGGGCGAGGACGTGGCCGGCGGTGCGGTCATCGCCAAGGCCGGCGGGCCAGAGTGGCCGGCCGCCGCCGCTCACTGGCCGCTGGCCCTCTATCGCGGCGGCCACCCGCTGCCTGATGCCGGCAGCATGGCGGCCACAAAGGGCGTCGTCGAACTGCTGGCCGAGACGCAACCGGAGGATTCGGTGCTGTGCCTCATCTCCGGCGGCGCGTCGGCCCTGCTGACCCAGCCATTGTTGCCGCTGGAAGATTGGCGCAAGCTGGTCGAGGTCTTCCTAAAGAGCGGCTGCACCATCCGCGAGTTGAACGCCGTGCGCCGGGCCATTGACCGCGTCAAGGCTGGTGGTCTGGCGCGGGCCTGCGCCCCGGCGGCCTGCTATGGGCTGATTCTGTCTGACGTCATCGGCAACGCGCTGCCGGTCATCGGCGGCGGGCCGACCGTGCCGGAGGATGAGCTGGTGGTCGGCGCGGTGACGGTGTTGGGTCGCTACGACATCGCCCGCCAACTGGAAAAGAGTGAGTGGCAACGGCTGGCGCTGGCGCTCAATCAGGCCCGCTATCTGCACAAGGCGGCGCGGCCGTCGGTGCGCAACGTCATCATCGGCGACGTGCGCGAGGCGGCCACGGCGGCCCTGGTCGGGGCCATCCGCCTGGGCTTCGTCGGCCAACTGCTGACCGCCCACCTCGACGGTGAGGCGCGCGACATCGGCCGCCTGGCCGCCGGCATCGCCCGCGACCTGCCGCCGGGGCAGTGCTGCATCCTGGGCGGCGAGACGACCGTCACCGTGCGCGGCAAGGGCAGTGGCGGGCGCAACCAGGAGTTGGCCCTGGCTGCGGCCGTGGCGCTGGAACGGCAGCCGCGCGTGGCCATCCTCAGCTTCGCCACCGACGGCGAGGACGGCCCGCCGGTTCCTGACGCGCCGCCCGCCGCCGGCGCGGTCATCACCGGCGAGACGGCCCAACTGGCGCGCTCCTACGGCATTGACCCGCTGGCCCACCTGGCCAACAACGACAGCCACACCTTCTTCGCCCGTCTCGACGAAGCCGGCCGCGGCCGGGCCGAACCTCACCACATCCTCACCGGCCCCACCGCCACCAACGTCAATGATCTGGTGATTATCCTTGCCTATCCCAACTGAAAGAATTAGGAATTAGGAATTACGGAAGCGGGCCGGCTGCCACGGCAAATAACTTCTTACTACCCCACTGACCTACTGACCTACTGACCTACTGACCCACTGCCTTACTGCCCACGAGGCACTAACCACGAACCACTACCCCTGGGAGCACAATGACCGTCAAATTCGGCACCGATGGCTGGCGTGCCATCATCAGCGATGAGTTCACCTTCGACAACCTCCGTCTGGTCGCCCAGGCTATCGCCGACTTCGTCCACAACGAAGGCACGGCCGAGCCGAGCGTTGTCATCGGCTTCGACACGCGCTTCCTGTCCGACCGCTACGCGGCCGAGGTGGCCCGCGTCATGGCCGCCAACGACATCAAGACCTGGCTGGCGCGGGCCGATACGCCTACCCCGGCCATTAGCTATGCTGTCGTCAACAAACGGGCCACGGCCGGGGTGATGATCACCGCCAGCCACAACCCGCCGCGTTACAACGGCGTCAAGCTCAAAGCAGGCTACGGCGGCAGCGCCAGCCCGGAGCAGCACCGCCAGGTCGAGCGGTTGCTGACCGACAACGAGGCCAAGGGGCGCGCGCCTCGGCTGATGGACCTGGACGAGGCCTTGCGCGCCGAGCGCGTCGTCAAGTTCGATCCCGCCTGGGCCTACTACGAGCATCTGGGCACGCTGATTGATCTCGACATCATCCACGAAGGGGAGTTGCGCGTCATCCATGATGCCATGTACGGCGCAGGGCGGAAGACGATCAGCGAGATGCTGATGCGCACCCGCACCCACGTCCTGAACCTGCGCGACGAGATGAACCCCGGCTTCGGCGGCATTCACCCCGAGCCGATCGCCAAGCACCTCGGCCAACTGGCCTCGGCCATGGGCGCGGGCAACTGGCAGGCCGGGCTGGCCACCGATGGCGACGCCGACCGCATCGGCGCCGTGGACGCGCGCGGCCAGTTTGTAGACCCCCACCGCATCTTCGGCCTCATCCTGCGCTATTTGCTCAAGAATCGCGGCCTGCGCGGCCAAGTCGTGCGCACCGTCTCCACCACACGCATGGTTGACCGCATCGCTGCCGAGTTCGGCCTGCCGGTGGTCGAGACGCCCGTCGGCTTCAACCACATCTCCGACCTAATGATGGCCGACAACGTGGTTATGGGTGGCGAAGAGTCGGGCGGCATGAGCATCCACGGCCACATCCCGGAGGGGGACGGGGTGCTGATGGGCCTGCTGCTGCTGGAGGTGATGGCCGAGGCCCACAAGCCGCTGCACGTGCTGGTAGACGAACTGCTGACGACCTATGGCCCGGCGCAGTACGCGCGCACCGACCTGAAGCTGCGCCGGCCGGTGGCCAAGGCCGAGCTGGCGCGCAAGCTGGTCGAGACGGCCCCCGACGCCATCGCCGCTGTGGCCGTCGAGGAAGTGCGCACTAGCGATGGCATCAAATACTATCTGGCCGACGGCAGTTGGCTGCTCATCCGGCCGTCGGGCACGGAGCCGGTGCTGCGCGTCTACGCCGAAGCGCCCAACGATGAGCGCGTGCGGGCGCTGCTCGACTTCGGCGAAGCCATCGCCGCGGCCGAGAAATAGGGCGAAAAAGAGCTCACGCAAAGACGCTAAGGGGCAAAGACGCTAAGAAGAGATCTCACAAGAACGCCAAGCTTAAGAAGCTTTCTTGGCTTGGCGTTCTTTGCGTCTTTGGGTGAGCTATTCTTCTTTTTCTTCTTTGCGCCTTGGCCCCTTAGCGCCTTGCGTGAGCTCTCCTATTTCATCAAAGCGAGTCGGTAGAGGATGCGCGCGCTGTGGCGGATGCCGTCAAGGAAGTACGGGATGCGGATGTTCTCGTTGGGCGCGTGGACGCGGCTCTCCGGGTAGCCGCAGCCGGACGTGACCACCGGCAACCCCAGCACGTGGATGAACGGGTGTAGCGGGCCGCTGCCGCCGATGAGCGGCTCGACGCTGGGCGGCACGCCATAGACATCCTCGGCGGCCTGGATGGATAGTTGCACGAACGGGTGATCGGGGTCGGTGCGCGCCGGCTTTACCCCGGCCAGATAGCGCACTTCCACATCCGGGAACCCCTCGGCGTCCAGATGGGCGCGCAGCAGCGGCCCGATCTCCTCCGGCGTCTGGTCGGGCACGAGGCGGAAGTCAATCTTGGCGCTGGCTCGCGCCGGCAGCACCGTCTTGGCCCCCGGCCCCTGGTAGCCGGAGTTCAGCCCGTTGATCGTCGCCGTCGGCTCGAACACCGCTGCTCGCCGCAACTCCGTGCCGCCGGTCATGCCCTTCAGGAAGCCCGACACGCCATAGGTCTCGATGAACGCCGCTGACTCATCGGGCAGCCCGGCCAGATACTCAAGGTCGCGCGGCGTGGCCGGGCGAGCGTTGTCGTAGAAGCCGGGGATGCGGATGCGCTCGTCCACGCCCTTGATCGTACTCAGCGCCCACACCAGCCGCCAGGCGGCGTTGGCGATGAGCGAGCCGCCCAGGCCGGAGTGGCAGTCGAGCGTGGCCGTGTCCACCGATAGCTCGAAGTAGGCCAGGCCGCGCATGCCCAGCGTTTGCGTTGGCCGGCCGGTGTAGTCCACGCCGCCAAACTCCCACACACAGCCGTCGGCGGCGAAGCGCTCTTTGTGGGCATCAATGGCCGGCGGGATGTTGGGGCTGCCGACCTCTTCCTCGCCCTCGATGAAGAACTTCACCCGGCAGGGCAACCCGCCCAAGACGTCGCGCACGGCGGCGGCGGCGGCCATGCGGATGATGAGTTGCCCCTTGTCGTCGCTGACGCCGCGGGCGAAGAGCTGGTCGCCGACGCGGGTCAGGGTGAAAGGGGGCGAGTTCCACAGCTCCAGCGGCTCCGGCGGCTGCACGTCGTAGTGGTTGTAGAACAGCAGCGTGCGTGCCTGGCCGGCCGCTCCGCTGTCGCCATAGACGACGGGGCTGCCGCCGGTGGGTAGAATTTCGGCCGTGTAGCCCTGCTCCTCCAGCATCGTCGCCACCAGCGCGGCGCACTCCTCGATGCCCAGCCGCTGGGCGGAGATGCTGGGTTGGGCGCAGAGGCGGGCCAGTTGCTCGATCCAGTAGTCGAGTTGTTGATGGATGCGGGCGTCAATCTGGGCCTCGACGGCCGCGTCGGAGGTGTGGTTGGTCATAGGTGCTCCATACATGCAGGTTTGTAAAGTGGACTATAGCGCAAGCTATCCCGCCGGCCAAAACGGTCTCTTGTCCCCTCGCCCCCTGGGAGAGGGCCGCCTGTCCCCTCGCCCCTTGGGAGAGGGTTAGGGAGAGGGCCGCCTGTCCCCTCGCCCCCCGGGAGAGGGATAGGGAGAGGGCCGCTTGTTCCCTCGCCCTGTGGGAGAGATTTAGAGAGGGGCTAAATACCCAGCGCCTGCAACACCCACAACGTGACCAACCCCACCCCCACCGTCCAGATCACGTTGCGCGTGCGCCAGGCGACGAGAATGGCCACTACGCCTGCCAGCAGCCGCTCGTTGCCCAGCGACAGATCGAACACCCCGCCGGGCATGAGCAGTTCGGGGGCAATGATGGCCGACAGCACGGCCGCCGGCACGTAGCGCAGCGCCCGCAGCAGCCACTGCGGCAGTTGCGCCCCGGCCGGCAGCAGGAAGAGGGCCGCGCGGATGGCAAAGGTGATGAGGCCCATGCCCAGGATGGTCAGGGCCAGCGTGGCGTTGCTCATGGCCCGGCCTCCTCCGGCGCGGTGCGCCGCGCCGCGCGCGGCCGGCGGCTCTCCAGCACGACGCCGACCAGGATGCCCATCACCGCCGCTGCCATCAGGCCCAGCTTGTAGGGCCAGGTGAAGGTCAGCACAGCCACCAGCCCGGCCGATAGCGCCGCGCCGACGTGGGGCCGGTCGCGCGCGGCGGGCACGACGATGCCGATGAAGGTCAGCGCCAGGGCGAAGTCGAGCGACCAGCCCGGTGGCACGGCCGCGCCGAAGAGGATGCCCACCGCCGTGCTAATCTGCCAGCTTGTCCACAGCGCCAGCCCCGCGCCCAGGTAGTACCAGTGGCGGGCGGCGGGCGGCGAGTGGGGATCGGTGTAGTGGACGATGGTCACGGCATAGGCTTCATCGGTCAGCAGATAGGCCAGCAGCAGCCGCCAGCGCAACGGCAGGTGGTGGACGTGGGGGGCCAGCGAAGCGCTGTAGAGCAGGTGGCGCAGATTAACCACAAAGGTTGTGGCCAGCAGTACCAGCGCCGGCGCGCCGCCGGCCATGAGTTGCGCGCCGATGAACTGGGCCGACCCGGCGAAAACTACCGACGACATGGACTGGGCCAGGAGCGGCGACAGCCTGCCGGCGGTGGCGATGGCGCCGAAGATCAGGCCGAACGGCACGACGCCGATGAGAATGGGCAACTCGGCGCGCACCCCGGCCAGGAATTGACTCCGATTGAGAGAAGCCATGCCGATTGGAGCCGCTAGCCGCTGGGGGCGACGATGCGCTCGATGCTGGCTGCCACGGGTAGGAAGACGGTGGCTATCAGATCGTCTGTGCTATCCGGCGCTTCGGCCCAGACGGCGATCTCCGTCTCGCCCTCCTGGCGGCTGAGCAGCAGGCCGCGCACGGGGTTGCCGTTGGCGTCGCTGTAGCTGAAGTCGTTCCGCTCCCAGACGCGCCCGGCGTAGAAGAAGCGCTGCGGCTCGTCGGCGGTGAAGCCGGTGACCCCCTCAGCCGCCGTGGCCAACAGGCCGGCCATCGCCTCGGCCGGCGTCCGCCCTGCCGGCTGCACGCGCACGGCGACGAACGTCTGTGAATCGGCGGCGAAGCGCTGCCAGGTGTTGTACTCCTCGTAAGCGAAGTTGGCCGGGTAGCGCAGGCGGAAGTCGCCAACGTTGAGCGTTGACCACGGCTCCGGCCCAAAGCCCAGGCGCGGCGGCAGGAATTGCCACGTGGCGGCGATGGTGTCGAGCGTGGCTACCGTAGTCGCCTCAGCCTCGCGCGGCCCGTCCAGGTCAACGACGAAGCCGACGCCATCCTTCAGGAAGGTCAGGAACGCGCCGGTGCGCGGCCCCTGTTCGGCGCTATTGTAGCCGTAGGCGGTACGGACGGCCTCGACGGCCGCCTCCGCCGGGCCGACCGTTGTCGGCTCCTGCTGCAAGACGCTGACCTGGCCAAACGTGCTGAGCACCTCGTCCTGCAAAGCCGCCAAGTCGCCCGCCCAGCCGGGATAGGCGCGCACCTGAAGCTGGGCCGTGCCGCTGATGTTGCGGGTGAACGTGACGCCTTCTTGGGTCGCCGGCGGCAGCCAGTCGGCCGGATAGAGGAATTGCGCGCTGTTGGGCGTGTCCACATGGGCGCGGAAGCCGGTCGTGGCCTGGGCTGGGTCAACGGTTAGTGGCTGTGTGGCCGCCAGCGGCGTGCCGTCCAGGGCCGTCAGGCGCAGGCCGACCGTGTAGTTGCCACCGGGCAGCGGCCGGGCGCTGAGGGTGAGGGCCGCCGTGTCGTCGTAGACCAGCGACACACCCGGCTCGGCGCTCAGCGTGCCGTCGCTCCGGCTGATGAGCCGCGACGGCTGGAACACGTCGCCCGGCGCGGGCCGCGCGTCGCCAATGAGGCGCGCGCCGCCGCCGGTCGTGGCCGCGACCCAGAGGTGGGAGAGGGTCGCGCCGGGAGCAAAGACCAGCGTCGCTTCCTGGGCGCGGGGGGCGGCGGCGCGCCGGAAGAGACCGGCGACGGCCGATTGCGCCCCGACGGGCGAACTGTCCACGGGGGTCAATGGGACGAAATCACCCGCGCCGGCCGCGTCCGATAGATAGTCGCCCATCGGTTCCCAGGCAAAGAGCGACTCGTGCCGGCCGTCGGCCCACAGCGTGGCGGCGGTGCCGCCCGGCAACGTCTGCGCCGCCGGCTGAATGATACGGTTCTGGCGCAACACGCGCCGGCCGTCGGCCTCTTCCTGTTCAGCCACCTGGGCCACTGTGGCGACGCGATGGGCAAACAGTTCGGCGCGCAGGAGGGCCGGCTGCGTGGCGTGAACCGTCTGGCGCGGGCCGGCGTCGAGGGTTACTCGGCCCTCGTTGCCGGTCATAGCGCCGGCGAACAGGGATAGATAGCCGGCCCAGGACGGCAGACGGCTGACGCCGGCATAGAGCGGGTCGAGTGTCGCCGCACTGTCCGGCCAGTAGAGGGCGATGCCGCGCCCGGCCGGCGCTCCCTGGCCGACCTCATTGGCCACCAACGCTTCGCCCAGCGCCACGCCGACGGCTGTGGCCGCAGTCTGCGCTTCGCCCGGCGGGCTGACCTCGGCGATGAGGGCCGCGGCCTGGCTCAGGTCAACGGCGGCGATGCGCCGGGCGTCGGTCAGGGCCGCCGCGCCGTAGACGGGCGCGCCACGCCGGGCAAAGCCGGCCACTTCGGCGTAGAGCGCCGGATCGCCGGCCAGGGCCGCGGCCAACGCTTCGACCGCTGCGCTGAGCGCCGGCACGCGCGCCAGGTCAACGGCGGCCATGCTGACGAACTCATCCCCCCGGAGCTGGCGGTGGGTATTGATGAAGGCCGTCGCCAGATCGGTGGCCAACTGGCGACCGCCAACAGATGGGTCGGCGGCTAGTTGGGTCAACACCGCCTGAAAGTCCCACGACGAGCCGGGAATCAGCCCCGGAGACGCCACGGCGTAGGCGGCGTAGGGCTGGATGGCTTGCAGCACGTCCATCTGCCCCATCAAACTGGCGGCGAAGGCGACAACTTCCAGCCGGGTGTTGTTTTGCCCCTGGGCATAGGCCAATGCCTGATCCAGGTCGGAAAGGGTCAGGTGGTCGCTCTGCTCCGGCGCGCCGATG
>CXWK01007588.1_pt2 | contig 10375 bp, 5 predicted proteins | sample 590851 | NCBI WGS metagenome assembly CXWK01 (sample SAMEA3498364, study PRJEB10139) | wastewater metagenome | biome: wastewater treatment plant; material: activated sludge | place: Denmark | collected 2014-08-01
CACCAGCCTCGGATGTCCGTCGCGCACCTCAGACGGGATGTGATTGGACGCATCTTTGCGAACGTTGCCACACCAGGAAAACGGAAACGACGAGCGAAAGATGCGGGAGGGATTGTAGAGGTTGAGTTGGCGCGGTCCACCGGCCTCTTCGTGCTCAACCGTGGAAAGCCGGCTCAGACTTGCAGGGCGTGTCCACCCCGGCATCTGGAACTCCGGTTTCTCGCGTGGCGTGAACCGCCCGTCGAATCCTGGGTGCGGCACACGCGCAAGACCCAACTCCCTGAACACGGCGTCCACACTCTCTCGAGTGTGCATCCGGCTCCGGTCACGGAGAATCCGTCGGGGCAGCCCATCCGGATCGGTCCAGGCCAACAGGCCCGAGTCGTCGAGGTGCAGCCACGTGTGGATTGGCGGAAGACCATCAGCGGCGTAGCGAACTCCGTCGTAGTTTCTATCCGCCAGCGGCCCGTGATAACAGTGCTTCAGGTCGAACGGCACGAAGTCGAATGCGGCGCGAAACGGCAGGTCCCGGTAGATGTCCTGGAAAAACCTGAACTGATAGAGCCAGGGGTCATAGGACAACTCGGGGCGATTCAGGAACTCGGAGACGAACATGCTGTCGCCGCAGCCGCCGAACGAAAAGGCATTAAACCCATCCGCGGCTTCGAGCATCGCGCGATGAAGTCCCCAGCAGATGCCCGGGTTCAAATTGAGATCCGTTGGACGGGCGAGCTGATATGACGAGGCGAGGGAACTCCACTTCCAGTCGGGATCAACCGTGTCGGCCACCACCTCGAATCCATGGACCGCCCGCGCGGGATTGTCGCGCAGCCGTTGACGAATCTGCCGGAACAGGTCGGGCCGCTCGCAGTAGACATCCGCGTCGATGAAGAGAAAGTAGTCGTACTGATGGTGCTGCAGCGCGGCCCGCCAGCCGATATTGAACATCGGCTCCTTCTGAAACAAGTCTGCGTTCGCGGGACCACCGGGCACGGGCACATGGGTCACGCCTGCCAGCACATCGGCTGGGTAGCGCGACGCGCCTCCGTCCGTGATCTCAACCAGGTACACATCAGCCAGCAGGTCCTGCCGACGCTGGCGCCGCAGGCCTTCGGTGTGCGCCTCCACACGCAGAGGACTGTCACCGAAGACCGCGACAATCACGGCGGTGTCGGTCTGGTCGCTGGCTTCCCGGATGATGTGGTCCTCGGCAAGGCCGTAGGTGAGGATGTCCACGTAGAGCTTGTTGTTGTGCGCGCCGGCCGGGGTCAGATTGCCGAGGTCCCAGGCCTGCACATGTTTCGGATGGAAGAGCCGCGTCGTGTCTCGTTCAATGGGCAGGAGGTTGCGCAACAGGCCGGTGAGGGCCGTGTCCCAGTGTGGTTCTCCTAAAACGAAGTCCGGAAAATGTGGCCGCATCTCGGCGTAGAGCGAAGCCCGGATGGCATAGGCGTCCATCCCGATCGGGAAGGGCGTGCGAGGAAACGAGTAGAGTTCGGCGAGCGTGGCGGGATTGTTCAACACGTCCTGACGCTGATACTCCACAACAGTTCCTGGACGAGCGCCCAGGTTGTCGTAGAAATCAGGCGACAGAGAACAGTCCACGTTGCCGCAGAGAAGCCAATCGCCCGGCTCGGCCAGTTCCAGCGCCTGGTCGAGGAGGTCGCGCAGGAACGGCTTGTATGGGGAATCGCCCAACTGCGCCGCCGTGCGCCGCACCGGCCTGGTCACCCACCCCGTGCGCGCCCATTGGTCGGCCACGGCCACGTTGACCACATGGCTGCGCCGCGCGCCGTCAACACTTTGGAGAAAGAGATCCTGCCGTTCGCCAAGCGCCCCGCCGTTGACCCAGGGGAACACCACATGCACTATCCGACTGATTTCCAGAACCCAACCCCCGTGTAGACTTGTGGCGCGTGACATCCGCGGCAACACATTATGACGTGTACGGCTTTCGCTTCAGCGTCCAGGCAGATTCGGCGACCGAGGCCATCGCGGGACTGGACAACGACTTCGCCCACTTCCGCTGCCCCGACACCGGCGACGGCGGACTGACACTCCGGCTCAGCCCCCAGGACCCGCCGTATGACGAGGTCCCGCCCCGTACGGCCACCGTCTATACGCCTCGAAACATTGCCTTCTCGGAAGGGCCGCGCACCTACATCGACTACAGCGGGAACTCCCTCGCCATCTACGATCGCTCCAAGCCGTCGTTTCGAATCTACTCGCGCAATCACGACGTCCTCTATGAGGCGTCGTATCTCTTTCTGCTCTCGCGGATTGGTGAATTCCTTGATGGCCGGCACCTCCATCGCATCCATGCGATGGCGCTGAGTTATCACGGCCGGGGCGTACTGGCGATTCTGCCCATGGGCGGCGGCAAGAGCACCCTCGTGGCGGAACTCCTGCAGGACCCGTGCTACGACTTCCTGTCAGATGACTCTCCGTTTATCGACACGGATGGGTCCCTGCGTGCGTTCCCGTTGAGACTCGGTTTTTTACCGGGCTTCGAAGCCTCGATTCCTCCGGAACATCTCCGAACGATTAACCGGATGGAGTTTGGGCCGAAGTCACTGGCCAACTATTCGTACTTCGCCCACCGGGTGGCGCCGAGGGCTGAACCAGGCATCGTGTTCATCGGCTACCGAAGCCTCGCGCGGGAGTGCCGGATCGAACTGGCGAGCACAAAGGAGCGCTACCGTTCCATAGTCGCCGACTGCGTCGTCGGCCTCGGCCTGTTCCAGGGTCTTGAATTCGTCCTCCGGTCCAATCCGTCTGAACTCGCCGGCAAGGCGAGGGTCGGCGTGTCACGGCTGAGGAACGCCCGCCGCCTGTTCGCCCGGTCCAAGGTCTACCGCCTCATCCTCGGCCGCGATCGTGAACACAACGCACGGACGGTGACGGAGTTGGTCAAGCGCGAACTGCCGGGCGACTAGGCTTCCCTCGGAGAGTTCCTTCAGTAAGCGCTCGCGTAGCAATCTCTGCGCGGGTCTGCGCCCGCGATGCGGGTCCCCGTTCGAGGGTCGATCATGACGCCCGTGGCGCAACCACTGATGGAGAACGGCGGCACGAAGCGGACGTCATGGCCGCGCGCTTTGAGTGAATCGAGCACGGCCTGCGGGATGCCCGTTTCCAGATCGAGCCGGTTGGCGTCAATGCGGTGCGGCCAGAAGGATCCCAGGAAGTGGAAGGTCTGGATGCGCGGCAGCTCAAACGCCGCGTGCAGGTTGGGATACCAGGCCGATCGAAACTCGAGCACGTTCAGAAGTGCCTGCAGGATCGTCTGCTCCTGGTTGTCGCCGCCGGGCGTCCCCAGCGCGAGGAAGGGTTCGCCGTTCTGCAGGATGATGCTCGGCGTCAGCGTGTAACGCGGCCGTGACCGCGGCCGGATCTGCCCGGCCTTCGTCGGGTCCAACCAGAACTGTTCGCCACGCGTGGAAAGCCCCACGCCGGTGTTGCCCGCGATCACACCGCCGGTGATCCAGCCACCCGAGGGTGTGGCATCGAATACGTTGCCGTCTTTGTCGATGATGGCGATGTGCGTGGTGTCTTTCAGCGACGGATCGGCATCGCCAGGCATCGGCCGTCCACCTTCGATCCAGCCAGTTCCGTCAGTTCCGGCAGTTCCGCCAGTTCCGCCAGTCGCCCTCCAGAACGGCCACGACTTCACGGCTGGATCAAACGGCAGCGGATCGCCGGCAACCTGCGCGGCCTCGGCCTTCGCCATGTCGATCTGCGATGCGCGCTGCTTCGCGTAGGCCTTCGAAAGCAGCCCCGTGGCCGGCACGTCCACAAACGAGGGGTCGGCGTAGTAACTGTCGCGATCGGCGTACCCCATCTTGAGCGCCTCGGTCACCACGTGCAGGTAATCCGCCGAGTTGTGCCCCATCTTCTGCAGGTCGAACGTTTCGAGAATATTGAGCGCCTGAAGCAGCGTGGGGCCTTGGCTGTTGAACCCCTGTTTGTAGACCTGGTAGCCGCGATATGTCACCGAGGTGGCGGGCTCCACGCGGGCGTAGAACTCCGCAAAGTCCGCCTCGTCGAACGGCGAGCCGTGTTGCCTGAGGAAGGAGACGATCTCGCGCGCGATGTCGCCTTTGTAAAACCGATCGCGCGCGGCCGCGATGCCCGCAGCGCGTCCACCAATCACCGCCGCCCGTTCGGCGTCCACCATCTTCTGGAGCGTGGCGGCAAGGTCGGGCATCCGGATCGTGTCGCCCGCTTCGTATAGCGATCCGTCAGCCTTGAGCCACATCTTCTGATTGGTGGGCCACGCCTTGATGAAGTCCTGGTTGCGCGCAATGGTGGACGCGGTGCGCGGACGCAGCGGGAAGCCGTCGCGTGCGTACTCAATGGCGCGCGCAGAGACCTGTGCAAACGACAACGTGCCCCACTTTTCAAGCACTGTCAGTGCGGCATGCGGGGCGCCTGGCACGACCACCGGATCCAGCCCCGCGCCAGCCAGCGTCTTGTTGCGCGACGTGAACCAGTCAATCGTCGCGGCCCTCGCCGCCCACCCCTGCCCCACCACCGACGTCACCGCACGTTCGCTCTGCGGATACACAAGGACGAGGCCCTCGCCACCAAACCCATACAGGTCCTGCTCCACCACGCCGCCCACAAGCATCGCCGCCACACCCGCATCAAATGCGTTGCCACCCTTCTGCAGGATCTCGATCGCCACAGCGGTCGTCAGCGGATGCCCAGCCGACACGCCGGCGTTCCGGCCCATCACCGGCGGACGTTGCGCAGACAGGGACGGGGCCAATGCGAACACCAAGCTCAGCACGAACAGGGAACACGTTCGGGGCATGCGGGACATTCTACGCGCTGTGCTGGGTGCTGATGTGCTTGGTGCTGGGTGCTGCTGTGCTTGGTGCTCCTGTGCTGGGTGCTCGGTGCTGGGTGCTCGGTGCTCGGTGCTCGGTGCTCGGTGCTCGGTGCTCGGTGCTCGGTGCTCGGTGCTCGGTGCTCGGTGCTCGGTGCTCGGTGCTCGGTGCTGACAGTTTCTGCCAGATCGCTGGTTCGGCTGGTACGCAGAAACTGCCATCTTCACCGAGCCGTTCGCAATTCCAGGCTCGTCTGCGCGTGGAACAGTTCATGCAGCTAGACCTGCTGTGGGCATCCGTTCTCATCGTGACTTACGCGCGTGGCAGCAGGCCGATGCCATTCGCCGTCGCGTTGTGGAGTTGTGCGCCCAGCCCGAAGTGAAACGGGACTTCGGGTTCTGTGACCAGGCAGATCGCGCTGCGGCGTCCGCGTGTCGAAACCTCGCCGAAGGGTTCTCTCGATATCGCCACCCCGACTTCGCCCGATTCGTCACGATCGCCCGCGCCTCTCTCGGTGAATTGCTCGACAGTCTCGACGAGGCACTCGCGAAGCACTACGTTGACCGTCGGCAATTTGAAGACCTCGATCAAGCCATCAGGAAGGCCATGGCCTCAGCGAACGCTCTGCGCCGATACTTGCACCACTCGCCCACCCCAAAGGAGCACCTCTCCCGGCCCGTGACGCCCCCACGCAAGTGAACACCCGCACCGAGCACCCAGCACGCAGCACGCACTGCAGCACCGAGCACCCAGCACCCCAGCACCAAGCACAGCAGCACAGCAGCACGCCAGCACGCCAGCACGCAACACCCGACACCCAGCACCGCCCTTCGGGTGTAGAGTTTCCCCACCGTGAATGAATCGAGGTGTCCCATGCAGCGATGTGTCCTGCCGTTATGCGTCGTCGTCGGTGTGGCCGCCTTCGCGCTGACAGGCGCGCCAATGAGCGCAGCTCGCCAGGTGGGGTCCGCTAGCAGCCAGGGCGGTGGCCGGGGCGGCGATGTGACGACGTCGTTTACAACGCCCGAGGCTCCGGCAACGACAGGCACGGGTGCCATCAGCGGCGTGGTCACGGATGCGGCCACGGGGCAGCCGCTTCAGGGGGCGCTCGTGCAGCTCATTGGCGGTGGCACGGCGCGCGGTGCCGCGCCGCCACGAACACGGCAGCGTACTGACTCGCGCGGCCGCTACCTCTTCACGAAGTTGCCCGCGTCCGAAGCGTACGGCGTGAGCGCGGCACGTCAGGGCTACTTTGACGGCGCATTCAAGAGCGCGCCCGGCACGATGACCTCGTCACGCATTGACTTGCGCGATGGCCAGTGGCTTGCCAAGGTCGACGTCGCGCTGCAGCGGCCGGCTGCGATCACCGGCACGGTGCGCGACGAACGAGGGGAACCAGTGGTCGGCGTCCCGGTTCAGGCCCTGCTCGATGCGCGCATCGCGGGCCGCACCAGACGCGCGTCGGGGCCGTCGGCCGTGACTGATGATCGCGGTATGTATCGGCTCGGCAACTTGCGCCCAGGCCGATACCTCATTCACGTGCCAAACGTGCAGGTCACGCTTCCAGACGGAACGGCAGCCGTCGGACTGGCGGCCACGAACCCTTCCAGCACGCCCACTCCCCCACTCAATCTGATGCGCTCGACCGAAGCGGGCAGAAGCGATGGGTTGGGTGTACTCGTGGGCTATTTCCCAACGCCCCCGCCCGGAACCAGCGCGACGGCCTACCCGATGATGTATCACCCGTCCGCACGCTCGATGGACCAAGCAGCGCCGGTCTCGGTGGACTTCGGCGAGCAGCGGACGAATATCGACGTGCAATTGATGCTCGTCCCGTCGTTCCGAGTGTCTGGGCGCGTTCTCGGAACCGGCGAAGCACTAGCCAAACTCCCTGTGCGGCTGGTGCCGGTCGGCGCCGAAGACCTGGGCACCGGAGCGGAAGCCGCCTTGACCATGACCGATGCTGGGGGCGCATTTACCTTTCTGAACGTCCCGGTCGGGGAGTACACGGTTGTCGCCGCGAACACGCAGGGTGGCTACGCCTCCTCGAACAATGCGTCACGCGGTTTGCTTCCTGCGCGAGCCAACTTCTTCTCCGGCAGCATGAGTAGCGGAACGGTTCCAGGAGCGAACGGGCTGAACTACAGCGCTCGCGCCACCAGTGGCACCTGGGCTCTGGGCCGCGCGCTGGTGAGCGTCGGTGACCGGGACGTTCTGGATCTGGCCGTGCCTCTTGTGGCGGGCGTTGTGGTGTCGGGTCACTTCCTCTGGGATGGAAGCCCGTCGCCACCAGAGGCCGTTCGGAATGTCCCGCTCGTTCGCCTCGAACCAGCCGACGGCAATCTCGTTCTCGGGATACCCATCGGTGGAATGGGCCGCCTGCCGGACCCGATGGCGGCGCCACTGCCCTTCTCTTTCAATTCGGTCCTGCCCGGCCGATACACGTTCGGCGCCAATATTCTCGCTGCGAACTACGTCGTCGAGGCGATCGAATACGGCGGTCGCGACTTGTTGAGCACGCCGCTCGTGGTCGAAGGCGACAAAGACATCACCGGCATCGTCGTCCGCCTCTCGAGCAAAACGATGTCTGTCACGGGCTTCGTCAGAAGCGCCGCTGGGGCGCTTGCCGATGGCGGCGCTGTGATCTTCTTTCCAACCGACCGCGCCCAGTGGCAAGACAATGGGATCACCGCGCAGCGGTTCAGCACGGCCAGCATCACGGCTTCGGGATCGTATCGAGCACCAACACTACCGCCGGGCGAGTACTACGCTGCCGCCGTACCCGACGCCGACCGGCAGCGCTCCCTGGACCCCGACTTTCTCCTTACGCTCATCAGCCAGGCTTCGCGCATCACGCTCTCGCCCGGTAGCAACATAACCCAGGACCTGCGAATGATCGTGGGTGGGCGATGATGCAACGAATGATCGGCGTCGTGGTCGTCGCGATCCTCGGGGCGCCTGCTGTCGGCGCTTTCGCGCAGCAGCGCGACCGGCCCGTCCCCGTCGTGGCGGCGGTCAAGACTGGGACAGCCGGAATCGCCGGCCGCATCACGCTAACCGCCGACGCCGACACTCCTGTCCGCCGCGCCGTGGTGTCGCTGACGTCTCCCGACGGCACCGACCATCGCAGCGTGGTGACCGACGATGAAGGGAAGTTTGCGTTTCGCGCGCTGCCAGCGGGGCGTTATGCGTTGAGCGCGGAGAAGCCCGCGCACCTCAAGAATAGTTACGGCGCGAGACGGCCGGGCCGACCTGGCACGGCACTCGTCGTGGTGGAGGGACAACAGATCAGCGATGTTCGCCTGACATTGCCGCGCGGCGGCGTGATTACCGGCAGGTTGACCACCACAGGCGACGAACCGATGCCCAACACTCCGGTGATGGCAGTTCCTGTCGCGCAGGCCACCGCTGGTGGACGCTCCACGGGGCCGGCCGAGTTCTCGACCGACGACCAGGGCGTGTATCGCATCTTTGGACTGATGCCTGGGGACTACCTCGTAGCCGCACTCCCGGCTGTGGGCAGAGGCGAGGTCGAAGATCGGAGCGAAGCCGAGTATGAGGCGATCGTGAGGGCGCTCGGCCAGGGGATCGTCATCACTGCTGCGCAACCGAACACGGCACCGGCTTCGCCAATCGCGACGACGGGGTATGCCCCGACCTATTATCCCGGCACTCCCGTTCCCACTCAGGGCCTGCCTGTCAGCGTGGCCGCCGGCGAAGTAAAAGACGGAATCGATATCCCGATCACGATGTTTCGGATGAGCACGATCATCGGAACCGTCATCGGCACCAATGGCGCACCGACGCGAGACGTGTCGATCACCACTGAGGGCGTTGGTCCAACGTTGCCACTTACCTCAGCCTTGAGCATTCGCGTCAGTGTTCCGGATGCCGAGGGCAGGTTCACTCTCTCCAACGTGCCTCCAGGCAGCTTGCGGGTCATGGCGCGCGCGGGCGGTGTCACCCGGAGTGCGGATGGCGCCATGCAGACCATCATGGGCGACAGGCAGACCGAATGGGCCGTGGCTGACATTGCGGTGACGGGTGAAAACATTGATGGCCTGACGCTCGCCTTGCGACCCGGATTGACGTTGTCGGGAAAACTGACGGCGCCTGGTGCAGGCACGCCGCCTGATTCATGGGCGGACACGCGCATCAGCGTGCAGCCTGTGCGACGGTCCGGCGGGAACGTGGTCATGAACGGAACACCGATGTCGGCAATGACGACACGAAGTGCTATGTCGGCGGCTGATGGCGCTTTTGTGGTGACTGGGATTCAGCCGGGCGACTTCGAGATCGTGGTGCAACCACCAGCGGCCCTGAGCGCGTGGAAGGTGCAGTCGATGATGCTAGGTACTCGCGACCTGCGCGACGCGCCGTTGACCTTCGAGGACGGAAACGTGGAAGGCGCGTCGATTACGCTGACCGACCAGCCCTCGATCGTCACCGGCACGCTCTCCGCCGCCGCAGGCACACCGGCCGCCGACTACTACGTGGTGCTGTTCCCTGCAGACCGGTCCCTGTGGCACCCGGCGTCACCGCGCGTGAAGGTAGTTCGGCCCGCAGCCGATGGTCTCTTCAGCGCGCAGGGCCTTCCGGCCGGCGAATACCGCCTCGCAGCACTCAGCGACGTGGAAGACGACGAGTGGAAGTCTGCGGCGTTCCTGGAATCCCTGCTCGGCGCATCCCTCGCGGTAACGGTCAAGGACGGTGCCACAACCCGCCAGGATGTCCGGATTCGGCTGCCGTAGTTCAGTGTCGCCCCATGGGCCCATTGGCTCATTGGCTGGGTGGCCCAAGCGTGTAGAATGACTGTTCCCAGTTTTTCCCAAGGAGTTTCGACATGCGAGCAGTGTATGTATCGGTGGCGGCGTTGGCCGTGACCCTGGCAGTGACAAGCGGTATGCAGGCGCAGCAGGCGGCCGCGGCTGCGCAGGACGCGGACCGCAAGGTCGTCGGTGGCGGCATCATGGCGGCAGGTTGGGCCGGCAAGGCCGACGGCGCGGGCAAGGTTGAAGACGCAAAGCTGGTGCTGGCCGCGGGCAAGTTCACCATCACGACCGGGCCGGCCATCAGCTACTGGAACCCGGCCAACACGGCCTCGGGCGACTACACGGTCTCGGCCACGTTCACCGAGCCTCAGTACATGAACCTCAATGACCACCCGCACCCGTACGGCGTGTTCATTGGCGGCAACGACCTCGGAACGGCGGACGCGAGCTTGCTGTATTGCGCGCCCTATGGTTCGGGCACGGTCATCATTCGCGGATTCGGCGGCAGCGTTGACGGCAAGGCCGTGACGTTCCAGATGAACGGGCGCCGCGGCGCACCGGCTGAATCGGTGAAGAAGGCCGAGAAGGGCCAGTCCGTCACGCAGGAAGTGGCGTGGTCGGTCAAGGGCGGTCGCGCCGAGTGCTCGATCAACGGCGCGGTGGTCGGCGGCTATGACACGGCCGAGCTCGTCGGGGCCGGCAAGCTCAAGTCACTCAACGGCGTCTACGGCATCCGCGCCGCACACAACGTCGAGGTCATCGTCTCCAACTTCG
>CXWK01018279.1_pt2 | contig 10370 bp, 7 predicted proteins | sample 590851 | NCBI WGS metagenome assembly CXWK01 (sample SAMEA3498364, study PRJEB10139) | wastewater metagenome | biome: wastewater treatment plant; material: activated sludge | place: Denmark | collected 2014-08-01
GAACTTGGCCGTGTCGAAGGTGTAGAAGATCTTGTGCAGCCGCTCGGCCGGGAAGCCGTGGCCTTGCAGGATTTGGCGCGAGTCCTCGGAGTGGATGACGTACCGCTCGAAGCGGCCGGCCAACGACGGTAGCATGTCCAGCCCGTGCTGGCAGAGGTACTCCAGATGGGCGTTCTGCCCGGCGAAGAGGCGCGGCGGGCAGATGCCGTGGTAGTCCATGAACTTGAAGTCGGGGCTGTCGAGCGCCTGCTGCACGTTGTCCGACCAGATCGAGTAGTGGAACCACAGCAGGTCGTTGCCCGTCGGCCGGTACATCGCCGACGGCTCGGCCCGGCTTTGCAACTGCGGGGCGATGAAGTCGGCGTAGACCGTCGCTCTGCCCCCCCACTGGCGAAACAGGCGGGCCAGGTTAAAGGCGTAGTTGCTGACGGCGTCGCCGGGGGTCAGGCCGGCGGTCATGATGTGAACCCGTAGGGGTTGAGGTCGTTGTTGGCTGGTGGTCATGAGTTTAAGAAGCGTCCACAGATTCCTTCTTCAAATCTGTGAAATCTGTGTAATCTGTGGTTTCTTTCTCCGCCAGGGCGCGGGCGAACAGGTCGCGGTAGCGCGGGATAATCGTCGGCCACTGGTAGCGCGACAGGACGTAGGCGCGGCCGTTGCGCCCCATCCGCGCCGCCGCGGCCGGGTGGTCGAACAGGTAATCGAGCGTGGCGGCGAACTCGTCATAGTTGGCGAAGTAGAGGCCGCCATTGGCGTTGTGGCAGTGCTCCACGGTCACGGCGCAGCCGGCGTGGACGAGGGCCGGCGTCTCGGCCAGCCAGCTCTCCATCAGGGCAATGGAGAAGCTCTCGTTGACCGACGGCAGGCAGAAGACGCTGGCGGCGGCGTAGGCGTCGAGCTTGTCCTGAGCCGGCACGAAGCCCAGGTCGCGGAAGCCGGCGGCCCCGGCCGGCAGGGCCACGTCGCCCGGCCCCAGCAGCACCAGTTGCGCGCCGCGTCTCTGCCCACTCTCCAGCCAGTAGCGCGCCCAGTAGTCGAGCAGCAGCGGCGTGTTCTTGCCCGGCTCGCGCCGCCCGGCGTAGAGGACGAATGGGCTATCCAGCCCGTAGCGACCACGGAAGCGCGCTGCGTCGCCCGTGGCGTCGCTGTCCACCCCCTCGCCCAGCACTTCGCGGAGCTGCCCGGCGGGGCCGGGGAAGAGGCGGTCGGCCAACTGCTGCTCGGCGGCGGTGTGGAAGACCAGCGACCGCACGCGCGGCAGCACCTCGCGGTAGAGGCCCAGCCGGGCGTAGCTCTCGTCGTGGAGGCAGGGGATGACGACCGATCGCTCCGGGCAGACCTGCGCTCCGAAGTAGGTGGTGGCGAACAGGTAGGGAATGAAGACGTAGAGCCGCCCGGCCGCCTCGCGGGCCATGAAGTCGTAGAGGGCCGGCACGCGGATCATCTCCTCAATGTAGACGCGCTCGTCGGCGGCCGAGACGGCGCGGCCGGCCATCAGCCGGGCATTGACGGCGTCGAAGGCCGCCCGGTTGCGCCGCCCCACCGGGAAGCGGCGCACCGTTACACCGTCAAGGGTCGTCGCCCCGGCCGGGAAGTAGTCGCGCCCCCAGTCGGCGTAGAGATCGCGCGTGGTCGTCGTCAACACCTCGACGGCCACGCCGGCGCGCCGCAACTGGCCGACCAGCCGCCGCGTCTCGGCCTCGGCCCCGCCCGGCGCGTCGGGGCCATACCAGGGGGTGACGAAGGTGATGATCGTCATCGCAGCCCAGAACAAGGAACCACAGATTACGCAGATTACACAGATTTTAAGAGGCGTTCTTAAAATCTGTGTAATCTGCGTAATCTGTGGTTACTTCTCTTCGGTTTCCTCTAGCTCCTGCCCCAGCAGGCTGAGGGCGCGCAGGAGGTGTTCGCTGGCGCTGACCTGGCGCTCGGCGCTCTTGTTGACATAATAGGAGATAAGCTCATGGAGCTTCGTCCGCAGCCAGACGAGCAGCCCACCGATGAGCGGCACGCCCGACTTGCTGACGAACACCGGCACGTGAACCTCGTCCAGCGCCAGCCGGGCCTGGTACAGATGCTCGTAGAACTCCGGCGCAAAGCGCTTGCCGGTGACGGCGATGTCGCTGCCGGCCGCCGCCGGGCCGACGGCCGCCCGCTTGGCGATGATCTGCTGCCGGATCTGCTGCATGATCTCTTCAACGTTGATTTCCGCTTCAGGCGCGGGTTGTTCGCTCACTCCAATCTCTCCATATCTGTCGTTGTGGCACAGGATTCTTATCCTGTGCTCTTTGCTGCCAGCACGGCACAGGATAAGANNTCCTGTGCTACGGGGCGATTCGGGCTATCCGCAACACCCACTCATCGTCAATAATCGCCGCCGGCTTGTGCTCATAGCTCTCCTCCAGCCGCCGGCTGGCAAGGGTCATGACGTTCGTCTCGTAGGCAAAGCCATGGGCGTCCAACCAGGCCGGGTCGCCGAACCAGTACACGGCGCGCCCGCTATTGTGCCATATCTCCACCGCCCGAACCAAATCCGCGCCGGGCGGGTCGGCATCGCGCAGGGCAAAGGCGTTGTGGCCGTAGATGAACTGGAGAGGCGTGCCGAAGAAGTCGCCGTTGCCGATGGGCACGGCGTCGTAGAACAGCAGCACCGACTCCGGCTCCAGCGTGGCGTTCAGGGCATCCAGTTGCGCCGTCAGGCCGCGGTGGTCAACCTGGCTGACGAAGCCGCGCGCTGACCAGGCCAGCCCACCCAGCCAGGCCACGGCCAGGGCCACGGCCGCCAGCCGCCCCCACGGCCGCCGCCAACCGGCCAGCCAGCCCAGCAGCGCCGCCGCGGCCACGGTGAAAAAGGGCACGGCCGCGGGCACAAAGCGGCGCATGGCGTAAACCTGGTGCGGATTGGCCCGCAGGCTCCACAGATAGAGCGCGGCGAACAGCGTCCCCACGACCAGCACCATCACCGTGCGCCGGTTGACCCGCCAGATGAGCCAGCACACCCCGGCCACGCCCAGCCACACCCCCAGCGGCGACAGATACCAGCCCAGCCGCCGCCAGTTCTCATGGTCGGTCAGGGGGACGCTGCCGCCGCTGAAGAAGTCCTGCTGACTCACCGGCGCGCCGACGACTGGCCGGACGAACCAGCCGTAGACGGCCACGACCAGGGTCACGCCGATGAGCGCCCACAGCGCGGCGCGCCGGTAGCGTTCGTAGCCGGCCAGAAAGCGCGCCTCCGACCGCCGCAGCAGCCACAGGAAGGCGACCGCTGCCAGCGCGCCCACGACCGGAATAGCCCAGTTGACTTGCAGCAGACGCAACCCCAGCCCGGAGTGGACGACGAAGTAGGGGCGGCTCTGGAACCAGGCGTGGGCGAAGGAGTGGGCCACCAGCAGCCCTAGTGGGGCCAGGAACCAGCCCACCGTGCCCGGCGTGGCCGCCCGCCGCCCCCCGGCCAGCAGCCAGAAGACCAGCAGCGCCAGCAGCGGCAGCAGCACCAGCATATCCACCCGCACCAGGAAGACCAGCCCCAGCGACACCCCGGCCAGCAGCGCCCACAGCTTGCCCGGCCCGTCGCCGCCCAGCCAGTGGCCCAGCCCACATAGCCCGCTCCACAGGACGAACTGCGTCAGCACTTCCGTCGTCGGATAGCGGCCGAACCAGACCTGCAACGCCGTCAGCGACAGGGCGACCAGGGCCAGGGCCGCCACCGGCCAGCCGGCGAACTGGCGTACGGTGAAGTAGACGGCCAGCGCCCCCAGCGCCGCCCACAGCCCGTTGAGCAGCAGCGCGGCGCGAATGGCCTCGGCCGTGGCCGGGGCGGCGTTCGTTTCCTCCACCAACCCGAAGGCCACGGCCAGCCAGACCGGATGCAGCGGGTAGAATTGCGGCGTGATCTGTCCCGGCGGCGCGCCGATGACGTAGAAGCCGGGCAGCAGGTAGTAGGCCGCCACCGGGTCGTCGGGTAGCGGGCGCAGCAGGGCCGGCAACAGCGCGCCGTCCAGCCCGGCCAGCGTCTCGTCCTCGATGACGATGCTGCGCTCGTGGGCGATGGACGCGCCCAGGCTGACGTAGACTCCGGCATCGGCCGCGCCCAGCACGTACTCGTGCGGCCGGAAGAAGAGCCAGGCGGCGGCCACGGCCCAGACGGCCAGGAAGGCTAGTTCGAGCCACAGAAACGCGACCCCCTCGCCCTTCGGGAGAGGGTCGCGGAGAGGGCCGGCCACCCCCTCGCCCTGCGGGAGAGGGTTGGGCAGAGGGCCAGCCGCCCCCTCGCCCTGCGGGAGAGGGTTGGGGAGAGGGCCAGCCACCCCCTCGCCCTGCGGGAGAGGGTCGGGGAGAGGGCCGGCCGCCCCCTCGCCCTGCGGGAGAGGGTTGGGGAGAGGGCCAGCCACCCTCTCGCCCTCCGGGAGAGGGTTGGGGAGAGGGCCGGCCGGCAAAGACACATGCCCCGTCCGCCCCCGCCACACGTCCAGCGCCAACAGCCCACTGACGAAGAAGACCCAGACCAGCGCCAGCCGGCCAATGGAGAAAAGGCCCAACTCGGCCAGGACGAGCGCCACCCAGCCCAGCGAGGCCAGCCCCAGCGCCAGCGCGGCGAAGGCCAACGGCAGCGACGGCCGCCCACGATCGAATTGGCGCACGATCAGCCAGCCGGGGACAAAAGCCGCCGCCGGCAGCAACAGGACAACGCTCCAGGCAGGCATGGCTAGGCGGCCGGCTCCAGGGCGGAGATAAACTGTACGTAGGCATCGGCCACGGCCGCCGGGGCGCACTGCGCGGCCACGGTGTCCGCCGCCGCCGCGCCCAATGCCGCCCGCCGCGCCGGGTCGCGCGCCAGCTCCAGCAGGGCGACCAGCAGGGCCTCCTCGTCCAGCGGCGGCACCTTGACCGCGGCCTCGTCGGGCAACTCGCCGTACCAGCCGTGGTCGAACACGACCAGCGGCCGGCCGGCGGCCATGACCCGCAGCGCCGCACCCGACGTTTCGCCCAGGGTCGGGTAGCGCAGGTTCAGCACCACGTCGGCCGTGGCCGCCCAGTCCACAAAGGCATCAAATGACTCAACATAATCCAGGCAAATCACCCGCTCACCCAGCCCCAGTTCGCGCAACGTACCGTCCAGATCCACTTCGGGCAACACCTCACCGACGATGAGAAAGCGCGCCTCGGGCACAAAGGCCAGCAGCCGCCGGAAGGCGCGCAGGGCCAGCGGCAGTTGCTTGGCCGCCGTCACCTGGCCGACGACGGCGATGAGCACCGCTTCCGGCGGCAGGCCCAGCTCGGCGCGGCGCGAGCGGGCGGGGCGCGGGACGACCAGGTGGGGAATGACGGCCACGCGGGCCGCCGGCCGCGCGGCATGAATCCAGTTAGCCACCGTCTGGCTGTGGACGATGAGGCCCAGGCTGCTGTCGAGGAGGCGCTCATTGAGGGCCACCTGGTACAGCGGGTTGGCGGCCCGTCCGCTGCGAATGTCGCGCAGCAGGGGCGCGGCCTCGCCCCCCAGGGCGTACTCCATCTCGCGCGCATAATCGGCAAAGCGGCCCGCCCCCAGCGTCAGGTGGGCCAGAAGGTGGTGGAGGTGGAAGTCGTGGAGGACGGTGACGCCGGGAAAGCGCCGCAGCATCCGGTAAATGTCGGCGTGGTGGGCGCTGTTGCCCATCTGGTAGAGCGGCCGGTCGAAGGCCCAGCGCTCAGCCGGGAAGGCCTCGAGCGGGCGGCGCGGCAGGCCGTCGGGCGCGACCGTCTCGTCGCTGAAGAGGGTCACGTCGGCCCGCTCGGCCAGCGCCGGCAACAGTTCGGCGCTGTAGTCGGCGATGCCGCTGCGGGCCGGGGGCAGCGGGCTGAAGTAGGCCAGACGCAACCGCCGCGCCTCGCCGCGTCCCCTCGCCCTTTGGGAGAGGGTTAGGGAGAGGGGACTCCCCGCCGCCTCGTCGCCGCCCCTCGCCCTTTGGGAGAGGGCTAGGGAGAGGGAACTCCCCGCCGCCTCGTCGCGTCCCCTCGCCCTTTGGGAGAGGGAACTCCCCGCCTCGTCGCCCAGCCGCGCCGCCCACGCGCCAACCGCGGCCGTGTCCCGGTTAAGCGCCGTCACTGCCCGGTCGTGGGCCACGCGCTCGATGCAGGGGTCGCGCTCGCCGGCCGTCCCCTGACCCATCTGTCGCCGCGCCAGCCATTCGACCAGGGCCGCGTTGAAGGCGCTCTGCTGCTCAATCATCGGCCGCACCTGCCACTTGGTGGCCACGCTATTCCAGGCGGCGCGGCAGCGCGCCACAAAGCCGCCCACGCCCGGCGCGGTCGAGGCGAACTCATATTCGCGCAGTTCGGCGCGGCCGGCCAGTTCGTCCAATCTGGCCCTGTCGAAGCGGTCGTCGCTCATCGGTGGTGGGTCATGGGGCGACTGGCGATTAGTCGCGCCAGGGCAGGTCGGGCACGGTCGCCGGTAGGGCGTAGGGGCCGGCGCGCAGGTCGTCGAAGTAGCCGCGCGTCTCCAACGTGCCGTAGGAGAAGATAGCGTGGCCAGCTGTGCCCAGGGCACGGGCCGTGGCAATGCGGTCGGCTAGCCAGTAGAACTCCCGGTTCGAAGCGATGCCGGGGATAATGTAACGGTCACCGCGGTTGGCCTGGAAGTCGGCGGCCAGAATCCGCCAACGATCAAGCGGGAACGGCTCTTTGGAGGGATTGTCATACACCGTGTTGGAGTAGATCATCGGTGCGACAGCGTCAATGTAGCCACCCTTTACCCACGCCTGCGAATCTTGATAGAAGTCGTAGAAACCCTGGCTGTAGCCCCAGCCCCAGCGGTCTACGTAGGTATGCCAGACGGCGGCCGACAGCCACACCTCCCGCCCGCTAGGCACGATCACGTCGTTGTACACCTCGCGCACCAACCCATCAATCTGCTGCCGCTGCCAGTTCTCATACGCCCCAGCCGCGCCGCTGAAGCACGGCCCGCCGTAATGATCCTCGCTGACCGGGTCACACGACGTGGCCCGCGCCGCGTAGCGCACGCGGTCGAGGTGGATGCCGTCAATGGCGTAGCGGTTGACGAGATCGGCCACGACGGCCTTGAAGTGCGCCCGGAAGACGTCGGAGGCCGGGCTGGCCATCTGGTACTCGCCACAGGAGATGGCGTCCAGCGTCGTCCACTGCGCCGCGTTGAGCTTGCCGTCGGTCGCGCCGTGGGCGTCCTGCAACCGGTGGTAGAGCGGCCGCGGGTTGACCACGGGCGGCGGCGGACAGGAGTTGTCGGCCAGGCGGTCGCCGACCGGGTAGACGTTGACGTAGGCATGCAGCTGCAGCCCGCGCGCGTGGGCCCGCTCGATGAAGTAGGCCAGCGGATCCCAGTAGGGCGATGGCAGCTGGCCCAACACGCCACCGCTGACCCGCTGCGCCCACGGTTCGATGCCGGAGGCGTAGTAGGCGTCGGCCGTGCCGCGCACCTGGAAGAAGATGACGTTGAAGCCGGCGGCGGCGATGTTGTTGACGATGGCGTCAATGCGCGCCGGGTCGGCCGGCTGGTTGAAGCGCGTCCAGTCGAAGCGCGTCACCCACACGCCGCGCAACTCGACCATGCCCGGCGGTGGCGTGGGGCTGGGCGTCGGCGTAGGGGTAGGTGTGGGCGTGGGCGTCGCGCCGAGAAGGACGACCGGGGCCAGCACGCGGTTGCCGCCCTGAGCCAGGACGACCAGCGCCACCAGCGCCAGGGCCAGCAGGACGGCCGGCAGGGCCATCGCGCGCCTGTTTTGTCTGCTCATGGCGCTATTGTGCCACAAGCGGCTGATTCGTTCTACTTGTAGGGCGGGTTGGCAACCCGCCTCTTCTCCCGGCTGAATAGATGGGTTGCCAACCGCCTCTTCCTGCGGCCGAAGAGGCGGGTTGCCAACCCGCCCTACATGGCTATTGCCCTATCACCTACCCCTCTCTATACTCAAGCCAATCCCATCAAGAGAGGAACACGATATGGCAAAACTCTACGACATCAGCCGCGCGATCCACGCCAAGATGGCCGTCTGGCCGGGCGATCCGGGCTTCGAGTTGCAGCGCACCGGCAAGATTGCCGACGGCAGCGCGGTCAACGTCAGCGCCCTCAACCTCGGCGCCCACACTGGCACCCACGTGGACGCCCCCTACCACTTTGAGGACGACGCGGCCCCCCTGGACCAGGTTGACCTGTCGGCCTACTGGGGGCCGGCGCAGGTGGTCACGGTCAACAAGCAGTCCGGGCCACTGACGCCGGCCGACTTCGCCGGCTATGACCTCGGCCGCGCCCCGCGCCTGCTCATCCACTCCCCCAACAGCGAAGCCGACCCCAACGTCTTCCCCAACGGCTTCGTCCACCCCAGCCCGGAACTGGCCGACCATCTGGGCGGGCTGGGCATCGTTCTCTACGGGGCCGACGCGCCCTCCATGGATCCGCAGAACAGCAAAGACCTGGCTGGCCACCACGCGCTGCAACGTAACAACATCCTCATCCTGGAGGGGCTAAGCCTGAGCGGCGTGCCCGATGGCGTCTACGAACTGGCCGCCCTGCCGCTCAAGCTCATTGACGGCGACGGTAGCCCGGTGCGGGCTGTGCTACGGGTGTTGGAGTAGGGCGTGGCTGCCTGGCCCACCACGCTGGCCGACGCCCGCGCCCTGGACGCGGCCGACCCGCTGAGCGCCTTCCGCGAGCGCTTCGTCAGCGCCGACCCGGCGCTGATCTACCTCGACGGCAACTCGCTCGGTCGCCTGCCGCGGGCTACGGCCGGGCGGCTGGCGACGGTTGTGGAAGAAGAGTGGGGTGAGCGGCTGGTGCGCGGCTGGGGCGAGGGCTGGTTCGAGGCCCCGCAACGCATCGGCGGCAAGCTGGCCGGACTGCTGGGCGCGGCGGCCGACGAAGTGGTGCTGGCCGATTCGACCTCGGTCAACCTGTTCAAGCTGGCCCTGGCCGCCCTGCTGGCCCAGCCCGAGCGGCAGGTCATTGTCACCGACGACCTCAACTTCCCGTCCGACCTCTACGTGCTGGAGAGCGCGGCGCGGCTGGCCGGCGCTTCGGTGCGCGTCGTGCCCTCGGCCGACGGCATCCACGGCCCGGTCGAGGCGCTGGTCGCGGCGCTCGATGGCGACACGGCCCTACTCAGCCTGTCCCACACCGTCTTCAAGAGCGGCTACACCTACGACATGTCCGCCCTGACCGCCGCCGCCCACCACGCCGGGGCGCTGGCGCTGTGGGACCTCAGCCACTCGGCCGGGGCGGTGGCCGTAGACCTGAACGGCGCGGCGGCCGACCTGGCCGTGGGCTGCACCTACAAGTATCTCAACGGCGGCCCCGGCGCGCCGGCCTTTCTCTACGTCCGGCGCGACCGGCAAGAGCAACTGGCCAACCCGATTAGCGGCTGGATCGGCCGGCGCGACCCGTTCGACTTCGCCCTCGACTACGCCCCCGCGCCGGGCATCGCCCGCTTCCTGACCGGCACGCCGCCCATCCTGTCGCTGTCGGCCGTCGAGCCGGGCGTCGAGATGCTGCTGGAGGCGGGCATGGAACGGCTGCGCGAACGCTCGGTGCGCCTCAGCGAGTACCTCATCGGCCGCTGGCAGGAGCGGCTGGAACCGCTTGGCTTCCGCCTCAACTCGCCGCGCGACCCGGCCCGGCGCGGCTCCCACGTCTCGCTGGGCCACCCGGAAGGGTTGCGCGTCAACCTGGCCCTGATCCACGACCAGCACGTCTTGCCCGACTTCCGCCGCCCGGATAACATCCGCCTGGGAATCGCCCCGCTGTACAACACGTTCGCCGACCTCTACACCGCCGTCGAACGCCTGCGCGCCGTCGTCGTGGAGCGCCTCTATGAGCGTTACGACGAAAGCGGTCTGACTGTGACCTGAAGAAGAAGGGAACCACAGATTACGCAGATTTCACAGATTTTCTCTTAAAATCTGTGAAATCTGTGTAATCTGTGGTTCCCTTCTTACGAGACAGCGTATATGAAACCCTTGCAACGCTTCGAGACCAACGCCGGGCGCGTCATCTACTCCTTCCCGGTACGGTCGTTCCCCACGTTGACCAACAACATCTACGTCATTGACGACGGCCAGCAGTACGTCCTGATTGACACCGGCTCGGGCATGGAGCGGCCCAACGCCGACCTGCTGGCCGGCTTCACGGCCATCGGCGAGCACCTCGGCCGCCCCTTCTCCCCGGCCGACCTCGGCACCATCCTCATCACCCACGGCCACATTGACCACTTCGGCGGCCTGCCCTTCCTGCGCCAGTACACCGACGCCCCCATCGGCGTCCACATCCTCGACCGGCGCGTGCTGACCCACCATGAGGAGCGCATGGTCTTCGCCTATCGCCGGCTGGAGACGTACCTGGAAGGCGCGGGCGTCTCGGCCGA
>CXWK01001303.1_pt1 | contig 10368 bp, 10 predicted proteins | sample 590851 | NCBI WGS metagenome assembly CXWK01 (sample SAMEA3498364, study PRJEB10139) | wastewater metagenome | biome: wastewater treatment plant; material: activated sludge | place: Denmark | collected 2014-08-01
CGGGATGCTCATGCGGCGCCACTGGCGACGACGTCTATGCCCTCAGACAGGAGGGCATAGAACTCCGGTGCGCTGTACTCGACCGGAACTCCCCCTTCGACGCACCGGGCGACATAGCGGGAGTAGAGGCGTTGGGCTGTGAGCTCGTCGGGGTTGCCGGCGGCTTCGGTCTTGAGCGTTGCGATCATCCCCGCCCCGCCGACGGCGGTCGGTCCCGGTTGGTTGGCGTCGCGGCCGCCGGGGCGAAGCAGGAACACGGCGTCGCCGCGTGTGCCGCCCTCGTGGACTACCTGCTTGAAGCTCGCCTGCGTCTTGTCGAGGACGCTGGTCTGCTCAACGGTTAGGTCGTGGTCACGGAATGCGTCGCCGAGTGCCTGCCAAATGGCGGGCTTTGACGCATGGAACACGACGGTCACGGCGCCAGTCGGCTTGACCACCCGAGAGACCTCGCCGAACACCTGCCCCATGAGGCGGGCATACTCATCGACACCCTTGCCCTGCGAGCGACTGACGATCACCTCGTCTGTGCGGTCGGTGAACTGGCCGAGCCATGCCTCGTTCACCTGGTTGACCTCGGCGTAGGGGATGAAGTCCCCGAACGGCGGGTCGGTGAAGACATAGTCGATCGAACCGTCGTCGAGATCGAGAGCGGTGCTGGACCGGTTGATGACCCTGACCTTGCTCATGCTGCCGCGGGTCTGTTCGAAGGCTTGGGTGAACGTCTTGACCTTGCGTCGGACACCTTCGAACACGTTCTTCTCGACTGGCAGGCCGCTGACGTAGAGAACACCGGACTGAGCGCCGGTGACCACGAAGTCCTTCTGGTCCTTCTTGGCTACGACCCGTGTGAGCAGGCTGGAGTGGGAGGCGTTGTAGCTGAGGACGAGCAGCCGAAGCGCCGGACGCAGGCGGGCAGGCTGCCGGTCGATCCTCGACCAGAGAGCGGACAGCGCCCGTAGGTTCCGAGGCGTGTACAGGTGGTGGAACCTGTCGATCCCGGTGTGATAGCCGGATCGGTACAGGTCACCCCACACGATCTGCTGGGATGGGACGTCTCCAGCGAGCGGCGTCTCTTCGAGACTGCGGAGCCGATCCATGTCGGACGCGGTCGGCGACCGGGACCAGGTTCCCTTTCCTGTCTGCCCGTAGACCCGGGCGGGCGCCCGCTTGCGCTGCCGAACCGTCTCCCCGGTGACAGGATCCGCCTGGTCAACGGTCACCCGTTCACAGTCGTCGACCGCTACCTCGTCACCGCAGGCAAGGCAACGGAACTCCTTGGCCACCCTCGCAGGGTTGAGAGTGACTGCGGCATCCCAGAAGGTCACATCAGACCGACAGCATGGCGTCCTGAGCACGTCCGTCCAGATCACGTAGCGGATGGTCCCGCCACCAAGGTCGGGGTCATCGGCGTCGTACATCCACCCTGAGGCGCCGGCCGCATCACTGACCAGAGACAGGGCACCGGCTTCGAAGGCCGCCGGGTCGGGCGGATCGCACATCACCTCGGCCAGCAGGGCCCCGAGCGGGCTGAGCTCGTAGATGACAGCAGTCCGCGGGCCCCACTCAACCTCCACTCCGAGCCCCTCGGCCATCTGGATCATCCGCTCAGTCGGCCGGTCGCACAACCGGACGGCGATACCGGTGCTTCCGCTTCCCCCGAAGACGTCCAACACCGTGTCCCCTGGCCTGGTGTGCCCAGCGATGAACATGGCGACGGCCTCGGCGTCGATCTTCGTCGGGTAGGAGAAGGTGTTGTAGATCGGCCCGGTGCGCTTGGACGGGATGGGGTGCTCGTACAGCGGACTGTTGATGCTCACTGGGTTCCGCCTGGGGGTTGATGGGCTTCGGTGGGGGTACCGGGGCCCTGTGACGTCATGTTGATTGCTACCGACACATTAGGTGGGGTTGGTGCCCGGGGCGTGCGTTTCGGGGAGACGTCCGGGCCACAGGTCGGTCTCGAGGCCGTGTTCGAGTTTGGCGATCGTGGCGAGGTCGGGCCAGGTGGCGCCGGTGAGGGTCTTGGCGATGGCGGTGTGGTCGACGCCGGTGACGGCTTCGAGTTGGCGGTAACTGCGGCCGTCGGCGGCGGTTCTGAGCCGGGAGGCGAAGGCGGCGGCGACCCTTGCGGCGGGGTCGTCGGTGGCGCCGTCGGGCCAGGCGCCGTCGGGGAAGTGCTCGGCGGGGGTCTTGCGGTGGGGTCTGGCCACGGCCACCCAACGTACGCGACCCGTGCGGGCGAGCCCGGGAGCGTGGAGGTAGAACACGCGTTCGACAGGCGGGCCGAATCGCGCGAGACTGTCGATTGTGATCGACGTCGTGCTGTCCCGATAGTCGCCTCGCTCGTCGCCGAAGGCCGGGGGTACCGGCCGGGCGAGCGGGGCGCATGGACGGTGAACAGTGCGCTCAGTCGGGGTCGGCCACCGGGGCCGGCGGGTACATGTCGGCGGTGTTGGACCAGGCGGGGAACACCGCGATGTCGACTGTGAGGCCGAGCCGGCGGGCGGCTTCGTAGACGGCGACGAGGTCGGCGACGCTGGCGCGGCGGCCGCCGTTGAGGGTGCCGCCGAGGTAGTGGCGTTCCCAGCCGAGAGCTTCGGCGATCTCGCCGTCGGTCGGCGGCGTCGGCCAGGGGGCGGGCGGCGGCGGGTTGATGTGGCGGTGCCGCTCCTCGTGGTGGGCCAGCGCGTTCTTCGTCATCGTGCGGGCTCGTCGGATCGCGGCGGCGACCTGGTGTTGGAGGTTGGCTTCTGCGGCCCGGGCCCGCACGTTGGTCGCCTGGGCCCAGTCCTGGGCCCAGGCGCGGTGGTCGTCGGGGTTGTCGGTGTCGGGCGGGGCGGGCAGAGCGGTGAGCGGCTTCCAGGTGGCGTGAGGTTTGACACCGAAGTCGGCGGGGTCGTCGAGGAAGTCAGCGGGCTTCTGGTCGCTGTTGGTGACCCTCGCCGCCCCCACCCCGGCGACGTTAGGCCAGATTGCGGTTCTGGCGCTCGGCGGGATTCTGGTCCCGAAAGGCCCCCCACCAGGCCCCGAACAGGATGGAAGATTTTTCTACCATCACCCCCCAAGAGGCCGCAGGCCGGGCGGCATGTTGGCCAGGCGTGGATCGAATTTTGGACCCGCGCGAACGCCGGCTGCTGCGTGCCGCCCGCCCTGTGGGGGGCCGGCATGTGCCGTTCGAGGACCGGTACGGCGTCACCGGCCAGCGCCTGGTCAAGCCCCTCGGCGTCCCCGGTCACCGTCCCCGCGGCGGCGTCGACCTCGGCGCCGTCGTCGAAGCGGCCGTCGTGACCGGCTACCTGCGGGGCGTCTACCAGCCTCAGGGCGACTACCCGGCCGAGGTCGTCGACCGGGCCCTCGGCTACGTCGAGGCGTCGAAGCCGCCGTCGATCGCCGAAGCCAAGGCCCGGATGCCGGCGGTGCTCGCCTATCTGGACCGGCGTCGGCGGCTCGGCGAGTCCCTCGAGGTCGGCGGGTCGCTGTTCGCTCCCGACGACATCGACTTCCACGTCGCCACCGAACTCGGTCACCTGAGCCGCTCCGCCCGCGGCGCTCACCTGCGGGCCCTGCGTCACGTCGCTCACGGCGTCCTCGGTCCCGCCGAGTTCCACCTGCGTCCCCTCCCGCTCGGCGACCGCGGCGTCCGGCCCGGCTACAGCGCGGTGGAGATGACCGAGCTCGTCGGGCGGGCCGCGACCCACCCCAGCGCCGTGTACGGCCCGGCGATGCGCACCCTGATCGCCGGCAGCGCCGGCGCCGGGCTCGCCACCGCCGACTGGCGGATCGTGCGCGGTACCGACGTGACCGTCGACAACGACGGGGTCGTCATCAACATCGGCGGCCACAACCCCCGCCAGGTGCCGGTGCTGGCCCGCTGGGAGCCCTGGACCGTCGAAGCCGCCGCTGCCGCCGGCGACCGGCACCTGCTGCGACCCGGGACCAACCACGACAACCGTTCCCCGCTCGGAGCGTTGTTGTCGACCAAGGTGTCCGGGGACAACCCGAAGCTGTCCGCTCAACGGCTGCGGGCCACCTGGATCATCTGGCATCTGGCGTCGCGCACCCCGATCCGGGCGTTGTGCGTCGCGGCCGGCTACAGCCCCAACGACCACGGCGCCGCGGTCGCCCGGTACCTGCGGTTCGTCCCGGACATGGACGCCGCCGAGGCCCGCGGCTACCTGCGCGACGCCCTCCCCGCCGGCGGGACAGTCCCGTGAGTCGCTACACGCCCAAGCGGCGCCGCGAACTCCAGATCATCAACCCGAACGTCGGCGCCGCCCGCCGCGTCGTCGGCGAGCGCGTCCCCTACGCCACCGTCGCCGACAAGCTGCCCGGCGTCAAGGAGGCACTCAGCTACCGGCCCATCAAGCCCGTCGACGACGACACCGTGAAGCGGGCCATCCATCTCGTCGACTACGCCATGGTGACCCCCGACGGGGTTCGGCTGTGCGACCAGCTCGACGACTGGGCCGACGAAGACCACCGCGCCCGCCACCCTGACGCCAAGCCCGGCGTCCGGCCCGGCCGGCCTCCCACCGTCACCTGGCGGGCGCTGCTGGTCGCGATGAGGATCGTCGGCGAGGAGGAGTTCCCTGACCTCGCCGTCGAGATCGCCAAGACGGTCTGGTTCCGCATCCCCCAGCACTTCCATGAGGGCCTCGGCATCGCTCCCGTCGGCTGGGGATGCACCGTCCTCGGCTGCATCGGGGAACGCTGCGTCCACATCATCGAACGGCTCGCCACCCGGGTCCGCTACCAGCTCCGCACCCTCACCCGCCTCATGGACCCCTACGGCGATCACGTCGGGCGCCGTCTCACACCCGAACAGGCCGCCGACGCACGCCGCACCTATCAGCCCGGCGAACAAGAACGTCTCGCCGAACGGCTGTCGGTCACCGCGAACGCCATCCTCGGCGCGACCCGCGCCGTCACCCCCCAAGGCATGATGGACGGCTGGAACGGCGAGTACACCCTCGACGGCACCCGCCTCCGGTCCTGGGCCCGCAGCCCCCGCTACACGCACCGGGCCGACCGGGCCCCCGGCGAGAACCCCATGATCGTCACCTCCGCCGACCCGTCCGCCGGGTGGGACAAGGACCAGAACTGGGGCCACGAAGTCGTCCTCGTCGCCATGGCCGCCAGCGACACCGACGACGGGATCCTCTACCGCCCGGCCCTCGTGCAGGGAATGTCGATCTTCACCCGGCCCGGAACCGACCTCGCCGCCCGCACCGTGCAAGCACTCGACAACCTCGCCGCCCGCGGCCTCCCCCCGACCCGGATCGTCAACGACCGCGGGTTCACCATGCTCTCCGCCGACAGCTACCAGACCCCGCTCACCGCCCGCTACGGCACCGAGTTCGTCCACGACTACCCCCGCAACCTCCTCGGCCCCCGCGCCTACAGCCGCGGCGTCGTGTTCATCGAAGGCAGCCTCTACTGCGCCGACCTGCCACCCCACCTCGCCTACGCCTCGGTCCACTTCTTCATCGGAGACGAACACGGCAACCGCATCACCGTCGACGAATACCGGGCCCGGCTCGCAGCCCGCTCCGAACACCGGTTCAAGCCCAAGGATCTGAAGCGGAACCGCTGGCGGTGCCCCGCATCCGGCCGCCACTGCACCGCCCGCTGCTCGAACCGCCCCGAGACCCTCACGATCTCCAACGCCGCCAAGCCCCGCGTCTACCCCACCGTCAACACCGGCCAGCCCGGCACCGACGGCCTGGTCGTCCTCCCCGACGCCTGCACCCGCGGCGACATCACCATCAACCCCGACGACGACGCCGAACTCGTCGAGATGCTGCTCCGCTACGGCCAAGCCCGCGAGTGGATGACCCCATCGTGGAGCGCCGCTTACCAGCAGCCGCGCAGCACGATCGAGGGCTTCAACGGGTTCGTGAAGGACGAAGCCAAAGAAGCCCTCGCCAGCGCCGGCCGCCGCCGCATGCACGGCGGCGCCATCGGCTCCATCTTCGCCGCCTTCCGGGTCCTCGCCGCCAACATCCGCAAGATCGTCGGGTTCCTCAACAGCGGCCTCTGCATCCGCAAGCCCAACGGTGAGGTCGCCATCGTCCGGCTCAGCAAAGCCGACCGCGAAGCCCTCACCGCCAACAGCGCCCCGATCGACCAGGACCGCTACCAGCCCGGCCCCGACCCGCCCGGCCCCGCCGGCCCCGGCCCCTAGCCCGGCCGCACCGCCGGGCCCGCTGAACCAGCCGCCGCCACCGCGGCGGCTTCAGCGCGCCCGCACGGCCAGCACCGACCCAACCGGCCGGCCCCCGGAACTCCCGCAACCGGCCTCAGCCCACCCCAAGCCGCCCGACGGCGCCCCCAACCCGCCCCGCCCCTACCGCACACCCGCGCCCGTCGAATTGTCTCGGTGAATCCCCGGAGAAGTCTCGGCATCCCGCCAGGCGAAACCCGTCGGCATGTTCATGAACCATGAACAGCTTCGGCCCTCTCCCCTACCGCTCCCAGACAACCCGCCGCCCGAGACCTCGCCGCTGGGGTCACCGGGCGCTGCTGACAGCGGCGCTGCTGACAGCGGTCGCGTCGGCGGCGCTCACCTTGCCGCCTGCGCCGCCGGCAGGTTCCGGCGACCCTCCGAAGCCGGTGATGGCAGCCCCTCCGAAGCCGGTGATGGCAGCCCCTCCGCCGGCGCAGGCGTCGACGTTGCCCGGGTCGCCGCCGTCGGCGGGGAGCGTCGAGTCGTCGGGCCCGTACTGGCGGTGGGCGCCCGACCAGCGGCCGGTCACCTGGGGGGTCGACGTGTTCTACGGGGGGATGTCGCAGAGCTCGCAGATCTCGGCGTTCACCGAGGCGTTCCGACGTTGGGAGGCGGTGTCGGGGATCCAGTTCCGGCGGGTGGCCGCCTGCGGCTGGTTCGTGTTCAACGACCAGCGCTGTGCCAGCCCCAGCATCCGGATCTCGTTCCAGCCCAGGGCCCACGCCCGTGCCTGGGACACGCACTTCGCTGGAGCGCAGGGCGGGCACACGTTCGGCCCGTGCCCGACGTCGTATCGGATGACCGGCTGCGGTGACATTCACCTGGCGAACTACTTGCGCTGGTCGCCGTCGACGTTGGTGTTCGCAGCGACGCACGAGATCGGGCATGCGATCGGGATCCCGCACGCCCCTTCGTGGGCATGCCCGGGCTCGCTGATGTGCCCCTACGGCGGGCCCGGGTCCTGGTGGGAGATCAGCGAGGCTCGGGCCCGGTACGGGCAGTGACGGAACCGTTCATGTCGGGCCGTGATCTGTGGGAGGCGTCGACGGCGGTGTTGCGGACGCAGCGGGCGGTGGCCGGGTGGCGGGCGTCGTTGCCGGCCCGGTTCGCCGGGTTGGACATGGAGTCCTTCGCCGGGTTGGATCCACCGCTGCCGCCGCCGGTGGTGGCGTGCCTGACCGACTGGGTGTCGTTACCGGTCCGTAACCTGATCGTCATCGGTTCGACGGGTTCGGGGAAGACGTCGGCGGCGGTCGCTGCGGTCGACTCGGTCGTGTCGTCCTTAGGCTTACCGGCCCGGTTCTTCGTCTACACCGAGCTCCTCGACGCGTTCCGGTCCGGCGACCTGAGGGTCGCTGACGTCGCCGGCTTTCCGCTGCTGGTCATCGACGATCTCGGCGGCGGCCGTTCCACCGCCACCGAGTACGAAATCGAGAAGATCGAGACGCTCATCAACCGACGGTGGCTGGACGGGCTCCCGACGGTCGTGACCAGCAGCCTCACACCCGAGCGGCTCCGGGGCAGGATCGGCGAACGGGCCTACGACCGGCTTCGGGAGGATGCTCTAGCGGTGCAGATCGCTACTCCTGCGTCCCGACGTCGATGACCGGATTCGAAGTCGCCGCAAGCACCGTCTTCCAGGCCGGGTCGGCTGTCACGATCCAGTAGATCCCCCCCGGCATGTTCCGGGTGTGACATGGAGAACGCTGACCGCCCTTGCGGTGCTGATGCTGACGTTGACCGGCTGCGGCGACGCTCCCGGTCCCCCCGCCCGGTTGGCTGCGCCCGCACCATCGACAACAGGCGCCACGGTCCCCGCACCGTCTACGACCGCCGCCGAGACAGCCCCCGCCCCTGCCGGTCCGCCGGTCCGGTGGCGGACGGCGATGTGGGGCGATTCGATCGCTGCGGATGCCGTCTGGGCGCTTGGGGCGGCGTTCATCGAGGCGTCCGGCCGGCGCCCGTCCCTCGCTCTGGTTGACCGTTCCACGATCGGCGACCACGTCGCCGGCATCGAACGGTTCAGTAGGGCGGCCGCTGCTGAACCGCCGGAGGTGGCGGTGGTGGCGTTGGGGACCGGCGACGCCCGCGACCGGCGGCCCGCCGGGACGGTCCGCTCGGAGATAACGCGGGTGAGGGCAGCGTTACGGGACGTGCCGTGCCTGCTGTGGGTGGACGTGAAGGCCGTCGGCGTGAACGGGATCTACCCGGGGGTGGTCGCCTACGCCGGCTGGGTGAACGTCGTGCTGCGCTCCGAGCTCGACGGTCGGCCCGGGATCGAGCGCCTGGACATGACCCGGTGGGCGGCCCGGCACCCGGAAGCGTTCCTGGCGGACGGGCTGCACTTCAACGCCAACGGGGCAGTCCGCTACGCCCGGTGGCTAGCGGGGCGGGCCCAGCGGTGCGTGGAGGGCCAGCGGTGACCGGCCCGTCCAGCACCGGCCCGGCGACGGCGCTGTACGGCCTCGACCTCGAGACCGACACCAGCGTGAACGGCCTCGACCCGTCGGTCGCTGCGATCACAGCGGTAGCGGTCGCGTCAGCGGACGGCCCGGTCGTGTTCACCGGCGCCGAGCACCGCATCCTGGCCGACCTTGCCAAATGGCTCAGCGACCCTTCGGTGCTTCCCGGCGTCGTCGTCACATGGAACGGGTCGGCGTTCGATCTGCCTTTCCTGGCTAGCCGGGCCGCTCACAACGGGATCTCGCTGGCGTTGCGGCTGCGGCCGGACCCGGCGTTCCCGCTCAAGTACCCGCCGGCGGTCGGGTGGCCGCACGCTGTGCGGGCCACGATCGGACCGCACGGCCATTGCGACCTGATGCCGTTGTGGAGGCCGTGGGCCGCCGAGCGTGGTGTCTCCGCCGGCCTGAAAGCCGTCGCCGCCGCGGTCGGCATCGAGATGATCGAGGTCGACCGGACCCGGATCCACGAGCTCACCGACGCCGAACTCGTCGCCTACGTCGCCTCCGACGCGGTCGGGACGCTCGCCCTGGCCCGCCGTTCCGGTCCGCTGCCCGTTGACCGCGTCCCCTCCCTGGCACGGTGACAGTCATGGACATCGGTGTCGACGTCGGCGACGTGCCGGTGGGGGACTGGCTTGCCGCGGCCGGGGTCCGGGCGGCGGCCGCGATGCCGGAGCCGACCCGGTACGACTTCGCCGGCGAATGGGGTCTCGGTGACCTCGAGTGGGTCGAGTGGTGCCATCAGGCCGCCGACGACGGCCTGTTCGTCACCGGCCCGCCGTTGCCGGGAGCTCAGGCCGGATGGGCGGCGCTGCGGGCCGCCGGGCACCGGTTGCATGTGGTCACCGCCCGCGCGTTCGGTTCCGCTCCCGCCGCGGCCACCGAGGAGTGGCTGGCCACCTGGGGCTTCGACGCCGACTCGCTGCACGTGACCTCCGCCAAGCATCTCGTCTCCTGCGACGTCTTCATCGACGACTCGCCCGCCATGATCGAACAGCTCACCGGCCACGGCCGCCGGGCCGTGATCGCCGACCGGGCCTGGAACCGGCATCTGGCCGCCGGCCACGAACGCGTCGCCGGCCTCGCCGGCCTCGCCCGCCTCCTCGCCGACCCCCGCCTCGCTCACGCCGGCGTCCCCGCAACCTGACGTCCCCGACGGGGGACGCCCCCGTCGGGGGCGTCCCCCGTCGGGGACACCCGAACCTGCCCGCTGTCGGCATGTTCAGCAACATGAGCACCGGCTTCGATCCTCGGCGTCATCCTCGCGGTTCGGACGGCAAGTTCGATCCTGCCCCGGCGGCCGGCCCGCCGGATGCCGGCCTGGCCGCCGACCTGGCGGATGCCGTCGCCTCCGTCACACCGTCCGTCACACCGTCAACAGACGGCTGCCGGGCTATCGGCAACCTGCCCGAGCACGAGGCCCTCTGCGGCCTGGCAGAAGACCCGAACACGCCGGCCGAGACCCTCGCCGTCCTCGCCGACGACCCCGACTGGGTGATCCGCCGGCGGGTGGCGGACAACCCGTCCACCCCGCCCGAGGCGCTCACCCGTCTCGCTATCGACGACGACCGGCAGATCCGACGGCGGGTGGCGGGCAACCCCACCACGCCCACTGACGTGCTCGTCGCTCTCGCCGCCGACCCCGACAAGGATGTGCGGTCAGCGGTTGCTGCCAACCCGAAC
>CXWK01001760.1_pt5 | contig 10367 bp, 11 predicted proteins | sample 590851 | NCBI WGS metagenome assembly CXWK01 (sample SAMEA3498364, study PRJEB10139) | wastewater metagenome | biome: wastewater treatment plant; material: activated sludge | place: Denmark | collected 2014-08-01
TGGTTTGTGCCCGCGGTTATCGTTCTGGCCTTGCTGACGTTTGCCATCTGGCTGCTGGCCGGGGCGGGCTTCGTGCCGGCGCTGCTGCGGCTCATCGCCGTGCTGGTCATCGCCTGCCCGTGCGCCATGGGGCTGGCCACGCCGACGTCGATCATGGTCGGCGTGGGCAAGGGGGCCGAGGCGGGCATCCTGTTCAAGAACAGCGCCGCGCTGGAGCAGGCCCACCGGCTGGACGCGGTCGTGCTCGACAAGACGGGCACGATTACGCGGGGGGAGCCGGCGGTGACGGACGTAGTAGGCAGTAAGCAGTATTCAGTATTCAGTAGGTCAGTAGGTCAGTCGGAGAGTACTGACGCACTGAACACTGACCCACTGAACACTGACCCATTGAACACTGACCCACTGAATACTGACCTACTGGATACTGACCCACTGACTACTGATCACTGGCTCCGCCTGGCGGCGAGCGCCGAGCGGGGCAGCGAACATCCATTGGGCGAGGCCATTGTGCGGGCGGCCGAGGCGCGCGGGCTGGCGCTGTCGTCGCCGGAGCAGTTCGAGGCCATTGCCGGGCATGGCATCAGCGCGGTGGTCGATGGGCAGCGCGTGCTGGTGGGCAACCGGCGGCTGATGGAGCGCGAGGGTGTGGCCCTGAATGGGCTGGCCGAGCGGGCGGAGGAGATGGAGGCGGCGGCGCGGACGACGATGTGGGTAGCGGTGAGCGTGGCGAGTGGCGAGTGGCGGGTGGCGAGTAACGGCTCGGCCGATAGCGCCACTGACCACACGTCCGCATCTGCGGATGCGGACTCCGCAGGCGCGGGTGCGGTTGCGAATACGGCGCTTGCCACCCGCCACTTGCCACTCGCTACCCGCCACCCGTCCGCATCTGAGGATGCGGACTCCGCGATTGCGCCACTAACCACTGACCACTCGCCACTCGCAGCCGTCGCCCTCATCGGCGTGGCCGACACCATCAAGGACGGCTCGGCCGCGGCGGTGCGGGCGCTGCGCGAGATGGGGTTGACAGTGGTGATGCTCACCGGCGACAACGCCGCCACGGCGGCGGCCATTGGCCGCGAGGCGGGCATCGACCGTGTGCTGGCCGGAGTGCTACCGGGCGAGAAGGCGGCCTACGTCAAGCAGTTGCAGGCCGAGTTCAGCCGCGACGGACGCGAGGGGCGCGTGGGCATGGTTGGCGACGGCATCAACGACGCCCCGGCCCTGGCCCAGGCTGACGTCGGCTTCGCCATCGGCACCGGGACGGACGTGGCGATGGAGACGGCCGACGTGACGCTCATGCGCGGCGACCTGCGCAGCGTGCCCCAGGCCATCCATCTGTCGCGGGCGACGATGCGCAACATCCACCAGAACCTGTTCTGGGCCTTCGGCTACAACGTCATCCTCATCCCCATCGCCGCCGGGGTGCTGGCCCCGTTCGAGTGGGCGCCGTCGTTTCTGCGCCAGCTCAGCCCGATTTTGGCTGCCGGAGCGATGGCCTTTAGCAGCATCAGTGTCGTGACGAATGCTCTCCGACTGAGGGGGATACGCCTTTAAGAGACCAATGGATTTGGCACGATACAAAGCGATTCTTCTCAATCCACGCAATACGTGCTGGCCAACCCTAATCAGGAGTACCTCATTCTTCAGCCAAGCGAAATCACCACTCCATTCGCGGTGAGCCTGGGCGTAGGCAGTTACAGCGTTGAGTGGTTTAGTGTCTTTCGCCGCGAGGCGAAAGAGGTTGCCAACTCGACCATCGACGTTGCTGAACCGGTCACCTTCACAGCACCATTCGCCGAAGCAGGACCAGTAGTGCTGTACTTGAAGCGGGTGGGAGAGTGACAACCGTCCGTTGATGAGTCCGGCGAGATGCAAGAGCATAGGAGGTCAGCATGCCAGAAAGCATGAGCGCAGAACAGTTTATTCAAGCGTTAGAGGATACAGCTCAGGAAACTCGTGATGTCGATAGAGAGGAAGCGTTTAACGCTATCCCCATGAGACAAATCTTTGCGCTTGCGAAGCAGTTCATGACTATGCCGCCTAAGGAAATTGAAAAGCTGCTCGAAAGTCCATTTCATAAGGTAAGAGTTGGCGCGGTCAGTATCATGGACTGGCAGGCTCGTGACAAGAAGACGTCTGAAGAGCAACGAAAGGAACTGTATGATCTTTACATAAAGCGTCATGACAGGATCGATAATTGGGATTTAGTCGATCGCAGCGCTCCCTTCGTTGTTGGCCGTTACCTGTCCGATAAACCGCGCGACATTTTGTATATACTCGCGCGTTCTGAAAACCCTTGGGAACGCCGCACCGCTATCGTCGCTACTGACTATTTCATTCGCCAAGCGGATGTAGACGACACATTCAAGATCGCTGAATTGCTGGTCGATGATCCTCATGACCTTGTCCAAAAAGCGGTGGGTGGGTGGGTCCGCCAAGCTGGAACCAAAGACCTCCAGAAACTACTCAGTTTTTTGGACAAATACGCTGCCACGATGCCGCGCACGATATTGCGTTATGCCATTGAGCACCTGAACCCTGAACAACGCGAACATTATTTGAGCTTGAAAAGGAGCTCAGGCACTAGCTGAGTGCTGCAACAGGGGTTGAGTTGCGGTCTGCCGCATCTGCTGCACGTCGCGCATGGGTGGGATGCCAAAGACGCCTTTGTACTCCCGGCTGAAATGGGCGGGATCTCTGTACCCCACGCGGTAGGCGGCGCTCGCCGCGTCCGAGTTTTCGATCAGCATCAAACGACGCGCTTCCTGCAAACGCAGTTGCTTCTGGAATTGCATGGGGCTTATGGCCGTGACCGCTTTGAAGTGATAGTGAAAGCTGGAGACGCTCATCCCCAGTTCGCGGGCAAGCTCCTCAATGCGTAGCGGTTGATCGAACGCCTGGCGGATGCGTTGCACGGCGCGCGCGATGGCGGCGCTAGAGCCGCCCATGACGGCCAGATGGCGAAGTCTGTTGCCTTGCTCACCCCTCAGAAGTCGGTAAATAATCTCGCGTACGATCATCGGCATCAGGACGGGTAGTTCAGCCGGCGTATCGACAAGCCTGACCAGCCGCACAACGGCTTCCAACAGGCTGGCGTCCAAACGGCTGACATCGATCGCGCGGGCAACCGCAGCGCCCCGTGGCGACAGGGAGTGGCCCGCCTCCGCCATCACCGAGCTAACGAGTTGCGGATCGAGATTCAGCCGGAAGCTGAGATAGGGACGCTCGCGGGAGGCTTCCATCACCTGGCTGACCATTGGCAAATCCAGAGTGACAAGCAGATAGTGCAAGGGGTCATATTGGTAGCGGCTGTCCCCCAGCACAACTTCCTTGCTCCCCTGGGCGATCACACAAAAACAGGGTTCGTATACGCTGTGAAGTTTCTCCGCCATTCTGGACGCGCGCGCTAAGTGAACCCCCTTGAGCGGCTGAATGACACCGTCTGTCTGGATGGCGCGAGCAATCCGCTCAACAAGCTCCTCCTGGCCGGCCTGCAAGCGTCGTGTGTCCTGTCCAGTCTGATCGTGATTGAGTAGCTCCATTCGCGCCTCCCCTTTCATCTCGGTGGTTCTTGGAGGATTATACAATCTTTCTGGATGATTCTACAGCTATGTTGTTGCCAGTTCTTCTATACTGAACAGGAATAGAAAGACCATTACTACCCTCACATTAGCTCATCGAGGTGTAATTCAATGCTTGCAGCAATCATGTATGGCCCCGGCGACGTTCGTATCGAGAACGTCCCCGATGCCCGAATCACTCAGCCCACCGATGCTATCGTCCGGACCACCTATGCCTCGATCTGTGGCAGCGACCTGTGGCCCTACAGAGGATATGCGGAATTTGGCGCGGCCGGGAGACCGATGGGACACGAAGCCATCGGCGTTGTCGAAGAGGTCGGCGCGGCCGTCCGTAACGTCAGGGCCGGCGATTTCGTCGCCATGCCGTTCGCCTTTTCCGACAATACCTGCGTCCACTGCCAGGCGGGCATTCACACGTCGTGCCTTCACGGTGGGTTCTTCGGTAACTCGGAAGTCGGCGGCGCGCAGGCCGAGGCGATTCGGATTCCCCAGGCCGATGGGACGCTGGTCGCGCTACCGGGCGGCGCGGATAAGGCCCTCATGGCCTCGCTGCTCACCCTGACCGATGTCATGGCCACCGGCCATCATGCGGCGGTGACCGCCAGAGTTGCTCCGGGGAAGGCCGTGGCCGTGGTGGGCGACGGCGCGGTGGGCCTGTGTGGCGTGATTGCCGCGCGTCGTCTCGGCGCGGAGCAGATCATCATCATGGGCCGCCACGAGGATCGCATTGCTCTGGCCAGGCGGTTTGGCGCGACCGATGTTGTCAGCGAACGCGGCGAGGAGGCGGTCGAGCACGTCCGCAAACTCACCGGCGGCTATGGCGTTCACGCGGTGTTGGAGTGTGTCGGCACCGACCAGTCGATGCAGACCTGTCTCAGTATCGTGCGTCCCGGCGGGGCCATTGGGCGCGTTGGCGTGCCGCACGAGGTTGACATTCCCGCGTTAGCGCCGACATTTGTCAAGAATCTCACCATCAGCGGCGGCCCCGCGCCGGCGCGGGCCTACATGGATGAACTTCTCCGCGATGTGCTGGAAGGCACGATTGAACCCGGTCTCGTGTTCGATCGCGTTGTCAGCCTGGATGAAGTGCCGGATGGCTATCGGGCCATGGACGAGCGGAAGGCCCTTAAAGTCATGGTCAAGATGTGACCGTGGTCGATGTATGAAATAGGAGTTAATGAAATGCAAAAACGACAACTTGGAAACAGTGGTCTGGAAGTTTCGGCCCTCGGGCTGGGCTGCATGGGCATGAGTTCGGCCTATGGGCCGGCGGCCGACAAGCAGGCGATGATCGCCCTGATTCGCAAGGCGGTGGAACTCGGCGTCAATTTCTTCGATACGGCCGAGGCCTATGGCCCGTTTGTCAATGAGGTCTTGTTGGGCGAGGCGGTCGCGCCCATTCGGGATCAGGTCGTCATCGCCACCAAGTTCGGCTTCGACATCGATCCCGATACCGGCGGGCGCACTGGCGGCCTCAACAGCCGGCCGGAGCACATCAAAGCGGTGGCCGAGGCGTCGCTGAGGCGGCTGGGGACGGACGTGATCGATCTGCTCTATCAGCACCGGGTTGACCCGGACGTGCCCATCGAAGACGTGGCCGGAGCGGTGAAGGACCTGATTCAAGCCGGCAAGGTGAAGCACTTCGGCCTTTCCGAAGCCGCGGCGGGGACAATTCGCCGCGCCCATGCCGTCCAGCCGGTTACGGCTGTTCAGAGCGAGTACTCGATCTGGACACGAGACCCGGAGCCGGAAGTGCTGCCGGCGCTCGAGGAGTTGGGGATCGGGTTCGTGCCCTTTAGCCCTCTGGGCGCGGGCTTCCTGACCGGTAAGATCGACGCCAACACGACCTTCGATGCCACGGACTTTCGCAATATCTCGCCCCGTTTCACGCCGGAAGCCAGAGAGGCCAATCAGGCGTTGGTGGATTGGCTGGGTGAGGTTGCGGCCCAAAAGCAGGCCACCCCGGCCCAGATCGCGCTGGCCTGGTTGCTGGCCCAGAAGCCCTGGATTGTGCCCATCCCCGGCACGACCAAGCTCCACCGCCTCGAGGAGAACATCGGCGCGGCTAACGTTGAACTGACGCCCGACGACCTGCGCCAGATCGAAAGCTTTGCGTCGAAGATTCAGGTGCAAGGCGCTCGGCTGCCGGAGGCCGTGCTGAAGATGACCGGACGATAGGGATCATAGACCTGACAGGTGGGCGGCCAATCGTTTTCTATCGGAGATATGCTCTATGGCCGCCCACCTGCCAGGTCTCTCGCCCTCTTGACATAGAACATAATTTCTATTACTCTGTCACCATCCTTCCCGTCGCTTCTCAGGAGATATGAAAAATGGATGGTTTCCACCTAGCACGACAGCTTGAGATTGACGCTCCTATCGAAGACGTTTGGGCCGCTCTGGCCACACCGGATCGCCTGTTCTCCTGGCTGGCCCCGGCCGTGCCCGACGGCGAGTTGCGGCAGGACGAACACGGCAAGCTGACCATCCACATGCCCTGGTCGGTCGTCGACTTCCTGCAAATCGACACGGCCGAGCCGCCCCACAGCCTGCGCCTCCGCAATCTGCCCGACGAAACGCGAACTATCACCTTTACCCTGGCCGAGGAAGCCGGGCGGACACGGGTCTTGGTCGAGGTCAGCGGCGCATTGCCGGCGGGCGACAGTGGCGCGGATCGGCTCGACCTGAGCGGCCTGGGCTGGGACATGACCCTGCCAAACCTGAAGGCCGCCGCCGAAGGCGCGCCGTTGCCCATGCCCTTCGCGGGCACTGGCCCCTTGTTCGGCTACTGGCGCCAGTTCAGCGACGGCTATGGCGTGGAGCGCAGCATCTTCATCGACGCGTCGCGCGAGGCCGTCTGGAACGCACTGGTCGATCCGGCCCACATTCAGGCCTGGTTTTCGCCGACGACACCCTGGCAGCGCTCGGCCCTGGAAGTCGGCGGGCGTATCTTCGTCACCAACGAGGAGACGGGCGAGGAGATGTACGTCCAGGTCTTCGAGACGCTAGATCGGCCGCGCGAATATGCGGCGCGCACGCTGCCGGAAACGGCCGACTCGCCGACCTACGTCACCCGTTACCTGCTGGATGACGAAGAAAACGGCACGCGGCTGACCCTGATCTATACCGGCTATCAGTCGAGCGACGACGGTCACCACTGGCCCGAGATGGAGCACACGACCTACGGTTTTGGCCTGATGCTGCAAAACATCAAGGCCCAACTGGGGGGAACAGCCCTGGCGATGCCCGGCGGATTCTGAGCGTCGTTGCCCGGCCAAATGTGACCAGGTGACCCCGCCGATCTATGTCTCCGGCACACGCGATTAGCCGCCTTACCTGCTACCATGTCCTCAGTGGAGACAGCGAACGGTAAGAAGCTAAGAGTGACGCAGAGAGACGCAGAGAGACGCGGAGAAACCAAACTCTTCTCCGCGTCTCTCCGCGTTCCTCTCCCCTCTTTATTCAATAGGAGACAAACATGCACCACACGACAAATCAGGAAGCGATTACGAAGCTGCGCGAGTTGATCAACGACATCGACATCGCCATGCTGACCACGGTTGACGACGACGGCACGTTGCGCAGCCGGCCGATGGGCACGCAGAAGGCCGAGTTCGACGGCGACCTGTGGTTCCTCACCCGTGTCGATACGGCCAAGGTCGATGAGATTCAGCGCGAGAGCCAGGTCAACGTCAGCTACGCCAAGCCGGACAAGAACCGCTACGTGTCCGTCTCCGGCACGGCTGTGCTCATCAACGACAAGGCCAAGATCGACGAGTTCTGGGACCCCATCTATAAGGCGTTCTTCCCCGAAGGCAAGGACGATCCCCGCCTGCGCCTGCTCAAGGTTCACGTCCAGAAGGCCGAGTTCTGGACGACGGATAATCTGATCGCCACCGTCATCGGCTTTGCCAAGGCGCTGGCCGGGCAGGAGTCGGACATCGGCGAGAACGAGAAGTTGCAGCTGAACTAAGCCCCGTGGCCCCGTGCGTCGCACCTTCTGAGGTGCGTCGCACGTTCTTTTTGGCTGCCCGCTCTAGAAGGTGCGACGCACTTAAGAAAGTGCGTCGCACCTGGCCTTTAGCGCGTTTCGCCCTACCATAGTAAATCACCCCTCATCGCGGCTATAATCAATGGTCGAGGTGATGCGATGACTGAGACCCAATTTCGTGCCTGGCTCGACGCTTACGGCCGCGCCTGGCAGCAGGGGGACGCCAAGGCGGTCATGACCCTCTTTGCCCCCGGCGCAGCCTACCATGAGACGCCGTTCGACCCGCCGCTGGTCGGGCTGGACGCCATCCACGACTACTGGAAGGCGGGCGCGGGCCAGACGCAGACAGACGTGGTTTTCAACTACGAAGTGCTGAGCGTGGCCGGCAACCTGGGTATCGCCCACTGGAGCGCCACTTTCGTCCGCCTGCCGGCGCATACGTCGGTGCGGCTCGACGGGGCGCTGGCGGCGCGCTTTGACAGCGGCGGGCGCTGCGCCGAGTTCCGCGAGTGGTGGCACCGCCAGGAGACCCCGGCATGAGGCGGCTCATCGGCGGCCTGGTGCTGCTTCTTGCGCTCGCAGCGTGCGATGGTCAGTTGCCAGGCCCAACGCAGCAGCCGACGATTGTAGCGACGGAGGCGGTCGCCGTGTCATCCGTTGTCGCCCCCAGCCCGATGGTGGACGAACCGACGCCCACCCTGGCTGTGGCTACCGACACCCCCACCCCCACGCCCCCGCCAACCGTGACGCCCGGCCCTTCGCCGACGCCGGAGCCGGCGTCGCTGATCGTGGCCGCCGGCGAACCGCGTCTGAAGGCGTGGTTGCCCTCGACCGACGGGGCGCTGCTGGCCGAAGTGTTGGCCTATGATTGTGTGCCGATTGGCGACGCAGCCGCGGGCGAGGTCCAGACGCCGCAATCGCTGGAACTCTTGCGCATCGTCGATGCCGCTGCCGACCTCGAATATCAGGTCGATAGCCAGCTTCTCAACTGTGGTGGCCTCGGTGCGTTTGGGCTGGAGCCGCTGGCCTGGAGCGACGACGGGCGGTCGTTGTGGTACACCACGGCGCGCGAGGGCGGGCCGGATGGCGCGTGCCGCCCGTGGGCGCGGCCGATGACGCGCCTTGACCTGGAAGAGTGGTCGTATACGACGCTCGATCAGGCGGCCACCTCGCCCGACGGGACGAAGGTGGCCGGCTGGCTGAATGGCGAGTTGGTGGTCTACGCCCTCGACGGCGGCGAGATCGGCCGCGCCGCGCCGGCCGCGCTGCCGCCCAACGTCGGCCCAATTGTCTGGTCGCCCGACGGGACGGCGCTGGCCTATCTACAGTTCACGAGTTACTGTGGCGAGGTGGCGGGCGAGTCGGCCGTGGTGCTGGTCGACGCGGCCACGTTCGAGTCGCGGGTGCTGGTCACGCAGAGCGCGCCGGAGTTCGAGTCGGTCAGTTGGCCGGAGGCGGGGCGGCTGGAGCTGGCCGGGCTGCTGGACGGCGGGCGGTGGGTGTATGTCCTGGCCACGGGGGTGTTGAGCGTCGCGCCGTAATTGTAGGGCGATTTGCCAAATCGCCCTACAGAGGGCGTTCCAGCATCAGCCGCGCCTGTCGCCCCTCGCCCGGCTCCTTGTCCCCCTCATAGCCGACGATGGTCGTGAAGCCCATGATCGTCCAGAAGCGCAGGGCCGGCCAGTTGCGCAGGTAAACCTCCAACCAGATGGCGCGATAGCCGGCCTGGCGCAAGTGGTAGGCCAGGCCGTTGACCACTTCCTGAGCCAGGTGCTGCCCCTGGAAGCCGGGGTGAATGACAAACATCGAAATCCAGCAGACGTCGGGTTGCGGCGCGCCGTGGAAGAGGTGGAAGTAGCCGATTAGCTCGCCTTCGCGTTGTCGCAAGGCTTGCAAGCGGAAGTTGGCGTGTTCGTCGCCGGCGTGGCTGCGCTTGACCAGCTTGCCTATCTCTGCCAGTTCGACCGGGTGGAAGGTAGGGTCCCACGGCTGGGCGTAGGTGCAGGCGTTGAAGATGGCGGTCAGGGCGGGGGTATCGTCGTCGGCGGCGTCGCGCACGGCTACGCGGCGGGTTGTCCAGTTGGTGGGGAGTTGGCCGCGGGTCAGGCTTGCGCTGGTAGGTTCGTGGGTTGTCACTGTTTAATAGTCGTTGGTTGTTCGTCTGCGTTTGCTTGGTACGCTGCCTATCTCGTGCCGCCGCACAGGATAAGAATTCTGTGCCACACTCTTGTGACATTTTTCACAGTGTTGCTCCAGAGAGAACCCCTCCGTACAATTTGCCGATTCACCAGGGAGCTACTAGCGTCGAGGATGATACGCCGAACCCACCGAGTTGACCAGCGCGCCGCGATGCCCGTGATCGTCGGGCTGCTGTTGGCGCTGCTGGCCGGCTGTGGCGGCGCGGCCGAGCCGCCGCCGCCGACCCTCGCGCCGCAACTGGCCGCCGGGCAGCGCGTTTTTGTCACCCACTGCGGCGCGTGTCATAGCACGTCGGCCGATACGGTCATCGTTGGCCCGTCGCTGGCCGGCATTGCCACGCGCGGCGGGCAACGGATCGACGGCCTGGACGCCCGCGCCTACGTCTATAGCTCCGTCTTGCAGCCCAGTGATCACCTGGTCGAAGGCTTCGATGACCTGATGCCGCAAGACCTGGCCAAGAAGCTGACCGGGGAGGAGTTGGACGCGGTGGTGGCGTATGTGCTGACGTTGCAATAGCCGTGCATCGCACCTTCTGGGGTGCGTTGCACGTTTCTGTTGGGCGCGCGGACTAAGAAGGTGCAACCCACTCCAGAAAG
>CXWK01030690.1_pt3 | contig 10364 bp, 9 predicted proteins | sample 590851 | NCBI WGS metagenome assembly CXWK01 (sample SAMEA3498364, study PRJEB10139) | wastewater metagenome | biome: wastewater treatment plant; material: activated sludge | place: Denmark | collected 2014-08-01
GAAGACATTGGCGCCGCTTTCCGTGGCCGATGCCACCAGTTTGGGCGTTTGCACCTCGGTGAAACCCAATGCAGATAAGGTGGCGCGGAACCCGGCCATAATGCCGGCGCTCAGGCGGAACAGCGCCCATTTGTTGGGGTGGCGCAGTCCGACCACGCCGTGATCCAGGAAGGTGTTGAGGGTGGCTTTGACTTCCTTCTTGTTGATCTCGAACGGCGGCGGCTCCGTCACGGCGGTGATGACGCGCACGTGGCAGTCGTGCAGCTCATGGCCGCCGGGCGCCTGGGCTTCGAATACGACTGTGCCTGTTACCTCCACGACGCTGCCCTCCACGCAGCCGGCCAGCGGCGCCAATTCTTCCGGCGTCAACACCGCCTGGAACAGGCCAAAGCCATCGCGCAAGACAAGAAAGTTGATCGCGCCAATCTGGCGCAGGCGATGCACCCATCCGCACAGGCGCACGCGCTGACCTACGGCGCGGCCGGCTTCATTCGTGCGCACACGCGGCGGCGCGGATACCACGGTTTCCGTTGACATGTCTCCTCCTAAACGTTGGCGGTCGGTCGGGTTGGCAGCCCGACTGGCCGTTTGCGGGAATAAAAAGAGCGCCACCCGTCCGAGGGACGAGAGGCGCAACTCGTGGTACCACCCTGGTTTGTTTCGGCCTCACGGCTAAAACCTTCAGCGGTCATCTCTGACCAGCAGCGCGTAACGGACGCCACCGGCATGATTTACTTGACATAGACACAGGTGCCTGCATCGTTCAACCATGCAGCTCAGGAGTGTCTTTCCGCCAGTCAGACAGGCGACCATCGCAGCCAGCGGTCGCTCTCTGGGCTATCCGTTTCAGGCGTACTCTCTCCGTCAACGCTTGTTGAGTTATGAATGGCGGCANNTCGGTCATCTCTGACCAGCGGCGCGTAACGGACGCCACCGGCATGATCTAGAGCACATGAGGCAGATGGACGCCAAAAGCGCATCAACCCACCCTGGTGGTGCAACCATGCAGCTCAGGAGTGTCTTTCCGCCAGTCGGACAGGCGACCATCGCAGCCAGCGGTCGCTCTCTGGGCTGTCCGTTTCAGGCGTACTCTCTCCGTCAACGCTTGTTGAGTTATGAATGGCGGCAAGGATACCATACCGTCTGCTGCCTGTCAAAGTGGGTTCGCCCTGGCAATCAGCCCTGCACCACACAAGCGCCGCTCATGACGGCGAACCGTGACTGACCACCTTACGGCAAAAACGCACCACTCACGAGACTTTACGCCAGATCCAGGTCTTTGGTGTAGCGTGGATCGGCGTACTGAATCAGCGCATAGCCGCCGATGACCAGATACTTAACCTGGTTGGCGTTGAAAAGCCTCAACAGATCGCTGAAGTCGGAGTTGACGAACATCGCCGCCTTTGACCTTGTGCGCGTGGACGATCATCTCCCATGCCGCGTCGAAACGCGCCTGGGCTGATTGGTCTTGCCAGAACTCGAGGTCGAATGACCGGTCAAGTTCGGTCAATCAGACACCCCGACCAGCCATTGAAGGAGATTGTTTACCTTCCCGAGTAATCCGAATCAAAAACCGCAAAGCTTCATTCACTGACTCGGCATCGGGGAAGATCTCTGCTACATCGGGCGCTAACTGGATAAACTGCCCCCCAAATCCAGACCGCTCACGACCGATTTTTCGCACGCGTAAGCTCCTCAAATCGTACTCTGGACGCAATTCGTCTTCCATCTCGTTTTCAACCTTCTTCCTGGGGCGGCTTTCGTCTTCTTGCCCATTTGGAGTAAAATCATGGCAAAAGGACGACGAAGCATGATCTCATGGGAACAAGAAATCAAATTTTCCGCGTGCGTGCGTCAACATCCGCGCGCTTGCCAAACAGCATGTCAGCGGCGGCGACTTGCCCCAACCTGCGCCATGACCGAGCTGACGTAGGCCTATTTGCGCGCGGCGCCGCCCTTCTGTTTCTGCCCACCGCCCGGCGGCGTCCATCCTTCGGGCATTTGGCCTTCGTCGCTGAAGAAGAAATGTTCCATCTGCTGCAGAAGAAAATCCTGCGCATTCGGATCGCCCAGGCTGAGGCCGTAATGGTTGATGAGCAGCGTCTGGTAGGATGGCCACATCTCCCACGCTTCGCGCGAGATTTCGTTGAAGATGCGCTCGCCCAGCTTGCCCTTGAACGGCGCTTTGTCCAAGCCGGGCAGCAAGCGACCAAGCTTGCGGCACATCACCATGCGTGTGTTGTCGGGGCTGAACCCTATGTTGGCGGCAGGATCGGCCATCTGAAACCTCCGGTCTAAAGTGTTAGCGGCGGTGATTGTACACCAATGAGCATTGAGAACCAAAAGCTGCGTATCGTCTTCATGGGCATGGATGGGATTTTTTCTGCCATTCCGCTGCAATACTTGCTCGCTCACGGCGTTCAGGTGTGCGCCGTGGTGACGCCAGGCTCTGCGCCGGACGAATCCGCGCTGCGGCTTTCGACGGCGGCGCAACCATCCTCTATCGTTGACCAGGCCGCGGCGGCGGGGCTGCCCGTCATCTACGTCAAGCATCTGCGCGGCGCGCCAACGGCGGAGCGGCTGGCTGCACTGGCGCCGGATGTCGTCTTGGTCGCTTGTTTTTCGTTGATTTTGCCGGCGGCGCTGCTGGATACGCCGCGCCTGGGCTGTTTCAATTTACACCCATCGCTGCTGCCCGCTTATCGAGGCCCCGCGCCGCTTTTTTGGCAGCGGCGGCTGGGCGAAGAGCAAACCGGCGTGACGCTGCACCGGATGACGCCGGCCGTGGATGCGGGCGAGATTGTAGCGCAGGTCGGTGTGCCTTTGCCGGACGGCAGCAGCGCTGCCCAAGCCGACGCCTTGACCGCCCAGGCCGGCGCTGAACTGATGCTGCACATGCTGGCGCGCCTGGCGCAAGGCCCGTTACCCATGCAGCCGCAGGATGAAGCGCGCAGCACGACGTTTCCCTGGCCCACGGCTATGGATTTCAAACTCAACGCCGCCTGGGCCGCGCGGCGCGCCTTCAATTTCATGCGCGGCACAGCCGAGTGGGGATACCCGTACCGCCTGGTGGGCCATGGCGCGCCGTTGTGGCTGCAAACCGCCCTGGCCTTTGACCCACAGCAGCAGCTTGACCAGCCCGTGGTGCGCAGTGGGCGCGAGGCGCTGCTGCAGTTCTCGCCCGGTGTGCTGCACGCGACGGTTCTATGGTAAAGCGCCGCGGCCGGCTCGAATTTCGGTCCAAGGCAAGACTCAACCTGGACAGCGCCGCGCGCTCAACAGCAGCGGCGGCAAAGGCGCCTGGCGGAAATNNCCAGCAGATCATTGGCGCCTGCGTCACGCCCGCTCAGCGGCGTCAGGCCGAAATTGCGCTCGATGAAGGTCACGAGCGAGGTCTGCTCGGCCTGGCCGTGCGAAATGAAGCCTGGTCGAGCGTAGGGCGAGATGATGAGCAGCGGAACGCGTGGCCCCAGGCCGAACTGATCCACCTGCGGCGGCGGCAAATGATCGTAGAAGCCGCCGAAATGGCTCCAAACGACAAAAATAACCGTATTTGCCCACAGACTGCTCTTCATCACAGCGTTGATCTGCTGCACGGTCCAGTTTTCGCCCTCGCACAGGCTGGCCGTGGGGCGTTCGCTGAACTCGCCAGGAGGCACGAGCCAGCTCACGGCTGGGAGCTGCTGGCGCAGGACATCCACCAGGAACTGTCCGTCGCCGGTGACGTTATTGTTCCACAGGTAGGACGTACGAATGGTTTGGATCGCGTTCAGCACAACGGTTTGATAGCCATCTGCGCCGGGCCGCGGCCCATAGAAACGCCAGGATACAGGCCGCGCCTGCAGCCGCTCAGGAAGGTTGGCGATATTGAAGCAGGGGAAGACCCAGGTTGGATTGCCCGCGTTGGGTTCTGTGCGTACACGCGCACCGGCTGGCGCATCGCACCCCCAGGTGTCAGAGCTTTGCGTGGGATTGTCGGTGACCAACGCGGATTGCGCAGCAACCAGGTGAAGGAGATTGGGAAAGGCTGGCCCGGCCACGGCGGAGAAGGTGCGGTCGCTGAGCACAAAGGTCTGCGCATAGCGCCAATAGTTAGGGATATCTTCCGGCCAGGCCTGCGTGAACGGCAGCAAAAAACCATCCGCGAGGGCCGCGCCTGGAATCAGATCGAACTGATTCATGCGACCGCCACCCATGGCCAGCTGCGCCGACGCGCTGGAGGCATCCGGACTGCCGCCCAAGCGGTCTCCCGCGCGCGCCAGGTCAATCAGCGCGCCATCGGCTTTTTCTCCTCGCACCGCGCCCTCGGCGCCCGGAAAGCGGCCAAAGAGCGCATCGAAGCTGCGCCCTTCCTTGATGATGATGACGACATGTTGGATCGGCGTGTTCGTGATGGGAGTTGGCGTTGGTCCCTGGCTGGCAATGCCGGGAAAGAAGATCTGGCGCGGCGTCACCGTGGGCAGGGGTGCGGGGGTCGGCGGCGCGGTGGGCGTGGGCGCGGGCGTGTCGGTGGCAGGTTCTGGCGTGAGCGTGGGTGGATTGGTTGCCTCAGGCGTCGCCGGCGCAACGGTCGCCGTGACCGCTTGCGGTGTGCCTGGCGCTGGGCCGGTCGCAATGGCAGTCCCCGGCGCGCTGGTGATGACCGGCGGTGGCGGCAGCGGCGGCAAGGTCGGGNNGGCGTTGGCGTGACCGGGGCTGGCGGCGGAGTGGGCGGCAGGGGCGGCTGCACACACGCGGCCAGACCAAAGGCCAGCAGCAGGCCCAAAGCCAACTGAACGAGGTGATTCCTTGCGAGCTGTCGGTCGGGTGTCATGGCGGCGCCGCATGCCCTCCCTGGACTGAACATTTATCACAACCGGATCGTTGCGGAAGATTATACACCCAGCAGCGACAAAGCCGCGAACTTGACTTTGGGGCCTCGATGGGCTAAAAAGGACGATAGAGAGGGACAAAGAGAAATCATGAACATACAGACGATTCGAATCGGAGCAAGCAGTTTGGAAGTGCCGGCCCTGGGCGTCGGCACTTGGGCCTGGGGCGACAAGCTAACATGGCAATACGGCGTCAGCTATGGCAAACAGGACGTAGTTGCAGCCTTTCACGCCAGCCTGCGCGCAGGGTTGAGATTATTCGACACGGCCGAGGTCTATGGCACCGGCATCTCCGAGCGCTTGCTGGGCGAACTGGCCTCCACCGTGCAGACGCCCATTGTGATCGCCAGCAAGTTTGCGCCGCTGCCCCATCGCTGGACGGCCGCTTCGATTCGCCGCGCGCTCAACGGCAGCTTGCAGCGCCTACGGGTTGATCGCATTGACCTTTATCAGGTGCACTGGTATTTCCCCACCCTGCGCATCGAAACCTTGATGAATGTGCTGGCTGATGCCGTCGAGGAGGGGAAAATTGGCGCTATCGGGGTGAGCAACTACCGCGAGGCGCGCATGCGGCGGGCGCATGAGGTGTTAGCCAAGCGTGGACTAGCCCTGGCCGCCAACCAGGTCGAGTATCATTTACTCAATCGCGAATGTGAACGCAACGGCGTCCTCACGGCCTGCCAGGAACTCGGCATCACCTTAATTGCCTACAGTCCATTGGGCAAAGGGCGACTCACCGGGAAGTACCGGCCCGGCGCGACCGTGTCGGGCATGCGGCGGGGCTTCAAGACGTTTTCGACTGCGCAATTGGCTGCGGCCATGCCGACCGTGGATCTTCTGACGGAGATCGGCGCGGCGCACGGCAAGACGGCCGGCCAGGTCGCGCTCAACTGGCTCGTGCGTCAACCAGGCGTCTTGCCCATCCCTGGCGCCAAAAACGCCCATCAGGCGGCTGAAAACGCCGGCGCCCTGGGCTGGGAGATCACCGCCGAGGAGGCTGACGCGCTCGATCGTGTCAGCCGCGCCGCTTCTGACGCCTGAGAGGCCAGATCGTCCGGCGCCGACTCGCCTGTCGCGCGCTGGTTGCGGCGATCCTCGGCGACTTCAGCAGCTCCAAATTGGACCGAGTTTTCAACCGCAGAGATCACAAAGAACACAAAGAGCTGCTGCTTTGCGTTTGGTCTGCTGTTCCTTTGTGTTCTATGTGTTCTATGTGTTCTATGTGTTCTTTGTGGTTAAATATGCGCTATATTTGGAAATCCTACGGCGACTTGACTACGCTTGCTCAATTTCGTAACGGTTGGTGATATTGGCTGCTTTGCGCAGCATGGCCATGGCCGGGCAGTACCGCTCCTCGGACAACTGAATCGCCCGCTCGAGCGACGCCTGGTCAATGTGATGGCCGGCCACCTTGTAGACAATCTCGATGTCGGTGTAGACCTTCGGATAATCAGCCGCGCGCGCGCCGTTGACCACCACCTCGAAGCGTGTCACTTCCTGGCGTTTCTTGCGCAGGATGGAAATGACATCCATGCCCGTGCAGCCGGCCAGGCCCGCAATCAACAGGCGCACCGGCTGCGGCCCGGCGTTGATGCCGCCCACGTCGCTGGCCGCATCCACCATGAAATGATGCCCATCCACTTCCATGTCGAAGTGCATCGCATCTACCAGGGTTGCTTTAACGGTATCCATTTGTTCACTCCATGTTTATTGTTCAACTGCGCGCGGCTTGCAGCGCCTGCCACACCCGCTCCGGTGTGAACGGGATCTGCCGAATGCGCACGCCCGTAGCGTCAAAAATGGCGTTGGCCAAGGCCGGCGCCACGCCATCTTTCGGAATCTCTGCCACAGCTTTGGCCCCATACGGCCCACTCGGCTCGTAGGTCTGCACCAGGATGACATCCAACCGGGGCATCTCGTCAGCCTGGTAGATACGGTAAGGCCCGAAGCGTGGGTTCAGCCGATGGCCCTCGTCGTCGTAGGCCATCTCTTCGCAGTGCGCAGAACCGAGCGCCTGCACCATGCCTCCCTCCACCTGGCCGGCCGCGGTCAGAGGGTTGATCGCGACGCCGCAGTCAACCGCCATCAGCAGCCGGTTTACCGTGACCTGGCCCGTTTCCGTGTCCACATCCGCTTCGACAAACTGCGCGGCAAAGGGCGGCGGGCTAACGTAGCTCATGTGGCTGGCCGTCGCCATGATTTGATGCTGATCGGCCTGATGCGTGGCATGCAGAGCCACTTTTTCCAGGCTGACCTTGCGCCCGTCCGGCGCGTGCACGTGTTGATCCTCCAACCAGACGCGTTCCGGATCTGCGCCTGGCAGCAGATGCTTGACCGCGTGCTCGATGATCTGGTCTTTGGCCTGCTCGGCCGCCTTGAGCACCGCGCCGCCTGAAATATAGGTGGTGCTGGACGCGTACGCGCCGGTGTCGAACGGCGTAAAATCGGTGTCGGACGAGAAGATGATGATGTCGCGCAGCGGCACGCCCAGGGTTTCGGCGCAAATCTGGGCCAGGATGGTGTCGGAGCCGGTGCCCAGGTCGGTGGCGCCAACGAGCAGATTGAAACTGCCGTCGTCATTGAGTTTGAGACTGGCTGCGCCCATGTCCAGACCGGCGATGCCGGTGCCGTGCATGCAGAGCGCCACGCCCAAGCCCCGGCGGATATGGGGGCGGTCGGGGTGCGGGGTGTGAAAGCCTGGCCGCGTCTTGCGCTCCCAGTCCATCGCTCGCATGCCCTCCTGCACACATTCCTCCAGACCGCTGCTGGTGACCCACTGCGCAAAGCCTTCACGCCCTTCGCCCATCGCCCGCGCCATCATCATTTCATCGCCTGTGCGCACCCAGTTCTTGCGCTTGAACTCGATCGGATCCCAGCCGATGGCGAGTGCGATTTCATCCATGTGACATTCGAGCGCGAACAGGGCCTGCGGCGCGCCATAGCCGCGGTACGCGCCGGGCGTTGGTTTGTTGGTGTAAACCACGTCGCAGTCGAACTCGGCCGCGCCCAGGCGATAGGTGCTGAGGCTGCGAAAGCCGCTGACCATCTGCACGGTCAGGCCGTGGGTTCCATACGCGCCGGTGTCGGCCACCGTCTTGATGCGCATGGCGGCCAACGTGCCATCCTTGCGCACCGCCGTCTTGATGCGAATGATCTGTGGATGACGCGAGCGCGCGCTGCTGAACTCCTGGCTGCGCGTGTACTCGAAGCGCACGGGCCGGCCCGTCGCGATCGTCAGATGCCCGCAGAGGTCTTCGAGGAGCATTTCCTGCTTGCCGCCAAAGCAGCCGCCGATGCGCGGCTTGATGACGCGAATGCGGCGCAGCGGCAAACCCAGCAGCGGCGCAATGATGCGGCGCACATGGAAAGGCACCTGTGTGCTTGTTCGCACCACCAGGCGATCGTCCTCATCCCAGTAGGTGATGCAGGCGTGCGGCTCAATCGCTGCTTGCTGCACCTGGTGCACGCGGTATTCGTGTTCGAAGGTCCACGCGGCTGCGGCAAAGGCTTGCTGCAAATCGCCATGTTTGACATAAATATGATGTGAGCGATTATGCGCCGCGTCATGAATGCCCACCGCGTCCGGCTCATCGTGAATTTGCGGCGCGCCTTCCTGCATGGCGGCCACGGGGTCAAGGACAGCCGGCAGCACCTCATAGTCCACGTGGATCAAGGCCAGCGCGGCCTGGGCTATCTCAGGCGTTTCCGCCGCCACTACCGCCACCCGATCGCCCACATGGCGCACTTTGGAGTCAAGCGACGCCTGGTCATAGGGGTGCGGCTGCGGGTAGCTTTGCCCACCGCTGGCGTACATCACGCGCGGTATATCCTGGTAGGTCAGCACGGCGTGCACCCCTTCCAACGCGCGTGCGGCGCTCACGTCAATCGCGCGGATGCGCGCATGGGCGTGGGGGCTGGTCAACAGAGCCGCGTGCAGCATCCCCGGCAGGGTCATGTCGTCGGTGAAAACCGGGCGGCCTTTAGCCAGCTTGACCGCATCCACCTTGGTTTCTGCCTTGTTGACGACGCGCGTTTCAGGCTGGGCGACGACCATGACCGGCATGCGCGTGCGGGTCAGCGTCTCTGTGGGCCGTCCATCGAAGGAATCATCGGGAAATTCTGGCGTATCATCCGCAGGCGCCTGGCGTTCCTGGGCCGCGAGGCCGCTGGCAAAGATGATTGGAGGCATTTCCGCGGGCGGCGCCGCTTCGCCGCGCAGGATGGCGGCTGCGCGCAGCACCGCCTGCACCGGGCGTGCGTAGCCGGTGCAGCGGCAGAGCACGCCGGCGATGGCCTCGCGCACCTGGTCTTCGCTGGGATGTGGGTTCTGATCCAGCAGCGCCTTGGCGGCCAGCAGTTGGGCCGGGGTGCAGAAGCCGCACTGGATCGCGCCAGTTTCAATGAAGGCGCGCTGCAGCGGGTGCAGCGCGGCGGGCGGAGATGATGCCTGCAGGTCGTTGTCACGCCGGCCGGGCTGGTCAGGCGCGAGGTGTTCTACCGTTTCAATGGCGGCGCCGTGGGCCTGAACGGCCAACCGCGTGCAGGTGTTGACCAGCTTGCCGTTGAGGAGCACCGCGCAGGCGCCGCAGTCGCCCGTTTCGCAGCCGTGCTTCACGCTCCACATGCCGGCTCGGCGCAGCGCCGTCAAGAGCAGTTCATGCGGCGCCGTGTCCCAGGTCGTTTGTTCGCCATTGAGCGTAAGGTGGATGTGCATCATTGCCTCCCGAAAGTGTTGGCTCCTGCGTGAATTCTAACACACAAGCGGTGGGTGTTCAAAATAGGTTGTGCGGACTGCATTTAGAACTGCTGATAATGGTTAGAGTTGGTCGCAAGGGCCAAATGTGATACAATACTTACAACCCCAAACACGTTTGTGCGTACAGAGGAATAGTTCCGGCGGCGACCCGACGTCCTGAGAATANNTACATCCTGAGCGGATTGCCGCCTGGAACCTCATGGGTCAACGAGCCGGTGGCCGGGCTGCCGGTAAAGGCGCTAACACCACACACGAGGACGAAACACGTATGCCCGATCGCATGATGCGCAGCGACGGTAGTTTCATGCGCGGCGATGAAGCGCAGGTAGTTCTGCAGTACCTGAACGCGCTGGAGAGCTGCTCCGTGGTAGGAATCAGCAACNNCTCCAGGCGCAGAGGAGCGGGCCGAGCCGCGAGGCTATTTTTGTCTATGTTGACTGCAACCGCATGTTGGGCTTGAATGATCAGGGTCTCTATGAATTGGTTTTGCGCTGTCTGCAGGATACGCTGCGCCAACAAACTGTGCCTGACGCCCTGGTGCGCGCGCTGCGCAGCGCCTATGAAGAACTGATCAACCCACACAGCCCATTTCACATCCCGCTGAGTTTCAACCAGGGTTTGACCGCTGTGCTCGATGGCCTGGGGCGCACCGTGGTGATGGTTTTCGATGAGTTCGATGACGTCCTGGCCCGCGTCGAGAGCCGCGTTTTTCTCAATCTGCGCGCGTTGAGGGATCA
>CXWK01095705.1_pt2 | contig 10362 bp, 15 predicted proteins | sample 590851 | NCBI WGS metagenome assembly CXWK01 (sample SAMEA3498364, study PRJEB10139) | wastewater metagenome | biome: wastewater treatment plant; material: activated sludge | place: Denmark | collected 2014-08-01
AATAGCATTACCATCAATTCTTCCAGAGACATTTGGTGCTGTGAGGAGCTGGTTCCCGAGAAAAATGGCGATGACACCACCCGCATTTCTCTCTGTTATATCTCCAAACATGTTTTGCCCCTCACTATCGAAAATGAGACTGACGACATATTGTCCTGTTGTAGGATCAGGTGTCGCTATCGTATTGATGAGATGTTTCTCGTCGAGTATTTGTCCATTGCTTCCGAGAGCTGCCTTGAATCGGAGAGGCTCACTATCAATAAAAAGCATTTTTACATCCACAGGGCTTGTTTTTGAGAGCACCTGGGTATCGAGACTCTCTATAGAGACAAAACCAGTTCATGTCCTCGTCCCAACGGTAACGGGAGAGATACGTCCTGTATATACTTTTTGACCGAGCTTGATCCCTTCGAGAGGGAAGAGCTTCTCTAAATCCGAAAAGACTAGACCCGATTTACCAACCAGAGCCCCGATTTCAGCACTTTTCAGAGAAAATACATTTTCATAGCTATCAGCCATCTTTTGACCCCAGGCATCAAAAGGTATTGTTTTTGATACAAATGAAGCATTAATAGTATTGGTAATATTTCATCGCTTTTTGAGCAAGTCGTTAAATTCATTTTCTGGTCGTGGCTCTTTGAATTGTATTTTTATGACCTGTCCGATAACAGCTTTTGATTCTGCTATAAACTGAGCATCTTTTTTCTGTCTCTCTTCTGTGCCGAGCTTATCGTGACTACTCGGTGTAGGGATTTGAACAATAATATGTGTCTCATCACCATAAAAAGCAGTATTGAGAGTTGGCTCTGTCGTACCAATCCTTCTCACGCGTCCATCGAGAATGGTTTTCATATCTTCGATAATCTGTGTCTTTCGTTCTGGCGTGATATCAGGAGTAGTGCTAAAATCGACGAGATAATCCAGTTCAACACCGCCATGGAGATCGAGCCCGAGCTTATATTCTCAGAGCTTGCTATCGAGAAGGGGGAGTCCTATATCTGACCACGGTACAGCTGCCCAAAAAGAAATAAGAACAACCAGTGTAATAATGATTTTTTTCATAGTAGAGAAAGTTTTTTAAATATTGGTACCTTCGAGATCGAGCGCGGCCAAATCTGCAGAAGTATCGATTTTCCGAGAAGAAGGAACTCCTGTATCGCCCCCGAGAGGAGCGACACCTTCTTTGAGCATGACATGGAGCTCTCGCCCTTTCTCGCCATCAATACTTTTGGTAGCTATATCAGTGTATTTTTCACCGATATAGGCGTGGACCTGTTTTCTTTCATAACCAGAGAGCTCATAAATAACCTGATCAATACCATTTTTACGTGTGAGTTCCACTTTTCTATCCACAATTGCAAAGAGCCGTTTTTGTTTTTCTGCGAGATAGTCGTTGATTTCGAGATGTATGATACAGTGAGTTCCCGTAGCTTTTTCTGCCATTTGAATCAGGAGGGACTGAGTTTCCTCGAGCGTTCGGCCGTGTGGACCAATGAGGAGGGGTGAGTCTGTTGAGGATATTTTTATTGTATAGATATGACTTTCTGCATCCTGGACTTGTATTTCTAAACCAGTAAAATCAATCCCAAGAGATTCGAAAAATCATTGTGCGAGAGAATTGAGAGAGGTGAGTATGTCCATAATAGAAAATTAATGGTGAGGTGATGAATGTACTGCAGCATGCTGGTGATGAGATGTATGCGAATGCCCCAAATTTTCTCGAAACACAGAGTACCAGAGAGTTTCGACAAAGAGCTCTATGACAGAGTTCATTGCGGAGACTATAATCAAAAATACTAAATATACCAGACCAATAAGTATAAAAACACCCTGTAAGAATATAGGGCCCAGACCGAGTGCTACGAGCCAGCTCATGATGAATGGAAGTGTAAAAATACCGACAAGGAGAATGATTTCACGTATGTAGACGATAACGAGCGATAAGAATATACGGAGAGTGATGCCGACATTTTCCATCGTCATCGTCAGAGAGAGTCCGAGAGATTCAAAAACTCAGGTATTTTCAGTAATAATATAGTATCTCGCATATTCAAAAAGAAAACGAGTCAGAGTGAGTCCAATCAAAAATATAGTTGCAATAATTCCTATAGCCGTCCAGTTTGCCTCGAGGAGCCGATACCCATAGAAAAAAATGTAGATAATATAGACTGGTTTGGACCAAAAAAGAAGTGAGTGGTATTCAGCGAGTTTTACGGATTTTTTCCAGCCAAATGTAAAAGCAGACATACTACGATATTCTCTTTCATTTTTATGGTTGTAGGCACGAATGAGGTAAATGAGGCCAGCATTAAATATATTTTTGATGAGAAAATTCACCAAAAAATAAAAAATACCCACCACGAGGAGACTAGAAATGAGTGTGACACCATGTTCACCCATGAGGGATGTCGCTATTTTTCGTAACCAGGTGAAAAAATCTGATTTTTCATGCATGACATCGAGCCATATATAACCGAGCTGATAGATGAGTGTTCATGATAATATGAGAGTATCCAAGAGAGATCCCCAGAAATTAAATCGGCGTATTTTTTGCGCGTTGAGCGTGAGTTTCCAAGCTTCGGAGAGATGATTATGAAGAGGGGAGGAGTGCATTTTTCAACCATTCAAAAAATCAGATGACAGTTTTTGTTTCTGAGGAGCGTCGATATCCCTGTTTGAAGTATCCACGAGTAGTGATATCTACGAGCATTTCTCTCCCTGCCATGAATTCTGGGAGTTTGAGACCGAGGATAGTATCTTTTGTTTCGATATATTCAAAAGGAGACCCCAGGGTAAAAATGATAGATTCTCTTTCCAGGATTTTTTGTATACCAAGCTGGATATCACGGAGCTTATCAGGAGTAGTATAATAGAGACGATCAGTGAGACGTCCGAGGAGTGTATCGAGTGTCGTATCCTTGAGACGAGTCATATTGTAACCGGTTTTGATTTGGCTCGAATGGAGGAAAGGAGAGACATTATAATAAAAGAGACCAAGATGGACGCCTGTGAAAATCATATCGTAGGAGAAATTTGGATCACTGAGATTTTTAGTGATTTCCGTGAGAGGTATTTCCTGGACCTGAACCTCAGTTCCAAATTCTCTCAGTTTCTGGGCTGTTGACTCAGCAATACGTGATAGATATGGAGAATTAGCCTGCACAACAATATGGAATGTAAGAAGTTTCCCTTCCCGATTATAGAGTTTTTTTGGATCGAGATCTTTTGGTATAACCACAGGAATTGGAGCTGGAGCATTAGCTTTTTCCCATTCTGATTTCATTTTGTCGAGTTCTGGCACAGTCGTCGCATGGTAGACAGTTACAGCTTCTTCTGCGAGTATTTTCGTTCCGCTATAGAATGATACACGGTAGACATTTTGCCCTGAGATAAGATTGCCGAACTCTTTTTTTGCTGTGTAGGTGAAGCTCCGTTTACGAGAAGAGAAATTGCGGAGTGTATAGTCATTCACGATCACTTTTGTTGTTCCAGCAGGTGCTGTACCTGCTATGTTTATAGTTGTACTCGGTACAAAGAGTGGTGTGACATTACCAGGAGAAGTAATATATTTGAGCGGTTTTTTTGTTGCAGATTGTGGTTTATTTTCTGGGGCCTGAAAAGTCCCACCAAAACTATATCCGAGAGCAAATACTGTTTGAAAAAAAGCATTTTCTGTAGAAGTCCGAGGAGCATTAGGGATATCTCCGAGAAAAATATTTTCTTCAGGCATCATCGTCACATCTTTTGTATCGATAGTACCGAGTATATCATAGTAGAGTGTTTTTCTGAGACTTACGGGGAGAGTTGCGGCATTCATAAATGCTCCATAAAATACTGGACGTATATAGTTGTGTCATGGTGTATCTTGGTTCTCGAGAGTATCTGAGAGGAGTATATCAGGATTGATAACATCGTGGATAGCATCGTTTGTTGCACCAAAACCTATCCGCACCTGATCAAAGAAAAATGGTCTATTTGTATGTGTATAATAGGGGTTCCGACTGAGAAAAATGGTGTCTTTTTTTTCTTCCTTGTTTGTATAGATATAAGGACCACTAAAAGAGAGAGTCTCCTGCATAAATCCATCCCAATCACCTGTGAGGTCCCTTTTTCTGATAATAGGAAGGAAAAGGCTTTGAATGGCTGTAGCATCTCGGGTTTTGAAGCGGAAGATAATATCTCACGTATTTTCACTTACCTCTACGAGTCCGAGTTGAGACTTTGTGTATTCATTCGTGGATTTTTCTCGGTAAAATGCATAGGTAGCCAGTACATCTTCAGGAGTCATAGCAACGCCATCATTCCAGAGAGCATTTTGATTGAGAGTACAACGCACAGTAGGGAAGTTTTCTACATCACAACTTGCTAGATCATTAACTATCTTTTTTTCTGCAGGCGAGAAGCGAACGAGACTCCTATAGATGAATCGGAGCACAGTGTCATTTGGATCATTTTCTATTTTTGTATCGAAATTAAGCGCGTTGAGTACCGGCTTTTCACCCATCATTCCTATATTGATAGTTCCACCAGGAAGTGGGTATTTCTCAGCATCATGGTAGATATAGAGAAATACTATATGGGCAGCAAGAAGAAGACAAAAAAACCCCACGAGGAACAGGAGGTATTTTTTTATTTCAGAATAAATACTCATATCGAGAGAAAAAAGTATTTTATGATAAAAATGAAGCTATACAACCCCCAACAAATACGAGAGATACGAGAATAGTTGCCATGTGGAGGGTTTTAGCTGGACCGCGTCGTTCGATAGGTGCCTGGAGCGTACTCGTTGAGGTGACATTGAGACCTCCATCACGTACTTGGAGGAGTACGAGCACGATGAGAAGAATAGCTGAAATGAGAATAACAAGAATCATAGTCGAAATTAAGGACCCCGTGAGTGTAGCGAAAAGTCATTTTTTTGCAATCATTTTTTTGCAATCCATACAGATATATGGCAATATGGTTCTATGAAACGACTTTTGTTCTCTTTTATCTGATATATAAGCCTTCTGTGAACCGCAGAAGCTTTTACTGGAGATATCGGAGAAACGAGCTATACATTTGATATTAGTGAGATATTTCCAACACCAAATGATGTATCAACCGATAATGGCATCGATAATGTTATTGATTATATCGTAGCTATGATTCCACTTCTGACGACATTGATGGCTGTTGGCGCTGTACTCATGGTCGTTTTGGGTGGTTTTCAGATGGTACTCTGAGGAGCCAATACAGAACAGACAGAAAAAGGAAAAAGTGTCATCAAAGATGCTCTATTGGGCCTCCTATTCGGTCTCCTTGCCTATGTTATAATCACTACTCTATGAAATATATTGGATATCTAATACTCGGTTATTCTCTCTCTATCTATGCTACGGGACTAGAGACTATCTTTGAAAGTAGTCATGGTCTGCCGGGTGAGAATATAGAGTCTGGAGCAGGGGAGGATGGTGTCACCGAGTTTTTCTCTTCCGTTGTCTCTCTCATGCAGGATGTAGTGGCTATTGTGAGTGTGCTCGGTATCTGTATTGTCGGAATTATGTATATTATGTCTCGTGGTGATGAAGAAAAAACGGAGAGCGCCAAAAAATATATGATCGCTATTCTTATTGGTCTCATACTAGCACTGAGCGCTTGGGCGATTATTTCATTGGTCGATCTCATACCTACCACTATTCAATTCTAATATATGATACGCGCACTACTCCTTCTCTGCTGTCTTTTCTCCCCAATTTTCTCTTTCGCGGATGATGATCTACAAAATGATCTAACAGATACTGTTCAGGAGCTCATCCCTGACGTGGAAAGTGATAATGAAATAGACTATGTCAATGTCGCGAAAGAAGTACAGTTCTGGGTATTTGTCTTCGTAGGAATCATAGCTGTTGCCTATATTATCTATATTGGTGCAAAGCTTATCTGGGCACCAGGCAATATGGAAGAGATGACCTCAGCCATGAAATCAATCGTCTATATTGTTATTGGACTCGCACTGATACCGTTTGCGTATTTTATTGTTCAGCTCATTGTTAACATTCGTTTATGATAAAAATATTGCTCACATTGCTGGTATCTATGCTCACATTCTGTCCAGTATTTTTTACACAGGTATATGCTTCAGATTGTGTATTTAGTGATGGAGATATCAGTGAAGAATTCAAAAACTGTGCGCCAGGTATCGGAGTAAAACCGACCAGTGATATAGATCTCACAGTCACTGATGGAGGATCTGATTTTCGTGAAATAACATCTACCATTATTAGTCGTGTGCAAATTGTAACAGCGGTTATAGCCATCGGGGTCATCGTGTGGATTGGGCTCATTTTAGTTTTGCCAGTGAGTGCAGAATCAAAAGAAAGTGCCAAATCCAAAGTAGTATCTGTAGTTCTCGGTTTTCTCCTGATGATTACAGCAACAATAGTCGTTAACGGTCTCATTAATCTGCTCTATGAAGTTTTTCAATAAATCATCTTTTCTGAGTATTTTTCTCCTCGTCTTTTCTCTGACGCTTGTTGTTCTCGGTTCATTGCAGGCGATTTTTGGGACTCTTCGATGGTATAATGCGAGTGAACAATCTCACGAACAACTCCAGAACTACCCCATTTATAGCGCTTCTGAGCCGACTCAGACAGGGGCTATTCGTGTATTTATAGCTCCAAAACCAACGACAGCAGAATCAAATGTCTATGTTTTTCTCCAAAATACAGCTTCTCTACGGGAAGAGGCCCTCGCGACAGTTACTCCTGAAAAAGCTCAAATTATTACACAAAAAGTTCAGATTCTCGAAGAAAAGACCACACCAGTTGTAGTGCCTGAGACGCAACAGTTACTATTTCAGAGTCCAGTAGATGTACGTATTGTTCCAGAGTCGTCCTCTATGCCACAGGGGTATTCTTCTACCATAGATACAGTCCTCACAGGTACCTATTTCTCGGATGTGCTGTGGAGTTTCCCACTCACAGTAGATATCAATCGAACGAGTCCAAGAGGTCAGATGAGCAATGAAAGTGTCACTCTCTCTGGTCGTATTCAGTCACTCTCTGAGATGGCAAAAGTCCTCGTACATGAGCTCGGGCATATGGTTGATATTTACTACTTACGCAGTCGCGGAACAAAAGCAGATCCTTCAAAGACTTTCTACACTATTTCATGGACTGAGCCTACTGTGCTTCGTTCTAGCATGACTTCGAGCTCATTTGTTTCTGGTTATGCTGCTACGAATCAATATGAAGACTTCGCAGAAACATTTGCCATGTATGTATTTCATAATACTACTCTCGTAGAACGAGCTCAGAATTCTCCAGCACTGCAACAGAAGTATGATTTTTTGAGAGATTCAGTCTTTGGGAGTTATTTCATTGGAACAAACTACGAACAGAATCCTGTACCATCGAGCCTCTGGGATGTGACTAAAATTGTTATCAAAGCAGACGCACTCCGTGAAATATTCGTACAGCTCAGGAGTGTTTTCGAAACTCTCTCATAGTTACCCTGCATAAATGCGTGCAATGTTTCGGTCACATTCTGTCTCCTCTCGTGCACAGGTATAAATCCTATTTGGCACACGGAGATCGATATAGAGCTGACGGCGAGTATTGATTTGTTCCTGATTTATTGCTCTGATAAGTGTCTGCATTTGTTCGATTCCACCATTGAGCCCTATGATGTAGCGAGTTTCATTACTTGTGATATGGAGTTCTTTTTCTTGATCGTAGAATTTGAGAGCATTAATAGGATACTTGGGGAGATTTTTTCTCCAGAGCTGCAGTATTTCTCTCATACTCGTCATATCTTCGATCATAATTGGTGTATTTTTCCCCAGATTTGGGTCTGAGACGAGATGATTGATTTCGAGCGCAGGAGCTTCTACTTCTGGTATGTCTGCTATGAGCTGGCCATTTTCGGTAAGCAGAAAAACTTCTTCTCCAACAAATGCTCGATAAGAAGGGGAAAAAGAAGTCACGGTAATACGCATACCATCAGGGAGAATTGGTGTTTTTTCGACTGAGGCAATGTGGCGAATATTTTGAGAAAGGCTCTGAAAAACTTCTTTTGTTGATATAGAAAATACATTTTTCCCTGCAAAATCCTCCAATATCGAATGAATAGCATTTCTATCAAAGACTGGTTCTGGGCGCAGTACTATATCTATCTTATCAGGATTGAGCTTGAAAAGTGGAGTCGCAAAGAGGGCAAAAAAGAGGAGTGTTCAGAGGCCAGCAAAGAAAACCCATCCAACAGCCCTAAAATAATTCCGAAACCAGCTGTATCCTTGTCAGATAGAGTAGGTCCAGGGTTTTTTATTTTTTCGTGACTTTACGAGAGTATCCCTGCCAGCTACTTTTATTTTGGTAGAGATTTTCCAGAGAGGTCACTCGGCGGTCTTTTTTTTGAACGGATTTTGTATCTTTGGGAGAAACTTTTTCACCGCGACATAATATAAAAAAGATCGAAGATGGCAAAATTATGATATATCCCTATAGAGAGAAGTATATGTATTGATAAAAGCTTTTTTTTCTTTCCCTAATTGCTCTTTCCAAAAAAAATCATGTAGGACATGTGCTATGTCTGATTTACGAAATAGATCAAAGGTCATCACTCTCTTTGCGCAGGTTGTGTGAGGGAAATCTTCAGCTAATAATAACCCTTTCCCATCCACCAGTCTCGGAGTGTCATTGAGGAGAATCCAATTATTCCCATGAGGATGGTGGTGTATTATGCCCTGATTATGGGTGAGCGACAGTATTCGAGCCATTTCTTCTGCGACATTCTCGGAGATATCTTCTGGCATTTTTTTCCCTCATGTCATAACTTCCACAATCACAAAAAATATGTAGCCACCTTCTCTATCTGAGATGCTTATGAAACCAAGTGGATTTTCGACTTCTGCTCATCTTTTTTGTGCTTGCTGAGCGTAGGGGATGGAGGCATGAGGTAAGAAATGGGGTATATGGTTGATAGGCAGATTTTTTCTTCAAAACTTGGCAAATGCGTTTCTCATCATATCAAATCGTAGGGCACAGTGTATGCCATGAGAAGTGACGAAACTGAGTATTCCTACGCCAGCATGAGTATCTGTCCATGATTCTATATCTTCCAGTCATAATCCTTCCTTTATATGGATTTCCGCTATTTGTAGGTCTCTAATTTCACTATTAACAATCACTTTGTTCAATAATTTTCAGAATTTTGGTGTGAGAGGTTGGTTTTTTGAGATAACACTGAATTCATTTCAGAATTTTGATATTCATTCGGGAGAGAAGTCAATAAAATGAGTCATTTGACTCATTATATTTATATTGTTATGTAATCAATATTACAGAGTCTTCACGACGTTTTTCAGCAGTATTTCGCGATCAGCAGGGAACTTCATATTTTCGAGAAGGGCGACAACTGATGCAAAAATCTGATACTGACCACCATCATAGACGAAGCTATTACCAGTGAACTGCATAGGGTCAAATTGTGAAAACATCCCTTTGAATGGGGTGTTTTTTGGGACGACAGGAATGATACCAGCGAGGATACACGCTGTTATACGAGAAGGACTCGTATGACTATCAGAAACGAGAAAATCACATCCTTCGAGAAATTCAGTATCAAAATCATGAACACTCTTGATAAGAGAGCTTTTACTCGCTGCTTTGCCAGTAATGAAAACTGCCACACCAAGATCAGAGAGTCCCTGAATAACGAAATCCCGAGTTTTACTATCATGGAGATCAATACAGGAAACATAGCGAGTTGTCTTTGGGAGTTTATATTTCCCGAGGAGTTCTTTCTTTGCGTTGTTTTTGCGGGCAATGACCTGTTCATTGCGAGTACTAGAATAATTGTTGGATGGCATATAGGTACATCCTACCATGCATTTTTTCTCTATGCAAAATATTTGAGGGCCCTATACGCTTGACACTTCTGACTCATTCAGTCTTCATTTAGGGCTTCTTTCTGTACTTTTTCTGAAAAAAGTACCAAAATCATTTAGGGGACACAAACTCGCTCTCCAGTTCAGCAGCTTATTTTCTGTATTTGTGACGCTCAAACAGCGTGTCCCCTAAAAACCTGTTTCTGTTTTTTTAGAGAAATTATTCTTTAAACCCTTTCTGTCGTATTTCTGATGCGAGTTCTGCACCACCACGACGAGCGATAATGCCCTTATCCATCACGACAACTTGGTTTACCGAGAAGCTCTCAAGTATTTCAAAGTAATGAGTTATGATAATGATGCTTGTCTCTGGGCCACTACATTCAGCCAGCATCTTGGCAACGAGTTTAAAGGCATCGAGATCGAGACCTGAGTCTATCTCATCGAGTATAATATATGTCGGTTTCAGGAGTTTCAATTGTAATACTTCTAGT
>CXWK01009805.1_pt1 | contig 10361 bp, 6 predicted proteins | sample 590851 | NCBI WGS metagenome assembly CXWK01 (sample SAMEA3498364, study PRJEB10139) | wastewater metagenome | biome: wastewater treatment plant; material: activated sludge | place: Denmark | collected 2014-08-01
GGGCCGCTGCCAACGGCGCGCCGTTGCAGGACGTTCGACCGGATGGGTTGGCGGCCTGGGGTCGCTTCGAAACCCGGCGGGACTGGGGCGCGCTCGTTCACCATTCGCAAGCCGTTCATGGACAACCCTCACCGTAATTGTTGACTGCGCAGGCGTAGTTCATCACCTCGCGATCGTAGACCGTCGTCGTGTTGACACCGACCTTATACCACTGATCCTGATGATCGCGGACGTGATCGACGTCTTCGCTGAACCGGTCTGACGACTCGTCCGGCGCGATGGTGTAGAGGCCGTCGCCATCGCTCCAGACCGTGACCGGAGCGTGGCTGCGGTTGATGACGCGGCCGTTGAACGGCCAGGGGCGGAAGGCGCGTTGCAGCGTTGGCAGCGCGGCCGTCGTCGGTCGCTGTGCGCCCGGGCCAACCATCAGACGCGAGACGCCCGCCGGTTGATTCGGAACCGGCTGCTGCGCCGGCTGCTGCGCCGGCGCGACCGCGGCAGTCATGCGCGCGCAGAGTTGGCCCTTCTGTCCCAATTGGATGAGTTCAGCTTCGGTGATGCGCAAGCGATTCGTGACGGCCTGCCGAACCTGGGGTATCTGGCGGCCGGCAAACTGCATCGCCGCCACCTCCGGCTCGCCGGCGATGCCGATAAAAGCGTTGGCGCACGTCAGATTCGGACCGTAGCGATGATTCGTGGCTATGGGCAGTTGCTGTTCCCGCATGACTTGATCGGTAAAGTATTGGGTGACACCCTCATCGAGAAATGGCCCGAACATACCGCCCACGGCGCGCGTTGAGACCTTGTGCATGGCCTCATGTAGCGCGTCGCCGAGCGTCGCTTTCGGATTCAGATGGATAGTGCGGTTTGCCCGATCGTAGAAGCCCCCGATCCCGGCGGCTTCATTGCGCAATTCGTCCGAAATGTGCATCGTGGGCCGGCCGGTGAACGTCGCCCAGGCACCCGCGAACAGCTTGAGGTCGGCGTGGATGACGAACCTGTCGGTGATCTGAACCTGGTCTTTGCCCGTTCCCAATCTGGTTAGGTGGGGTCGCAACAGTTGGCTGGCGGTGAGGGCCGACTGGATGAGCGCGGCGGTGCCCGACTTGACGGGCGACGTCGTGGTGACTTTGTTCTGCGCGAACACGCCCGGCTGGTTGCCCGGGCCGCCGGGGGCGGGTTGGCGCTGGAGCACGCCGCGTTGCGCCGTGGCCTGCGTCCGCACCTGGCTGAAGTCGTGGACGAAGCGCGATTCACGGCGAGTCCCGCTGTCGAGCGGCCCGCCGGGCGAGCGCAACGGGTTGCGGTCGGTGGTTGGCGCGGCGTCGCGACCGATAACCACGGCCCGGTGTCGTAAGCCCAGTCGCTCCTTACGGCATTCGGCGCACTCACCGCCGTTGCCGGCGTGGGCCACATTGTGGCGGCCACAGGCACAGGCGGGCCGCACCACCGGGCGCGAGGGTGACGCGGCCAGGGTCGAGGTGGGCGGTCTGATGAGGTCGGCGCGCTGACTCATGGGCTATCTCACTCTGTCGCGAACGGAAATAGGGCGCGCAACGCCGGCCGCCGCGCCTCGTCCAGTGGCGACGCCGCCAGCAGCGCTTCGAACTCATCCCGGTCGGTCGGCGTATCGGTGTACTGCTCGCGCAGGAACAGTGCCAGAAAGCGCGTGGCCCGCTCGTCAATGCGCCGCAACTGATCCTGAAGGTCATACCAGCGGGCATACGCCTTGCCCTGTCGCAGCGCCCGCTCGTACTCGGCCCGCACCACCGGATCGGTGATGGCCGCCGGGTCCACTTCGCCGCCGGGGTAAACGACGCCGCTGTAGCCCGGCGGCGGCGGCGCGCCCACCACCGGCTTGTCGGCCGGGTCGAAGCGCGGGTCCAGGTGGCGACCGAGCGCGGCCAGGAAGTACAACCGGCGGGCGATGGCCAGTTGGCGAGCCGCCGGGTTGCCGGGGGGCGTCTGGCGCTCGGCCGCTTCGACGATAGCCAACGCCTCGTAGAGCGGCGTGGTGTCCCCCGCCTGCGCGAAGGCGGCGAATCGCTCGGTAACCTGTGACTCAATCTGATCCATGACACTCCTTGGCCCACCGCTACGGGCAGGCGGCAATGGTGACGGTCGCCGCGGCCACGGTCGTCGTCCCGTTGGCCCCGGCTTTGCTGGAGGTCAGCGTTGAGGCGTCGGCCGCCAGGGTGTGCACCTGCGCTACCGTCGTGATGGCGTGGAACGGGTCAGGTGGCACCCGATACTCGTAGGGAATACTGAAGCTGAGGCTGCCCGGCGCGAACGGGGCCGTGCCGCCGCAGTGGCCGGAGTAGGCGCAGTCGCCCAGGACGGACTGGGTGCCCATGCTGGCGACGACGGTGCTGGTCAGGGCCTTGTCGGGGCACGGGTTGCCCACACCTGCGCCACAGTGGGGCGTCGTGGGGCCAAAGCAGGTGTAGGTTCCGGTGGTCGTCGCGCCCACGTCCCGCTCGCGATAACGAACGCGGCTGAAGTTCACCGTGTCCGGCCCCAGGAAGACACGGGTCTGGACGCCGGAGTCGGGAGAGTTACGGGTATGCTTGACGCCCGTGCCCGGCTCCCGATCCATCGCCACGGACGTGGGGGCCAGCACGTTGAACTCGATCCGCGCCGCGTCGCCGGTCACGGTAACGCGCTGGGCTGTGTCGGGAGCGGTCAGCCGGACGGTGACGCCGGTGGTGGCCGACAGCGTGCCCGCCGTCGTCGCCCAGGTGGCCGTACCCGGCGCGTGGGTCATATCGACTTCCTCGCCCACGCCAACGGTCGTGCGCGTCCGCGGGGCGGGGTCGGTGACGACCGTCTCGCTGGTGATCGTTTCCGGGCCGGGGGGCGGCCGCCGGCCCCCGGCCGCGCGCACCAGCACGATGGAACGCATGTCCACCGCCGGGCCGACCACTTCGCCATGCTTAAAGACGCCGTTGATCTTGGCCGCGGCCACGCCGCGCCCCGTCAGCAGCCGCACGCCGGCCAGCGCCCGATTGCACGACAGCGTGTCGTTCAGGGCCGTCGGGCCGTCGGTGCTGGCCAGACCGTGAACCTCAACCGTGTCGCCCGTGAGCTTGATGTCGTCGGCCACTGTTTCGAAGCGGCTCTGTTCGCCCGCGTTCAGGAAGCCGGTGGTGTTGACGGTCATGCGAATGCGGTCGCCGGCCACGTCACCGCTCTGGGGCGCGCAGGACGTAACGGGGGCGGGTGTGGGTGCCGGCGTCGGTGTAGGAGTAGGCGTCGGTGTGGGAGTCGGCATCGGTGTGGGAGTCGGCGTTGGGGTCGGTGTCGGCGTTGGGGTCGGTGTGCCGGACAGAGCGCAGCTGCACACCTGGGCCTGTCGCTGGATGAAAGCAAAATCGCCACCGAGGCGCAAGCCGGTGTAGTAGATGTTCGCCCAGCGCAGGCAGCTGGCTTTGACGGCCAGCCCTTCGGACGACGCCAGGCAGATGCGCACCATATCGGCGTACATGCGGGCATCGCAGCCGGCCTTGCCCAGCGGATTGCACGTCTGATAGCACTCGTCGTGCCGGTCGCAGGCGTCGCCGCCGAGCGCGGTCGGCAGGCCAAAGGCGAACTGGGTGTCGCGGCCGCCGGCCGGGTTGTCCTTGTCGGCAATGCCCAGCATGTCGCTGACGAACTTCGGCAGGCTGCAACCGTCATATTCGAACTGCCAGCGCCCGCCGACACAGCGCCTTTGGAGCGTGGGGGCCGTGCCGGTGGGCCTCACCGCCGCGCTTCGCCCCCCCATGGCGGCCGCGGCGGCCTGGTCGGCCCGACGCTCATGCTCATCGGCGGGCGGGCCGACGCGAATGGCGCGTTGGAGGGCCGCCGCGCCGCTGCCCTGCTGCACCACATGGGCCAACTCGTGGGCCAGCAGCCCGCGTCCCCCGCTCGTCCCCGGCGCGTACTGGCCGCTGTCAAAGGCCACGTGGTTGCCCACAGTATAAGCCAAGGCATTCACCGCCCGCGCCGACTCGGCTGCCCGCCCGTCACTATGGACGCGCACGCCGCTGAAGTCGTGGTTGAAGCGCGACTCCATGAACCCGCGCGTCTGGTCGTCCAGCGGCCGGCCGGGGGAGCGCAGCACCTCATGGACGATGGGCGGGGCTACGTCTGGGCCGCGACCCACCGCCCGCCGTTGTACGGCCAGGCGCTTCTTGCGGCACTCGGCGCATTCGCCGCCATTGCCGCCGTGCTTGCCGCAGGCGCAAGCGCGCTGCAGGACCCTCCTTGAGACAGGAAGAGATGAAGATTTTAGCATCAACTTGGGCGTTTCTTGCTGCTGAGCGTGCACATTCATAAGTCAACTCTCTAGGACAACTGTGTTTTCAATTCCTATTGCCTGTACCTACGAAATTAGAACGCGTTCGGAGATGTTAAACATCCTTTGGTTAGTAGCCGGTTCCGACACTCCACTAAATTGATTAAGATTCGCAGCGCCCAAGCAAATGCTTCACATTCTATTAGCACCGAGCAGTCACGATTTGACGCCAGTCAGCATATGCTGTGGAGACGATGTCCAAGAACGTGGCCGCGACATACAGTGCTGCATCGTTCTTCTTCTCACCGTCCGCGAGCAGCGGCAATAGGGGCTTGAATCGATTCGTGAAGGCTGTGCTGCAGAGTGTATACTCTGCGCCGCAAACATCCCGACCCGATTCGTAGGAGCCAAGAAGGCCTCTGGACTTTAGGTACGGTTTGATATCCACTTCAAGGAGACTCCATCGAATGGCGTCCGCATATTTCTCTAATTGGTGCAGTCGGGGCACATCAGTCTCAAAAGCTAATAGCTCATTGATCACAGCAAGCTTCTTGCCCATCCCCTGCACCTCCTCGGCAACCGAGGTGGTCGCTTTCCGACAGTACACCCAGTCCTGTGCGCTAAGCCCGGCCACCGCGCCCGCATGCAGTTTGGCAAAATACTTAAGCCCATAGTAATTGATGAAGAGAGAAGCCCCAATTGGTCCGCTCCATCGAGCGACTCCAGCCAGGCGCGGCGTCCATCGGCTCGCATATCCCGCCACTGAGATCGAGCCTGACGCAACTTCAACGATAGCCGCGGCTTTCTCGTCGGCTGAAGCCTCCGAGTCCAATAGTACGGCGGCACCATGGGCAATACCGACAAAGCTCAAAGTAGCGGCTACGTGCCCGACCCACTCTGTGGAGACAGTTAACATCTGGGCCGCAAGGCGGGCATTGCCAAGGACTTTTGCGAGGCCGTAGACACTAGCACCGCTTATAGCAATGGCACCGGACACGAATTGCCACAAAGTCTTGTTGATATCCAAACCCTGTGTGACTTTGCCCCAGTAGCTTGAGCGCGCCTCGAATAGTTTCTGCCGCGAACGAGGATCTGTGATCCAGAGGATCGAATTGACTAGATCCAAGCCACCCTTAAGCCAGCGAATTCCATCTGCGACGTTCATTTTAAGGACTGGTTTGACCGGTTCCGGGATTAAGGGGATTTCCTCCTTACTCATCTGGGCTATCCATTTGTGAAAGTGGTTGTAATAATCCTGATTCAATTCGCTGCTTCCAAATCCTCTAGTGAGGCGACGGGCGGTCGCGGCGATCTTATTCAGTGTCTCGATGGCTGAAGACGCGCCGGCCCTAATAGATTTTTCCTCGGCCATTGTATGCAGGCTGGGAACTGCTTGCCTTTCTGCCGCAAGACCTGCTTCGAGCATTTCGTCTACTTCCTCTCGAACGGCACGCTGGGTGAGTTTCTCGACCAACTCTGCGTACCGCGCGATCAGCTCCGCACGGTCACGCTGCTTACCTAAAACGCCCTCAATAATGGGTACTGTCTCGTGTACGGCTTGACGAATATGCGCTCTGGCCATCGACCCTTTAACAATAAACTGAATGCCGCGCTTATCCGTCACTGTCCCGTTGGTAATTTGAAACCATGACCACAATAAATCAATGTGTTCCTTCTTGGTAACATTCTTTTTTACCTTTATGTAGTAGAGCGGGTGCATCTCCGGAACATCGAAGCTATTGCCTGTATAAAACATGTCAATTACAGACATTATGTTCACAATAGCCTCGAGCACATCCGCTGGAGTGTCGACGCTTCGAGGTTTGCCCGTTCTTTGAAGCACTCCCTCTGCACCCGTAGAGACATGAGAGTACGGCACTCGCGTATCAACTGTAGAGATCATATCGGGCTGTGAAATTGGAGACGGACTGTCTTTTCCAAAGCTCTGCAAATTAACTCCATTTGCCCCAGACTGTTGCACCACATGAGCCAACTCATGAGCGATCAATTGCCTTCCTCGAGTTGTAGCTGGAGAATATTGTCCTGCTCCAAAAACCACTTCCTGGCCTACGGTAAAAGCCAGTGCGTTCACAGCATGGGCTGACTCAGCAGCTTTGGCATTGGTATGGACACGCACCCGACTGAAGTCAGGTCCAGATGGAGAGCTGATTCGGGCGGTCGTCGCGGGGTTGTTCATAACTCTCCACGCCTGCCGCTCTGCCTCGCGCTCATAAGGATCATCTGTCGGGCCGACAGCCAGGCCCGCAGTTGCCATGCGGGGGCCGGTTGCTGGCACTCGGCTGAAGTCGTGGCCGAAGCGCGACTCCATAAACCCGCGCGTCTGGTCGTCCAGCGGCCGGCCGGGCGAGCGCAGCACCTCGTGGACGATGGGCGGGGCTACGTCCGGGCCTTGCCCGACGGCCCGGCGCTGCAAGCCCAGTCGCTTCTTGCGGCATTCGGCACACTCCCCACCGTTGCCCTCGTGCTTGCCACAGGCGCAGGCGCGTTGCAGGACAGCCCCGCGCCCCGTTGGGGCAGCCGGTTTTGCCGGTTGTCTGACCTGCGTCTCTGCTGCTCGTTCGCTCACTCGCCCAATCCTCCATAAATCGCCCCGGCGATCTGCGTCGCCAGCGCCGCCGGGTCGGCCGCGCCCGCGCCCAGTTCGATCGCGCCACCACGCACTGCCCGCCGTGCTCCGCCGGCAGCCACGTCACCCGCCAGCCCCCCCTCGGCCAGCAGCCGGCCCAACTCGGCCGAGACGCCCGCCGCCAGCCGCGGCCCGGCCGACGAGGGCAGGTCGATCCCTTCCAGTACCAGCCGGTCGATGATCACGTGATAGTCGGTCATAGTTGAAACCATAGATTTAAGAAGAAGAGCTCACGCAAAGGCGCAAAGGAAGAAAAGGACGCAAAGCCTTTTTTCACGCCTTTTCTTCTTGGCGTTCTTGGCCCCCTTGGCGTCCTTTGCGTGAGCTCTTCTCAGTTCGCATTGGTCTGTACCCAGCGGAAGTCCGCGTCGCGGATCGGCCGCTCCATCTTGCGCATCTCTGCCCGCGCCGACTGCAACAGCAGGGGCATCGTCACTCGCCCGTCGCCGGCGGCGGCCAGGAAGGCGGCGTTCAGGGCGACGTTGTGGATGCTGCCGCCGCTCAGGTTCAACCGGGCCAGGGCATCGTAGTCCAGTCCGTCGAGGACGATACCGTTCTCCTTGCGCGGGAAGGCGCGCTGCCAGATGAGCTTGCGCTGCGCCGCGCCGGGGAACGGCAGGGCGACGACGAAGCGCAGCCGCCGCAGAAAGGCGGTGTCCAACGCGCTACGCATGTTGGTCGCCAGGATGGCCAGCCCGCGAAACGCCTCCATGCGCTGCAACAGGTAGTTGACCTCGATGTTGGCGTAGCGGTCGTGGCTGTCCTTCACCTCGGTGCGCTTGCCGAACAGGGCGTCGGCCTCGTCGAAGAAGAGGATCGCCCCGCCGTCCTCGGCCGCGTCGAACAGCCGCCGCAGGTTCTTCTCCGTCTCGCCGATGTACTTGCTGACCACGGCCGACAGGTCGATGCGATAGAGGTTCAACCGTAGTTCGTTGGCCAGCACTTCGGCGGCCATCGTCTTGCCCGTGCCGCTCTCGCCGCTGAACAGGGCGCTGATGCCCAGCCCGCGGCTATGCCGCTCGCGGAAGCCCCACTCGTCGTAGACGCGGTGACGCTGGGCCACCTGGGCGGCGATCTGGCGCAGCGGCTCTTCGGCGTCGGGCGGCAGAACGATGTCGTCCCACGTCGCCTTCGGCTCGATGCGCTGGGCCAGCAGGTCGAGGCGGGGCCGGGTGTTGGCCAGACAGGCGTCCCACAGCCGGTTGTGGCTGAGCGGCGCGTCGTCGGCCTCGGCCGTCGCCTGGGCCACCACCGCACGAATGGTCAGGGCGTTGAGGTTGAACTGCCCGGCCAGCAGGCGCGGGCTGTCGCCGGTCGTCTCGTCGCCGCCGGCCGCGGCCACGGCGTTGGCCCACAGCGCCACCTGCTCCTCCGGCGTCGGCCGCTCCACCTCGACCGCGCCGGCGTTGCCCAACGCCGGGCGAGCCTCGCGCGCGGCCAGGAAGAAGAGGCCGCCGGTGTGGGCCAGAAAGCGCTGCCACGGGGGCGTGGTTGGCCCCTCATCCGCCTCCTGGGCGTCCAGATAGAGGGCCACCGGCTGCAGGACGCTCTCCCGCGCCCAGAGGCGGCCGATCTGCTCCAGTTGGCCCGGCTCGGCCGGCAGGTTTTCGGCCGGCAGGCGGAAGACGACGCGGCCGAGCGACTCGGCCGCGGCCTGGGCCACGATCTGCTTGCTCAGCCCGTCCGGCCCCAGCAGTTGCACCACCGGCGAGCGGTCGCCCTGGGCGGCCAGCAGCGTGCGGGCGGCGCGGGCGGCGGCGCGGGCCTGCGACGGCGGCAGCGACTCGGCCGCCGCCTCGAACGGGGCCAGCAGTGGGGCCAGGCGGTCGTCGAGATAGTTCAGCCCCTTGATGTAGTTGACGATGCGCTCATCGGCGCGCAGGGCGCTGGTGGTCAGCGGTTGCGCCGCCGGCTGGGTGATCTCGATCAGCCGCCAGGCGCGCAACGGCCGCTCCGGCGATAGCGCCGCCCATGACGGGTCGTCGAACAGGGCCAGGGCCAGGGCGAAGGTCGGAAAGGGGCGGGCCTCGTCGTCCTGGGCGCGGGCGCACAGACGGGGCAGGCGCGTGTCTAACTCCATCGCCGCGCACAGCAGCAGCGTGTGGCGCTCGAACTCCGTCAGCCCCAGCCGCTCGGCCAACAGCACCAGCGCCGGCCCCGGCTCATAACGGCCGGCGGCCATCATCTGCTGCCGGGCCTCGGCCTCATCGCCGGTCGGGCGTGGTTCCGCCGCGCGCGTGGCGGCCATCGGCGCGCTCTCGCGGCGGCGGCTGAAGCCGAAGAAGCCGCCCGACTCGCGCGGGGCGATGGTCAGATCGGCCACCGGGCCGTCGTCGGCCAGCCGCCGCAGCCGCCGCCGCAACCAGGCTAGAGCCGCCGCCAGATAGCGGTCGTTGTTCTCTTGCCAGGCGTTGATCGTCTCGGTCTCGGTCATGGGATGCTCACTCGCTGGGCCGGGTCGAACTCCAGACCGGTGGCTGAGAGAACGGCAGGCAGGCTGTCCACGCCATCGATACGCAGCCGGGCCACGTAGTCGGCGGCGGGCACGCCGCTCGCGTCGAAGGTCAGCGTGTCAGTGGCTGCCGGGTGGGGCGCGGCGGCCAACTCCGCCTCGCCCAGCAGCAGCCGGGCGCGCTGGTCGGGCCGAATTTGCGGCCGGGCGACGACGGTCACGTTCGGCGCGGCGAAGGTGACGCTGGTGACGCGCGGCGACAGGGCCAGCGGCAGGCTGTTGCTGCCGCGCGGCGGCCGCCCGGCGGGGCCGGCCTCGACCGTGACGGCGTAGAAGCCCGGCGTCCAGGCGGTCTGGGCCGGGGCGTCGTCGGGCAGATCGAGCAGCAGGCGGGTGTCGGTGCTACCGGGCAGCGGGGCCAGCGTCTGCTCGTCGCCGTCACCGTGGACGAAGCGCACCGCCACCGCCTCGCCCAGCAGGTTCACCCCGTGCAACTCGATCCGGTCGCCCAACTGGTAGCCGGGGCGGGCGCGCGGCGGGCGGCGAATCTCGGTCAGCGCCGGGTAAGGGCCGAGGTCGATGGTCGCGCCGCGGTCGTCCGGCCCGCGGCGCAGCACGGGCAGCGCCGCCCGCCGCGCCCGCCGGCTCTCGATGAGGACGACCGAGACTTCGTAGCTCATCGATAGGCGGTAGCCGGTCTGGAAGCCGGCCCATATCTTGGCCACCTCGTCCAGCGACAGCGGTTGCGGCGTGATGCGAACGTTCTCGACCTGGTCATACGGGTAGTCGAGCAGGTCGTCGGGCGGCAGGACGGCGGCGATCTCTTCGGCGTGGAGCACCGGGTGGTCGTGCAGGGCGCGCATCGCCTGGCCCAACAGGCGGTGGCTGCCCAGCAGCCGGTTGGGGTCGCTGGTGGGGTCGATGTCGTCGTCGTTTTCGCCGCTGTAGGCGGTCAGCAGGTAGTAGAGGTTCAGCGGCAGCGGCGT
>CXWK01003509.1_pt3 | contig 10355 bp, 6 predicted proteins | sample 590851 | NCBI WGS metagenome assembly CXWK01 (sample SAMEA3498364, study PRJEB10139) | wastewater metagenome | biome: wastewater treatment plant; material: activated sludge | place: Denmark | collected 2014-08-01
CTCTCAGTTGCGCATCCAAATTCGAGAGCGGCTCGTCCATGAGGCAGACGGGTTGCTCGGCGATGATGGCGCGGCCCAGGGCCACCCGCTGCTGCTGGCCGCCGGAGAGCTGCGAGGGCTTGCGCGCAAGGAGCGGCGAAAGCCCCAGGAGCTCCGCCACGCGCGCGAGCCGCGCGTCGCGTTCGCCGGCGGCGATTCTGCGCACCTTCAGGCCGAAGACGATGTTCTCGGCGACCGAGAGATGGGGAAAGAGCGCGTAGGACTGGAACACCATCGCGAGCCCGCGCTGCGCGGGCGGCAGCATCGTCACGTCGCGGTCTCCAATCCGGATGGTTCCGCCGCTGGGGACGTCCAGCCCCGCGATGAGCCGGAGCGTGGTCGACTTCCCGCAGCCCGAGGGGCCCAGCAGCACCACGAAGGAGCCCGGGTCGGCGGAGAAGGAAACCGCGTCGAGGGCGCGAAACGCGCCCCAGTGCTTGCTGACTGCCTCGAGATGGATGGATGACACGGGCTTTCCCGGCGGAGGCGCTTCCCGTTCCGGGTGCGCGTTTCTTTTCCCTGCCGAGTCTGCCTGAATCCGCCACCCGAGGAAACCTGCGCGGGCCGCCCGGAGGCGGCCTTGGGCGGGAGCATTTTCGTACTGCGGTGCAGCATCGAGTTTGCTAGACTGCCGCGCAGTGTTTTCCTCGCCCCGCGGTGCCGCCATGACCACGCTCGTCCTCTTCACCTTCGCCTACCTCGCCGTCACCATCGCGATCGGCCTGTACGCGGCGAAGTTCGTCCGCAATGCGAAGGACTACCTCGTCGCGGGCAGGAACCTGCCGCTCTACATGAACGTGGCGACGGTCTTCGCCACCTGGTTCGGGGCGGAGACGGTGCTGTCGGTGTCGGCCGTCTTCGTCGTGGACGGCCTCGGCGGGCTCCCGGCGGACCCCTTCGGCGCGACCTTCTGCCTCATCTTCGTGGGGCTCTTCTTCGCGCGCGCCTTCTACCGGCTCGACCTCCTCACCATCGGGGACTTCTACCGCAAGCGCTACGGCAAGGGCGTGGAGGTGCTCACCAGCCTCGCGGTGACGCTCTCCTACCTCGGCTGGACCTCGGCGCAGCTGACGGCGCTCGGCATCGTCTTCAATTCCCTCTCCCAGGGCGCGATCTCGCTCGACCAGGGCATCCTCATCGGCGCGGTGATCGTCCTCATCTACACCACCATGGGCGGCATGTGGTCGGTGATGCTCACCGACCTCTTCCAGTCCGTGGTGATCGTGGTGGGGCTCTTCTACGTGGCCTGGCTCGCCACCGGCATGGCCGGCGGCATGGAGACCGTGCTTTCCCACGCCTCCCAGGCGGGCAAGTTCGACATCCTCCCCAAGGGCGGGAGCAAGGAGTGGTGGGCGTTCGTCGCGGCCTGGGCCACGCTCGCCATCGGCTCGATCCCGCAGCAGGACGTCTTCCAGCGCGTGACCAGCGCGAAGAACGAGAAAACCGCCGTGCGCGGCACGCTGATCGGCGCCGCGGCCTACTTCGTGCTCGCCTTCGTGCCGATGTACCTCGCCTACTCGGCGCTCCTGGTGAACCCGGAGATGGTCGGCGGGCTCCTGAAGCAAGAGGGGCGCGAGGTGCAGCTCATTCTCCCGAACCTGGTCCTGCTGCACATGCCGCTCTTCGCGCAGGTGATGTTCTTCGGCGCTCTGCTCTCGGCGATCCTGTCCACCTCGTCGGGCGCGCTCCTCGCGCCCACGGCGCTCTTCACGGAGAACGTGATGAAGCCCCTCTTCGGCCAGATGCAGGACAAGCGCTTCCTCCTCACCCTGCGCGTGGTCCTCGTCTTCTTCACCGCGGGCGTGCTCGTGTTCGCGCTGAACAACACCAGCACCATGTACGAGATGGTCCAGAACGCCTACAAGGTGACGCTCGTGGGCGCCTTCGTCCCGCTCGTCTGCGGCATCTACTGGCGCCGCGCGAGCACCCAGGGCGCGCTCGTCTCCTCGCTCGTGGGCCTCGCGGTCTGGGCGATCTGCGAGCGCTTCTTCGTGGAATCCGACATCCCCCCGCAGATGTGGGGGCTTTTCGCTTCCGCCGTCGGCATGGTCGCCGACTCCTGCGCGCCGCAGATCGTCCGCGACGCCCGCCAGGACGCGTTCGAGAAAACCTAGCGGGCGTCCCCCGCGGCCATTGACAGCGCGCGGCTGACCGGGGAATATTTCCCGCAACAAGGCTGTTCCCCGCAGAGGGAGGTCGAAAGACGACCAGCCGATCGCCAACCAGAGGGGCGCACGGGGAAAATGGGCCGGCATCTCGCGCCATCGGCGGTACTGCTCGCAAGCATCGCGCGCATCCTGCGCCCGCTCGCGAGGCTGATGATCGCCAACGGAATCCCGCTGCCCGCCGCCGTGGAGATGCTCAAGCAAGCCTTTGTCAAGGTCGCCGCAGACGACTATCCCCTCGGGGATGCACCGCCGACGGATTCGCGCGTGAGCCTGCTCACCGGCGTGCACCGCAAGGACGTGAAGCGGCTGCGCGAAGGCGTCCGGCCGGCCGGGTCGGGTGCCAACGCCTCGCTCAACGTGCTCTCCGAAGTGGTCACGCGCTGGGCGAGCGATCGTCGATACCTCGCCAAGGACGGCAAGCCCCGGGTGCTGCCGCGCTCGTCGAGCGGCGCGGCGCGCAGCTTCGCGGGCCTTGCCTACGGCATCTCGAGCGACCTCAAGCCGCGCTCCATCCTGGACGAGCTGCTCCGCCTGGGCATGGTGAGCGTCGACGATGAGGACCGGGTCACGCTCCGCGTGGAGGCCTTCGTGCCCGCGCGCAGCGGCGACGAGAAGCATTTCTTCTTCGGCGAGAACGCGGGGGACCACCTCGCCGCCGGCGTGCACAACCTCCTCGGGCGCTCGCCCGCCTATCTCGACCAGGCGGTCTACTCCGACGACCTGAGCCCGGAAGGCGTGAACGATCTCCTGCACCTGTCGCGCGAGCAGTGGTCCGAGGTGCTGAAGACCCTCGTGCGGCGAACCGCCGAGCTCGAGCTGCGGGACAAGGCCGCGGGCCGGGCGACGCAGCGGCTCAATGTCGGCATGTATTTCTATGCCGAGGACAGGGAACCCCCCGTGAAGGACGACTCCTGATGCGATCCCCGCTGTTCGCGCGCCTCGTGGCGCTCCTCGTCGCGACGATGCTGGCCGCGTCCTGCGGCATCGAGCCGCAGGCGGTGCGCACGGGCGGCACCGGCAGCCCCCGGTCGGCGGTCGCCTCGGGGCCGATCACCGGGCTCGGCGGCATCGTCGTGAACGGCGTGCGCTTCGACGAGTCGGGCGCGGCAGTCACGATCAACGGCGCGGCCAACCGGCCGGTGTCGGATCTCGCGCTCGGCATGGTCGTGGAAGTGCGCGGCGAGGTGGACGTCGCGACGAGCACGGGCAGGGCCGCCACCGTGGTGGCCACCGCGCTCCTGTCCGGGCCGATTGCCGCCGTCGACGTGGCGGCCGGCGAGATCACGGTGCTCGGCCAGCGGGTCGAGGTGTTCGCCGACACCGCGCTCCAGGGCGCCTCGTCGCTCTCGGGCGTGCGGTCCGGCGATCCCGTGATCGTGTACGGGTTCTGGGATTATTTCGCCGGGCACGTCGATGCCACGCGCCTGGAGATCGTGCCGGGGGCCTCGTCCGGGGCCGCGACGATCATCGGCAAGGTGGGTGTGACGAACGGAACGCGCTTCAGGATCGGCGATCTGGTGGTGGAAGCCGCGGGCGCCGCGATCACCGGCCTGGAAGCGGGTGTTGCGAGCGGACGCTACGTGGAGGTGCGGGGAACGCTCGACGCCGCGGGAATCCTGGGCGCCACGAGCGTGGCGAGCCGCCTCGAGTTCGATCCCGTGGAGGGCGCGTTCACCGAGATCGAGGGCTACGTCACCGACTTCGAGGGCGTGGCGCGCTTTCGCGTGCTGGGCCTCCCGGTGAACGGCGCCGGCGCCCAGCTCTCGGGGGTCGCCGCGAATCTCGCCAACGGCGCGCTGGTGGAAGTCGAGGGTCGGGTAGAGCAGGGCGTGCTCGTCGCCGCGCGGATCGACGTGAAGGCGGGCGCCCTCCAGCCCTCGGCGCCGGTGCCGGTGACGCTGCAGGGCGCGATCTCCGATTTCGTGTCCGCCTCCAGCTTCCGCGTGAACGGCCAGGCGGTGGATGCCGGCGCGGCCGCGTTCAGCGGAGGAACGGCGGGCGAGCTCGCGAACGGGCGCAACGTCCAGGTCACCGGGGTCGTGGCCGGCGACGTGCTGCGGGCGAGCGCAATCCTCTTCGTGGCCCCGGTCGTGGCGGAGGGCACGCGCTACGCGGTGGACGGCGCCATCGAGGCCCTCGTGAGCCCGGCGAGCTTCCGCGTGAACGGCCAGGCCATTTCCGCCACGGCCGGCACCGGGTACTCGGGAGGCAGCGTCGCGGATCTCGCGAACGGCCGGCGCGTGCATGTCGACGGCCTGCTCGCGGGCGGGATCCTCACGGCGTGGACCATCTCCTTCCAGCCGGTCGAGGTCGTGACGACGGTCGCGCTCTCCGGGGTGGTTTCCGATTTCGTCTCGCCGGCGAGCTTCCGCGTGAACAACCAGGCGATCACGGCCGATTCCCTCACGACGTACGAGGACGGGAGTGCGTCGAGCCTCGCCAACGGGCGGCGCGTCGACGTGACGGGGAGGCTTNNTTGCGGGCGGCGTGGTGACCGCGACGCGCATCGTCTTCCGGGAGCCGCCCGAGTCCGGCGAGAACGCCGAGGTCGAGGGCCGCATCACCGACTTCGTGTCGGTGTCGAATTTCAGGGTGCGCGGCCAGCTGATCGACGCGTCGGCCGCGACATACAGCCACGGGGGCCCCGCGACGCTCGCCAACGGCCTCAAGGTGCACGTGAAGGGCCCCATCACCGCCGGCGTGCTCAAGGCGAAGACGGTCGAGATCGACAACTAGTCAGGCGGCTTCGCCGTGGCGGGTCTCGACCAGGATGCCCACCTTCTTGAGGAAGGGCGTCGGCAGCTCGCCGCCGGCGCAGACGAGCACGGCCTCGTTCGCCACGCGGATCTCTCGCGCCTTGTGCTTCAGGACCACGTGTTTCGGCTCGATCGAGGACACCGTCGACTCGAGCAGCACGCGCAGGCGCCCGGCCGCCGCGGCTTCCTCGAGGGCCTTGCGGTTCTTCGGTTTCACGCGGCTGAACGCCTCGCCGCGATAGGAAAGCACCACGTCCGTGCCCGGCTCGGCGGCAAGGGCGATCGCTGCCTCCAGCGCCGAGTCGCCGCCGCCCACGACCAGCACCGGCAGGCCGCGGTACTGCTCCGGATCGAGCAGGCGGTAGACCACCTTTTCCTGTTCCTCGCCGGGCGAACCCAGCTTGCGCGGCGTCCCGCGGCGTCCCAGCGCCAGCAGGACGCTGCGGGTGTGATAGTCGGCGCGCGTGGTGCGCACGCGAAAACCGCCCGCGCCGTCCGGGGAGATGTCCTCCATGCGCTCGGCGAAGCGGACGGCGAGGCCGAAGCGCTTGACCACGCCCTTCCAGAACCTGATCAGCTCCTCCTTGGAGATCTCGTTCATGAGCGCCTTGCCCACGAGCGGGAGCTTCACCGGCGCGGTCATCGCGATCTTGCGCCGCGGGAAGTGCAGGATGGAGCCGCCCAGGTCCGTCTCCTGCTCGAGCGTCACGTACCTGAGCTTTCGGTCCTGCGCGGCGAGCGAGGCGGCCAGCCCCGCCGGGCCCGCGCCCACGATCACCACGTCGAGCGGCGCCGCGCCGCGTGCGCCCTTCGCGATGGAGTCGACGGCCTGCTTCCCCTGCTCGGCGGACTTGCGGATGAGGCCCATTCCGCCCAGTTCGCCGGCGATGAAAAGGCCCTCGACGTTGGTCTCGAAAGAGGGCTTCACCATCGGGATGTCGACGCCGCGGCGTTCGGTGCCGAAGACCAGCGCGATCGCCTGCACCGGGCACGCGGCCGCGCAGGCGCCGTGGCCGATGCAGACCGACGGGTTGGCGAGCACGGCCTTGCCCGCGACGAAGCCGATCGCGCCCTCGGGGCAGGCCGCCGCGCACGCGCCCGAGCCGCAGCACTTGGCCGGGTCGATGACCGGATGCAGCGACGGCGGCTCCGTGAGCCCGGCCTCGCGGACCTCGCGGATCACCTCGGCGCTATCGGCTTCGCGTCTCGTGCGCGAGCGCACGTGCCAGAGCGTCACGCCGAGCAGCGGAATGGCGTAGACGAGATAGGCGCTGTAGTCGGATGGCGACATGTCGGGCGTGCGGGTTTGCGCGGCGGAACGGCTGCGGTAATATTTCCCGCAGCCGTTCCATTATTGGGATTTTCCTTCTCGCCCGCAACCCGCCCGTGCGCTTCGTCTCGAAATCGATCCTCGCCTTCGCGCTTGCCGCCCTCGCCGCCGCGGCCTGGGCCGTCACGCTCCTGAAGCCCTACACGCCGGGATCGGACGTCGGCTACGGGCTGGGCCTCGCGGGCGGCCTGATGATGCTGGCGCTCCTCACCTATCCGCTGCGCAAGCACGTGAAGGGGCTGCGGCGCATGGGCACGATGAAGCCGTGGTTCCAGGCGCACATGGTGCTGGGCATCCTCGGCCCCGTGCTCGTGGTCTTCCACACCGCATTCACGGTCTCGTCGTTCAACGCGCTGGTGGCGCTGCTGTGCATGGTGATCGTGGCCTCGAGCGGGCTCGTCGGGCGCTACGCCTACCGGCAGATCCACCACGGGCTCTACGGCAGCAAGGCAAGTGTCGCGGAGTTCGAGGAGCACATGCGCAGCTCGGAGCGCGGGCTCGCCTCGCTCGTGCGCGCGATTCCCGCGGCCGAGGCTGCGCTCACGGGGTTTCGCGAGGAGGCGTTCTCGCGCGGCGGCGGCATGGCCGTGCGCACGTGGCGATTCCTGACGCTGCGACTTCGCGCGCGGCGCGTGGCCGCTTCCCTGGACCGCGACATCGCGCAGTTGATCCGGCGCGAGGGCCCGTCGCGGGGCTGGGACGCGCCCACGCAGGCTCGCCGCATCCGGCGCGGCGGGGCGCTGGTCCGCTCCTACCTGCGCGCGGTCAACGCCGCGGCCCAGTTCGGCGCCTTCGAGCGCATCTTCTCGCTCTGGCACGTGATGCACATTCCGCTCGTCTACCTGCTGGTCCTGAGCGCCGCGTACCACGTCCTCGCGGTCCACATGTACTGATGCCTGCCGCCATGGGGATCCGCCGGTTCGCGCGCGCCCTCGCCGCGATCCTTCTCGGGGCCGCGGCCGTCGCCCACGGACAGGGGCTCGACGCGCTGGTCATGCCGGGCAAGGTGGTCGAGGGGCACGCGAAGCTCGAGGCGCAGTGCGAGAACTGCCACAAGCGCTTCGACAAGGCCGCGCAAGTCCGCCTGTGCCTGGACTGCCACAAGGACGTGGCTTCGGACGTGGCCGGCAAGCGCGGCTACCACGGACGCGCAGGCGAGGTGGCGGACAAGGAGTGCCGCGCCTGCCACACCGAGCACAAGGGCCGCGAAGCGCGCATCGCCGCCTTCGACACCGCGAAATTCGATCATGCCGCCACCGACTTCGCCCTGCGCGGGGCGCACGCGAAGCCCGGGACCGAGTGCAAGTCCTGCCACGCGGCCGGCAAGCGATGGCGCGAAGCGCCGCCGGCCTGCGTCGACTGCCACGGGAAGGACGACACGCACAAGGGTTCGCTGGGGCCGAAGTGCGCGGACTGCCACGGCGAACGCACGTGGAAGGAGCCCGTCTTCGACCACGACAAGACGCGCTTCGCGCTCCTGGGCAAGCACGAGAACGCGAAGTGCAAGGCCTGCCACGAGAAGCAGTTCAAGGACACGCCCCGGGACTGCCTCGCCTGCCACCGCAAGGACGACGCGCACAAGGCGCGCTACGGGGCGAAGTGCGACTCCTGCCACGACACGAGGAACTGGGAGAACCATTTCGCCCACGACACGAAGACGAAGTTTCCCCTGGGGGGCAAGCACCGGACGGCGAAGTGCGACACGTGCCACAAGACGGCGCTCTACCGGGAGGCGCTCCCGACGCGCTGTGTCTCGTGCCACCGGGCCGACGACGTGCACAAGGCGAGCCTGGGAGAAGCCTGCGAGAAGTGCCACAACGACCGCGGCTGGAAGAGCTCGAACTTCGACCACGACCGCGACACGAAATTCGCGTTGCGCGGAAAGCACAAGCCGGCCAAGTGCAACGCCTGCCACCGGGGCGCCTCCCGCGAGAAGCTCGCGACCGACTGCGTCTCCTGCCACGACAAGGACGACGTGCACAACGAGGGCCTGGGCCCGAAGTGCGCCACCTGCCACGACGAGAGGAGCTGGAAGGAATCGCGGTTCGACCACGACCGCGACACGAAGTACGCGCTGAAGGGCAAGCACGCGAACGCGAAGTGCGCGACCTGCCACGCGAAGGACGCCTACCGGCACAAGGCGCCGACCGCCTGCATCGNNCGGTCGTGGAAGGAGGCTCCGTTCGACCACGCGCGCTCGCGCTTCCCGCTGATCGGTGCGCACCTCAAGGTGACGTGCGGGAGCTGTCACCGCTCCGCCCGCTTCAAGGAGGCGCCGCGCGAGTGCGCGGGCTGCCACGAAAAGGACGACGTGCACGAGGAGCGCCTGGGGCGCGGATGCGAGGCCTGCCACAACACGCGGTCCTGGGCGTCGTGGGACTTCGACCATGCGAAGCGCGCGAAGTACCCGCTCGAAGGCGCCCACCGCAAGGCGAAGTGCATCGCCTGCCACGCGAAGCCCGCGAAGGACAAGGTCGAGGCCCCGACCGCCTGCTTCTCCTGCCACCGCGGCGACGACGTGCACGGCGGAAGCTTCGGCACGCAGTGCGAGCGCTGCCACGGCGCCGACTCGTGGAAGGCGATCCGCGCCGGCGGGCGTGTCGTCGCGCCCCGACAGCGGCGCACGGGGGACTAGGCAAGCCCGCCGGGTTCGGATAGATTCCGGCTGCGGGAAATATTCCCGCGCTCGGCGGGCCCCGCGAACAATAACAACAGCGGCCCGTCTTCAACCTGCGCGCACGCAGCCGGCAGCTCGCCGGGACTCGAAGCTAGCACCGGGCGACCGGGGGGTGTGCGATGACAACGATTCAGTCGATGGCGCGGGTGGCGTGCCGGCGGGCCTGCCTCGCGATGGCGGGACTTCTCTTCGCAGCCGCTGCCGCCGCGCAGCCGGTGCAGCGCGCGTTCGATCACCTGACGACGGGATTTCCGCTCCTCGGCGCGCACCAGGGCACGCGCTGCGAGTCCTGCCACGTCCAGGGCGTGTTCCGCGGAACGCCGCGGGACTGCGCGACCTGCCACGCGCCGGGCAGCCGCCTCGCCACGACCGCGAAGGGCGCGGGGCACATCGCCACGCAGGCGCCCTGCGAAACCTGCCACCGCACCACGGCGTGGACGCCGGCGAGCTTCTCGCACTCCGGCGTGACGCCGGGAAGCTGCTCGACCTGCCATGACGGCGCGAAGGCCTCCGGCAAGCCCTCCACCCACGTGATAACGAAGGCCGCCTGCGACGCGTGCCATCGCACCGGCGCGTGGAAGCCGGCCACCTTCGACCACGCCACCGTGGGCCCGGGCTCCTGCGCGAGCTGCCACAACGGGACGAGCGCCGCCGGCCGCAACGCCACCCACATCGTGACCACGGCCTCCTGCGACACCTGCCACCAGACGATGGCGTGGAAGCCGGCGAGCTTCAGCCACGCCGGGATCTCGCCCGGAACCTGCGCCAACTGCCACAACGGCTCCTCGGCGGCGGGAAAGAACGCCACGCACGTGCCGACGGCGCAGGCCTGCGACGCCTGCCACCGCACGACCGCCTGGAAGCCGGCGAGCTTCAGCCACGCGGGCATCGCGCCGGGTTCCTGCGCGACTTGCCACAACGGCTCGACCGCGGCGGGCAAGAACGCGGCGCACGTGCCGACCACGCAGGCCTGCGACACCTGCCACGCCACGAGAGCGTGGAAGCCGGCGACGTTCAGCCATTCGGGCGTGACGCCCGGGACCTGCTCGACCTGCCACAACGGCTCGACGGCGTCGGGCAAGTCCGCGCGCCACATCACGACGAACGCCTCCTGCGACGCCTGCCACCAGACCACGGCGTGGCGACCCGCGCGCTTCGACCATGCGCAGGCCGTGGGCCTGCCGTGCGCCACCTGCCACAACGGCAGCGTCGCCACGGGCAAGACCCCCGCGCACGTGCCGACTACGCAGGCCTGCGACGCGTGCCACCGCAACACCGCGTGGAAACCGGCGGTCTTCAGCCACGCGGGCGTGGCGCCGGGTTCCTGCGCGACCTGCCACAACGGCTCCACCGCGACCGGCAAGAACGCGGCGCACGTGCCCACC
>CXWK01033207.1_pt1 | contig 10352 bp, 6 predicted proteins | sample 590851 | NCBI WGS metagenome assembly CXWK01 (sample SAMEA3498364, study PRJEB10139) | wastewater metagenome | biome: wastewater treatment plant; material: activated sludge | place: Denmark | collected 2014-08-01
CGTACCGCGGACGATGTGGTAGCGAACGCCAGGCAAGTCCTTGACACGGCCGCCGCGCACTAGCACCACCGAGTGATCCTGCAAGGAGTGGCCCTCGCCGGGAATGTAGGCCGTCACTTCGATGCCGTTCGACAGACGAACGCGAGCGACCTTGCGCAACGCCGAGTTAGGTTTCTTCGGCGTCATGGTCTTCACTTGCGTGCACACCCCGCGCTTCTGGGGCGCGCCCATCGGCTGGCGAGTACGCCGCTGCTTGAACGAGTTCAAGGTGTACTGCAATGCCGGAGACTTGCTCTTCTTCGATTTAACACTTCGCCCGTTGCGGACTAGTTGATTAATTGTAGGCACCGCTCTTGTTTCTCCTTATCGAGACTCTCTTCGCCTTGCGTCGGCATGGCGTGACACGACGACTAACGCCGTCGCGCTTCGCTCAGACACAGAAAACACCACAAACCGCTGCATCGGAAGGGGACGAATAACTCGTTCCTTATCACCCGCAGTGGAGCGCGCTTTCTATTTGGATGTGAATAACGATTGAAATCGACTAATAAGAGTGGAGAGGGGACAGAGACACCCTACCACGACCCGACAATATGAAGGCCATCGAGTAATTTCGCGATGGCCTCCATCGTCTCCGATCTATTCCGTTCGTAACGACAGTGCGAGTCGCTACCGTCTTAGCAAGACATACGAATTAGTATCTTACCAGAATCGGAGCGCATGTCAAGGGCTGAGGGGCCATTTTCATCATTTCTCGCCCCGGCCGGGGAGCAATTGGGGTCTGCCCACCGGCCGGAGCGCGATCTTGACTATCGATTGGCCCGCGCCAGGGCCATGAAGTCATCGCCGGCCCATTTACGGCTGGTGCGCTTGTCGTCTTCTTTGCCGAACCGCACGACTTCGCCGCCCTCGGTCACCGCTTCCACGGCCAGACCGAGGCTCTGCAACTCCTTGACGAGCACGCGGAACGACGCCGGCACACCCGGCTCTTCGATAGGCTCGTTCTTGACGATGGCCTCATAGGTCTTGACGCGGCCCTGCGTATCGTCAGACTTAACCGTCAACATCTCTTGCAGGGTGTGGGCCGCGCCATACGCCTCCAGCGCCCACACTTCCATCTCGCCGAAGCGCTGGCCGCCGAACTGGGCCTTGCCGCCCAGCGGCTGCTGCGTCACCAGCGAGTATGGGCCGGTGGAGCGGGCGTGGGCCTTGTCCTCGACCAGGTGGGCCAGCTTCATCATGTGCAGCACGCCGACCGTCACCGGCTGGTCAAACGGCCGGCCGGTCTTGCCGTCGAACAGACGCTCCTTGCCCAGGATGGGCAGGGGCACGTGCGTCTCCACCGTGACCGCGCTCGACAGTTCGCGCAGCGTCTCCACGTCGGTCGTCATGGGATCGACCTTCAGGCGCTCCGGCAACAGGTCGCCGTGCTTCTCCAGCATGTACGCGTACCACTCGCGCACGGAAATCTCCAGAACCTTGGGATCGTTGGTCAGCCAATTGGCCTTGACCACGCTCTCCGGGTTATCCGGGAAGACCTCATCGGGGTCCCAATCGCGGCTGCGCAGCCACTCTCGAACGGCGGCGCGGCGCGCATAGGCCGGGTCCGTCTCCAGTTGCGCCGGGTCATAACCCAGGTCGCTGAGCCAGGAAACAACAAACAGGCGGCGAGCATGCTCCTCGTTCTCCAGTTGCGACGTGTCGAAGCCGATCTCGGCCAGCCAGTCCCAGGCCCAGTCGCTGGCGATCTTCCAGGCTCGGTCGACCAGCCAGGCACGACCCAGTTCGGCGGCGATTTCGTTCTCTGTCGCCCCGTCGAACACTGGCGTGATGGCCCGGAAGCCGACGCGGCTGGCCGCCCAACCGAGGTGCGTTTCCAGCACCTGGCCGATGTTCATACGGCCGGGCACGCCCAAGGGGCTGAGGATGATGTCTACCGGGCGGCCACTATCCAGATAGGGCATGTCCTCAATGGACACGATCTTGGAGATGACGCCCTTGTTGCCATGACGGCCGGCCATCTTGTCGCCCTCGGAGATTTTGCGCCGCTGGGCCACGCTGACGCGCACCATCGTCTCGACGCCGGCCGGCAGGTCGCGGTCGTGCTGCCGGTCGAACACCTGCACATCGACCACTTTGCCGCGCGCCCCGTTGGGCAGACGCAGGCTGGAGTCTTTCACTTCGCGCGCCTTGTCGCCGAAGATGGCCCGCAGCAGCTTCTCTTCCGGGCTGAGTTCCTTCTCGCCCTTGGGCGTGATCTTGCCCACCAGGATGTCGTTCTCGTTTACGTCCGCGCCGACGCGGATGATGCCGCGCTCGTCCAGGTCCTTCAGTGCGTCCTCGCTGACGTTGGGGATGTCGTAGGTGATCTCTTCCGGCCCCAGCTTGGTGTCGCGCGCCTCGACTTCGTGCTTCTCGATGTGAACCGAGGTAAAGCGATCCTGGCGCACCATGGCCTCGCTGACCAGGATGGCGTCTTCAAAGTTGCCGCCCTCCCAGGACAGGAAAGCCACGACCACGTCCTGGCCCAGAGCCAGTTCACCGTGGCGCGTGGACGAGCTATCGGCCAGCACGTCGCCGATCTGCACCCGCTGGCCACGATAGACCACCGGGTGCTGGTCGATGCACGTGCTCTGGTTCGAGCGGTTGTACTTGCGCAGGTTATAGACGCGCGGGCCGTTCTCGCCCATGACGACGATCTTCTCGCCCGACACGCTGATGATTTCGCCCGGCTGGTCGGCCAGAACCACCTGACCGGAGTTCAGCGCCGCCTGCTCTTCCATGCCTGTGCTGACGATCGGCACGTCCGGCTGCAGCAACGGCACGGCCTGGCGCTGCATATTGGAACCCATCAGGGCGCGGTTGGCGTCATCATGCTCCAGGAACGGGATAAGCGCCGCCGAGACGCCGACGATCTGCCGCGGGGCCACGTCCATGAAGTCAACCCGCTGCACCGAGGTGAAGCGGAACTGCTGGTTGCGCCGCGACGAGATGCGGGCGGCGACGAATTGGCCGCGCTCGTCGATCTTGGCGTTGGCCTGGGCGATGGTGTAGTGGTCTTCCTCGTCGGCCGACATGTAGACTACGTCGTCAATCAGGAACGGCTTGAGCTGTACCTCGCCGGCGATGCCCGCCTCGCGCATTTGCGCCACGTGGTCGGCGGTGATCGTCTCGCCCTGGGCGACAATGATCTCGCCCGTGGCCGGGTCGGTGATGTTGACAAAGGTGTCGTGGTTGACCAGCTCATCGCCCACAGGCAGCTTGTTGACTACGCGGCGGTAAGGCGTCTCGATGAAGCCGTACTTGTTCACGCGGCCATACGTCGCCAGACGGCCGATGAGGCCGATGTTCGGCCCTTCCGGCGTCTCGATGGGGCAAATGCGGCCGTAGTGGCTGTGGTGCACGTCACGCACTTCGAAGCCGGCGCGCTCACGGCGCAGACCGCCGGGGCCAAGTGCCGACAGGGTGCGCTTGTGGGTCAGTTCGGCCAGGGGGTTAGCCTGTTCCATGAACTGGCTCAATTGCGAGCTGCCAAAGAACTCGCGAATGGCGGCCACGACGGGCCGAATGTTGATAAGCACCATCGGCGTCACGCTGTCGCTCTCACGGATCGACATGCGCTCGCGCACGACGCGCTCCATGCGGCGCAAACCGACGCGCAGCTTGGCCTGGATCAGTTCGCCGACCGTCTTCACGCGCCGGTTGCCCAGGTGGTCGATGTCGTCCGCGCCCTCGTGACCGTTGTTGATCAGGATCATGTGACGGACGAGGTTGACGATGTCGTGCTGGGTGATGGTACGGTGGGCCAACGGCACCACGCCCTGCATGTTCAGCCGCTTGTTCAGCTTGTAACGGCCGACGGCCGCCAGGTCATAGCGGCGGCTGTCGTAGAGCTGCTCCTGAAGATACTGCGAAGCGTTGTCGAGCGTCGGCGGGTCGCCGGGGCGCATGCGCTTATAAAACTCGATTAGCGCCTGTTCGGGAATGGACTTCTCCTCATCCCAGTGCGGCTCCTGCTCGATGCTGCCCTGAATGTAGAGATGTTCGCCGTTGGTATCGACGTCGGCAAAAAGGGCCAGAAGCTCCTGGTCGGTGCCGTCCTTGATCAGCGGGTTGCCCAGGCCGTCGGGGATGGCGGCCATAGCCCGCAGGAAGAGCGTCACCGGCACGGTGCGTTTGCGGTTGAACTTGATGGTCAGATAGTCGGTCTTGCGCGTCTCAAACTCCATCCACGCGCCACGGTCGGGGATGAGCTTCCCCATCGCCAGCGGCCGGCCGGTGGTGCGCTCCTCCTCGATCTCGAAGTACGCGCCGGGGGAGCGAATCAACTGGCTGACGACGACGCGCTCGGTGCCGTTGATGATGAACGTGCCGGCCGGGGTCATCAGCGGGAAGTCTCCCATGAAGATGTCCTGGAGGATAGGCTGATCGATGTCGGTGCTGTAGAGCATGACGCGCACGTAGAGCGGCGCGGCGAAGCTCATGTCGCGCTCGACGCACTCCTCAACGTTATACTTCGGCTCGCCGAACCAGTAGCTCAGGTCGAACCCTTCCACTTCCTTGCGCTTGCTGGGGAAGAAGAGCTTCAGGTCGCCGTTGAAACTCTCGATAGGCGAAATCTCGTCAAAAAGCTCCGCCAGCCCTTCGGCCGTAAACTGCTCAAATGACCGGAGCTGAACGTCGATCAGCGTCGGCAGATCCATCGGGCGGGTTGTACGGGCGTAGCTCTTGGTATAAATGCTGGACATAGAAAGTCACCTGCTCCCTAAGCGACGAAGAACCCCTTCGCCGGCTGTCAATTGCCAACCACCTTACGCGCAAAAGGTGCAAAGCTTGGCTTGCACCCTGGTCTATTCCTGTCTCACTATGCTTATGGCTGAGTTATTATTCGTTCCGCAGGCGCATTCGCGCGAACCTGTAGTTTAGGCTATTACGTGCGGTTTGTCAAGTGGTTGTAAAGATCGTTGATCCGCTCGGCGGCCGTCGTCCACGTGAATTGCTCAACGACCCGCCGGCGCAGCCCCTGCCCCAGCGCCAGCCGCCACGCCTCGTCGCCGGCCAGGGCAGCGATGGCAGCGGTGAACGCGGCCACGTCGCCCGCCGGCGCGTAGACCCCGCCCTCGGCCAGATACTCGCGGTTCACCGGCGTATCATAGGCGACGATGGGCAGACCCATGGCCATGTAGTTGAGCAGCTTGCCGCTACCCTCACTGGTCGATAACTTCGGGGCCACAGCGATGTCGCAGGCGGCCAGGTAGTAGGGAGCGAGGGTGAAGGGCACGCGGCCGGTAAAGGTCACCGACGCCTCGACACCGTAGACGTGGGCCGCCATCTGATATGTCTCCACGTTGGGATAGCCCATCACCAGAAAATGGATCGGCCTCTCGCGCCCTCGCAGATCGGCCGCGGCCTCAATGAGATGGGGAATGCCCTGGTAATCGGTCAGCAAGCCCAGATAGCCGACGACAACCGCGTCGCGGGGGATGCCGTACTGCGCCCGCAGCGGGTGGTCGGCGGTTGGAAAGGGAAAGCGCGCCGGGTCGAAGTGAGCGGCGTCGGCGCAGTCGGGCAGGCTATGGATATGCTCCGGCGTCACATGGAACTTGTCACGCAATAGCTCAGCGGCGCGGCCGGAACTGGTCAGGATGGCGTCGGGTAGGCGGCGAGTGATGGCCGACTCCAGCCGGTGGACCCAGGGATAGACCACACCCTTTGGGTCGAGGAAGTGATGATCGACCATCTCCGCCGTCAGGCTGCCCTGGAAGTCGAAAACCAGTGGCACGCCGGCCAGCCGCGCCAACGCGCCGCCGATAAGCGCGCCCTCGTGCATGTGGCCGTGGATGACGTCGGGCCGGAAGCGGCGCACCTCAACGGCCGACTTCACCGCCAGATAGGCGTCGAAGGCGATCTTGTGGCGCGAGGACCCAACCTCGTAGTCCGTGTGCCACGGCAGCGGCGCAGTGCGGCGGATGTCAATGCCGGGCACGTCGTTACCTTTATAATAGGTAACGATAGCGACTTCGACGCCCAGAGCCTGGAGCGCCCGCGTCTCCTCCAGGATGCGTATGTGCCCGCCATAGTCGCTGAAGAAAGACGTGGGCGCGATCATCAACACGCGCACGATGGTGGCTCCCCCGGATGAGGCCGGTGCTAGTTGCCCTTCTTCTCCTTCTTCAGCTTGCCGCCCAGCCAGCCGCCGAACAGGGCATCACCCATCGACGGCCGATCGAGCGGCACGTCCAGGACCTCGGCCCAGTCGTTTTCGCCCCGCTCCTTCATCCACCGCTCACGCTGGATGAGCAGATTTCCCAGCGTCAGGTCGATAGTCTCGCGGTCGCCCTCCTGGATGAGACGGCGGATGGTGGTCAGTTCGGCCAGCAGAGCATCGAGCCAGCGCAGCGCGGCGGCCTTGTCATTCAGGGCCATGCTGGTCAGATCGGTGCCGCGGTTCAGCGACTGGGTAGCCACGGCGAAGGATGAGTCGGCGAAGCGCAGCATGTCGCGCCAGCCGGTCGACTTCTGCACCGCGGCAAACATGGCCGCCGCGGCCAACCCCGGCAACGTCTCCACGCCCTGAGCCAGGTTGTCGTACTCCAGAGGATCGATGAAGTAAGGCGCGGCGCCCAGCAGGCGGCCGAAGTTAACCGCCGTATCGACCGCCTGAGGATCAGCCTTAGCCGACGGCAGAAGACAGAAGATGCTGTTGCGGAACAGGTCGGCCGTGGCCGCTTCGGGTTCATCGCGGCCATCGCTGAGATAGGTGGCCGACAACACGGGCACGACGCCAACGTAATGGCCGCGCTTCAGGTAGCGGTCGGCCCAGCGCAGGCTCTGGGCCTTCAGCGGGGCCAGGTCGAGTACCAGCGTGTGCGCCTGGATGTCTTCGCCGATGACCATCAGCGTGTTCTCCAATTCGGCCAGGGGCACGGCCAGCACCAGGATGTCGGCTGCCGCCGCGGCCGTGACCAGGTTCCACTCTACGCGGTCAATGGCTCCCAACTTCTCCTTGGCGTCCTGGGCCAACTGCTGCGCCCGATCGTGGCCGACGACCACCAGCCCGGCCGCCGACGCCTTCAGCGCCCGCGCGATGGACACGCCCACTCGTCCCATGCCCACAATTGTTACCGTTTGCGCCTTCATATTCTCCTCCAACCAAGCCGTTTCCCTTCGGACCAGCGGGATAAGAATCCCGCCCTACATGTGACGCGGGATAAGAATCCCGCGTCTTCAGGTATCAGTTGCGATCATCCGCCCATTGCAGCGCGCTCAGCAAATCATCAACCGCGCTGCCCTTGTCCTGGTGCCGTCGAATCAGATCGACCACCACCGCGCGGCTGCCGGCCCACGCCGCCATCGCCGCGCCCCAGGCCGGGTGTTGGCTGCGAACGACGAACGGCTTGCGCCAGCCCTGCGGCATCGCTTCGTCCGGCGAGTCGCCTTCGCCCCAGGCCGCCACCCGCCGCGGCCACAGCGCCGCGCCAACGACAATTACCGTCCGATCCCAGGCTGTGAGGGGACAGCGGGTCTTGCCAATGTCGTGGAGCAGGGCTGCGGCCGCCAGATCGGGATCATTATAACCCGCGTCGCGCAGGTCGCATAAGACGCGATAGCTGTGCCACTGGTCGGCGGGGGTCAGGCGCTCGAACAACTCACGCTCGGCGGGCGTCAATGTCTGCGCCACCTCGCGTCGAGCCACTTCGCTCAGCGGGCCGGCAGTCAGGATAGCCCGCAACTGTCGCAGGCGGTAGGCAAGTCCCACGTCAGCCGATGAGGAGTTGCAGCGCGGCCCCGGCAGGCTGGCCGACCAGGGTGTTCAGCACCGACGGGAAGACGAAGATCACCAGCATCAGGATGAGGAAGCCATACTGCTCCAATGGTCGCAGCCGGTAGACCATCTCCGCCGGCAGAATGGCGAACAAAATCTTAGAGCCGTCCAGGGGCGGGATCGGGATCAGGTTGAAGAAGGCCAGGATGAGATTGATCCAGATGAACTCCGACAGCAGGAACCCCAGCGAGAATGCGCCACCACTCATCGTGAATGACACCAGCCCCAGCCGGAAAAAGATGGCCGCCAGCCCGGCCATGAGTAGATTGGAGATCGGCCCCGCGGCGGCGACGATGGCCATCGACGTGCGCGGGTTGCCGCGCAGGTTCATCGGGTTGACCATGACCGGCTTAGCCCAGCCGAAGCCGGCGATGACGAGCATCAGCGTGCCGAACGGGTCAAGGTGCTTCAGCGGGTTGAGCGTCAGCCGGCCCATCCGGCGTGGCGTTGGGTCACCCAGATAGTCGGCCGTCACGGCGTGGGCCAACTCGTGGATGGTGAAGGCGATCAGCAGGACGATGATGCGCGCGATGAGGGTTGAAACATCGAGATTGAAATTGCCCATGATTCCCTGGTTGGCGATTCTGCTTAGCCTCGCCTGTGTCCTCTGCCCTGAGTATACAAGGGCGGCGGTTCAGTTACGAATGTCAGACCCCGTTCTACAGCGCGGACTCATAGACAATCATGTCGTCGGGGGCGACCGTAACGCGTACCGTGTCGCCCACGCCAAACGGCAGCGGCGGCGACGCCTCGAACATCAGCCGCCGGCCGCCAGCCGCCAGCCACACCTGATAGAACCGCCCGCGGAAGGCGACGGCGTCCACCACGCCTTCAAGAGTATTGGCCGCTGCGCCAAGCGCAACCGCGTCGGCCGCCTCGACGGTCGCCGATGGCCTGACGAGCAGCGTCACCTCCCCGCGCGTCGCCGGCGAGTCGGCGGGTCGGAAGCGGCCGAGCGCCGTCGCCACCTCGCCCGCCTCGGCGCGACCAGGCACGAGGTTCTCGAAGCCCAGGAAGCGGGCCACAAACGGCGTCGCCGGGCGGCCATAGACCTCATGCGCCGGGCCGGTCTGCTCGATGCGCCCGGCGTTCATCACCGCCAGCCGGTCGCTGACCGCAAACGCCTCCGTCTGGTCGTGGGTGACGTAGATAGCCGTCATGCCGACGCGCTTCAGGATGGCGCGCACGTCAAGCATGAGCCGTTCGCGCAGGGCGCGGTCGAGAGCGCCAAGCGGCTCGTCGAGCATGAGCAGGCGCGGCCCCGGCGCCAGGGCGCGAGCCAGGGCGACGCGCTGCTGTTCACCGCCGGAGAGCTGGCCGATCTCGCGCACGCCGAAGCCGTCTAGATCGACCATCGACAGCATCTCGCTCACCCGCGTGGCGATCTCCGCCGCCGGCAACCGCCGCATGCGCAGGCCGAAGGCGACGTTGTCGAACACGTTCTTGTGCGGGAAGAGGGCGAAATCCTGGAACATCATGCCGAAGCCACGTTCGTGAGGTGGCACGCCGGCCATGTCGCGGCCGTCGAAGCGCACCGTCCCACGGTCGGGCCACTCCAGCCCGGCTATCATCCGCAGCAGCGTCGTCTTGCCGCAGCCGGACGGGCCGAGAAGGCACAGGATTTCGCCCCGCTCCAGACTCAGGCTGACGTCGCTGACCGCGGCCGTGCCCGGCGCGAACGACTTGCTGACCTCGACAACCTCCAGCAGCGTCATAGCCTAGAACTCCCCCTCCCCGCCCAGACGAAAATGCTCGATGGCCACAAAGGCCACGACGCATACCAGCAGCAACAGCACACTCATCGCCAGCGCCTGGCCGTAGTTCAGCGCGCCCGGCTGGCCCAGGAAGCGAAAGATGGCCACAGGCAGCGTCGGCGTCTCCGGCCGCACCAGAAAGACCGTCGCCCCGAACTCGCCCATACTGATCGTGAAGGCGAACAGCGCCCCGACCAGCAGCGGCCGGCGGATGAGCGGCCAATCGACCTCCCGCCAGACGCGCCAACTATCGGCCCCCAGCACCGCCGCTGCCTCGCGCAGCGACGGCTGGATGCCGCGAAAGCCGGGCAATATACTGCGCAGCACGAAAGGCACGGCGACAACGGCGTGGGCGATGGGCAGCATGACGATGGACGCGCGTAGATTGAGCGGCGGCCGTCCCAGCGCCAGCAGATAGCCCAGGCCGAGCGTAACGGCCGACGTCGCCAGCGGCAACATGAGCAACGGATCGAGCAGGCGCGAAATGGCCACCCGTGCGTCGCGCGCCGGACGTGGCCGCCGCTCCCAGCGCGTCAGGAGCTGGGCGCTGATGACCCCCAGCACGACGGCCAACGTCATGGCCGCCAGGGCGATGAGCACCGAGTTACGGACGGCCTCGACCGGCGGCACGAAGAAGAGCGAATCTTCCCGGTTGGTGAACAGCGCCTGGTAAAACGCCGTCGTCGGTCCACTCTGCCCGCGCAGCGAACGACTGACCAGGGCCAGCAGCGGCGCGCCGATGAGGACGACGATGGCCGCGGCGTTACCGTAGA